>ERZ778510.907-NODE-907-length-21404-cov-5.974659_pt1 | contig 21404 bp, 20 predicted proteins | sample MGYA00510348_ERZ778510 | MGnify/ENA primary metagenome ERZ778510 (study PRJEB29527, sample SAMN07138969) | mouse gut metagenome | material: feces | host: mouse | place: China:Nanjing | collected 2016-01-25 ... | reverse complement strand
GTAAGGGTACAACGGTTTTCGAGACCGTCCCGATCGACCACTCCGGCATCTTTCCAATGGTCTGCATGTTTGTTGCAACGGTACACCCCGGATGGATGCGCCTAATGCGATTACAAAGGTACGAAAGTTTTTCGGTATGTCGCAAGTTTTAAGGGGAGATTTTTGGGGCAGGTCGGAAGTTTTCAGTCGTAAGTCAGAAGAGTGTCAGCTGGGTGGGCAGGAGGCGGAATGTCAGGCGGTGATGGGGGGTGGTGCCATGGATGGAGATGGCCTGGCGATGGTCGCGTGTGGGGTATCCTTTGTTCTGTGCCCAGTTGTAGAGGGGATAGTCGGCGGATAGGTTGCGCATGATTTCGTCGCGGTGTGTCTTGGCGAGGATTGAGGCTGCTGCGATGTTTCCGAATCGGCCGTCGCCTTTTACGAAGGTCTGCGATGGTATTCCGTGGTAGGGCTTGAACCGGTTGCCGTCGACGATTATGGCACCCGGACGCACTTCCAGGGCGTCGAGGGCGCGATGCATGGCCAGTATGGAGGCGTTTAGGATGTTGATTTTGTCGATTTCTGCTGGTGTGCACAACGCCACTGCCCATGCTATGGCTTCTTGCTCAATGAGGGGGCGCAATTGTTCGCGGCGGTGTTCGGTGAGTTGTTTGGAGTCGTTGAGCCATGGATGTTGGAAGCCGTCGGGCAAGATTACTGCTGCGGCCACAACTGGCCCGGCGAGGCATCCTCGCCCGGCTTCGTCGCATCCGGCTTCATTGATAGAGAACTGGTTGCAGTTGGGTAGTGTGGCCATTTTCAGAGTGATTTGCGGAATGATGCCCGACGGCGGTGCTGGCGGGTGTCGAAGTAGTTCCACTGGTCTTGCACTTTCGAGTTGTCGAGCAGTTCCGGGTTGGTTTCGGCGTGTTTGAAACCGTATTTGATGTAGTAGGGGATGAGGTCGTTGAATAGCATGGCGTTGACCCCTTTGTTCTGATATTCGGGTTTGACGGCAATCAGCAGCAGGTCGACTGCGTCTGATTTCCCCATTAGTGCGGGCAGCAGATGGCGCCATCCGGTGGGGAAGATGCGTCCGCGGCTTTTCTTCAGGGCGTCTGAGAAGGACTGTATGGATATGCCTACTGCCACGAGCCGCTCTTCGGCATCGACAACGAGTGTTACCAGGTCGAGGTTGATGATTCCGAGATATATGTCGATATAGTATTGTATCTGTTTTCTTGTCAGAGGTGAGTAGCCGTAGAGTTTGTCGTAGGCTTCGTTGACGAGCTCGAAGAGAGCTTCGCCATATTCCTCGCGGATTTTTTTGCGTGAGGTGTATTTTTTGATTTTAAGGTTGTTGCGCTGCTGGACAATCTGGGCGATGCGTGAGTATTTTTCGGGTATGGCGTCGGGCACTTTGATGTAGAATTCCACCCACTGTGCTTCTTGGGCGAATCCGAGCCGGTTCATGTGGTCGACGTAGTAGGGGTGGTTATAGATTGTTGCCATTGTTCCGACTTCGTCGTACCCGAAGGTTAGCATCCCTTCGTGATCCATGTCGGTGAATCCCATTGGGCCTACTATGGAGGTCATCCCTTTTTCCCGGCCCCACCGGCTTGCGGCGTCAAACAGGGCGTCGACAACCTCTTTGTCGTCGATGAAATCGAGAAATCCGAAGCGCAGGCTTCTCTCTCCTGTGCGTTTGTTGACGGCGTGGTTTATGATGGCTGTTATGCGGCCGACCGGTTTGCCGTGGCGGTAGGCCATGAATGACTGGGCTTCGCAGTAGTCGAAAGCCGGGTTGACATCGGGCATGAGAGTGTTCACATCGTCGTGGATCAGCGGGGGCACGAAGTAGGGGCTGCCTTTGTAGAGGTCTATTCCGAATTTGACGTATTTGCGCAGGTTGGCGCGGGTGGGTTCTATGGAGCGTATTTCAACAGACATATTTCAATGTTTTTTGGATTCGAGGACCGGCTTGTGCGGCATTAAAGCCATGTTGCCGGTCAGAGTGCCGGACGGTAGATGCATAGCCATCCGAGTATTATCGCCATTATGGCGAGGAAAGTTATAATCAGAATGTAGAGCCGTTGGTTAGATCCTCCGGCGATGGCCATCTGCAGGTCGGGCACGTCGCGGTAGCGGCGCCTGGGGTCGTCGCTAAGGCATCTGTCGGCTACCTTCTGTAGGCGTGGGTTGCGGTCGCCGGTGGCTTTCAGCACTTCTTTCAGCACCAGCCCGAAGTTTCTGATGTCTTCTGAGGCGTCGGCGGGGGTGAGGTGCTCGCGCTGGTCGAATCCGACGTCGATAACTTTTAGGTTGCGGATGTTTTCGGTGAAAATGATTGTCTCGGGGCGGATGGGGTGGTGGACTATATGGTTGGTCTGTATATAGGCGATTGCATCGACCAGCCGGGTTGTGATTTTATGCTGTATGTCGGCATTGACTTCACCTTTGTCGATGAGTCTGCGCAGCGAGTCTCCATACACGTCGTCGGTGATGATGCACATGCCTAACCCCGGCACTTCTTCGAAGTCGTTGATCATTATTATGTTTGGATGTGCCAGGTTGTAGCGCACGTCGAATTCCTTCTCGATCATTGCCTTGTGTGTGGCGCTGTCGCGGAATTCTGGTCGCAGGGTTTTGAGCATGACCCATTTGCCATGTTTTTTTGCGGTGTAGACTTCGTAGAACTCTTCGTCCCATTCGGGTAGATGTTCGATTTCGGTCCATTTCGGCTGTTCGTTGCTCATGATTTTCAGTCGGATAGTTATTCAACAATGGGGTGGGTTCCGGCAAAGCGTTGCTGTGGCGCGTTATCGAAATATATTATATGGCGCCTGCTGTTGCCGGGGAATGTGACCTTGAAGGCGAGTATGTTTCCCACTTTCGTGCGGTCTACGATGGAATCGATTCCGATTATGTTGCGCAGGATTCTGTCGATGTCGGCCGAGTCGATTACCACGAATGGAGATGAGGGGATTGTGCCACGTCCGCTGCCGAGTATTGCCGTGGCTATGAGGTCGCACCTTGTGCCGAGTTTGTGAATCAGTTTGCCGAGTTTTCCTTGGCTACGCATCCTGTCGGCCGAGGCCAAGGCAATCACGTTGAGGCTGAGCGATATGGGGTTTTGCGCAAGGGCGTCGGTTGATAGCTGAAGGGCGGTTGCGTAGTCGGCCTGTTCGTAGGCACGGGAGATTTCCGGATATGTTTCGGAGGGGTTGTATGCGGGTGTGAACGAGTAGCCGTAGTATACGGTTGCCAGTTGGGCGGGGGTGAGTGTGGTGTCGCCTTCTGTGAACCGGTCGAGCAGTTCGCGATAGGCTTCGGGGTGCATTTTTATGTTGACCTCCACGGCATTGAGGTCGACGGCGCGTAGTGCGCTGACGACGGCGATCGACGGCAGGAGTATCAATATCAGTCTTTTTAACATGTTTCCAGGCGGTTTATTTCCCGGCTATGCGAAGGATTATCTTCGGGAGGTCGGTGTTGTCGTGCATCGGAGAGAAGAGCCGGGCGTCGACCCCTATGGCATAGACGGGGACCGGAGAGCCGGTGTGGCTTCCGGTTGTCCATCCGATTCCGGATTTGCTGTTTAAAAGATTAAACACCTTGTCGGCAAAGATGTTGAACGAGGCGTAGAGTGTTTTACGGTCGGCTCCGGCATTTCGTTTCTCAAACACGTTGTTGAAAAGCTGTTTGATTTCTTCCATCTCTCCGGGTGAGGGGCGGAAGGCGGTGCCGAGGCCGAGGTTTTCGGCGAGGTATTGCTCCATGTCGTCCCAGGTGAAGGCCATGCGCGATTTATAGATGCCGTGGCAATAGTTGTTGAAGGCTTCTTTAGAGACTTTCTGCATGGCGGCGTTCTGGAGCTGCACGCTATATCCGGTTTCCTGGCAACCTACCGACATGCCGCCTGTCTCATGGTCGGCGGTGATGACAATCAGGGTTTCGTCGGGGTGTTGCAGGTAGAAGTCGTAGGCAACACGGATGGCATCGTTGAAGTTGATGATTTCGCGCATGGATGTGCCGCCGTCGTTGCCGTGTCCGGCATGGTCGATGTTGCCCCCCTCGACCATCATAAAGAACCTGTCGGGCGATACCCGCTGCAGATGCTTAAGGCCTGTGCGTGTGAGTTCCGGCAGGGTGAGCGCTCCGGCAATGGAGTCGACGGTTAGGCCGATGCAGTTGTTGTTGGTTTCGTGGAAGGGGCTGAGTATGAGCAGACGGTCGGCGGTTGTGTCGATGCTGTCGAGCCCGTAGTGTACTGACACGTTGTTTTGGCGGATATAGTCGACCAGGCCGTTGTCGTTGCCATGTTGGTCTTTTGTGCCCCGCAGTGATGCTCCGGCGAAGAACTGGTAGCCCGATTCGGCGAGCATCCGGCCTGTTTCATAAAACTGGTTCCGGTTGGGCACATGGGTGTAGAATGCTCCGGGGGTTGCATCGTCGATGGCTACTGATGTGACCAGGCCTATTCCATATCCGTTGTCGAAAAGTGTTTTGGCGATTGAAGTGACGGCAACTGAGTCGGGGGTCATGCCGAGCATCCCGTTGATGGTTTTGTGACCGGCGGCGAGGGCGGTTCCTGCAGCAGCGGAATCTGTCACGTCGGAACTGGCCGAATGGGTCGTTATCATTGATACTACGGGGAATGTGGTCATAAGCAGCGGTGTGTCGTTGCGCAACACGTTGCGGTTGAACAGCTGGGCGTTGGTTACTTCGGGTATGCCCATGCCGTCGCCGATGAAATAGAAGATGTATTTTGCATTGGCTGCCGCTGCGGAGATTGCCGATGCGGCAATTGCTGCTATTGCCAGAGATGATGCTTTTCTGAAAAATCCGGTCATGGTGGTTTAGTTTTGTTGGTTCGGTGTTGTTGTGTCGGAATATGCCACCGGGCCGTTGAGCTGGAGTAACGGGTCGATAAAACGGCGGTTATTGGCCAGGCGGGGCACTTTGCGCTGGCCGCCAAGTTTACCGGTCGTTGCCAGCCATCGGTCGAATAGCCCTTCCGATGCCACTGTTACAGACAGGGGGTCCAGGAATATTCCTCCGGCGCGTTTTGCCTGATAGTCTGAGTTCACCTTCTGAAGGGCTTCATCGAGGATTCGCGCGAAGGTGTTGAGCGATGCCGGAGGGGTGGCGAACTCTATGAGCCATTGATGGCGCCCGCGGGTCCGGTCGCCGGCGTAGACGGGTGCTGCAGTGTAGTTTAGTGCTTCTGCGCCAGTGGCGGCACATGCGGCTTCGAGGGCTGCATCTGTGTTGTGAACCATCACTTCCTCTCCGAAAGCGTTGATGAAATGGGCTGTGCGTCCGGCTATGGTGATTTCGAGAGGCTCTGTTGATGTGATGCAAACGGTGTCGCCTATGGGGAAGCGCCAAAGGCCGTTGGAGGATGTGATAACAAGTGAGTAAATTTCCCCTTTCTTGACTTCCCAGGCGGGAATGGGGGGCGATTGAGGGTCGGCGACGGGGATGAATTCGTAGAACACGTCGGCGTTCATCAGCAGTCGCATTGAGTCGGCATCGGGACGCGACTGCACCCCGAAGAATCCTTCGGAGGCGTTGTAGTTCTCCCAATAGCGCATTCTACCGGGGTTGGTTATGCGGTCGTATTGTTCGCGGTATGGGCCGAAGGCTATCCCGCCGTGGAAAAATACTTCGAGGTTGGGCCATACCTGGTGGATGTTGGTGCATCCCCGGGAGGCAAGTACATTCTTTAGCACTGTAAGGAACCATGACGGCACCCCGGAGATTGACCGTATGTCGGCTTTTGCCGATGCCTCGACCAATGCCGGGAGTTTGTGCTGCCAGTCGGCCATCAGCGCCACTTTTTTCGGCGGGATGCGCACAAGGTTGACCAAAGGGTTTATGCGGTCGATGAGCGTTGCCGACAGGTCGCCTACTTTCACCCCCTTCCTGAGTGTGAGTTCGTTGGCGAAGCTGCCTCCGAGTATGAAGTTTTTGCCTCCGAAAATGTGGCTGTCTCCGTGGTGGTGCAGGTAAGCGGCGAGCGAGAAGGCCGCGCCGGCATAATGACACCGCGCCAACCCTCGGCGGGTTATGGGGATATATTTGCTTTTGCCGTCGGAAGTTCCCGAGGATTGGGCGAACCTGAGCGTCGCCCCCGGCCAGAGCACGTCGGTGTCGCCGTTGACCATCCTCATCACATATGGGCGCAGCCGGTCGTAGGGGGTCACAGGCACGCTGGCGGCATAATCCTCATATGAGGTTATGTTGGTGAAGCCATGTTCCACGCCCCACACTGTTTTCCGGGCGGATGCGACAAGACCGGCGAGCAGCTTCCGCTGACCGGCCTCTATAGCTTCGGCCGCGCGGAGTTCGCGGTCGAAAATCCGTTGGAAAAATGGGCGTGACACGCCTGTGAAATCAATCATTCTCTTGCCATGGCGGCGGATGGCTTTACCTACCGGCCATCCTGTTGCTTATGTGTTGGAATTGAAAAATTAGACAAAGATACGAAAAAATAACACTCCTCTCCCCATCCCGGCGTAAAAAATGCTTAAAGCCGTTGGTGCAACGGGTTGCAAGATGGCTTCGATTGCTCAACGCTTGATTAGCTGGGGCAAGTTTCGGCAATTGAACCAACACCGGATTATCTAAATGATTATCAATCAGGGCAAATCATGAGTGGGCACTAATGATTTATCGCTATTACATCGTCGTAGTTCAGAGTTTTGACAATAGCTCTGAGCCTGTCATGACATCCATTTTGGAGAATGCAAACAGTTTCTTGCCGAGGTCTTTAAGCGAATGGCCGATATGATAGACATCCTCATCAATTATCAGAAAGCGGTCGTGAGCCTTGTTATAAGCGTGTAATGTCACTCCCGGATATTGTCGGTTGTGACGCTCGACATCCTGACAAAGCTGCAGTGAAATCTTACCGTCGTAAATATCAACAGTCACACCCGGATTCCGTTTTGATAATTGAACAAGCACGGAATCGTCAATATAGCTGTCGATAACCACTATGCGTTTTTTAGCCTTGCGAATCAAATCAGCAACAAAAGCGTATGCGTCAAAAATCTGACCGTCGAAGAAGATGCCTTCTTTAGGAGGCAATGATGTTCTGACAAAGAAATCAACATCCCTGCGAATAGCAGCGATTTTTCCATCCTGTTCCAAAAGCCGCCTATCCAACCTATCGCTCATTTCAATCAATCTCTGGTTGACCGAATAGCCACGAAGCAGATACTCTTTCAATACCTTATTGGCCCATTGGCGGAACTGGGTGCCTCTTAATGACTTGACTCTATACCCTACAGATATGATGACATCAAGATTGTAGTATTTAGTTCGATATCTTTTGCCGTCAGATGCAGTTGTCAAGTATTCCTTGACAACTGAATTTGCATTCAATTCACCTTCCTTGAATATATTGTTAGTATGGAGGCTTATATTTTGTTTCGTAGTCTGGAATAATTCCACCATCTGAGCCTGCGTAAGCCACACGGTATCTCCTTCAATTTGAACATCAAGTTTGAGGGTTTCGTCAGGTTGATATATTATTTCTCATTTTTTTTGCGTAGATTCCATATGCAAAGTTATATGAAGTTTATGACAATTCGCTTGGTAGGAATGAGTCATGCAGCCTTTCGACCTCGGCGGTGAGGGTCTGGGGCAGCAGTTTTGCATAGACCTTCTCGGTGATGCCGGTGGAGCTGTGTCCGAGCAGACGGCTTACAACGGTCATGGTAAGTCCATCGTTGATTGCAAGCACGGCGAAGGTGTGGCGCGCAAGAACTGCTGAAAGATGTTCATGCAGCTTTGTCCGTTCTTATAACGGCTGTAGCCAATTTTGTTACGGCTGTATTCGGAATCAAGGCGCTTCAATACGAAGGTAATTGATGTAAATTTAATGAAAAACAGACAAGTTTGTTTTGCAGTGAAAGGATACAAAAAGCGATTGACAAGTTTATTCTGCTTCTTGTCAATCGCCTATGTATTAGTGGTTTATGTTTTAAAATCGAGCGGATTTCATATCAATACTCCTCCTCGTTGAAGAAGAAGTCTTCTTTGGAGGGGTAGTCGGGCCAGATGTCTTCGATGCATTCGTAGGTTTCGCCTTCGTCTTCGATTTCCTGGAGGTTTTCGATTACTTCGAGGGGGGCACCGGAACGCTGTGCGTAGTCAATAAGCTCTTCGCGTGTTGCTGGCCATGGTGCGTCCTCAAGTTTTGATGCGAGTTCAAGTGTCCAATACATAGGGTGTTATGCTTTAATTCGGTTATTCTTATGCGGGATGGCCGAGTGGCCTGTCCGGTCGGGCCGGCATGTTGCCGGCGGCATGATTCATGGGAATAACGTGGGGCGTGGTTAAATATTGCGGTTGTTCTGCCATTTTTAACTGTTTGCCTGTTCCTATGATGGCTTCCATGGGGTTTCCGGGGTGGATGTCAGGGTGTTGGCGAAGCGTGCAACGGTGAACAGATAATCTGAAAGGCGGTTGATGTAGCGCACCACCAGCGGTGCCACTGATGCTTCGGCGGCCAAGGCGAGGATGCGGCGCTCGGCACGGCGGCATACCGCACGGCATACCTGGGCGTGGGCGGCGGCATGGCATCCGCCGGGGAGGATGAATGATTTCAACTGTGGCAATTGGGGGGTGATTATGTCGATTTGGCGCTCAAGATGCTCCACGTCGGATTCCGACAGCCCTGACGGCTGCAAACCGGGGTTGTCGGTGTTATCGGTAGCGAGGTATGCGCCGATGTCGAACAGGCGGCTCTGCACGGTTGTCAGGGTTGATGATGTGGCTTTTTCTCGTGCGATGACGGGCTCTGCCGCCAACAGTCCGAGGAATGAGTTGAGTTCGTCGATTGTGCCGTAGGCTTCGAGGCGGGTGGAGTGTTTGTCGACCCGTTTGCCTCCTACGAGTGAGGTTTTGCCGGCATCGCCGGTGCGTGTGTAGATTTTCATATAACTGATGTGTGACTTCTGTGGGTATCAGCCCGGTTAAATATAAACGCTCTGCAGCGTGTGAAGTTGGGATAGCAATGATGCTATGTCGGAGTGGAAGCTGATTCGCCCTGCGACTTGGGGAGGCATAAGACCGCGAGTCTCCATTTCGTTGAACATGAGTTGCAGGGGTGTGTAGAGGTTGTCGCGGTTGAGCACTAACAGGGGTTTGGGTTCGTTGAAGAACGACATGGTTGCCAATGCCGACATTATTTCGTCGAGAGTGCCGTAGCCACCGTCGAGGGCAACGAACAGGTCGGCGTTCTCTTCCATGATCTGTTTGCGCTCGTGGAGCGAGTTTACCAGGATGTTTACGCTGTTGACGGGGTTTTCGCGGTCTTGGCGGGTTGCCGGCACTACTCCCGTTACTTTGCCGCCGGCTTCGGCTACGGCGCTCGATACCACGTCCATCAGGCCCATCGACAGGCCGCCATATACGAGGGTGTGGCCTCTTTTCCCTATTGCGTTGCCGAGTGTGCGGGCATCTTCAATGACTTCTGCCGGAAGCCCTGTCCGGGCTGAACAATAAACTGCTATTTTCATATGAGGTTGTAAAGTCGTAAGTCGTAAGTCACGAGTCGCAAGAAAGGTTCAGGTGGAAAATGAGGGGGATAAGGTGTTGAAATGATGAGGATGCCCTCTCCTTATAATCCTGCTCTCCGCTCATGATTTATAACTTACGACTTAAGACTTCCGACTGTCTATTAACAAACAAATATATGGATTTTTCGTAAATTTGCGGTTATGAAACGAGAAGATTTTGAGATAATGGCTCCTGTGGGGAGTTATGAAAGCCTTTGGTCGGCAATCAAAGCCGGGGCTGATGCGATATATTTCGGGGTTGAGGGGCTGAACATGAGGGCGCGGTCTAGTGTGAATTTCACTCTTGATGATCTTAAGGAGATTGCCCGCATCTGTTGCGAACACAATGTGAAGTCGTATCTGACGGTCAATACTATTATCTATGATGAGGATATCGCCAAATGCCATGCCATAATCGACGCGGTGGCGGCGAGCGGCATTTCCGCCATCATCGCAAGCGACATGGCGGCGATAATGTATGCGCGGCGGGCCGGCGTGGAGGTGCATATATCCACCCAGCAGAGCATATCCAACATTGAGACGGTGAAGTTTTATTCGCAGTTCGCCGATGTGGTGGTGCTGGCCCGTGAGCTTAATCTCGACCAGGTGAAGGCTATTTCCGACGCTATTGTGCGCGACGACGTGCGCGGCCCGCGGGGGGGGCTGGTGCGCATCGAGATGTTCTGCCACGGGGCTTTGTGCATGGCGGTGTCGGGTAAATGCTACCTGAGCCTGCATGAGATGAATTCCTCGGCCAACCGCGGGGCATGTACGCAAATCTGCCGACGTGGTTATGAAGTGACTGACCTTGAGACGGGCGACAAACTTGCCGTCGAGAATAAATACATAATGTCGCCAAAGGATCTTAAGACCATCCATTTCCTCAACAAGATGATTGACGCAGGTGTGAGGGTGTTTAAAATCGAGGGGCGCGCCCGCGGTCCGGAGTATGTGTCGCTGGCGGTCAGGTGCTACAGCGAGGCGATAGAGGCCGTGTGCGATGGCACATATTCAGAAGAAAAGATAGCCGTCTGGGACGGGCTGCTTGGGAAAATCTTCAACCGGGGGTTCTGGAACGGCTATTATCTCGGCCAGCGTCTGGGGGAATGGTCGGCTAAATACGGTTCGTCGGCAACGCGTGTCAAGGAATACCGCGCCAAAGGTGTGAGATATTTCTCTAACATAGGGGTGGCCGAGTTCTATATGGAGACTGGTGAGTTGCATGTGGGCGACGAGATTGTGATTACCGGGCCTACCACCGGCACCATAATACAGACCGTGGAGGAGATCCGTGTTGGGTTGGAACCGGTTGAAAAGGCCGTGAAGGGTGACAGTTTCTCTATCGCTGTGGCGCAGAAAGTGCGGCCGTCAGACAAGCTCTATCTGTGGCGGAAAAAATAACGGCGGTGTTGACACAATTAAAACATCGTTACGTTTAATTTAACCGGTTGGTTACGACCGTATGGCCGAAACTGCGTAATTTTGCAAACGGAATTAATGAATAGGATACAACCTAAAACCAACATAAAAATGAAAACAATCAATGTCAATGTGAAAGAAGTGCTCGGCACCGTAACCGCCGAGCAGATTCAGGCTCTCAACCCGGCAGCAGCCGAGGGGCTTGAAAAACTACATAAAGGCACAGGTCTCGGCTCTGATTTCCTCGGATGGGTTAACCTGCCCGAAGAAACCCCGGATGGCCTGGTGGCAGAGATAGAGGCTTCGGCCAAGGTTTTGCGCGAAAGCTGTGACTATGTGGTGGCTATCGGCATCGGCGGCAGCTATCTCGGCGCCAAAGCCGTGATTGAGGCTCTGAGCGATTCGTTTTCGATGCTCCGCAGTGACGACGCGCGCCGTTGCCGAGTGCTGTTCGCCGGACAGAATATCGGCGAAGACTATCTCAACGAGCTTCAGGATTTGCTGCGCGACAAGAAATTCGGCATCATAGTAATCTCAAAGTCGGGCACAACCACCGAACCGGCAATAGCCTTCCGCCTGCTCAAAGAGCAGCTTGAGAGCCAGCTCGGCAAGGCTGAGGCTTCGAAGCGCATCGTTGCAATAACCGACGAACATAAGGGTGCGCTGCGCCAGCTCGCCACAGAAGAAGGTTACAAGACGTTTGTGATCGCCGACAATGTCGGTGGCCGTTTCTCGGTTCTCACCCCGGTGGGCCTCCTTCCGATAGCCGTGGCCGGGTTCGACATCCGCGCCCTTCTCGACGGCGCCCGCCGTATGCAGAAAGCGACCGTGGCAGCTAACGACGAGAATCCGTCGCTTCTCTATGCCACTACCCGCAATGCCCTTTACCGTGCCGGTAAAAAGATTGAAATCCTCGTTAACTACAATCCCAAACTCCATTTCTTCGGCGAATGGTGGAAACAGCTCTACGGCGAATCAGAAGGTAAAGACCACAAAGGCATCTTCCCTGCCGCTGTTGACAACTCAACCGACCTACACTCGATGGGACAGTGGATACAAGAGGGTGAGCGCACTATCTTTGAGACGGTGCTGTCGGTTGAATCGGCCCAGCACACCACTGTCATCCCCTCCGACGAAGCCAATCTCGACGGTCTTAACTATCTGGCCGGGAAGCGTGTGGATGCTGTAAACAAAATGGCTGAACTCGGCACACGCATTGCCCATGTCGACGGCGGAGTGCCCAACATGCGCATCACCATCCCTGCACTGAAAGAGGAATACCTCGGAGAGCTCATATATTTCTTCGAGAAAGCGTGTGGCATCTCGGGCTACCTGCTCGATGTCAACCCCTTCAACCAACCCGGCGTGGAGGCCTACAAGCGTAACATGTTCGCCCTTCTCGAAAAGCCCGGCTACGAGGCTGAAACCGCCGCAATCAAAGCCCGTCTCTGATTCCGGCGTCCTCATAGAGGAGGCAATAAAAGCATCGGCGCGCAATCCGGAACGGGATTACGCGCCGATGTCTATATGTTGGTGATTAGTGGTTTTCCAGAAACATCTGATACAGAGCCACCGGCCCGTAATGCCACAGTTTGGTCTCTTCCCTTTCGAGTTGGCTGTAGGTAGTTGACAGATATATACGCGTCAGGGCTTCTGTGATAGGCAGTCCGAAATCTTCAGCATACATCACCGCCATTTTGCTCACCTTTCCCGGCAGCAAAAGATACAGGTTATCCTGCGTTATTTTGCATTCTTCAATGTCGTTCATTTTGAAATCTTGTAGGCTGTCAAAAATTTTATTGATGCAAGCGAGGCCTCGGTATGTAATAATATCTGATTAACCAGTTTGTAGGCTTTTAGTTCGGCAATCAAAGACTGTTTGTTTAATAGCCCGGCTTCGTAGAGTGCGAATGATGCATATACACGGTCGTCGGCAACAGGTCCTTTTACTATGTCGTAAGTATGCGTAAAATTTCGATTCATCCTATTCGCCATAACGAAATCGAGCCATTTCTCATCCGGATTCTCAAATATAAGTACTGACAATGAAATCTCGACGGATGGGTCATATTCGTAGATATTAAGCCAGCCTTGAATGATTTCTCCTTTGAACTTTCGCCGTACCCAGCTTTCTGCCTGTTGTCGGGAGGTTGTCAGGTAGAATCCTGTTCCATAGTCAAGTGTGCGGTTTGGTTTTCTGATTTCAGGTGAATCTACTATATCGAGGCTGCCGTGGTATAGTTCAATCATTGTTTTGTGATTTGCGTGATGAGAGATAGTCGTTTATTTCGTCTAGAATCCATTGTGGGCTTTGTGTATGGATAGGCTCAAAATTTTCTTCAAGAAATTTTGTCAAGTTGCTGTCTCTGAACAAAATCGCGGTCTGACTGCCTTTCATGCCAGTGTTGCCTTTATAGAGTTCAACGCAGAATGCTATGAAATAAGCGACATTATCGTTATATTGTTGTTTGGTCATAAGAAATAAATAAAATAAATGGAAATATTAGCGTTCGGCCTCCTGATGGTGGATGTTATAGGATTTCAAGTCGAGGGATAAATGGCACCCATCCGATATGGTCAGTGGTGTTGTTTATCTTTGATTGCGAATATATCCAATTGCCATGGTTTTCAATAATCACCCCTCCTTGATAGGTGTTGCCGAGAAGACGTTGTTCTGCCGCGTATTTGATGAACCCGTTATGTTTTAAATGAGCGACTGAAGCCTCACTTCCAGATGTTTTGGTGTCAAACAGGAATAATTTTCCGTTTTTCAATTGTATAACGAAATCAATATAGAATAGTCTTTTTGTGCCATCTGGCAATTCATAAGGAATGGCAAAGTGCTCGCTGCCATTATCACCATTTTTATACCACCAGTCAATATATTCGTTGTTCTTTTCGAGAAATTCAACGAAATCTTTTTCAGGCGTTTTTGCATCGGCAGATTCTGCGAATGGAATCAGGGCATGGTTGAGGATGGATGGTAATATGTGATGGTTATCCTCGTTATATAGGCGTTCATCAGGAATTTCCCATTCAGTTGTCTTAAAAATACGTTGACCTTTATCTTTGAGCTTATTTTCTCGATACTGAATATATTTAGCAATTGCTTGGCTTATGATGTCGGTGAATATCTGTTTGTTCTTATGGTAGAGCACTAATTTTTTTGCAGAGGTATCGAATATGCCGAAATAATCTCCCAGTGCTTCGACCAGATAAGATGCAAGTTTGTCGGCAGGATGGTTCTTCTCTTCAAATTGTGTGACAAATTCAGATATGAAATTTATAAACACGCGGTCAATTTCCGATGCTGTACGAGAAAATTTGAAGCGATGTTCCGAGACATCGATTACTTGTTCTTCATTCTGAAAATGGACATCTTTCGGAATGGGAATGTTGACATTTTCTACATCAAAGCGCAGCTTATTATCGTGTCTGCGGTTTGCAATCAGCCGGTTGTTATCTGTATCGGTAGTACTTTTTGTGGTATGCCCGATATGTCGTATTGATTGAATTTCGGCAGGTAAAAACAGATTGGTTTGATCAGGTTGGATATTCCAATAAGTCCCGATTTCAGCGTAGAGCATTGTTTTAAAGTCTGGTCCGAGATAATTACGTGTTTCATTTGGGCGGGTGGCGTAGGTCGATGTCAGCTTTAGATTGTTGAGGTTATCGCGCCTGGTTGCTGAAATCAAATTCTTTTTTAAGTAATCTGCGTCGGTTGAGATAATTTTAATTTGTTCTTTGGCGATGTCGGTATAAACATATCCGATGTTTAGTTTCGTGTCGTTATAGTGTTTAAATTCTGGCATTCGGAGGATTCGCCCGACAGTTTGGATGGTGAATTCATTGCTTGATAGTTTCCTGAAAATCAATAAAACGGCAGCCCGGGGGCAATCCCATCCAAGAGCAATCGCCTCTTTAAATAGCAAAACCTGCACGAGATTGTCAGATCTCTCAATTCCTGCAAGGTTATCTTTCCTGTTTGCAAGCCACACGGCGAGCTTGCCGTTATCAACAGAAATGCCACATATCTTTTTGAGGAAGGTCTCGACATGTTCGGCGATGGCTTGCTCTTCAAGTGTCATGGATTCTCTCGTGTCATTCGGCAGTTGCACCAATAGCAAAGGGTTTATATTGACACCCTGTTTACGGTAAGCGTCGGCAAGTTGCTTTCTTTTATTGAGGGCTGTCTTCAGCAGGTGTTCGGTCAACGTGCGTCCATCATCAATGTCCACATCAACATCAGGATTTAGAATTATCTCTTTTTTTATCATGCCGGCATCAACGACATCTTTTTGAGACACCCTTTCCTGCTCATCGAATGGAAATGTTTTAGGGGTGGCGGATATGCGAATCTCTACAGCGGGGTTAATGCGGTCGAGTACGGAGGCGGTTTTGTCTGCGGTTTTTGTCCAAAACATGTGTTCTTCATCTATTACGGCTATAATAGGTAGCCCTTGCTTCTCGCGTGTTATACGTGATATTTCGAAAATGGAAACACGATCTTCATCGTCCTGTGCCAGGCGGTTCGTGTCTTTATTGACACTTTCCCAGTTTATGAAGAGTATTTCACCGGGCCTTATCCCTTCATTCTGATCAAGCTCATCAAACATGACAGGATGCAACAGCCCGTTTTGGCTGAAAATAGTTTTTAATTTCAAATAACTCTGAATGTGCAACTTGCGTGGGGCAATCCAGATTAAAGCCACTTCTTCAAAACGGTTCGTCGCATCGGTTTTCAGGGCATCGATAATATTAGCAAGAGCTTGACAGGCCATAATAGTTTTTCCACTTCCCGTAGGCGCCTTGAATATGACTTTGCGGCGGGTCCCCCCTTCGTTTAGGAGTCCGATAGTTTTGGCAGCTAATCCCTGGGCTGCGATTTGTTGGTAAGCTATGTGTATCATTGCGTATGTCTTGTTGTGTGAGCCTCATCTTCTCTTCCTATCATGGAAGACGTGACTGTCGCTTTTGTTTCCCCAGCAGAGATGTCGTAATCTGCTGGGTTGGGTAGAGTATTCAAGGCTGTGTAGGCGTTGTATATTGCTGCAGGAAGCGCCATAAGGCGTACTTTATCGTGTACGCTTTCAAATTCGGAATCCCATGCATCTGCTCCCGGGCAGAAAATGCAGATGGTTATAGGCTCGGTTAAGTCCGTTTGTTCGAGGGCGTCAACAATGGGATAAATGGATTCTTCGTTATAGATAATCAGCATTTGCTTGCTGTCGCTGGCGAAGTAACGGAATCCGTTTTCTACGGTTGCCATACCGAGGAATCTTTCACATTCCGTATAAATATTCTCTTTTATACAAAGCATGTCAGATGATAATGCCATAAGATGGCGCATGTTTTTGGGGGAGCGTCGCCGTCCGACAAAACCGGTACGATAATATCGGAGATTATTGTAGTGTAATCCTGGAACGATTTCCCCGTTTGGCTTCGTGTAGCCTTCAATCACCTTTTTACAGCGAGGATATGTTATTTTTTCGCAAATGTCTTTTTCGTTGTTTGTGCATAGGATACATTGGCGAGTTCCTTTATCTGTGGCATTAAGCCGCATTACTGCATGGAGTGTAGTGCCTGAGCCTGCAAAGAAATCAAGTACGATGCTTTCTTTTGTAGAAGAGATATCGATGAGTCGTTTTATGGTGTCTATGTCTTTAGGATTATTGAATTTCCCCGTGCCGATAATATCGGCGAGTGTTTTGGTGGCGGCTCTGCCATCAACATAGAAAACACTATATGGCACTTGATATTCCCTGTTTGACAGATAGGATTTTAAGCATGGTACTTTTGTCTCATCCTGGCCAAAATCGACTAAATCCTCTGCTATGAGCCTTTGCATTGTTTGATAGGATGGCCATCCTCGTCCGGGTCTTTTGCATGGTTTTCCTGTGACAGGATGTATTACGTCGTAAGGCGTCCGGGTTCTGCCGCTTTGGGCTGAGATGTTGTCAGGGAAGTAAATTCCTCGTGCATCTACTTTGCAATAGTGCGACGAGTCCTTGGCAGGGTGACCGTTAGGCAATCCTTTATACCATTGCCTTAATTCCAGTGAGATAGTTTCATAATCTGCGCCATACCGTTTTGCTAATTTCCGATAGCAATTGTATATGTCATCAAGGCCAGGTTTACGTTCTCTCCAAGTTATATCGTTGGATTTAAGAAATTCCTGATTTTTGACATAAATCAGGATATATTCATGTGAAATGGAAATGTATCTTGAGTCGTTTTTTCGTCCGGCCGACCATATCAATTGGGCAATGAAATTTTGACGCCCAAAGATTTCATCACATAAAAGTTTCAGATGGGCTTGTTCATTGTCGTCAATAGATATGAAAATTACACCTCGCTCGGAAAGAAGTTTTTTGGCTATTCTAAGGCGTTTTGACATGAACGACAACCATTTTGAGTGCCGATACTGTGTCTCTTTTGCCACGAAATTGTCATTGTATATGAAATCTTCACTGATTTTATTCCCTGTGTTGTATGGTGGATCAATGTATATGACGTCTATTTTCCCTGCGTGGGTAAATGATAAAGTTGTTAATGATACGAGATTATCCCCTTCTATGAGAATATGGTCGGGGGCTTCGGATTCGCCAGATAAGATGGCGCGGTCTGGAATTTCAATTAGAATGGGTAATTCATGCCGCATACGTTCATTCACTTCTTCCTTTTGGTCTTCCCAGACAAGTCCGAATGTTTTTTCTTCAAGGAGTTCAAGGAGTGTGGCCCGGTCATCGTCAGTGATTCCGTTGAGGTGTTTAATGCGTTGTCTGAGCTTATTCTTATCGACCGTTTTCATAAATGAATTATTAGGTGGTTACAACGGAGTTAGATGTAATGTTATGTGGCGATTCAGGCATATCGGCAATAATCTCAGGTGTAGAATTCGGATTTGCGAGGCGTTGTCAAAAGCTGTATGCGTGATTCTGCCTGGAAACTCGATATTACAAAGTTACGAATTATATTGCAATTGTGTTTGACCGGATTTGAAAATTAGGGTTAGTATTACTGAAGAGGTGTGCGCGGAGGAGTCAAGGTGGCGGTCTGGAATGGTAGGGTGTAGAGGGGGATGTTTATGGGTCGGTCTTGGTGTTTATGGCCTGGCAGGGAGATTCTGAGGTCTTTTTTGCCCGGATTCTCTTTTATGAACTGGGCTACGTACTCTTCCGATATCAGCCCGTTGTATTCAGATAGGGCGTCGCTGGCGGGGAGCATGACGGATGTAGGGCTGTTATGTTGCATGGCCAGCATGGCAGCCCTACATCAAGGAAAAAAGTTTTAACGCTGAAAGGTCTTCATAGAACTTCAGCGGGATTGCGACTTTGCTGACCTGGCCGACTTTTCAGCATGTCGACTTTGCCGACAGGAAAAGATTCGTTATAAACAAGCGAAAACTACATAAAGTCGATGGTGCGGTTTGGAAAAACACACACAAAATCGACGATTAGCTGTAGGGCTGGTATGGGGTTGGGCGTACGGGGGATTTTTTGTAACTTTGCAAAATTCAGGATATGTCTCTGAGGTATTCAAATGCACTCATATCTTCGTTATATGGGGCTTATGTGTTCTCATTGGAGAGTGGATGTTTTCTAAAGGGCATATCTTGTTGTCTGACTGACAGTATCAAGTTAGGTGCCGGTCAGCGGAAACGGAGGTTTGGCCGGGAGTTTGGAAATGAGTGTTTCATAGGATAATTTTTACAGAAAAAGGATAGCTATGTCGATAGATCAGATTGTGGCCCAAGGTGTGGCCAAGGCTGTCAAGGAACTTTACGGGGTTGAGGCTGACGCCAAGGATATCGTGCCCCAGACCACCAAGAAGGAATTTGAAGGGAATCTCACGGTTGTGGTTTTCCCGTGGGTCAAGGCGGCGCGGAAGTCGCCTGAGGCTGTTGGGCAGGAAATCGGCCAGTGGCTTGTTGACAATGAGCCGGCTGTTGACCGTTTCAATGTAATCAAGGGCTTCCTGAACCTCGTAATCGAGCCTACGTTCTGGAACTCTGTGCTAAAGCACATAGAGGCTGCTGCTGATTATGGCCTGAAAAATGCTTCCGACAGCAGCCCGTTGGTGATGGTTGAATATTCTTCGCCCAATACCAATAAGCCGCTCCACCTTGGGCATGTGCGCAACAATCTGCTGGGCTATTCTCTGGCAGAGATTCTGAAGGCTTGCGGTAATAAGGTTGTGAAGACCAATATCGTCAATGACCGTGGCATCCATATCTGCAAATCGATGCTTGCCTGGCAGAAATGGGGCGACGGTATCACTCCGGAAAAGGCCGGCAAAAAGGGCGACCATCTCATCGGCGATTTCTATGTGCTTTTCGACAAGCATTACAAGGCTGAGCTGAAAGAGATTGCCGCCCGCGACGGAATAAGCGAGGAGGAAGCGGCCAAGCTGTCGCCTCTGATGGCCGAGGCCCGCGAGATGCTGCGCCGTTGGGAGCAGAAAGACCCTGAGGTGCGCCGCCTTTGGGCGATGATGAACGAGTGGGTATATGCCGGTTTCAACGACACCTACAAACGGATGGGGGTTGACTTCGACAAAATCTATTATGAGTCTGATACCTATCTCGAAGGGAAAGAGAAGGTGCTTGAAGGGCTGGAGAAGGGGATAATGTTCCGCAAGGATGACGGGTCGGTATGGGCCGACCTTTCCGACGCTGGGCTTGACCAGAAGCTGCTGCTGCGGTCAGACGGCACGTCGGTCTACATGACCCAGGATATAGGCACGGCCAAGCTGCGCTTCCAGGATTATCCCATAGACAAGATGGTCTATGTGGTGGGTAATGAGCAGAACTATCATTTCCAGGTGCTGTCGCTGCTGCTCGACCGCCTGGGCTTCAAATGGGGCAAAGACCTCGTTCATTTCTCATATGGCATGGTTGAGCTTCCCGAAGGTAAGATGAAGAGCCGCGAGGGTACGGTGGTAGATGCCGATGATCTGATGGAAGAGATGGTGGGCGGTGCGCGCGAGGTGTCGCGTGAGCTGGGCAAGCTCGATGGCCTTAGCGAGGCTGAAATCGAGGATATTTCAGAGATTGTGGGCCTGGGGGCGCTGAAATATTTCCTTCTGAAAGTCGACCCGCGCAAAAATATGCTTTTCAACCCGAAGGAATCGATTGATTTCAACGGCAACACGGGGCCGTTTATCCAATACACTTACGCCCGCATCCGCTCGGTGCTCCGCAAGGCTTCTGCCGAGGGGATTGAACCAGTTGATTATTCGGCTGTTGTTCCTAATGAGAAGGAGATCGCCCTGATTCAGATGCTTGCCGATTTCCCCGCGACAGTCGAAGAGGCCGGACGCAGCTATTCTCCGGCGGTTATTGCAAATTATGTGTATGAACTGGTGAAGCAGTATAACCAGTTCTATCATGACTATTCGATTCTCAAGGAGGAGGATAAGGCAGTGAAGTCGTTGCGCCTGGCTTTGTGCGATGTAACTGCCAAAGTGGTAAGTACCGGCATGGGGCTGTTGGGCATCAGGGTGCCGGAGCGCATGTGACCTTGCTTCACTCTCCCATCCGGAAATGAAAGGGCGGATATTTATTTTTGCTTCGCTATCTAAACCTTCAGAATTCACGGATGTCAAATATATCATTGGGCGCCGGCCGGTTTGCCGGGTCGCCAGACACACTTTAACTCTCACCGTAATTTTTGAAAAATATGAATTATTATCAGACTGAATCGTTCTCTCCGCAATCGCTTGAGGCCAAGGTGTCGCAGGTTATGAAAGGGGTGTATGTCAAAATGTTCCTGGGGCTGCTTGTGACTGCAGCCGTGGCTTGGATTGTGGCCGCTACGGCAACCCCCGGCTCGGGATTTTTCTATTATATGGCAACCCATTCATGGGTCTACTGGGGTTTGGCTCTTGTTGAACTCGGATTGGTTATGTGGATTTCCGCCGGTCTGAGGAAGATGAGCTCTGGCATGGCCACGGGTCTTTTCTTCCTGTTTGCCATTGTCAACGGACTTACGCTGTCGATGATTTTCGCGGTTTATCAGATTGCTGCCATTTTCAAGACGTTCCTGATTACCGCCGGGGTGTTCGGCGCCATGAGCGTCTACGGTTATTTCACCACCCGTGACCTGACACGTATCGGGACATACCTTTATATGGCGCTTTTCGGGTTGATGATTCTGATTGTTGTCAATATTTTCTGGGCAAATTCAACTATGGACTGGATTATCAGCGGCATAGGTGTGTTGCTGTTTATCGGCCTGACTGCCTGGGATACCCAGCAGATCAAGCAGATGGCTTATGCCGATCCGTCGATGGCTAACGGCCGCCTTGCCACACTCGGCGCCCTGAGCCTGTATCTCGACTTTATCAACCTGTTCCTCTACCTGCTGCGCTTCTTCGGCGGCAACAGGGATTGAACATTGGTTTTGGCAATTTCTGAGATCTGCAACGAAAACA
>ERZ778510.896-NODE-896-length-21571-cov-5.705661_pt1 | contig 21571 bp, 18 predicted proteins | sample MGYA00510348_ERZ778510 | MGnify/ENA primary metagenome ERZ778510 (study PRJEB29527, sample SAMN07138969) | mouse gut metagenome | material: feces | host: mouse | place: China:Nanjing | collected 2016-01-25 ... | reverse complement strand
AAACGGCGGTATCCGGTCATGCCCGACGCCGTGACGTCGATCGACTCGCTGGCCCGGGCGTTGTACTGCTCGAACGATCCGGGCAGCGTCAGCTTCGGCGCCTGCACGAAAGCCAGGTTGCCCCGGCCGGCGATGCGCACGGCGTAGTTCGCCGACGAATTGGCCGTGAGCCGGTCGGGCGGCAGCGTCGCATCGAGCGTGAAGCGCCCCACGGCACCCCCGAAGCTCTCGGGCGCCCCGGCGGGCAGATCGCGCACCTCGACGCTCAGGGGCTGCGTGCGCAGCGGCACGCGCACATTGACCAGCTCGGGACCTCCGAAGAAAGGGTCGTGGCTGCGGCCCGGCACCACGATCTGCGCCACGGCGGTCAGCACCACGGGGTCCACGGTCAGCCTGCCCGCAAGCTGGGGATAGAGCAGGTACTCCTTGAGCACCGCCGTCTCGTAGACCTTGCCGCCCAGCGTCTCGCGCTGGCCGCGCGAGGCCTCCTCGGGCAGCTCCTGAACCCAGAAACCGTTGAACGACGGCAGCTTCACATCCTCGAATCCGGCGATGTTCACCCGCCGGTAGAGCTTGACGGTCACGTGCAGCGGCTCGCCCTTGAACACCGACGTGCGCGACACCGCGGCACGCAGCAGCACGTCGTCCTTCTCCAGACGCTCCGCGCCGCCGCCCGACTGCGCGGCACCCGGCGCGGGAGCGTCGGAGGCCGGTTCGGCCACCGCCTCCACGGGTACGGGACGCGTGCGGTAGGTCTTGCCATCGACGGCCACCGAGGCGGCGCCGATCGTACGGGTTCCGGGCTCGGCGCACACGACCATGTAGGTGTACGTGGCGGTGACCGAGGAGCTCATCGAGCCGTTCACCGCCTCGAAATAGCGCCCCGTGGAGAGCACGGGACCGGCCAGCAGCTCGAAGCCCTCGAAGTCGGGCCCGGCGAACGTCCCCTCGTCGGGCGACGCATTGACCGTGAACTCCACACGGAACGCCTCGCCCGTGGCGACGACCATCGGCGCCGAGGCCTCGAAAGTGACTTTCCCGGCCGCCCGGGCCGAGAAGACCGTACAAATGCAGAGCGCCGCAAGCGCCGCCTTCGCGATAAAATTCCTCATCGAAATCCTACAACGGGACAAAACTCCTCTTTAGTGTTTGAAATCCGCGAAAAAGTCGTTTCCCTTGTCGTCCACGATGATGAACGCCGGGAAGTTCTCCACGTAGATCTTGCGCACGGCCTCCATGCCCAGCTCGGGGAAATCGACCACCTCGACCGACTTGATCGAATTGCGGGCCAGGATGGCCGCCGGACCGCCGATCGACCCGAGGTAGAAGCCGCCGTTGGCCTTGCAGGCATCGGTCACCGCCTGCGAGCGGTTGCCCTTGGCCACCATGACCAGCGAGCCGCCGTGCTTCTGGAACAGATCGACGTAGGGATCCATGCGGCCGGCCGTCGTGGGGCCGAACGATCCCGACGCCATGCCCCGGGGCGTCTTGGCCGGACCGGCGTAGTAGACCGGATGTTTGCGGAAGTATTCGGGCATGGGCTTGCCCTCGTCGAGCATCTGCCTGATGCGCGCGTGGGCGATGTCGCGCGCCACGATGAGCGTGCCTTTCAGGTTCAGACGCGTCTTGATGGGGTACCTGGTCAGGATCGCCCGCACCCTGTCCATGCCCTCGTCGAGGTCGATCTCCACGGCGGGCGACATGGCGGGCGCCTCCTTCGGCAGGAAACGCGCGGGATTCTTTTCGAGCTGCTCAAGGAAGATGCCCTCGGGCGTGATCTTCGCCCGGATGTTGCGGTCGGCCGAGCAGCTCACGCCGATGGCCACGGGGCACGAGGCCGCATGGCGCGGCGCGCGGATCACGCGCACGTCGTGCACGAGGTACTTGCCGCCGAACTGGGCTCCGATGCCGCTCTCGCGGCAGATGCGCAGCACCTTCTCCTCCCACTCGAGGTCGCGGAAGCAGCGGCCGCCCTCATTGCCCGACGTAGGCAGCTCGTCCAGATAGCCGGCCGAGGCTTTCTTCACGGTCGAGAGGCACATCTCGGCCGACGTGCCGCCGATGCAGACCGCCAGGTGATACGGAGGGCACGCCGACGTGCCCAGGTCCCTGATGTGGGTTCGGATGAACTCGGTCAGCGACTCCTCGTTGAGCAGCGCCTTGGTCTGCTGGTAGAGGAAGGTCTTGTTGGCCGAGCCGCCGCCCTTGGTGATGAAGAGGAATTCGTACTCCATGCCGGGCTTGCCGCCGTAGATGTCGATCTGGGCCGGAAGGTTGGTGCCCGAGTTCTTCTCGTCGGTCATCGTGAAAGGCACCACCTGCGAATAGCGGAGGTTGCGCCCGGCATAGGTCTCGTAGACGCCGCGGGCGATGTGGCGGGCATCATCGGCTCCGGTCCACACGTCCTCGCCCTTGTGGCCGATGCAGATCGCCGTGCCCGTATCCTGACACGTGGGCAGCTCGCCGTCGGCCGCCACGACCTGGTTGAGCAGCATGGTGTAGGCCACGAACTTGTCGTTGTCGGTAGCCTCCGGATCATCGAGGATGGCGCGCAGCTTCTCCAGGTGCGAGGCGCGCAAAAAGAACGACACGTCGGCATAGGCCTCCCGCGAGAGCAGCTCCAGGCCCTCGGGTGCGACCTTCAGTATCTTGCGGCCGTCGCATTCGACGACTTTCACGTAGTCGCGCGTCAGCAGACGATACTCCGTTTTGTCCTCCCCCACGGGGAACGGCTCCTGATAAATGAATTCCGACATAAAGGTTGTATTTTAATATTGTTCGATTCTCCGTACGCCGAAGCCGGAGGCTCGCTCCGCTTCGTCATGCAAATGTACAAAATTCCGCGGATAAAAACATCTTTCGCAAGACAAATACGACGCCACGAGCCGCGGCCGCAGCCCGCGGAACGCACGGACGAAGCGACAGCGGGCGGCAGGACCTGCCGCCCGCGCGGCTCGGATGTCACCGGCCGCCGGTCCCGGACACAGCCGAAAAAAAGACCGGTCCCCTTTCAGGAACCGGTCCGCAAATGCTTCGCGGCAGCATCTACCGCAATGCGAAGCCCTCGTCGGCGCGCATGGGGATCTCCATGCTGGCGTACACGCCGCTTTCGAGCTTGTCCTTCACGGCCTTGAACGCTTCGAGCGTATAGTTCACGTCCTCCAGCGTATGCACGGCCGTGGGGATGACGCGCAGAATGATTTCGCCCTTCGGGATCACGGGGTAAACCACCACCGAGCAGAAGAGCGCATGGTTCTCGCGCAGATCGACGATCAGGTTCGTCGCCTCGGGAATACCGCCCTTCATGTATACGGGAGTCACGGGCGACTGCGTGACACCGATATTGAAGCCGTTCTCCTTCAGACCGTTCTGAAGCGCGCGGGTGATCTCCCACAGCTTCTCCTGATATTCGGGGTGCTTGCGGATCAGGTCCAGACGCTTCAGCGCGCCCATGACCATCGGCATGGGAAGCGACTTGGCGTAGAGCTGCGAACGCATGTTGTAGCGGAAGAGGTTGATGAGCCAGCGGGGACCGCACACGAAAGCGCCGATGCCGGCCATCGACTTGGCGAAGGTGTTGAACAGCACGTCCACGCCGTCCACCACGCCGAAGTGGGCCGCCGTACCGCGTCCCTGGGGCCCCATCGTACCGAAGCCGTGGGCGTCGTCCACCAGCAGGCGGAACCGGAACTCCTTCTTGAGGGCCACGATCTCGTTCAGCTTGCCCAGGTCGCCTTTCATGCCGAACACGCCCTCGGTAATGACGAGCACGCCGCCGTTCTGCGACTCGGCCAGCTCGGTGGCATGGCCCAACTGGAGGCGCAGCGACTCCATGTCGTTGTGGCCGAACACGAAACGCTTGCCCTTGTGCATGCGCAGGCCGTCGATGATGCAGGCGTGGGCTTCGGCGTCGTACACCACCACGTCGCGCGGCGTGAGCAGGCAGTCGATGATCGAAATCATGCCCTGGTAGCCGAAGTTGAGCAGGAAGGCATCCTCCTTGCCCACGAACTCGGCCAGCTCGCGCTCCAGCTGCTCGTGGTATTTGGTCTGGCCGCTCATCATGCGGGCGCCCATGGGGGCCGCCATGCCGAATTCGGCCGCACCGTCGGCATCGGCCTTGCGCACCTCGGGGTGGTTGGCCAGGCCGAGGTAGTTGTTCAGACTCCAGTTCAGCACCTTCTTGCCGCGGAACGTCATGTGGGGACCGATCTCGCCTTCGAGTTTCGGGAAAGCGAAGTAGCCGTGGGCATACGCCATGTACTGACCGATGGGGCCGCCCGCGTTCTTCTCAAGACGTTCGAAAATATCAACCATAGTTATGTAATTTTAAATGAATGTTCCGTTCGGTTTCACAAAATTAGGAAATTTTGCCTTATAGCGGCCAAAATTATCCATTTTTTGCCTTGCGGCGCTACGCTTTAATACTTATTTTGCCCCGCGCCGCCGCACCGCCGGCGGCACGGACGAAAGCCCGCCGGCGATTTCGTGCGGCGATTTTTTGACATTCACGAATAAAATACGTAATTTTGGTTCCATGACAGCGCTCTATAACGACATAATCTTCGGACCGATACACTCGCGGCGTCTCGGTCTTTCACTGGGAGTCAATCTGTTGCCCCCCGAATCGAAACTCTGTTCGTTCGACTGCATCTACTGCGAATGCGGCTGGAACGCCGACCATCCGGGCCGCCGCCGGTTCAACGACCGGGCGGAGGTTGCGCGTCTGCTCGGCGACACGCTGCGGCGCATGGCCGCGGAGGGCACGCCGCCCGACGTGATCACCTTCGCCGGCAACGGCGAGCCGACGCTCCACCCCGAATTCGAGGCCGTAATCGACGACACGATCGCCCTGCGCGACGCCCTGTGCCCCTCGGCCCGCGTGTCGGTGCTGAGCAACGCCACGCAGCTCGGACGCGAGGACGTGCGGCGGGCCCTGCTGCGCGTGGACAACAACATCCTGAAGCTCGACTCGGCATTCGACGCCACGGCGCGCCGGATCAACGGACCGGCGGGAAATTACACCATCGCGGAGGTGGTGCGCGGCATGAAGCGTTTCGACGGCCGGCTGATCGTGCAGACGATGTTCCTGCGCGGCACGTACGAGGGCGAACGCATCGACAACACCACCGAGGAGGAGGTGGCGGCCTGGCTGCGGCTGATCGGCGAGATCCGCCCGAGGCAGGTCATGGTCTACTCGCTCGACCGCGACACACCCTGCCCCACGCTCGAAAAGGTCGGACGCGACGAACTGCTCCGCATCGCCGCACGCGTCGAAGCGCTCGGCATCCCCTGCTCCGTGGCATAGGCACGGGCCGGACGCAGAAAGCCCGCCCGCCTTTTGCGGGAGAGCGGGAGAATGCCTTGTTCGCACAGAGCATGCGCTTCGGGGGAATCGCCGGACGCACAGGCGAACGCACGCACCCCTCTTCCGGGACGGCCCGGCCCGCGGCACCGACAGAGAGCCCCGTCGCACAGCAGGCAGCCCCGGCAGCCACCCAGGACAGGGGCCCCGGGGCTGACAGACCATGCCACGCAGTCCCGGCAACCCGTCCCGACAGCACTCTCACGGCACGAAGCCCCCGGCGGCCAACCCGAAAAGAGCACCCCGACAGACAGTCCATGCCACGCAGCCCCGGCGGCCGAACACGGCCGAATGGAGGCGCGTCACGGAAGCGGGACGCAATGCCGCCGCCGGGCAATGCTTCGCAGCACGATGCCGCAAAACGACCGCGCCCCGGAATCCTCTGCGACGGACTCCGGGGCGCGGCCTGTATTCGCCGCGGCTACCGCACGGCATGCTCCTCCGCCGGCTGCTCCACGAAGATCAGCTGCTCCGTGTCATACCCGCGGCGGGCGGCGAGCCGCAGGATGCGGTCGAGCGTAGGGGCAGACAATCGCGGCGTGCGCGACAGAATCCACAACCGCTTCGGCGAGCTGCCGCCCACCAGCGCCCAGTCGTACTCCTCGCCCAGCTCCAGCACGTCGTAGTCGGAATAGAAAAACCAGAAGAACGACACCCGCAGCCGCCCCGGATCGGAGGTCGTGCGCGCCTTGCCGCGCACCTCCTTCCGGCGGCCGGACACCGCGCGCAGACCGCTATTGACCACCTCGATCCCCTCCGGCCGACGCGTATAGCGCGCCCGCACCGCCGTCATGCCCCGTTCGAAGGGGTGATCGAAGCGGGCGATCTCATACCATTCGCCCATATAACGGTCCAAATCGAGCGCGGGGACCGTACGCCGGTCCACGCCGTCGGTGCCCGGACCGAACACGGCACCGGCCAGAAAGAGGGATACAAGCAGCAGAATCAACATAAGAGCGCACCTTTTCGGGGTGCGCTCCAGCAGATATTGTGCCGCGATCAGGACTTCACGCATGCACGGAGCGCACGCAGGATGCCCTCCGCATCGTAGCCGCACAGAGCCCGGAGCTCGTCAGGCGTGCCGTGCTCGACGAAAGCGTCGCCGATGCCGAGCGACACCGTGCGCGTGTCGTATCCGTGCGCATTGAAGAAAGCCGCCACGGCTTCGCCCACGCCGCCGCGCAGGGCCCCGTCCTCCACCGTCACCACATGCCGGAACGTGCGGCCCACGGCGTGGAGCAGCTCCTCGTCGAGCGGACGCACGAAGCGCAGGTCGTAGTGTGCGGCCGACAGTCCCTCGGCCGCGGCGCGCTCCACGGCCTCGGCCGCGAAGTTGCCCGCGGTGCCGATCGACAGCACCGCCGCGTCACGCCCCTCGCGCAGGCAGCGTCCGCGCCCCACGGGCAGCGCCTCGAAAGGCCGGTCGCGCCACGGAGCGCCCGCGCCGCAGCCGCGCGGATAGCGGAGCATGAAAGGCCCTTCCGTCCGGAGTGCGGTGTACATCATGTTGCGCAGCTCGCCCTCGTCCATCGGCGCGGCGAACGTAAGGTTGGGCACCGATCCGAACGCCGCCATGTCGAAGACGCCATGATGCGTCACGCCGTCCTCGCCCACCAGGCCGCCGCGGTCGAGGCACATGACCACGGGCAGATTCTGGATCGCGACGTCGTGGATGAGGTTGTCGTAGGCACGCTGCATGAACGACGAATAGATGTTGCAGAACGGACGCATGCCCGCCGCCGCGAGTCCCGCCGAGAAGGTCACGGCGTGGCCCTCGGCGATGCCCACGTCGAAACAGCGGTCGGGCATGGCCTTGAGCAGCAGATTCATCGAGCTGCCCGACAGCATCGCGGGCGTCACGCCCGCCACGCGCGGATCGAGCCGGGCGAGCTCCACGAGCGTCTGGCCGAAGACCTCCTGGTATTTGACCGCCGGAGCGTTCGACCCGAGACGCTCGCCCGTAGCGGGGTCGAAGCGTCCGGGCGCATGCCACACCGCCTGGTCCTTCTCGGCCGGCGTGAAGCCCTTGCCCTTCACGGTCATCACGTGGAGCAGTTTCGGGCCCTCGATCCCCCGCAGCACGCGCAGCACGCGCACCATTTCGTTGAGGTCGTGGCCGTCCACGGGTCCGAAATAGCGGAAATTGAGGCTCTCGAAGAGGTTGCTCTTGTTCAGCAGGCCGTGTTTCACGGCATTGCCCGCCTTCTGGCACAGCCGCAGCAGGCGGGGCGTGTGGGAGAGCACGCCCCACAGCCGCTGCTTGAAGCGGTTGTAGCGTACCGAGGTCGATATGCGGCACAGATAGCCGCGCAGGGCGCCCGTGGCCTTGTCGATGGCCATGTCGTTGTCGTTGAGGATCACCAGCAGGTCGGTATTGCGGCTGGCGCCGGCATTGTTCAGTCCCTCGAACGCCAGGCCGCCCGTCATCGACGAATCGCCGATCACGGCCACCACCTTGCGCTCCTCGCCCCGCAGCTCCGCGGCCTTGGCCATGCCGAACGCCGCCGAGATCGACACCGAGGCGTGGCCGCCGCCGAAGGCGTCGTAGGGGCTTTCGGCCATGCGCGGGAAGCCGCTGATGCCGCCCATGCGGCGGTTGCTGCGGAACGCCTCGCGACGGCCGGTGATGATCTTGTGGCCGTAGGTCTGGTGGCCCACGTCCCACACGATGCAGTCGTGCGGCGTGTCGTAGACATAGTGCAGTGCGGCCGTCAGCTCCACGGCCCCGAGGCTCGACGCCAGATGCCCGGGATTGACCGAGCATTGCTCGATGATGTAGCGCCTCAGCTCGTCGCAGTAGGTGCGCAGCTCCTCGGGCGCGAGGCGGCGCAGATCGGCCGGAGAGTCGATCCTGTAAAGCAGATTGTAGCGGTTATCGGTCATAAGCGACGCAAAGATAGGAACAAAATTGCAAAAATTTCCGGAAAAATCCCTATCTTCGCCAAACATTACGACACAATATCCCGACTTATGCAGAAATACGACAGAATCCTCCTCAAGCTGAGCGGGGAATCGCTTCAGGGGACGCAGAAGTACGGTCTTTCGACCGAAGTATTGCACTCCTACGCCGAGCAGATACGCGACGCCGCAGCCTCGGGCGTGCGCATCGCCGTGGTGATCGGCGGCGGCAACATATTCCGCGGCCTGACGGGCGCCAAGCGGGGCTTCGACCGCGTGAAAGGCGACCAGATGGGCATGCTCGCCACGATCATCAACTCGCTGGCACTGCAATCGGCGCTCGAAGACAACGGAGTGAAAGCCAAGGTGCTGACATCGATCCGTATGGAGCCCGTGGGCGAATACTACTCCAAGGCCCGGGCGCTCGAATACCTCGACGCGGGCTATGTGGTGATTGTGGGCGGCGGCACGTCGAACCCCTACTTCTCGACCGACTCGGCGGCGGCGCTGCGCGGCATCGAGCTCGAAACGGACGTGCTGCTCAAGGGCACGCGCGTGGACGGCGTATACACCGCCGACCCCGAGAAGGACCCCGCGGCCGTGAAGTTCGACGAAATCTCGTTCGACGAGGTGTATGCCCGCAACCTGAAGATCATGGACCTCACGGCATTCACGCTCTGCCGCGAAAACCGCCTGCCGGTCATCGTGTTCGACATGGACACCCCGGGCAACCTGGCGCGCGTGCTGGCGGGCGAGGCCATCGGAACCCTCGTAAAACCCTGACGCCATGAGACGCAAGAAGAATACGCGCACCCTGTGGCTGCTGCTGACGGCCATCGCCGCGATCGCAGCGCTCATCGTGCTGCTGCCCTCGTGCGGCCGCGGCTCGCACGGCGACGGCACGCTCGTCGCCGTGGGCGATCCGGTTCCCGACTTCACGGTCGAGCTGCTCGACGGCAGCCGCGTCACGCCCGCCACGTACGAAGGCAAGGTGCTGCTGCTGAACTTCTGGGCCACGTGGTGCCCGCCCTGCCGCGCCGAGCTGCAACGCGTGCAGCACGACCTGATCGACCGCTTCGCGGGCGAGGAGTTCGCGTTCCTGCCCGTCTCGCGCGGCGAGGACCGCGCGACGGTGGCCGCCTTTCTGGCCGACCGGGGCTACGGCTTCACCGTCGGACTCGACCCCGAAGAGCGGGCGTACGGACTCTTCGCCGACAACTACATCCCGCGCAACTTCCTGATCGACCGCCGGGGGCGGATCGTGCGCATCTCGATAGGCTACACGCCCGCCGAATTCGACGAGCTGACGGAGGCCGTCGAGGCCGAACTACGGAAATAAAACACTATTGAACTATGGATACCAATACTATTCTCAACGAGGCGTCCGAACGGATGCAGAAAGCGATCGACCACCTGGAGGAAGAGCTGCTCAACATTCGCGCCGGCAAGGCGTCGCCCACCGTGCTGAACGGCGTCATGGTCGAGTACTACGGCTCGCAGAGCCCCGTGTCGGGCGTGGCGAGCGTCACGGTGCCCGACGCCAAGACGATTCTGATCCAGCCCTGGGACAAGAACATGCTGCGCCCCATCGAAAAGGCGATCATCGACTCGAACATCGGGCTCACGCCCTCGAACAACGGCGAGCAGATCCGTCTGTCGATCCCGCCCCTGACGGAGGAGCGCCGCAAGGACCTCGTGAAGCAGGTGCGCGGCGAGGCCGAAACGGGCCGCATCAGCCTGCGCAACGCCCGTCGCGACGCCCTGGAGGCATTCAAGAAAGCCCAGAAGGAGGGCATGCCCGAGGACGAGGCCAAGGACGGCGAAACCCGCATCCAGAAGGTGCTCGAAAAGTACACCAAGCTGCTCGACGCAGCCCTCGACCGCAAGGAGAAGGAGATCATGACCGTCTGACCGCCGCACGCGGCGCAGGTCGCGCCCGCCGCCGGAACGCATCCGGCGGCGGGCTTTTTTCCGGGCCGGCACACGCCCCGACCGGTCCCGAAGCCTTTCCCGCCGGCCGCACGTTCCGACCGAGCACACGCCCCGACCGGTCCCGAAGCCTTTCCCGCCGGCCGCACGTTCCGCCCCCCACAGCCCTATCCGCCGCCGGATGCGGCATGCCTGCGGATTAAATTTCCGCCATATTTCCTCAGCCCGATTTTTTATACTATTTTTGAGACCGGATAAAGAACAGCACGCGACACCGCACGCCGATGCCCCGAACACGTTCCGCACCCGTCGCCGAATCCGCGCCGCACGTTGCGCGGCTACGGGCGCGCGAAGCCGGAACCGGGCCCGTCGGACCACGGACCGCCCAACCGATACCACATGAAAAAATCACTTCTGCTACTCCTCGCCCTGTGTGCGACACTCGCCGGCAGCCGCACCGCGACGGCCCAGACCTACGTGAAACTCAACGGACTCTACGCCCTGGCGGGCGTGGTGAACCCGGCGGTCGAATTCGCCGTGTCGCCCCACTCGACCGTGCAGGCCGAAATCGTCGTCTCGCCCTGGAACTCGATCCGCGGCAAACACATGACCTTCGGCATCCTCATGGGCGAATACCGCCGCTACTTCCGCGGCCACAACGACGGATGGTACCTCGGAGCCAACATCGGCATGATGGCTTTCGACATGTCGAAACCCTTTCTCGACGGCCTGCACCTCCGCTTCGAGGACCGCTACTGCAAGGGCTACGGCATGATGATCGGCCTGTGCGCCGGCTACGAGTGGCGTTTCCGCGAACGGTGGGTGCTCGACGCGTTCTTCGGCTGGTCGTGGATGTCGAGCTTCTACAACGGATACAGCATGGAGGGTGAAATCGACCTCTACCCCCACCGTCCGGTCAAGCCCCGTTTCCCCGACCCCTTCAACGGATCGTCGGAGTGGTATCCCAACAAGATCGGACTCTCGATCGGCTACCGCATCATCTCGCCCGCACGCGCCCGGGGCGAACTGCCGCAGCAGCAGCGCCGCCGCAACCGCTGATCCGGCACAGAAAATGCCCGGAAACCGACCGCATACCGCAAACACCGCATACCGCATGGAATCGCTCAAAGAACTCTACAAGATAGGCTCGGGACCGTCGAGCAGCCACACGATGGGACCCAAGAAAGCCGCCGAACTCTTCGCGTCGCACCCCACGCTGCCCGACGCCTACCGCGTGACGCTCTACGGCTCGCTCGCCGCAACGGGCAAGGGACACCTCACCGACGCGGCCATCCTCGCGGTGCTCGCGCCCCTGGCCCCGACCGAAATCGTGTGGCGCCCCGACATTACGCTGCCGTTCCACCCCAACGGCATGCTGTTCGAAGGGCTGAAGCAGGGCGAGACGATCGACCGCTGGACCGTGTACAGCGTAGGCGGCGGCACGCTGGCCGACGAACGCACGGGCATCGCCCGCCCGGAACGGGTCTACGGCATGACCACCATCGCCGAAATCAAGGAGTGGTGCTACCGCGAGGGCAAAACCTACTGGGAATACGTGAACGACTGCGAAGGACCCGAAATCTGGGACTACCTCGACACGATCTGGACCTCGATGTGCGACACGGTCCAGCGGGGACTGAACAACGACGGCGTGCTGCCCGGCGGCCTGAAGGTCGCGCGCAAGGCCAGCACCTACATGGTCAAGTCGCAGAGTTACAACGACTCGCTCCGTTCGCGGGCGCGCATCTATGCCTATGCCCTCGCCACGGCCGAGGAGAATGCCTCGGGCGGCACGGTCGTGACGGCCCCCACGTGCGGATCGAGCGGCGTGGTGCCGGCCGTGCTCTACCACCTGGCCACCTCGCGCGATTTCCTGCGCATCCGCATCCTGCGGGCCCTGGCCACGGCGGGACTGTTCGGCAACGTGGCCAAGACCAATTCGTCCATCTCGGGCGCCGAGGTGGGCTGCCAGGGCGAGGTGGGCGTGGCCTGCGCCATGGCTGCGGCCGCAGCATGCCAGCTCTTCGGAGGCACCCCTTCGCAGATCGAGTATGCGGCGGAAATGGCGCTCGAACACCACCTGGGCCTCACGTGCGACCCCGTGTGCGGTCTTGTGCAGGTGCCCTGCATCGAACGCAACGCCGTAGCCGCCGCCCGGGCGCTCGACGCCAACATCTACGCCACGCTCTCCGACGGCTCGCACATGGTGAGCTACGACCGCGTGGTGGAGGTGATGAAGCAGACGGGCCACGACCTGCCGAGTCTCTACCGCGAAACGGGCGAGGGAGGTCTGGCCCGCGACTACACCCCGCGAACGTAACCCACGTTTTTACCCGTAGAGCGAGCAACAGGCGGCGCACTGCGGAAACGCACCACTACCGCGCCGCGCGCGGCGGGCGCGGCCATGCGCCGGAGGCGTGCGGCACATGCGCACAAGCCCGCCTCCGGCGACATCCTCCGGCGGAGACTGCGCACACCGGGCATCGGAACCTGCTGATACGTTATCGCCATGACAGACCCCGCATTGGAGGACTACATAGAATCGGAGATCATCCCCCGCTATGCGCATTTCGACAAGGCGCACGACATCGCACACGTGCGGAGCGTCATCGAGCGCAGCCTCGCACTGGCCCGGGCACGGGGCGCCGACGAGCGCACGGCCTACGTCGTCGCGGCCTACCACGACACGGGCCTCATCGCGGGACGTGAACGCCACCACCTGGTCTCGGGCGAAATCCTCGCCGCCGATCCGGTGCTGCGCCGCTTCTTCCCGCCCGCGGCCATCGCGCTCATGCGCGAAGCCGTGGAGGACCACCGCGCTTCGGCCGCACGGCCGCCCCGCAACCTCTACGGACGGATCGTGGCCGCCGCCGACCGGCTGATCGACCCAGACACCGTATTCCGCCGCACGGTGCAGTACGGCCTGGCGCACTGCCCCGCACTCGACCGCGAGGCGCACTTCCGCCGCTTCCGCGACCATCTCCTCGAAAAATACGCCGCGGGCGGCTACCTCCGTCTGCCGCCCGACGACACGGACAACCTGCGGCGCCTCGATGCCCTGCGCCGCCTGCTGGGCGATCCGGGCACGCTGCGCACGGCTTTCGACCGCCTCTACGACGCAGAGCGGGAGACCCGGTAAGGTCTCCCGCCGCTTGTTTCCGCAAGTTCCGTCCGGCAGCGCGGCAGCGGTCTCTTTCGCATGCGCACAGTACCCGGCCGACATAAGACGCCGCACGCAGCAGCGCACGTTCGCGGCACACGGGCCGACCCGAAAGAAAAGATGCCGCACGCAACAGTACGCGGTACGGGGCCGTGCGAAAAGACGCCGCGCCGGCTCCGGCGAAGCCGCACACCCGAAACCGGGCTACTCCGCCCCGTACACCACGCCGCGCGACAGCGCCCCCGCCTCGCGCAGCGACGCCGCCGGGCAGAGCACGAAACCATAGGCGTAGCGCTTCTCCAGCAGGCGGTATTCGTCCGTGGGCCGCGCCCTCAGGTCCCAGGAGTTGGTGCCGCCGACCCCGGCCTGGGCGCCATCGACACGCACTTCGAATGCCCCGTCGAGGCGCCGCACCTCGTCGGTGTGAAGCGCTGCCGCCAGTGCCTCGCGCGTGGCGTCGTGCACCGACACGCCCAGCGGACCGCGGCCGATGAAAGCCACGCCGCCGCCCTTCGCACCGCCCAGATAGAGGTAGCGCACGTCGCAGCGGTTGCCGTTCTCCTGCGGCACGACGTATTCGAATCCGAAGTCCGCCGCGGGCAGTTCGTAGACCCCGAAGAAAGACCCCTCCTTGCGGTCGGCATAATTCTCGCCCGGCCCGCGGCCGCAGTACCCCGCACGGTCGAGCGCTCCGCTCCACTGCGCCCGGAGTCCCACGCGCAGCGGCTCGGGCATCGCCTCGCCGATGCGCACGTCGTACGACACGCCGAGACCCGCAGCCTCCCACGCATAGCGGAGCGTGAGGACCACGCTGTCGCCCAGCGTGCGCACGACCGTCACGCCGTCGTCGGCGACCTCGATGCTGCGCGTCGCGAGCCGCTGCGCGGCATCGCGCCACACGCCCAGACGTTCGCCCACACCCCAGCCGCGGCTGTCGTTGTCGGTCTCGGCACGCCAGAAGTCGGGTTCCAGCGGCGTGCGCATCAGCTCGCGGCCGCGCACGGCGTACCCGCACAGGTAACCCGTCTGCGGGTCGATCAGGGCGCGCACGCCCTGCGAGGTCATCACGATGCCCTCGCCGGTGCGCTCCGTGCGGCCCTTGCGGAGCGGCAGCGGACGCGCCTCGACGCCCTCGGCGAGCACGAACTGGTAGCGGCCCGCCTCGTGGCCGCGCGGCGCATGGATGCGGTCCTCCCCGAGCCGGTATACGATGTCGAGCCAGCAGGTCGTGCCGGGCTGCGGCACGATGCGGCAGCCGTCGATGCGGAACCGCACCGAGGCCCCGGGCTGCGTCACCGGCACGTCGATGGTGCCGTGCGCCGCCACGGCTCCCGTGCTCGTCGTCACGCGCCACGCGAAGTCGTACTCCGCCGTGGTGAGGAAGACATTGCGGTTCAGCAGCTCGAACTCCAGCCCGTCGGCCTCCGTGCGGCGGATTTCGAGCGGCTGGAAGACGTATTTCACCTCGGCCGCCGCGGGCTTCAGCGACCGGTCGGGATGGACGATGCCGTTGATGCAGAAGTTGGCGTCGTGGTTCTCGCGGCTCCCGAAGTCGCCGCCGTAGGCCCAGTGCTCGCCGCCGTTGCGGCGCCGCACCAGGCCCTGGTCGATCCAGTCCCAGATGCAGCCGCCGAGGAGGTTCGGATGGCGGCGGATGATGCGCCAGTAGTCGCCCAGGCCGCCCACGGAGTTGCCCATGGCGTGGGCGTATTCGCACAGGAAGATCGGACGCCCGATGCGGGGGTTCTCCGCCATCGCCTCCAGCATCGCGGCGGGCGTGTACATGCGGCTCACGACGTCCACGAAGTCGCGGTCGTCGGGGTTGGCGAACTCGGTCATCGCCACGGCCTCGGGATCGTCCGCGGCCGTGCGCCACGCGAAGCTGCGGCGCGGCACATAGCCGCTGCGCGCCGCATTGCCCTGCGCACCCTCGTAGTGCACGGGGCGCGTGGGATCGTACTCGTGCAGCCACCCCGCAGCCGCGGCATGCGCCGGGCCGCAGCCCGACTCGTTGCCGAGCGACCAGAAGATAACCGACGGATGGTTGCGGTCGCGGACCGCCATGCGCGACACGCGCTCCAGAAAGGAGCCGGCCCACAGCGGCCGGTTCGCGAGGTACCCGCCCGCATGGTGCGTCTCGATGTTCGCTTCGTCGATCACGTAGAGGCCGCAGCTGTCGCACAGGTCGTAGAAATAGGGGTCGTTGGGATAGTGCGACGTACGCACCGTATTGATGCCCAGCTGTTTCATCAGCATGACATCCTGCCGCATCTCTTCGCGCGTCACGCTCTTGCCGTTGCGGTCGCTGTGGTCGTGGCGATTGACGCCCATGAGCTTCACCGCGCGGCCGTTCACCAGAAGCCGTCCGCCCTCGGTCCGCACGTCGCGGAAACCGACGCGGCAGCTGCGCGCCTCGACCGTGCGGCCGCCGCCGTCGCGCAGGGTCAGCACCAGCGTATAGAGGTAGGGCGTCTCGGCGCTCCACAGCCTGGGCGACCGCACACGCGCCTCGAAGACCCCGTACCAGGGCGTGTCCGACTGCGGCCAGCCCTCGTCGAGCAGCTCGGCGACGCTGCGCTCCAGCGGCTCGTCGAGCACCACGGGCGCTCCGTCCGCATCGAAGAGCTCCGCACGCAGGGTATGGTCGCCGTAATCGGCCGCCTCGCCGCACAGGTCGATTTCGGGGCGGATCTGCAACAGCGCATCGCCCTCCCCGACGAGCAGGGTCCGCACCCCGAAGTCGCCCACGGCGACCTGCGGACGGGCCGCGAGGTAGACCTCGCGGTAGATGCCGGCCATGCGCCAGTGGTCCGCATCCTCCAGATAGCTGCCGTCGCACCACTTGAGGACCTTCACCGCCAGGCGATTGTCGCCCTCGCGCACCAGGTCCGTGATGTCGAACTCCGAAGGCAGGGCGCTGTCCTCGAAGTAGCCGACCGCACGATCGTTCAGAAAGACGGAGCACGCCGAGTATACGCCGCCGAAGTGGAGCACGATGCGCTGGCCCTCCCACGCACGGGGCACCTCGAACCGCCGCACGTAGCAGCCCGCAGGATTGTCGCGCCGGATTGCGGGGGGCGTATTGGGAAAGGGATAATCGACGTTGGTATAGATCGGATAGCCGTATCCGCGCATCTCCCAGCACGAGGGTACGTCGATCGTATCCCAGTCGGACACGTCGCAGTCCGACCACACGAAATTGTCCGACGCGGCCGCGGCATCCTCCGCGAAGCGGAAGCGCCACTCCCCGTCGAGCGAGCGGAAGCGCGCCCGCGTGCGGTCGCCCGTGAGCGCATCCTCCGCCGAGGCAAAGGAATAGGAGGTGGCCCGCGGCGCGAGCCGCCCCGCGGCATTGATGCACGGATCCTCCCACGCAGCGGCGGGTTGCGCCCAGGCTGCGGCGGCGCTCAGGAGCGCCGCGAGGAGCACAGTAAGGTTTCTTCTCATATTCAAAGCGGTTTATCGCATACAAAAATGCGAAATAAATCCCGGATTTCATAACCCGCGATGCGATAAAACGACCGCTGCGGAGTGCCTACTTCCGAAAAGAATGCCTATCTTTGTCCGCAGGGCTGCCCCGCAGCCCGCCGCAACCGCTCAAAACCATCCGAACCTATGAAAAGAATCCTCCTCCACCTCTTGCTGGCCGCCGCAGCCTTTGCGCCGGCAGCCGCCGCGGCGCACGAGCCGCAGACCGAAACCGAAGTGCGCAACGTGATCCTCATGATCGGCGACGGCATGGGCCTGGCACAGACCGGCGCCCTGATGATCGACAGCGGCTATGCGCCCCTCTCGTTCGACCGCGCACAGCACATCGCCCTGGTGAAAACCTACTCGGCGAACAACCGCGTGACCGACTCGGCAGCAGCAGCCACAGCCATGGGCACGGGCTGCAAGACCGAAAACGGCCGCATCGGCATCGCGCCCGACGGCTCGCGCCCCGCGAACCTCACCGAGCTGGCCGAAGCCGCCGGGCTCTCCACGGCCCTCGTGGTCACGTCGCACCTGGCCGACGCCACACCCTCGGGTTTCGCGGCCCACACGCTCGAACGCTACACCAGCGACGAGATTACGGCCGCCTACGCCGATGCGGGCATCGACATCCTGGCCGGCGGCGGCCGCGCCTATTTCGAGGCGTCGCTCGACGGCCGCAACATCGTAGAAGAGCTGCGAGCCAAGGGTTACCGCTTCGCCGAGACGCCCGAGGAGTTCTGCGCCGCGGACGAGCTACCGCTGCTGGGGCTCTTCGCACCCGAGTACATGCCCACGGCCGACAAGCGCGGCGAGGAGTACCTCGCAGCCGCCACAGCCCACACCCTCGACCTGCTGTCGCGCCGTGAAGCGGGATTCTTCGCCATGATCGAGGGTTCGCAGATCGACATCGCCTGCCACAACAACGACACCGAGGTGATGCTCGCCGAAATGCGCGACTTCAACCGGGCCGTGCACACGGCGTTCGACTTCGCCGACACCCATCCGGGCACGCTCGTGGTGGTGGTCGCCGACCACGAGACGGGCGGCCTCACGATGGTCTCGAACGACCGCGACTTCACGGCCACCGAGAGCGGCATCGACTTCCGTTACAGCACCACGAGCCACTCGGGCATTCCGGTCGTGCTCTACGCCTACGGCACGGGCTCGGAACACTTCCGCGGCACGATGCAGAACACGGACATCTTCCGAAAGATCAAGGAGCTGCTGATCGACAGACTTAGTTTATAAGTTTTGATTGCTGTAGTTGCCATAATATTCAGTCTCTGCCTTATAGCTGTTCCGTTGTGGAACAGCTATAAGGATCGCAGACTACTCAGGACCGTCACCTCGCCCGACCGCGGCACCCGATCCGAGCGGCATTTGGTCGTAAAGCTGCTCAAACGAGGCATACCGTCTCAGGCTGTTTTTCACGATTTGTATGTAAGAAGGCAGAGCGGCAATTATTCGCAAATAGATGTCGCCACGGTGACAAAAGCCGGAATCATCCTGTTCGAGGTCAAGGAGTACAGCGGCTGGCTTTTCGGTAAAGGCTATCAATCGCATTGGTGCCAAGTATTGGCCTACGGAAAGGTGAAACACAGATTCTACAACCCGATCAAACAGAACGAAACCCATATAGCGAGCATTCGACACTGCTTGAGGCATTGCACCGGTGCCAACTTTCCCGTGTACTCCGTCATCGTATTTTACGGGAATTGTGTTTTTCGGGATATTTCCTGCATACCCGACAACACCTTCGTTATCAAACCCGGTGTACTCCCGGAGGTAATGGACCGTATCCTGCGACGCAAGGCCGATGCTGCCTGCATGAACGAAGGTGAAGCGATCCGATTGCTGCGCGAGGCGGTCATGAACGGCGCGAATCCGCAAATCGTCGCACAACACAGTCAAATGGTTCGGAGTATTACCAATTGCCACTGAATTTTCACACAAGTACTTACTAAACTACTATAAATATGAAAAAGTTATTCGCAACAACCCTGCTGCTCGTACTCTCCCTCGCGACGCAGGCACAGACTGACGTCACCAAGTTTCTCGGAATTCCGGTCGATGGAACCAAACCGGAAATGATCCGCCAACTCAAAGCGAAAGGCTTTCGCAACGTACCCTACACCGATGATATTCTGGAGGGTGAATTCAACGGCAGCAATGTTTATATCGCTGTCGCAACGAACAACAACAAGGTTTGGCGGATTGCAGTGGTCGATGCCATTCCATCCGATGAGCGAAATATTCAAATAAAATTCAATCGGCTTTGCGAACAGTTTGAAAACAATCCTAAATATGTATCATTTGTATCCATACAAGATTATACCATACCCGACGACGAAGATATTTCCTATCAAATGCTGGTCAATAACAAACGATACGAAGCCGCTTATTGTCAGAAAACCGAAAATGCAGAAACGGCAGACATCAATAAACTCGTTTGGTTCATGATATCGAAGAACAATCTCGGGTTCGACAAATATCAACTTATAATATATTATGAAAACGGTTACAACGAGGCAAACGGACAGGATTTGTAAAAGAACGTCCAACCTCTAATATGACCGCAGCCGGATCCCCATACGAAGGATCCGGCTGTGTCGTAATCGTACCAACAGTACGAGCCGCCCCTCGCCATGCACTCGACCGCCTGGAAAACCACGCTCCGGTCCGAGGGGCATTGTCCTCGATGCCGCCCGAAAACGCCCACAACCTCCGGTACCACAACATCCCCGACATCCCCACAACACCCGCCAAACCACCCGACAGCGATAACCGTCAAGCCGTGCGGCCCGCAATACACCCGGCAGCACGGAATCCGTCCGGCACCGCAACACCCGACAGCAATCCGGCACAGAGCACCGTCTTCGAACCGGCAGTCAGTCACCATACCGCCCCCCCGTCGCCTCCGACACAGCAACTCCCGGCATCCGTCCGGCACACAGCACCGTCTCCGAACCGGCAACCATACACCACCGCACCTCCTGCAGCAGCCGGCATACCGCCCCGTCGCTTCCGACCCGGCAGCCGCCCGAACCATGAGGCAGCCGCCCTAATTCTGCGACAGCGACCCGAACCCTGCGGACAGCCGCCCCAAGACACAAAAAAGCACCCCCGGCCCGAAGACCGGAGGTGCGAATGAAACGAGTAGGGACTGATTAGATCACACCCTGCTCCAGCATGGCCTGAGCGACCTTCATGAAGCCGGCGATGTTGGCGCCCTTCACGTAGTCGATGCTGCCGTCGGCCTGCTTGCCGTACGTTACGCAAGCCTCGTGGATGCTCTCCATGATGAAGTGGAGCTTCTCGTCCACCTCCTTGCCTGCCCACGACAGGTGCATGCAGTTCTGCGTCATCTCCAGACCCGAGGTAGCCACACCACCTGCGTTCACGGCCTTACCGGGAGCGAAGAGGACGCCGGCCTGCTGGAAAGCGTGGATAGCCTCCGGCGTGCAGCCCATGTTCGAAACCTCGGCGCAGCACCACGTGCCGTTCTTCAGCAGCTCGGCAGCGTCGTCGCCGTTGAGCTCGTTCTGGAATGCGCAGGGCAGCGCGATGTCGCACTTCACGCTCCAAGCCTTCTTGCCCGGGGTGAAAGTAGCGTCGGGGAACTTCTCGGCGAACGGAGCGACGATGTTGCGGTTCGAAGCGCGGAGTTCGAGCATGTAGTCGATCTTCTCCTGCGTCATGCCGTTGGGGTTGTAGATCACACCGTCGGGACCCGAGATAGCGATCACCTTGGCACCCAGCTCGGTAGCCTTGGTAGCGGCACCCCAGGCAACGTTACCGAAGCCCGAAACGGCCACCGTAGCGCCCTTGAGCTCCTTGCCTGCGCGACGGAGCATGTGCTCTACGAAATAGAGTGCGCCGAAGCCGGTTGCCTCCGGACGGAGGATCGAACCGCCCCAGGTCATACCCTTGCCGGTCAGCACGCCGGTGTGGTACTTGCGGGCGAGTTTCTGGTACATGCCGTTGAGGAAGCCGATCTCGCGGCCGCCTACGCCCACGTCACCTGCGGGAACGTCGGTATCCACACCGATGTTGTTCCAAAGCTCGGTCATGAAGGCCTGGCAGAAACGCATGATCTCAGCGTCCGACTTGCCCACGGGATCGAAGTCCGAACCACCCTTGGCACCGCCCATCGGCAGGGTCGTCAGGGCGTTCTTGAACGTCTGCTCGAAGCCGAGGAACTTCAGCATCGAGGGGTTCACGGCCTTGTGGAAACGCAGACCGCCCTTGTAGGGGCCGATTGCGCTGTTGAACTGAACGCGATAGCCGAGGTTGGTCTGCACTTCGCCCTTGTCGTCCACCCACGTCACACGGAACGTGAAGATGCGATCCGGCTCCACGATGCGCTCAACGATCTTGGCCTTCTCGAACTCGGGATGCTGGTTATAAACATCTTCGATCGACTCAAGTACTTCGCGAACGGCCTGCAGGTATTCGCTTTCACCGGGGTGCTTGCGCTCAAGCTCCGCCATCAAATTCTGTACGTTCATACTTATAAAGTTTTAGTTAGGTTGTAATCTTTGTACAAAGATAGGATTATTTATAATAGATTGTTACTTTTTTTTCATTTTTTCCCGAAAAAAACGTTTCATCGTCCTTCCGCCCCTTTTTCCGCCGCCGCAACGGGGCCCGCAACCCCTCCGCGCAGGTCCGCGGGCGACGGAACGGCCCCGCAGCGCACGGCTGCCCCGCCCCACGCCCGCGGGGGAGACGGAACAGCTCCCGCA
>ERZ778510.892-NODE-892-length-21717-cov-4.335749_pt1 | contig 21717 bp, 14 predicted proteins | sample MGYA00510348_ERZ778510 | MGnify/ENA primary metagenome ERZ778510 (study PRJEB29527, sample SAMN07138969) | mouse gut metagenome | material: feces | host: mouse | place: China:Nanjing | collected 2016-01-25 ... | reverse complement strand
ACCGAGACCGAGACCGAGACCGAGACCGAGACCGAGACCGAGACCGAGACCGAGAAGAAAAGTAATAACAGATGGCTTAAAATCACCGCTGTTGTCCTCGTGGTGACTGTGCTGCTGTGTATTGTCTTTTTGGGAGTGTTTGTCCTGCTTGCCGATATAGCTCCTGATTTCATTGACTCCATATTGTACAATGAAGCGGAACTTGAAATATTGAAGTATTAGTATTACTTTTGCGCCCCGTAATGGAAAACAGATTTTCACAGAAATTGATTATTCCCTGCTATGACACGGATTCTTCGTGTCTTCTCAAGCCGTCTTCCTTTATGGACCTCGCCCAGGAATTCGCCCAGCTTCACGCTGACAGACTTGGTTTCGGGTATGATGATATGATGAGGACAAGGACGGCCTGGGTATTGTCCAGAATGCATATACATTTTGAATGTCATCCGAAATGGAGGGATGAAGTCACTTTGTCGACTTGGCACAAAGGTGCTGAGAGGTTGTTCTATCTGAGGGATTTCAGGATGACCGGCAGCCGTGGGGAAACCCTGGTGAGCGCAACGACATCGTGGCTTGTGCTGAATATGGACACAAGGAGAATCTCACGGGATGCGGAAGTTCTTGACGGCGGTACGGCATTGATGGAGAATGCTGTAGACCAGCCTTGCGGCAAGGTGCAGATGCCTAAGGGAGCAGAGCCTGAAAAGGTGGCTGAGCATAAGGTGGCATATTCGGATGTTGATATGAACGGACATACCAACAATGCCCGTTATCTTGTCTGGGCGATGGATGTCCTCGACTATGATTTTGCTGTGAACAATCCGGTAAAGGATGTGAAAATCAATTTCAACAATGAAACCCGTCCGGGAGAAACGGTCGAACTGTTCAAGGCCGAATCGGAAGGGAAGATATATGTGGAAGGAAAAGTCGGTGACAAATCCGCCTTCTGCGTTGAACTCGGATGGTAACACATAGGTACAATGTCCGGGAGCGGCATTAAAATGAAGTTTTACAATATAAGTTAATTGGTAGTTATATGAGAGATTTATTTTTTGGTATGGGAATAGGACATTCCATTATGCTGCTTTCCGTAGTGATTGCAGCAGGTATATGGATTGGACGCTTCAAGATAAAAGGTGTCACTCTCGGAGCGACATGGATTCTGTTTGTCGGCATCCTTCTCAGCCATTTCGGATTCAGGATTCCTGGCGAGCTTCTGCATTTTCTCAAGGAGTTCGGACTTATCCTGTTTGTATTTTCAATAGGCTTGCAGGTCGGTCCCGGCTTTTTCCATTCGTTCAAGAAAGGAGGACTGACAATGAATATGCTGGCTGTAGCACTTGTGCTGCTGGCGGTGCTTGTTACTTACGTGATACATCTTGTTACAGGTGAAGACCTTTCCACTATGGTTGGTGTAATGTCGGGAGCGGTTACCAATACTCCTGGACTCGGTGCTGCGCAGCAGACATATTTTGATGCCGCCGTAGCTACAGGAAATGCTGCACAGGCATCACAGCTGTCAGGTTCCCTTGCATCCGGCTATGCTGTGGCCTATCCTCTTGGAGTGCTTGGAGTAATAATGGTGCTGATGCTTGTCAAAGCTATGTTCAAAGTCGACCTCAAGAAAGAGCAGAAGGCTCTTGAACAGGATGAAACCGGTATTGAAAGTGCTGTACGTCTGGCTTTTGAAGTACAGAACCCTGCTGTTTTCGGCAAGGAAGTCAGTGAAGTCGACAAAGAGATAACCAACAGATTTGTCATTTCAAGAATATATAGGAACGGTACGGTAGAGTGCCCTTGTGCCTCTACGGTTCTTCACGAAGGGGACAAGCTCCTTGTCGTGACATCGAAGACTTCGGAAGATGTGGTCACACTCCTTTTCGGAAAGAAAATCGAAATGGATATGGATGAGTGGAACAAGCTTGATACCACTCTGACAGTGAAGAAGTTGACTGTAACCAAATCGTCCCTTACCGGAAAACGTCTCGGAGAACTTAAAATACGTGCAACCTACGGGGTCAGCATAACAAGGGTGTCACGTGCTGGTGTGGATCTGGTGGCAAGCCCTAATCTTGTGCTCCAGCTCGGTGACGTGATCCGTGTTGTCGGCAATGAGAATGCAATTGAAAAGGTGAAGGATGTGGTCGGAAACTCATCTTCAGGACTGAACCATCCATATCTGATTCCTATATTTCTCGGTATAGCGGTCGGTATCATTTTCGGCTCAATTCCTATCCGTTTCCCTGGTATTCCCCAGGCGATAAAGCTCGGACTTGCAGGAGGACCGCTCATCATCGCTATTCTTATCGGCTATTTCGGTCCAAAGTTCAAGATAACGACATATACGACCATAAGTGCCAATTTGATGGTCAGGGAGATCGGTATCTCAATCTTCCTTGCGGCTGTAGGTCTCAGTGCCGGTGAAAACTTCGTCAGCTCTATCGTAGGCGGCGGATATTGGTGGATTCTCTACGGTGCGCTGATTACAATCATACCGACATTTGTCATCGCTCTTGTCGGAAGGCTTGTGTTCAAATTGAATTTCTATCAGATCTGCGGACTTGTTTCAGGAGGATGTACGAACCCTCCGGTACTTGCATTCGCACAGAATGCGTACGGTACTGACTATACGTCGGTTAATTATGCCACAGTATATCCTCTGACTATGTTTATGAGGGTGCTTGTTGCCCAGCTTCTGATACTGGTCGCATTCAGTTAAAGATATACGGCAGAAGAAATGTTTGATCTTATTTATCCGATAGATCCTGCTCCTGCCATTCCTGCTCCTACTGCGGACAATCCCTGTTCCATATATTCAGGGATGGAGATATTTCCTGTAGTGGAGGAAAACGGGATGGTCATAGGAAGGGCATCGAGGGAGTATTGTCATAGCGGGGTGAAGATTCTTCACCCTGTTGTTCATTTGCACATTCTTAACAGGGAGGGGCGTCTGTATCTTCAGAAACGTTCCGTCCGCAAAGATATCCAGCCGGGAAAATGGGATACGGCAGTCGGTGGCCATATAGACTATGGCGAGCAGCTTGTCGAGGCCCTTTACCGTGAGGCACGCGAGGAATTGGGATTTATGGATTTCAATCCTGTATATATGATGTCGTATGTGTTCGAGTCCGATATCGAAAAGGAGCTGGTCAATGTATTCGCTGCCGTAGGCAATTTCTCTTTATCGCCTGACAATGATGAAGTTGATGAGGGCAGATGGTGGTCGGCAAGTGAAATTGCGGAAAGTTTTGGAAAGTCCGTCTTTACTCCTAACTTTGAACAGGAATTCGGCAGAATATCCGGAAGCCTCCTGGCTCTGCTCTGACCGGTGTCCAAACCGTCAAACTTGCATTATGAATAATAGAATTGAATGTTTTGTACCGTCTATGCCTACAGACGATATCTCCGCTACGGTGGAGGCTTTCAGCAGAAGCGAATCGTTTTTTGGAGTGACTGTACTTTCGGATGTCTCATTGGGGTGTACGCAGACGTTAAGGAGTATTGCCGAGTCTGCATCACAGAAATATATTCTTCTGTATACCAAGGATATGCTGCTTCAGATGGGACTTTGTTCCCTTGACCGTTTTGTGGCTGTGGCGGAAGATACGGGAGCTGATATGCTTTATTCGGACCGTTATGAACTTGACGGTTTGTCCGATGCCCCTGTACGTCATCCTGCAATAGACTGCCAGAAAGGGGCTTTGAGAGATGACTTTGACTTCGGGCCTGTCCTGGTGTTCAGGACATCATCTTTCAGGAAAGCGGTCGGTGCGATGACGGAAGATTATACTTTCGGAGCTTTGTACGATTTGAGGCTTAGGATGCGCAATGTTGTGCATATCAATGAGTTCCTTTATACGGAAATAGAAGCGGACCGCCGCCTGTCCGGAGTCCGCCAGTTTGATTATGTGGACCCGAAGAACCGGGAAGTCCAGATAGAAATGGAGAAGATCTGCACGGAACATCTTAAAAGGATAGGGGCATATCTTGAGCCTGAGTTCAAGGATGTCCGGAATTGCGGAGAGAATGAAGCGTTTCCCGTCACTGCTTCCGTGATAATACCTGTATATAACCGTGCAGGTACGATAGGGGATGCCGTTGCGAGTGCGCTGTCGCAGGAATGCGATTTCCCTTTCAATGTCATAGTGGTTGACAACCATTCCACTGACGGCACCACGGAACTGCTTGCCGGACTGGCCGTAAAGGATGACAGGATTGTGCACATAATCCCGGAGTATAATGATCTGGGAATCGGCGGATGCTGGAATATTGCTGTGAACCATCACCTTTGCGGGAAATATGCAGTGCAGCTTGACAGTGATGACGTATATTCCGGCAATGACGCATTGTCCAGGATAGTGGAGGCTTTCGGAGAGCAGAACTGCGCGATGGTCGTCGGCACATATATGATGACGGATTTTTCTTTGAAACCCATACCTCCGGGAGTGATTGACCATAAGGAGTGGACAGAGGACAACGGAAGGAACAATGCCCTGAGAATCAATGGCCTTGGTGCTCCGAGAGCGTTCTTCGTACCGCTGTTGAGGTCGCTTGGCCTGCCGAATACAAGCTATGGTGAAGACTATGCCATAGGACTCAGGATCAGCCGTGAGTACAGGATAGGACGTATATATGATGTAGTATATTTCTGCCGCAGGTGGAGCGGAAATTCAGATGCGGCATTGGATATCAGCCGGATCAATGCGAATAATCTCTATAAGGACAGGGTGCGTACCTGGGAGCTTGAAGCGAGGGTACGTATGCAGAAAAGGCGTACAAGGAAAGCATAGATATTATGAAAAAAGAACATAGAATTGATTCTTTTATAAATGACCAGCTTTCCCGATGGCCTCTTGCCTGCGGAAATTTCCGTGCACTCAAGAATGTGATTGTAAAGGAAATGACAATCAACGGACTCGGGGTGAAAGTCCAGTTCAATCCGGCGCGCATAATATCTTCCGCAGCCAGGACTGATGCCGCTTCGCTCAATGGCCGTCCCTGTTTCCTCTGTCCGGACAACAGGCCTGCCGAGCAGATAAAGAAACGTTTTGAGGGCCGCAAGGGAAAAAGATATGACATACTTGTCAATCCTTATCCGATTTTTCCGGATCATCTTGTGATTGCTCTCGACAGACATTCCGAACAGTCGATATGGAAACGTTATGTGGATCTTCTTGACCTGTCGAAGGCATATCAGCAATATGTCTTTTTCTACAACGGACCGAAATGCGGCGCCTCGGCACCGGACCATCATCATTTCCAGGGAGCTGGAAAAGGACTTATGCCGCTTGAGTCCGATGTCGATATGCAGATTGACATAATGGATGGAAAACTCTCCGGAGAAGATTGCATCCTTGAATACCTGGCATCCGTGCAGGATGCCGACCTGTATCATTATGACAGGTTTACCTCCGGTGTCTTTGTGATAAGGGCAGAGACCGCGAAGTCCTCTGCAAAACTTTTTTACCGGCTTCTTGACTGTGCCCCAATGCCGGACGGTGACAGGGAGCCACGTTTCAACCTGTTTACATATCATACGGGGGAAGAATACCGTACCATAGTCGTGTTCCGGTCAAAGCACCGCTCCCGTCATTATTTTTCTGAAGGTCCGGACCATCTTACGATGAGCCCGGGATGTGCTGATATGGCAGGCGTTTTCATTACTCCTGTGAAAGAGGATTTTGACAAGCTGGATGAGCGTCTTCTTGCTGAAATGGTGTCAGAAGTGTCTTTGCCTCCTGCAGATCAGGATATGATAATCTCACGCCTTACAAGGACGCAGCCTATGCTTGAGGTCGGGATTATGTCCGGCAGGGAGATTGAATTTGAAATCCTTTCGGATGGCGCAGGTGCACGGAAGGCTATGCTCCGTGAAGGAAAAATAGAATATGACGGTGCTCTGTATGATGAACTGTATTTCGGAGAGAATACACTTTCGACTATGTTTGCCGAGCCGGCTTTTGTGCTGTACGGTGTTACCATCGGGAAAAATTTCCACTGGGAGCGCGCAGAGAACCAGAAATTTGCAGGCGCGTTGAAAATAATAGTGGAAAAAGACAGGCTGACTGCGGTGAATGTCATCGGAGTGGAGGATTATCTTGTAAGTGTCATCTCTTCTGAAATGAAGTCTACCGCATCGCTTGAGTTTCTGAAGGCGCATTCTGTAATTTCCCGTTCATGGGTTATGTCAAGGCTTGCCCGTCGCTGCGACCGTACTGTCATGGATACTCCGCGTATAGATAATGTACCTGCTCTGGTTACCTATCTTGACGGTTTTTTAATCGGCAGAAAGGACGGAACGCCGTCGGATGAATATATAAAGTGGTATGACCAGGAGCAGCACAGGAACTATGACGTCTGTGCGGATGACCATTGCCAGAGATATCAGGGACTGACACGTGCGGCCGGTGATAATGTCCGCAAGGCTGTTGACCAGACTTGGGGAGAGGTGCTGATGGAAGGTATGGAGCTGTGTGACGCACGGTTCTCCAAATGTTGCGGCGGTGTGACTGAGCGTTTTTCCTCCTGCTGGGATGATACGGATTTCGGCTATCTTCCCGCATTGCCTGACACTCCGGGACATCAGGCCGGGGAGAAGTCTTTCTGTGATACCGTCGACAGGGAGGTGCTGTCCCAGGTGCTCAATGGATATGACCTTGAGACTGAAGATTTTTTCCATTGGACCGTAAGATACGGGAGGGAGGAACTGTCCGGCTTGATAGAGAGGCGTTCCGGAATGAAGATCGGTCTTGTCGAGGAGCTTGTGCCGCTTGAGCGCGGCGAATCAGGCAGGATATGGAAACTGAAGGTCAAAGGTTCGGAGGGAGAGTTTACGGTAGGAAAAGAACTGGAGATAAGACGGATTCTTTCCGATACCCATCTTAAAAGTTCTGCGTTTGATATAGAATATGTCAATGATGCCTGTTCCGGGGACGGATTCACGGATATTGTCCTGCACGGCAGAGGATGGGGACACGGAGTCGGCCTCTGTCAGATCGGTGCGGCTGTGATGTCTTCCCGGGGCTACGGGTACAGACAGATATTGTCGCATTATTATCAGGGAGCGGAAATTTCCAGGCTCTGAAAAATTACATGGACAATGATATGGATGTATTGAAAAAGGATTCTGCGGCAAATCCATGGCTATGGGTTCCGACTTTATATTTCGCCGAAGGCATACCGTATTTTATCGTTAATGTGATCTCTGTGATTATGTTCAAAAATATGGGGCTGGGCAACGGTGACATTGCGATGTACACCGGTATGCTTTATCTTCCCTGGGTCGTAAAGCCGCTCTGGAGTCCTTTTGTGGATATCATAAGGACCAGACGATGGTGGATTGTAGCAATGCAGATTCTGATCTCCGTGGCCTTTGCCGTGGTGGCCTTTGCTTTGCCGCATCCCTCTGAAGATGTCATCGTGTCCGGCAGGGCACCGGTATCGATGTTCGCTGTGACTCTTGTGATATTCTGGGTGACCGCTTTCGCTTCGGCTACCCATGATATCGCTGCCGACGGTTATTATATGCTGGCCCTTGACACAAAAGGTCAGTCTCTGTTTGTCGGTATCAGGAGCACATTCTACCGTCTGTCATCAATTTTCGGCCAGGGTGTACTTGTCGTGGTTGCCGGTCTGCTTGAAAGCAGGCTTGGAGACATTCCACGGGCCTGGTTCATTACTTTGGTCTTGTGTTCGCTGATCTTCGGTGCGATTACCATCTATCATACGTTCTTTCTGCCTCGTCCTCAGTCTGATATGCCTGCGTCAAGGAGGCTCCGGGCCGGTCAGGTAATGGAAAGTAAAACGTCTGTCCCGATATTCAAAGAATTCGGACGTACGTTCGCCACATTCTTCAGGAAGAAAAATGTCGTTATAGCTATGCTGTTTATGCTGCTTTACCGTCTTCCTGAGGCATTTCTTGTAAAGATGCTTAATCCTTTTCTCCTTGATCCGGTGGAAAGGGGAGGACTCGGCCTTTCAACGGAAGCGGTAGGTCTGGCTTATGGTACGGTCGGAGTCACGGCACTTACCGTAGGGGGAATCCTCGGAGGTCTGGCTGCGGCTAAATGGGGGCTGAAAAAGGTTCTGTGGCCTATGGCTCTGAGCATCGCTTTTCCGTGCTTTGTATTTGTGTACCTCGGGGCTGTACAGCCGGACAGCCTGTGGACCGTAAATATATGCGTCGCTCTGGACCAGTTAGGCTATGGTTTCGGATTCACGGCGTATATGCTTTATATGATGTATTTCTCTGACGGGGAATACAAGACGGCCCATTATTCACTTTGTACAGCATTCATGGCTTTGAGTATGATGATTCCGGGAATGCTGGCAGGTTATCTGCAGGAGTGGCTCGGCTACCGTGACTTTTTCTGGATGGTGATCGTATGCTGCCTTGTGACATTCGGCGCGACTTTTATGATCAGAATTGATCCGGACTATGGTAAAAAATAAAACAATTTGAATTGTCCTTATAATTAATTTGTTATGAATAGAATATTTGTTCTTCTTCTTGTGCTGGGGTTTTTTCTCCAGTTGCCTGCCGATGCTTCAGGCAGGAAGCGTCCGTCCAACAGAAAAGTGAAGACAGACACTGTATATGTGTATTCAAGGGATACTGTGTTTGTCCAGTATCCTGTTGAGGTATGTCCGGAGGAAAGCCCTCTGGCCACTGCTCCTGAAGAGGTCGTTCCCGGTATTGAAGTCCTTGAGAACTGGGGCTTTTCGCCTCTTCTCGGCAAAAGGGTCGGGCTTGTCACGAATCCGAGCGGCATAGACAGGAATCTGCGTTCCACTGTAGATATTCTTTTTGAAGCTCCGGATGTCAACCTGGTCGCCTTGTACGGTCCTGAACACGGCATACGTGGAGATGTGTATGCCGGCGGCAAGGTTGCTGATACGCGTGATGAAAAGACTGGGCTGCCGGTCTATTCACTCTACGGTGCTACCAGAAAACCGACTCCGGATATGCTTGAGGGCATTGATGTGATGGTATATGACATTCAGGATGTGGGCGTCAGGTCATATACTTTCATAAGCACTCTGGGACTGGTTATGGAAGCCTGTGCGGAAAAAGGGATAGAGGTCATCGTGCTTGACCGTCCCAATCCTCTCGGCGGTCTTAAAGTGGAGGGATGTTATGTGGAGCAGCCGTTCAATTCCTTTGTCAGCCAGTACCGTATCCCTTATGTCTATGGACTGACTGTAGGAGAACTTGCCGTGCTGATAAACGAGGAGGGGCTCAACCGTGGACAGCTTGGAAACCAGGATCCGGTAAAATGCAGGCTTACCGTTGTGCCGATGTACGGGTGGAAGCGCGATATGATTTATTCCGAGACGCGCCTCCCATGGGTGCTCCCGTCGCCTAATATTCCTACCGCGGAGACATCAATACATTATTCTACAGCAGGAATCTGCGGGGAGCTTTATCATTTTCTGAGTGTAGGTGTAGGCTATACTCTCCCGTTCTGGACATTCGGTGCGCCTTGGATAGATGCCGTCAGACTTAAGGAGAAGCTGGACGGATACAATCTTCCGGGAGTTGAATTCCGCACCATATATTACAAGCCTTTCTCGGGAAGCTATGCAGGCAAGCTTGTACAGGGAGTGCAATACTTCTTTACCGACTATGAGGCGTCCAATATTACGCTTATACAGTTTTATGTTATGCAGGCTGTTCTGGAGATGTATCCTGACAGAAATCCTTTTGAACACGTGGGGCTTTTTGACAAGGTATGCGGAACGGACTATATCCGCAAGGTCTTCGGCAAACGTTATCTCGTGGATGATATCATAGAATACTGGAACAAGGACGTTGAGGATTTCCGTGAAATGTCAAAGAAATATTATCTGTACAGGCAATAGGACTTTTCGGCGGGACTGGCGACAGGATCCCGCCATTTTTGTATAAACCGCATTTTTATGACACGAAATTTTTTGTTTGCTGCAGCTTTGATGACGGCAGCATTTATGTCTGGCTGTAAACCGGAGGTTTTGCCAGGAACGGATGATCCCGGTGCAGGCCAGGAGGAAATTGATGATTCCGTCTTGAAGCTTGAGTCGTTTTCTTTCCTCAAGAAGGACAATTCAGCTTTGAAACAGGATGTCGCTACGGTCATTTCGTCCGGAGCCATCGATGATGGGGACGGGATCGGATATTATGTGGATCCTTGTTCCCTGGTGGCTGATTTTAAAGTATTTGCCGGAGACGGAGTAAAGGATGTGCATGTCAGCGTTGATGCTGTCGGAGGTGATGCCTTCAAACGTATTGAAAGCGGCCGGACAGCGGCAGACTATATGCGTCCTGTTACGGTAAGACTTTCAGGCGTAAGGGACGGGAAGAATATCAGCCGTGACTACAGCTTCCGTTTCCATAATCTCAATACAGGGATTCCTGTCCTGTATCTGTTTACCCCTGACGGCTCGGCGATTACAAGCAAGGAGGACTGGACAAAAAAATGTACGATTTATCTTGATGCTTCCGGCAAGTCTGATTTTGACGGAACTGTCTATAAGGAAGACTATTACGGCAGTAATGACCAGCTTAAAGGACGTGGCAACACTACTTGGGGATGGAACAAGAAACCGTATGCCGTGAAATTGGACAAAAAGGCTGAGTGGCTCGGGATGCCGAAGCACAAACGCTACGCTTTGCTGGCCAATTCGATAGACAAGTCTTTGATGCGCAACCGTCTCGCCTTTGCGATTGCAGACAGGTGTCCTGGACTCGAGTGGACTCCGAGGAATCGTTTTGTGGAGGTTGTGATGAACGGTCGTCATCAGGGATCCTACCTTCTTGTGGAGCAGATAAAGACTGACAAGAACCGTGTCCCTATACCGAGCGGCAATGATGCTCTTGACCCGGAAGAGGGCGGCGGACCGACAGCTGATCCTGCCAAGATGGGCTTTCTGATCGAGATTGACAGATACTGGGGCAACAAACAGTTTGAAAGTTCTGACTTCTGGTGGCCTTCAAGACGTTATAATGGAAGCGGCACGACGACGGTCATCAATGGAGATATGGTATCTTGGGCGCGAGACATATCATACAGGACGAACTATGACGAAGGCAGGCTCAAATTCAATTATGGCCTGAAGGATCCTGATGACGACAATCTTTTCAATACGTCATCGTCTCAATTTATCTATATCAGGGATTATATTCTTGATACGGAAAAGTCTGTGCTTCAGGCTCCGCATAGCCTGTCGCGTCTGGATTTGGATTCATTTATTGATTATTGGCTTGTATTTGAACTTACGCTCAATCAGGAGCCGAACAATCCTGGCAGCTGCTATATGTACAAGAAGTCGGAGTCTGATGGAGGAAAAATCTTTGCCGGACCTGTGTGGGACTTTGACTACGGTACTTTCAATGTGAACTTTACCGACAGCAACCATTATCCTGACAAAAGCAATTGTTTCCTGAATCTGAATACTTTGTGGTATGTGGGCCTTTTTGAGAATGCAGAGTTCCGCAATGCTGTCAAAGCGCGCTGGGCTGAGCTGAAGCCACTGCTCAATATGGATGAGTTTATTGAAAAGAACAGGGCCTATATCAAAAAGACGGCAGGCTTGAATTTCGCGCTTTGGCCGGATTTCAATGACAGCGGAGATCCCAACGGTGAACGTAATTTGACCACGGATGAAGCAATCGACAGGATAAAAGGAAATTTCAATCAGAGGATTGCCGGCCTTGACCGTCTTGTCTCGTCAATGCCGTGATTGTGTTCAGGACTGAGAACTTCCTTCCGGAATCGTTTGTGCTACGGTTTTTGCTTGTAGGCCGGATGAATTTATAGGAGGAACTGTTATGAAGATCAATTTAAGAAGAATTTTAGCGTTGGCCATATTCATATCCGTGGCTGCATTGAATATCAGTGCCCGGACGGATGGTGGTCCCGACAGGAAACTTTCAAGGAAGGAAAGGAAAGAAAACGACATGGCAAAGGTGGACAAGATGCTGTCGGATACCGTATATGTCGTGGATGTGACGACCGCACTGCCTACTGGCTGGAAAAGTGTCCGCCTGTCATCCGGTTATAGCGTGGAAATTGAAAAGGACAATGTGGTCTCGTCACTTCCTTATTTCGGACGTGCCTATTCGCTTCCATACGGAGGTGGTGAAGGATTGTCGTTTGAAGGAAAGTCCTTTGATTACGTGATGACGCCTGAGAAGAAAGGTATGAGGGAGATCCGTTTTTCGGTAAGGACAAAAGAGGACCTTTTCAGGTTTCATCTGGATGTTTCACTTGACGGTACTGTCTATATTACGGTACTTTCCAACAACCGTCAGCCGATATCATTCTCCGGACATATACGGATGTATGATGAATAAGCATAGCTTTCTGTAATCCAAAAAAGGACAGACTTACTGATTGTCTGTCCTTTTTTCGTTATGGTAAAATTTGAAACAGTACTTATTTGCCGCCACCGAGTGCCTGGTAGAGATTTACTGTTGATGAAAGTCTCTGGTATTGGTCGGAGATTGCATTCAGCTGCGCGTTGAGAAGTGACTGTCTTGCCGTCAGGATTTCAAGATAGCTTCCTGAAGGGGAGTGCCTGTAGATGTCCTCGGCCGTTTTTACCGTTCTCTCAAGGTCGGCGCACTGGGCAAGATGCTTTTCATACATGACCGTCGCTGTCTCGATGGCTGCCATATTGACATTCACCTGGCGTCCGGCCTCGATTATTGTCTGCCTGTAGTTCAGTTTGGCCACTTCTTCTTCAGCCTTGCTGACTTTAAGATTGGCTACCAGACGCCCGTGGTTGAATATCGGTGCAGTCAGGCTTGCGAGCGCGGACAGAATCCATCCTGTCGGGTCGGATACAGCCTGTCCGAGTGAATTTGTCCATCCTGCACTTCCTGAAAGTCGGAGGTTCGGATAGAAAGCCGATCTGGCCTTGTTGGTGGAGTAATATGCACTCGCCAATGTCATCTCAGCCTGCTGTACGTCCGGCCTGTTGGAAAGGAGCTGTACCGGAAGTCCGGTCGACAGATTGTCAGGTAGAGTCTGGTCGGCAAGTCTTCCTCTTTCAATCGTGAAAGGAGCTACTCCGAGGAGGGCGCAGAGGGCATATTCGCCTGAAATCTGCTGCTGGAGAAGATTCGCGTGGGATGCTTCAAGTCCGTAAAGGTTTGCTCTTGCCTGTGTCACGGCATTTTCTGTGACAAGCCCAACTCTCATCCTGGCCTCAAGCGTTCTTACCTGCTCTTTCCATATAACGATGCTCTGCTCGCTGACAGCTATCTGTTCATCGGTCATAAGTATTCCGTAGTAGCTGTTGGCTATAGTGGCGATAAGCTGTGATTTTACAGCCTGCCGGTATGCCTGCTGCTGCAGGAGTGCGGCCTGGGCACCTCTTTTTGCATTGAGCAAAGATCCGAACAGGTCGATGTCCCAGCTTGCGTTCGCTCCGATATTGTATGTCCAGGAAGCCGTGTTGCCGTTTATGCTTGTCAGGCCTCCTTGTGGTGCGAGCGAGATGGAAGGTACGAATGCCCATTTGGAAGCCTTCAGCTGTGCCTGGGCCGCATCTACGCGCAGTATTGCGCTCTGAAGGTTCGTGTTGTTTTCCAGGCCTGTCCTGATGAGATCCTGAAGATACGGGTCGGTAAACATCTCCTCCCAGGCGATATGACCGATTGTTGTGGTATCGATATCCTCTGCGCTTCCGGATGGAACGTACAGGCTGTCCATCGGGAGAATGTTTTCAGGTCTTTCGTATTTGCGGTAGATTGAGCAGCTGCACACCATCGCTATTGTCATTGACAGTAAAAATATACGTTTCATTATTCCCTTTCCTCCTTTCTTTTACCCATCACTTTTTCTTCTACATACTGGAATATGACAAAGAATACAGGGGTTATGAATAGCAGTGCTATTGTTCCGACAATCATACCTCCGACTGTTCCCACACCGAGTGAGCGGTAGCCGTTCGCTCCGACTCCAGACGCGACAACCAGCGGGAGAAGTCCCATCACCATTGTGAGCACGGTCATAAGGATAGGCCTCAGACGTACTCCGGCAGCGGATATTGCCGCGTGGCTCAGTGACATTCCCTGACGTCGTCTGTCGCTCGCGTACTCAGTGATAAGGATTGCGGTTTTCGACAGGAGTCCGATAAGCATAATGATACCTACCTGCATATAGATGTTGCTGTCTATACCCCAGATCTTTGAGAACAGGAAACTTCCCATAAGTCCGAACGGAATCGAGCAGATGACTGCCAGAGGAAGGAAGAAGCTCTCATATAGTCCGCAGAGGATAAGGTATATGAACAGGATACATATTATGTAGATGATGGTTGCGGTGTTTGACTCGGCAAGCTGCTCCTCTTCTCTTGTCATAGACGAGAATTCATATCCGAATCCTGTAGGGAGTGACTCCGCTGCTACCTCCTGGATCGCATTTATGACATTTCCTGAACTGTATCCCGGCTTAGGCATACCCTGGACCGTGATAGAAGGGAACATGTTGAACCTGCTGAGGTTCTCTGACCCGTATGTCTTGGTCAATGTGACGAACTGGCTGACAGGGACCATTCCTGATTTGACGTTGATGAAGATGTTGTCAAGCGACTGGAGGTTGTTCCTGTCCTCAGGCCTTGCCTGTACGATTACCCGGTACATCTTGGTGAACCTGTTGAAGTTGGATACGTACGCGCTTCCGAAATAGCTTGAAAGCACAGACAGCACCTGGTCGGCGGAAGTACCTGCCCTTAGACATTGTGCAGCGTCAACGTCCACTCTGTATTGAGGGAATTCGGAACTGAATGATGTGTATGACATCTGTATTTCAGGTCTCTTGTTCAATGCCTCTATGAACATATCGGTGACTTTGCTCAGCTCATCGATTCCTTTTCCTGACCTGTCCTGAAGGTCTACGAAGAAGCTGTTTCCGGTACCGTATCCAGATATCATAGGAGGTGCGAATATGAATATGCTGGCATTCTTTATCGAAGCTGTCCTCCTGTATATTTCCTGCATTACGGCTGTGTTGCTGTTTTCTTTGCCCGGACGTTCACTCCAAGGGATCAGCCTGATCATAAGCATACCGTGCGAGGAACCGCCTCCAGCAAATGAAAAGCCGGCCACCTGGTTGTATGTCTTGATCTGAGGGATGTCGCTGATCAGTTCTCCCATCTGTGTCAATATCTCGTTGGTTTCATGCAGTGTGCTTCCGGCAGGGGCGTCGACACTGATGTAGAGTGCTCCCATGTCCTCGTTGGGCACAAGGCTGGTCTTGGTGGTATTCATAAAATACACGAGGAGACCGCAGGCGAGGAACAGGCAGAGATATGTGGCCCATTTGTTTCTGATGAAGAATTTGACCCCGTATTTGTATTTTTTTACAAGCCTTTCAAATGATGTCTCGAATGCGATTCTGAATCTTGTCGAGAACTGTTTCGGCTTTTCTCCAGGAGGTACGATCTCGTTCGGCTTGAGGATAAGTGCGCAGAGCGCAGGAGACAGTGTAAGAGCGTTTACGGCTGACAGTCCTACTGCAGCTGCCATGGTAAGACCGAACTGGGTATAGAATACTCCGGATGTTCCGCTCATAAATGACACCGGGATGAATACTGCCATAAAGACGAGTGTCGCCGTGACGATTGCCGATGACACTCCGCTGACTCCGTCTACCGCGGCCTTGTATGCGGACCTGTACCCTTCGTCGAATTTCACCTGTACCGCTTCCACCACGATGATGGCATCGTCGACAATCGTACCGATGGCAAGCACCAGGGCGAATAGGGTCAGCAGGTTGATGGAGAACCCTGCGACCACGAGGAATGCGAATGTACCTATCAATGCCACAAAGATACATATTGTCGGTATCAATGTGGACCTGAAGTTCTGGAGGAAGAAATATACGACTATGACAACGAGCAGGATCGCTATCAGCAGAGTTTTGATTACCTCTGTTATTGAAGCGTCAAGGAAGTCCTTCGTACTCATGATGTCGACGATTTCCACATCTTTCGGCAGATTCTTTGCCGCTTCCTCAAGATATGCGTCGATCTTTTTGATGATTTCGTTGGCGTTGCTGCCGGCAGTCTGGTTGATTGAGCAGGATATTCCAGGAGCACCTTTTACACGTCCTATATATGAGTAGCTTACCGCTCCGAGCTCGATGTCCGCTATGTCTTTGAGTGTGAGTGTTCTTCCGTCATCGTATGCGCGGATGACGATGTCTCCGAACTCTTCTTCGGTCTCGAGCCTTCCCCTGTATTTGAGAGTATACTCGAATACATTGTCGGATTCCTGTCCGAATGCTCCTGTCGAAGCTTCTATATTCTGGCTTGCAAGGGCTGTACTTATGTCGCTTGGCTTCAGTCCGTACTGGGCCATAAGCGCAGGCTTCATCCATATACGCATCGCATAGTCTCCTCCCATCACGTTGACTTCTCCTACGCCTGAGATACGCATCAGTTCGGGCTTGATGTTGATGTCAAGATAGTTGGAAAGGAAGTTCTCGTCGTATGTGCCGTTGGGGCTTGCAAGGGCGAATGTCCTCAATGTACTGCTCTGGCGTTTCGCCGTCTCGACTCCGACTCTTGTCACCTCCGCCGGAAGGAGCGACAATGCTCTTGATACCCTGTTCTGAACATTGACTGCGGCCATATCAGGGTCATAGCCCTGTTCAAAATATACCGTAATGGACGCACGTCCTGTATTGCTGGCCTCCGAGGTCATATAGGTCATACCCTCGACACCGTTGATGGCTTCTTCCAGAGGCACGATGACGCTGTTCTGTACTGCAGTGGCGTTCGCTCCGCTGTATGTGGTGCTGACTCTGATGGTAGGTGGGGCGATATCAGGATATTGCTCGATCGGCAGTGTCGCCAGACCTATGATACCCACCATCACGATGAATATTGAAATGACGACCGAAAGGATCGGCCTGTCGATGAATGTCTTTAAATTCATAGATGCTTAAAATTTCTTCTTCTGACTATTCTTCTGAAGCTGTGATGGCTGTTCCTTCCTTTATGATGCTTGCGCCTTTGGCTACAATGATGTCCCCTTCTTCAAGACCGTCTTCAACTATATATTCTTTGCCGTCGTTGATTTTGAAGACTTTGATTCCCGTGGCGACAGCCTTGCCGTCGATAACCTTGTATGTGAAAATCCTGTCCTGGATTTCGTATGTAGCCTCCTGAGGTATCACTATGCATCCCTTTTTCTCGTAAGGGATTGTAATCCTTCCGGAGCCTCCGCTCATAAGGCGTCCCTGAGGGTTTTCGAATACGGCCCTCAGTCTGACGGTTCCGTTGTCGACGATTCCGCTGATTACGTCAATCCTGCCCTTGTGCTCGTAAAGTTCTCCGTCGCTTGTGGTCAGGCTTACCTCAGGATATGCTGCAATGGTCTTTTCTATTGAACCGTATTCAGATGTAAGGCTAAGGACCTCTTTCTCCGGCAGGGAGAAATATACATACATCTGTGAGTTGTCCGAAACATTTATGAGCGACTGGCCCATGGACGCGCTGACCAATGTACCTACACGGATTGATGTCATTCCGGCAGAACCGTTTACCGGGCTTTTGACTTTTGCAAATGAAAGGTTGTTGGCTGCATTGGCTTCCTGTGCCCTTGCCTGTGCAAGTGCTGCTACGGCTGTGCTGTATGTGTTCTGTGCAGTCTGCAGCTCGAAGTCGGAAATCACTTTCTCTTTATACAGCTCCTTTTTCCCTTCCAATGATAATCTGGCGGTCGCCTCCTGTGCCTCGGCTGAAGCTACGGCGGCCTTCGCCTGATGGTATACTGCAGCATACGGGATTGTGTCTATTACAAAAAGAGTCTGTCCCTTTTTTACCTGAGCTCCTTCTTTTACCAATACATTGGTTACGATTCCGGATACCTGCGGACGTATTTCCACAAATTGTTTTCCTTCAATTATAGCTGAATAGCTCGTTGAAAGCGTCCTGTCCTGGATTGACACCTTCAATACAGGATAGGTCGCGCTCTGTTGCTGCGCAACTTTTGTCTGCTGGCGGCAAGCCGTCAGGCCTGCAATCAGACATAGGCTGACTGTAAGTACATTAAATCCTTTCATATATTTTTGTTTATTTATTTTTTGCGTACGCAGGGCTTCTCAGAGCAGAAAAGAGAAGTCCGATATTATTGCAAAAATCGTGCCAGTTACAGTGTTTCAAACAGCTTGTCCAATGTGTCTCTTTTGCCTGATGCGTATAGCGCAACAGCTTGTATGTCAGTGCTGTCCGAATGTCTTATGCCGTATTGATCCATTACGTCTATGAGGTGCTGGGCGACAGCCGGTGCCGGGTCTATGAAACTGACATTCCTGTCAGGCGAGACGGCAGCAGCCACTTTTTTCATACTTTCAAGCAGAAAAGGGTAATGCGTACAGCCGAGAACTATGGTGTCAGCCCCTGTTTCAAGGAGCGGGGCAAGGCTTGCCCTTACTGTGGCTTCGGCTTCCTCTCCTGTAAATATTCCGTTTTCAACAAGCTCGACAAATCCTTTTCCTATATGTTCGGCAACTGTTACCCCGTCTGAAAATCTGTCTCTTGTGTTGAGGTATTTCAATCCTTTGAGAGTGCCGGCTGTGGCGAGCACGCCTATTGTCCCTGTCTTTGTGGAGAGGGCTGCCGGTTTCACGGCCGGCTCCATCCCGATGAACGGAATGCTGTATCCGGCGCGCAATGTGGAGATCGCTGCCGCGGTGGCGGTGTTGCAGGCTACGACTATGACTTCGGCTCCCTGGCTGATGAGAAAGTCGGTGATGCTCTTCGCTCTGGATATTATATATTCCTGGGATTTTTCCCCGTACGGGCAATGTGCATTGTCCGAATAATATATGTATTTCTGGTCTGGAAGAACTTTTCTTATCTCCCTGAAGACTGACAGTCCGCCTACTCCTGAATCGAAAATGCCTATCATCTCTTTTGGGTACCTCTGTTTTTTTGCGTGGCCTGCAAAATTACAAAATTAACGGAATATGTTTTATGAAAACAATTCATTAAAATCGCAAAACTGTATTATCTTTGCCCTGTTTGAGAAAGTTGAGTCGGATATGATAACTGCAGAACAGATAAATGCTCTTTCCAAGAGAGTGGATATATTGAACAGATGCCTGGATATAGAGGCGAAGCGTGCGGATGTGGATGCCAGGCAGGAGAAGACCCTTGCTCCGGATTTCTGGAATGATGCCAAGGAGGCGGAAAAATTCCTTAAGGAGCTTGCAGCCGTCAAATTCTGGGTTTCCGGGTATGACAAGGTGGAGGCAGGAGTGGCGGATCTTGATGTGCTTTATGAATTTGCAAAGGAGAGCATGTCGGGGGAACAGGAGGATGCGCAGACGGACGAAGTCATGGAGCTGGAGCAGGCCTACAAGGATGTGGAGGCTGAGATAGAAGCTCTTGAGCTACGCAATATGCTTGGAGAGGAGGGCGACAGCCTCGGAGCCATTCTGACAATCAACTCCGGTGCCGGAGGAACTGAGGCAAACGATTGGTCTGCAATGCTTATGCGTATGTATATGCGCTGGGGTGAACGCAACGGCTACAAGGTGACTGTCACGGATATTCTGGACGGAGAGGATGTCGGGATCAAGTCTGTCACGATACAGTTTGAAGGGGATTATGCCTTCGGATACCTCAAGGCTGAAAGCGGAGTGCACCGTCTTGTCCGCATTTCTCCGTTCAATGCCCAGGGAAAACGCCAGACTACATTCTCTTCGGCTTTTGTCTATCCGCTTGTGGATGATACGATTGAAATTGAAATCAATCCCGGAGATCTTGAATGGGATACGTACCGTTCAAGCGGTGCCGGAGGGCAGAATGTCAATAAGGTGGAGACGGGAGTGCGTGTCAGGCATATCCCTTCCGGTATCGTGGTTGAAAACACTGAGACACGTTCCCAGCTTGACAACAGGCAGAATGCTCTGCGTATCCTCAAATCACGTCTTTATGACATAGAGCTTAAGAAAAGGCAGGAAAAACAGGCCGAGCTTGAAGGACAGAAGAAGAAGATTGAATGGGGCTCGCAGATACGCAGTTATGTACTGCATCCTTATAAGATGGTAAAGGACCTGCGTACCGGATATGAGACTTCCGACACTCAGGGGGTTCTTGACGGGGACCTCAATGAGTTTATGAAGGTCTATCTTATGGGCGGCAATAAAGATTGATATATTAAACAATAAATATTATGGAATTCAAATATGCACCTATGTTTCAGCTTGGTGAGGACAAGACTGAATATTACAAGATTCCGGGTTCTGAGCAGTATGTAAGTACATCAGAGTTCGAGGGTCATGAAATCCTTAAAGTGGCAAAAGAAGGATTGACCGTAATGTCCAACACGGCATTTCGTGATGTCTCATTTATGCTCCGTCCGGAGCATAATGCCCAGGTCGCAAAAATCCTTTCTGACCCGGAGGCAAGTGAGAACGACAAGTATGTTGCGCTGACTTTCCTTCGTAATGCGGAAGTGGCTGCAAAAGGCAAGCTCCCTTTCTGCCAGGATACGGGAACTGCAATCATCCATGGCGAGAAAGGTCAGCAGGTATGGACCGGCTACAGCGATGAGGAAGCTCTCTCTCTCGGAGTCTACAAGACCTACACCGAGGAGAATCTCCGTTATTCCCAGAATGCCCCTCTTACAATGTATGATGAGGTCAACACGAAGTGCAACCTTCCTGCACAGATTGACATAGAGGCGACAGAAGGTATGGAATACCATTTCCTTTGCGTTACAAAGGGAGGAGGTTCGGCCAACAAGACCTATCTCTATCAGGAGACCAAGGCGATACTGAACCCTCAGACGCTTGTGCCTTTCCTTGTGGCAAAGATGAAAACTCTCGGAACAGCAGCATGCCCTCCTTACCATATCGCATTCGTTATCGGAGGAACTTCGGCCGAGAAGAACCTGCTGACAGTGAAACTGGCTTCCACTCACTATTATGATGAGCTTCCGACTACAGGTGACGAGACAGGACGCGCTTTCCGTGACATCGAACTTGAGAGACAGGTGCTTGAAGAGGCGCACAAGATAGGTCTCGGAGCGCAGTTCGGAGGAAAATACTATGCGCACGATGTCCGTATCATCCGTCTTCCGCGCCACGGTGCCAGCTGTCCTGTAGGCCTCGGGGTGAGCTGTTCGGCTGACAGGAACATCAAATGCAAAATAAACAAGGACGGTATCTGGATCGAGAAACTCGATGACAATCCCGGACGTCTTATCCCTGAGGAGCTTCGTCAGGCAGGTGAGGGAGATGCGGTGAAGATAGACCTTGATCAGCCTATGAGCGAGATTTTGAAGGTGCTCACCAAATATCCTGTGGCCACCCGCCTCAGCCTTAACGGTACCATCATCGTGGGCCGTGACATCGCGCACGCGAAAATCAAGGAGCGTCTTGACAGGGGAGAGGAGATGCCTCAGTATCTTAAGGACCATCCTATATATTATGCCGGTCCTGCCAAGACTCCTGCAGGAATGGCATGCGGTTCTATGGGACCGACCACTGCCGGACGTATGGACCCTTATGTTGACCTGTTCCAGAGCAAGGGAGGCAGCATGATAATGCTTGCCAAGGGTAACCGTTCCCAGGCTGTCACGGACGCTTGTCAGAAACACGGAGGTTTCTATCTCGGTTCCATCGGAGGTCCTGCAGCCATCCTTGCCCAGAACAATATCAAATCCATTGAATGTGTGGAATATCCCGAGCTGGGCATGGAAGCAGTTTGGAAGATTGA
>ERZ778510.888-NODE-888-length-21765-cov-4.539429_pt1 | contig 21765 bp, 20 predicted proteins | sample MGYA00510348_ERZ778510 | MGnify/ENA primary metagenome ERZ778510 (study PRJEB29527, sample SAMN07138969) | mouse gut metagenome | material: feces | host: mouse | place: China:Nanjing | collected 2016-01-25 ... | reverse complement strand
AACAAATGCGGGCGATGGAATAAGCGTATAAAATTTGGAGGAATTATCTATGGCTAACGATAAAAGAAAATGAACGGCAGGGCGGCGTATGCTGCCCCGCTTTTTCTGCTGCTTCTCAAATCATCCTGGCATTCCTGTGCAGACACGCAGCCGTCAGAATTCCCGACAGCATCTCTGTCACCGGCCCCGCCAGCCAGATCCCTCTCATGCCGAAAATCATCGGCAGCGTAAAGATACAGATCAGCAGGATCACGATCCCCCTTGCGATGGATATAACCGCGGAAGGCAGCGCCCTGCCGCAGGAAGTGAGATAGACGGACGCGATGATATTGAATCCCATAAGTAAAAAAGCGATCACAAGAAACGGTATCGCTTCCTTTACCATATTTTTGACTGCTTCATCCTTCACAAAAAGGCTGCTGTAGGGCTCCAGTCCAAGGAGCATGACAGCAGAAAAGCACACGCCCGCGCAAAATACGATTCTGCCCGTCCGTTTTCGAAAATCATCCGCAAGCGCATCGTCTCCTGCGCCGCAGGCAAAACTGACCAGCGGACTCATCCCCTGTCCGAATCCAATGACGATCATGCTGAACACAAAGATCGTATAACCTGCGATGGCGAATGCCGATACCCCTTCCGCCCCTGTCAGGCGCAGAATCACCCGGTTATAGCAGAACAGGGAAATGCAGGACGCCATCTCTCCCACAAACTCGGAGCTTCCGTTCAGGATCGTATCCCGAAGCACCCGGCCGTCAAAGGAAAATGCCGCAAATCTGCAGATCCGGGCATACCTGACAAAAAACAGAAAACTCAAAGTCAGAGAGACCAGCCCGGAAACCACCGAAGCCAGCGCAATGCCGCAGATTCCCAGCCCCAGACGGATAAAAGCTGCATTCAGGAACACATTGACCACAACGCCGATGACTGTCACTGCCATGCCGTACTGCGGTTTTCCTTCTGCACGGATAAACATGCTGAACACGGAATTAAGCACCATAACCGGATAATAAAAAAGCATCACCCGGTAATACTCTGTAAAGTAAAAGACAAGTCCCTCATTCACACCGAGAAACCGCTTTACGGCTTCAAAAAATATCCACAGCAGCAGGGAGACTGTCGCCGATACCAGAAAGGCCGTCGCCGCCGTCTGGTTAAACACCTGACGGCACTTCTCCTTCTGACCGCCGCCGTTTAAGATGCCCGCGATCACGCTTCCGCCCACGCCGACCATAAGCCCGCAGGAAAGCATCAGATACACGATCGGAAGCCCCAGATTTACCGCTGCCAAAGCGTCTTTTCCCACATAGTTGCCTGTAAAAAATCCATCCGTCACAGTAACGACTGCAGACAGCAGCATGGCGATGATCGCCGGCACGGAAAACCTCATGATCCAGCGCACCTTGTATTGTCTCATTTCCTCCAGATTCATATTCTTTCCTCCGTTTTTCTTTTATGATCCATGGGCCGGTCCATAGAAACGGCACAAAATTTTTGGATGCCGTACCTGAAGTATAACAGAGGAAAATCCGCCGGACTTCTGAATTCCTGCGGATTAAAAATATCATTTTCTTTCTTATTTTTCTTTGATCGGAATGCAGATGTCAAGCTCCATATACAGCGTGTCTTCGTCAATCCGGTGATAAATGTCGTAGCCGAGCCGGTGATCGATCCGGTATCCTGTCTCTGAAAGCCAGCTGCACAGCATGCTTTGATATGCCTTATAGATCAGTTTCGGATATCCTGCATACCGGTACACCGCGTATTTTCCGCCGGGAATCGTCATGGTACTGGGAAAAGTCTCCGTCTGCATTCTGCTGGTGATGCCGACCGCTGCGGTTTTCTGAAACATCAGCCGCGGGTCCCTGCGGTCTACGGTCATGCAGATATCGTACAGACAGCTGTCGTCCGGCACGATGGAAGGATCGTCATAGGTGATTTCCAGAAAAACCGTATCCGGTCCGATAAACGCCTCATATTTCTTAAGAAAATCCCGCCAGTTTTCAACAAGGTTGTGATAATTTCCCTTCCGCCTCTCATACAGGACAAAATATTCCCGGTTCTCTGCCACATGAATGTTCCTTTTGCATCTCTCATAATCCCACAGCCCCGCTTCCGGTTCATGAAAAAAGGAGCTTTCCTGAAGCTCCTGATAAATCTGCCTCCGGAAAGCTGCTGGGGTTCTGCCAAAATGCTTTTTAAACAGCGTCGCATAGTTGGAGGAAGAATATCCGTACTCCTCGCCGATGGTACTGACCGAACGTTCTTTCTCGACCTTCAGCTGGAATGCACTCTGCTCCACCTTGACCCGCTTCATGAAGGAATACATGCTCTCCCCCGTCTCCGCTTTGAAAAGTCGTTCCAGATAGTAGGGAGAATACCCGCAGGCCCGGGCCACATCCTCCACTTTCAGTTCCGACCTGAGATTCTTCATGATGTAATCAACTGCAAAATTGACCACCTGATTCTGCATGATATGCCCGTCCATCAACTTCTCCTTTCGCCCTCAGACGCTCAGCCACTCCACCGTATGCGCTTCTTCCGGCAGCGGAAGCTCTGTCTTTCTCAGCATTTTCTCCACCGCCGCTTCCGGGACTGCATCTGCTCTGGCAGCATTTCGCATTCTGCGCACCGCTTCCTCCGTTTCCAGATAGACGATCCGTACCGATGCTCCATACTGCTCAAACAGCCGGATCTGCTTTTGCCTGATATCCCTTGAGAGGTTCGTCGCATTCCAGACAAAAGGCTCTTTTCTGCGCAGAAGCACTTTTGCCCGTTCTCTTGCCTCCCGAATCACACTTCCCTGATCACCTGCGGGGCTTACATGCAGTTCCTTTCGGATCCCGTCCAGAGAGATCATCGGCAGTTCCGGAACCTGCTGTGAGATCCAGGTATCTTTCCCGGTACCCGGAAGGCCGGACATCAGAATGACCTCTCCCCAGGTATCGTCATACAGAGACTGATCCGGCATCACATTTCTGCCGCTCAGATATGCATGTTTTGTATGACTGTCACTGTATGGAAAGGAACCTTGCAGACATCCGGCTTCTTCCGCCAGAATCCGGCACAGGGCAACCTTTTCCCTGCATTCCGGTACATCGGCGGCAATCCTTCCCTTCATATCCGCATCTGCAAGCACACACAGTTTCTGCCATGTAAAATCTCCTGCCGTTTCTCCCAGCGCTGCAATCTGCCGGATGCGCAGGACGGCATCCTCCTGATCGATCATATGCGCCGGAAGCATGTGATACCGAACCAGACCGCATATGGTCTCCCGGATCCTTACGGCCTCTGCCGAACCGGACAGGCCGCAGGACTGCCACAGGAAAGTCCTCGCCATACGGCTTCCGGCGGCGGAGTGGTACGGAGACACCCATCTTCCGTCTTCCAGAGTCGTCGTCCGGATCTTTCCCACATCATGCAGAAGCGCCGCCAGAAGCAGTTCGGTCTGTTCCCTCACAGAAAAAAGGCGGAATTCCTCATTCCCATACAGCGCCTGGCAGACCATCCTGGTGTGCGTATATACATTCCCCTCGCCGTGAAACTCCGGATTCTGCATGATATCCTGCATTTCCGTCAAAAGTCCCCCAAATACAGACTGCTGCAGCCAGCCCCATACCGTTTCAAAATCCGCTTTCTGCGAGATCAGGGTTCCCGTTTTTTCCATCCATTCCATCTGCTCATCTCACTCTTTCCCGGCTGCTTCACTTTCAAAAAGCCGTTCGGTCGGAACCGCCAGCTGGTTGGGAATGATCGGGCGGTCAATCCAGTGCGTCTCGGAAAAAAGGATGCGCTGCAAAAAGGCAGGCCGGACATATTTCAGCCGCTGTACGATCCGGCCGTTTTCCTCCACTTTCAGATAAAGCCCTTCCATCAGCCCGGAGAGTTCCGTCTCCTCGCAGCTTCGCTTTGGATCAAGCCCCAGCCTGACTGCGGAATCATACAGGTTCTGTCTCTGATTCCCTGTTATATAGTTGGACGGTCCCAGCAGTTTCAGCAGATCCTCTTTCTGTTCAAAAGACCGCTCTGCAAGGACCGGAACCGAGGACACCGGCAGCCGGCTGGTAAACACTCTTCTGGAAGGCGTGTCCAGATAGAGATCTTTCTCCCTGTCATAGATGTCAAATTCCATGAAATAGTGAGGAAGCGCGTCGTAAAAAATCGTATGCTTCGCGTACATCCATTCGCCATACATGATGTAACGGTTTCCAAGCGCCGCGTAAAACGCATCCCTGTGTACCATCGCCCACTGCTTCATCAGATTGTAATGCCGTTCCCGGTATCCTCCGGTCAGATAATGTCCGCGGCTTTGCAGCATCAGTTCCCCGTTTTCACCAAAAGAAATCCCGCTGTTCGCTCCGTCTATCTTCTCCTCTACTGCCAGATGCCGTCCCTGAATATCCGAAAACGGAATCTGATTCAGATCCTCGTCGCCCGGCTGCAGGCGCGAGCCTTCCAGATGCGGCGTGCGCGGATATTTCCGAATCATAAAATTGTCATTCACAGTATCATCTCTTCTTTCTTAAATCCATCCGTCTATACACGTTTCTTCATACAGCAGTGTTTATACTTTTTTCCGGAACCGCAGGGGCAGGGATCGTTGCGGCCAATCTTCTTTGCGTCGCGCACATAAGGTTCATCCGACATCCCGCTGCAGATTATGGTTCCCTCCGCCCGTCTCTTCTCGTCAGGATATTTCTCATAATAACGTCCGCCCTTTGACTCCTGTGACAGGCGGCGGTAAATCTTCAGAAGCCCGTCCTTCAGATAAGCCTGATCCCTGCCCGATCTCATCTTTTCCAGAAAACCCCGAAGCTTTTCATAGTAATCGGGATATTCCTTCTCAAGGATCCTGGCCTGCTTCAGAATCTCTTCCCGTTCCTCCAGCATGCAGAGCTGTACATCTGCCACTGCATATTTTCTGACATACTCATCCAGCATGTCCAGACCAAAATACACCTCATAACCGTATTCCAACGTCTCTCCGATCCGCGGATCCTCCATGATCCGGCGATGATCATATTCTTCTTTTGCCCTTTCTACCAGCTCTTCCATTTCCGGATCCCCATGGCACATCTTTCCAAGAGCTGCCAGCACCCGTTCCGCCTGATGTACTTCCATAAGGCGGTTCTCTTTTGATGTCCACACACAGGACATCATCATACAGAGCTCCGGCACGTAGTCTTCCAGATAAAGGCCGTACTGTTCCAGCATCCGGCCCAGTCCGTCCGCAACTTCCGGAAGGTTTTCCGATCTCATAACGCCACACATTTTCAGAAGTCCCATATAGGCGCTTACCAGCTCCGGCATCTCTTCTTTGGACCATTTTCTCTCCTGACGGATGACCTCCAGAAGAATCTCCACACCTCTGTCGTATACTCCATAATTATGGCACTCTTCCGCATAGATCAGAAGAAAATCCATATCCCTGCAGCCAAGTTCATACGCCTTTTCACAGGCCCGGTATGCTTTTTGCGTAAAGCCCCGCTCCATGTAAGAAACGGCCAGTTCTCTGTAAAACCACTTGTTGTCCGGCTCCTTTTGAACCAGCAGCTCCGCATTTTTCACCGCCTTCCCGGTATTTCCGCACTGCCTCTGGGCAAGAACCAGCAGGTATAAGAACTGGATATCCTTCGGAAACAGACGCCATGCTTCCTCACAGGTATCCCGAAAACGTCCGGTATCTCCTTCCCTGCGGTATTTCTCGATCTGTTTTCGCATATTTTCCGCCCACGGTTCGGAAAACGGCGGAAACACCGGTCCTTCCGGTGCATTCTGCATGTTTTTCAGCTGTTCATATGCTTCGCGTATCTTCTGGAACTGCTCCGGATCCGACTCTGGAGAATACTGCCGGATCAACCGGAAATAAGCCTTCTTGATGTCTGTCTGAGAAGCGCCCGGCGCAAGTCCCAGTATTTCATAATAGGTATTCATATGACCAGCCCTCCTATTGCAACTCTCCCAGAAGTTCCATCAGATCCTCTTCTGCTTCCTTCGCCAGCTCCAGATCTTCCTTCACCAGCGCTGCTTTCAGTTCATACAGGGCGTCTTCCAGCTCTTCTTCCAGAAGCGGGTCATAAGATACCTCCGGCCCTTTCAGCGCGCGTTCCACACGGCGGATGACGGTACGGAACGGTTTTGCATAAGAAGACTCTTTCCACCTGCTGACATCCGTCTGTTCCTTGGCAGTATCCGAATCTTCCATCATATTGATCTCTATAGAAGCATCCAGGCCGGTACTGAGTATGGATGCCTTTACCTGAAGCATTCCATTCATATCATAGGAAAACTTCACGCCGATTTTCTCCGTTCCGGCTTTTCTGGGCGGAACTCCCTGTACCGTAAATGCTCCCAGAAAATGATTGCTGCTGGCAACAGAACTTTCTCCCTGATATACTTCAATGCGGGCCTCTGTCTGATAATCCCAGCTTGTGAAATAGATTTCACTGCGGGTAACCGGAATCGTCACATTTCTTGGAATGATCACGCTCATCCGGTCGTCTGTCATTTTGTCCATGACCCGGATGCCCAGCGTGTAAGGATTCACATCCGTCATCAGGATACTGTCTTCCTGACAAATGGTTCCTTCGATAATTCCCGCCTGGATTGCCGCTCCCTGGGCAACTGCATAATCCGGATCCACTGCTCTGGACGGTTCCATATTCAGAAAATCCCGGATATCCTTTTCCACAACCGGCATGCGGGTAGAACCGCCCACCAGAATTACCCGATCGATCTCGGACGGCAGAATCCCGCTGTCCGCAAGCACCACCTCCATGGGACGGTGCGTCCGTTCCAGAAGCTCCCGCACCAGTTCTTCAAACTGCTCTGCGGTAACCGTTTCATCCAGCGCCAGCGGTTGTCCCGCCTTCTCGATTATCATGGGAACCAGCACATGATAAGACTCCTGTGTACTGAGGGCTTTCTTGCAGCGTTCTGCTTCCTCTTTCAGACGGACACATGCATACATATCCTTCCGAAGGTCCACGCCGTACTTTTTCTGAAACTGTCCGTTCAGCCAGTCCATGAGTTTTTCATCAAAATCCTTTCCTCCAAGCCGGTTATCTCCGTTGCTCGCTTTCACTTCCAGCACTCCGTCAAACATTTCCAGAAGCGTAACGTCGAAGGTACCGCCGCCCAGATCATAGACCAGAATATGGCTTTCCTCTTCCATATGATCCAGACCATAACTCAGCGCTGCAGCAGTCGGTTCATTTATAATACGCTCCACCTGAAATCCTGCTTCCATTCCTGCTCTCACGGTTGCCTGTCTCTGGATATCGTCAAAATAAGCCGGCACCGAGATCACTGCCCGGGTGACCTCTTCCTCCAGATATTCAGACACATACGTCCTGACATACTCCAAAAGCTTTGCGGAAAGCGCCACCGGCGTACAGCTCTGCTTTCCCAGCATAATCTTCTCGTTCGTGCCGATTTTACGCTTTACTTCAATCGCAGTATTATCCGGTGACAGAAGGTACTGCGCGCGTGCTTTCTCCCCTATCACCCAGTTTCCGCCGTTATCAATACCAACCGCTGACGGAGTGATGATCTCCTGATCCAGGTTTACGATCATGACCGGTTTTCCGTCCCGGATGACTGCTGCCTCCGTTGTCGATGTGCCCAGATCAATTCCTATGATTGTACTACTCATGGTTCCTCCTGTTCTTTTCTTTTGTCTGTACTTTTCACGTTCCGGAATGTCTTATGTTTCCTGGCCGGTCATCTGATACACTGCAACCCTGGCCTTCTTTTTTACCTTTCCTCTGTACAAATATCCACAACCGTAGATATCGGCGACCCGCCTGTCCTGCTCAGCGTCTTTTGTCTCCGTTATCTGAATGACTTCATGCAGGTCATAGTCTACCATCTCCCCGCACCTGTCAATCACATCGATCCCGCACAGCCGCCGGCAGCGGTCCAGACTCTGTTCCATCAGTACGATCTGATCCGACCACGCCTGATCTTTTGTATCTGCGAACCGCTTCAGGCTCCAGAACTGTTCCTGATAGGTTTCAAAAAGCGCCAGCAGGCGGCTCTCATTCTGCTCCAGCTCCCGAAAACGTTCTTTTACCACCTTTTCATCCGACCGTTTTTCTTCCCATTCTTCCAGCAGATCCTCCATGGCCATATCATGCTTCTGTACGGTCGTCTGAAGCCTGCCGATCTTTTCCGTCAGTTCCTCGGACTGCCTGTTTCCAGCCGCAATGCCATCCTCCAGATTCTTCAGTTTTTCTTCCATCCGCTCAAAAAAGGCTTCCTCTTTCTTCTTAAAAAACATGTTTTTCCCTCCGAACTTTAAACCATCCGCATATCAATGACATTATAGGTTATTTTTTCAGTAAATACAACGCCGAATCGCAAGGAATCTATGACAAGTATCCAAAAGTATGATATAATGGGCGTTAATGAGGTTATTTTTCACTCCGGACGCCTGTTATGGATATATATTCCTTCCAGACGTGCGATCAGGACTCTCCCCACTGCGTGGGTCCCCCCTCATCGCAGACCCCGCCTGCGCTTAATGAAGGGCAGCAGCGAACTTTTACGATATTATATACACAGACAAAACAAATACCTGAAAGTATCCAGATCAAAGTAAAGCAAAGGTGAGATTATGGACAGGAACGAATACGAGAAAATCATACATGCAATACCGACCACCGGTATCTTTATTATCCGGGAAGACAATCATGAAATTTTATACTACAACAAACGGGTAAAGGAAATATCTCCCTGCGTCCATGTGGGAATGCCCTGCCATGAACTGGGAAATCATTCCTGTGTCAACTGCCCGCTTTTGACCATCGGAGACCGGCAGGAGCATCAGGCCCTCTGTTATAACTCTCCTTTCGGAGAAATGGCAGATATTGTGGCTGTCAGAACCCTGTGGAAGCAGAAGATTCCGGCCTTCATCATTATAGTAGCGCCTCACATACAGATGATCAGCCATGCATATCATAAGATTCTCCGGGTCAATCTTACACAGGACCATTACGAGATCATAAAGACCCGTTCCGAAGACAGAGCCATCGGGTATGGAACAGATTCCTTCTCCAGCTGGCTCGGCCAGTTTATCTACAATGGAGGAATCCATCCGGATGATATGAACCATTTCATATCTTTCACCCGGCCGGAACATATCAAAGAGGCTCTCGACAGCGGCCAGGAGATCATGACCTGCTGCTACCGCAGACGCTTCGGCGAAGACTTCCGCTGGAACCTGATGGAAGTGGTGCCGGACGTTTCCGTTTCCGACCGCGACCAGCACATCTTTCTGTACATAAAGGACATCCATGAAATCCTGCAGGAAAGCCTGGAACTGGACGATGCCAGTATTCATATCCAGGAAGTCATCCGTACTTTGGGAACTCAGAATTTCGGTGTGTACGGCATTGACCTGGATACCGGGGAGACCAACCTTGTCCGGGAAAACGGCCACACACATACCGGTTGGAAATCATGGACGTTTCCATGGAACGAGCTTCTGCACACCCGCCTTACAAAGCAGATCCATCCTGCTGACCGGGACCGGTTCTGCCAGAAATTCTCGCTGGAAAACCTGCGCCGGATCAAGGAGACTTCCGTGCAGAAAACGGATATGCTCTGTCAGTGGCGCGGAGAAGAAGACCATGAATATCGTTACATGGCCGTCATCGCATATTTTGGTCAGAGCCACAGTGCAAAGAACTACACAATCCTGGCCCTGCAGAATGTGGATAAGCGCGTGCGTCAGGAACATGCCCTGTCCCTTCGGGACATGCAGCTGGCCGCTATCCTCAAATCCAGATACAGCGTCATGACGACGGTCTATCTGGAAAACGGCCAGTGTGAGCGAATTCTGATCAAGGAAAACAGCACCATAAAGAACACCATTACCGAAAATTACCAGCAGTATTTCCACAAGACGCTGGAAACTTCCGTCTGCCCGGAAGACCGGGAGATCTATCAGAGAATCCTGAGTCCGGAACATCTGTACCGGAAAGCTGCAGGTACACAGGATTATTCGGAAGAGATCTGCCAGTACCGCATATCCGGAACAGACCTCAGATGGATGGAGGACCATATCATCTATGCACGGCAGGGAAGCCGGATATCCATCAATATTCTGGGGCGGGACATTACCCGGGAAAAACTGGAGGAGGAGCTCCGCCGGAAGGGCGAGCAGGAACAGGCCGATATCATCCGCACGTTAAGCGGCATGTTTTTCGCCACCTACTATGCCGATCTGGAAGAAGACACGTTCCGCAGCGCCACCCAGATGCAGGAAGCAGAACATGCGCCGGTTGGCAACGTCGACTATGCAACGGGGCTGAAAGACTATGCCGAGAACTTTATCCATCCGGATGACCGCAAGGAATATCTGGAAGTCCTCAGTATCAAGAATCTGCGGCGGACTCTGAGCAAAAAACAGCCTTATGTGACGCTGGCATACCGGAAGCTTCCGGATAAGCCGGATACAAGGCCGGAAGAATACGGCTGGATCCGCAGCACCGCCATTATGTCTCAGGCGGATGCAGACGGCAAAGCCCGCTCCGTCGTCTATGCCGCACAGGATGTTACGGAAAGCAAGCGCAAGGAGATGCGGGAGCAGCAGGCACTGCAGGCTGCCTGCGAAGCAGCCGACCACGCCAATGCATCCAAGCAGGAGTTCCTCTCCTGCATGAGCCACAATATCCGCACGCCCATGAACGGCATTATGGGTATGATCAAGATTGCAGGCAATCATGTGGACGACCCCGAACGGGTGAAGGACTGTCTGGATAAGGCCTCCATATCCAGTCTCCAGCTTCTCTCCACCCTCAATGAGATCCTGGATATCAGCCAGATCAAATCGGGCGGGTTCCACCTGCATTCGGAACCTCTGAACCTGACCGAGCTGATGCAGGAAATGGTGTCTCTCATCTATCAGAATGTTCAGGAAAAAGGACTGCACCTTCATATGCCGCCTCTGCAGGTGGAACATGAAGACATTCTGGGAGATCAGCAGCGGCTCCAGCAGATGTTTTTAAATATTCTGAACAACTCGGTAAAATATACGCCATCCGGCGGCACACTGGAGATCTTCGTTGTGGAGCATGCATCCAGAGAATACGGCTGCCGCACCTATGATTTTATTTTTAAGGATAACGGAATCGGTATGGAGGAATCCTTTGTCCGCCATATCTTTGAACCTTTCAGCCGTGCAGACGATCCAAAAGCCAGCGGAATCGACGGTGTAGGGCTCGGTCTCTCCATCGCCCAGAACATTGCACGCATGATGGGCGGAAGTATCAGCGTACAGAGCAGGCCGGGAGAAGGCTCTCAGTTCACGGTAACGATACTTCTGCGGCTGCAGAACCCGGCGGACCGTTCAGAATGTCTGCCGGATCCGGTCAATGATGACCTTTCCGGCATCTCATTCCAGGGATGCCGCATCCTTCTGGTTGAAGACAATGAACTGAATCAGGAGATTGCCATGGAACTCATCGGAGAACTCGGAGCCATGGTAGAGTGTACCTCTGACGGCCGTAAGGGACTGCAGCGCTTTGCCGAGATGCCCGAAGGCTATTACGATATGATCCTTATGGATATTCAGATGCCGGTTATGAATGGATTTGAAGCCACGCACGCGATCCGGAAGCTGCCGCGTACAGATGCCGCGGCGATTCCGATCCTGGCTCTGTCTGCCAACGTCGCCGCAGAAGACATTGCAGCCAGCCGGGAATCCGGTATGAACGGACATATCGCCAAGCCGCTGGATATTCCGCAGTTAATGGAACAGATGCATTACTGGCTGAATCGTTAATAAAACCACAGGACTGTCAAAAAACAACAGTCCTGTGGTTTTATTTTCCGGTCCCTGCTTCCGAATGTTTCTGCCACCTTCCGCTCAGGTAATATTTGATTCTCTGAAACGGACACGCTGCTTCTTTTTCTCAGAAAGAACCAGCGGATCCCGACTTGTCCATTTTAAAAATTCGTCGTCTTTTCTTCAAAATATGCCTGTGGATAGGAACACACCGGACAGATCTGCGGAGCCGTCTTTCCCACATGGATATGGCCGCAGTTCCTGCAGATCCAGACTGTATCGCCTTCCTTCGAGAACACCAGCTTGTTCTCCACATGCTCGAGAAGCTTCCGATACCGTTCTTCGTGTTCTTTCTCGATCTTCGCCACCAGTTCAAATTTGGCGGCAATCTGCAAAAATCCTTCTTCTCTGGCTTCTTTGGCAAAGGTTGCGTACATCTCGCTCCATTCAAAATGCTCGCCTGCAGCAGCATCTTTCAGGTTCTCTTCTGTAGTCCCGATTCCATGAAGCAGTTCAAACCACTGCTTTGCATGGGCCTTCTCATTGTCTGCGGTCGTCTCAAACAGGCAGGCGATCTGCTCATAGCCGTTTTCCCGTGCCCGCTCTGCATAATACGTATACTTGTTCCTTGCCTCAGACTCACCCGCAAATGCGGCGATCAGATTCTGTTCTGTTCTGCTTCCTTTCAGTTCCATCTCACCGGTCTCCTTTTTATTATTCAGGTTCTCCAGATCATGTCTTCAGAGATCCCGCTCAGTGTAGATGCACCGCACATGGCCATGGTATCCGCCAGCTCTGCGCCCAGTTTTTCCACATAGCACTGTACGCCTTCGGCTCCGCCTCCATAGACTGCCGTTACAAAGGGTCTTGCGATCAGGACACCGTCCGCACCCATGGCAAGGGCCTTGAAAATATCCACGCCGCTTCGGATCCCGCCGTCTACAAACACCTTCATCCGGCCGCCGACTGCTTTTACAATATCAGAAAGTACCTCTGCCGTCGCAGGACACTGATCCAGCACCCGTCCGCCGTGATTGGAAACAATAATTGCCGCCGCACCTGCTTCTTCTGCTTTCAGCGCTCCTTTTGCCGTCATAATTCCCTTCACAAGAAACGGAACACCTGCCATCTTCGCGATTTCCCGAAGCTCGTCCACCGTCTTGCTGCCTGCAGGCGGCTGAAAATTTTTCAGAAACGGAAGTCCCGCCGCATCCACATCCATGGCAATGGCAAAGGCTCCTGCCTCTTTCACCAAGTTCATCTTCTCTTTCATGGTCTGAAGATTCCACGGTTTGATGGTCGGCACGCCCAGACCCTTTGCAGCTGTAATTGCCTTAGCTGCATGTTCCATGATCTTCGGATTCATGCCATCCCCTGTGAACGCCGCGATACCGGCTTTTGCACAGGCATCTACCAATACGTTATTATACGCAAGATCGTCATATTTATCACTGTAATGCATATTTACCGCACCCACAGGCCCCGCAAAGAAGGGATAACGGAATCTTCTCCCGAACAGTTCCAGGGACGTGTCCACCGGCGCATTCTCATGCAGCGTGTCCATGTTCACACGGATCTCCTGCCATTTCTGATAATTACGGATGGCCGTATCCCCCACCCCCTTGGCGCCCGGTCCCGGAATCCGGTTCCTGCATCCCATGCCGTTGCAGATGCTGCACGCTTTGCAGGAATCTCCGATGCACTCCCGCGCCGCTTTCAATACTTCATCATACGTCATACTTTTGTTCTCCTTTCCCTTCTGAAAAGTATAATATACTTTATTCCTTTCCTTCCAACAACACCAGAATTATTATTTACAGACATCTACCCACGCTTTGCAGCCGGAAGTGCGTTCCAGCTCCGGCAGGGTCAGTTCCACCGCACTGTTGCTGCTTCCGCAGGCCGGATATACCGTTTCGAACCGCTTCAATGACTCATCAAGGTATACCGTTATACCTTCTTTCACTCCAAACGGGCATACCCCGCCCACTGCATGGCCGGTCATCGCTTCCACTTCTTCAAAAGCAAGCATCTTTGCCTTTGTATGAAACACCGACTTGTACTTTTTGTTATCAATTTTTGCATCTCCTGCCGCTACAATCAGAATGCAGCGGTCATCCACTTTAAACGACAGGGTCTTGGCGATTTTTGCCGGTTCACAGCCGACCGCTTCTGCCGCAAGTTCCACTGTTGCACTGGAAGTATCAAATACCATGATCTTGTCCTCCAGATCAAACTGTTTTAAATATTCTTTTGCTTTCTCAAATGCCATTTTTTAGCCTCCAACCACACATACTTATTCCCGCACATCACGTTCTTCCTGTCTCTTCTTCACTTCATTCTCCATATATATTCTCGCCCGATCCACAAACTCCTGAAATCCAGTCTGATCCAGAGAATGGTATAATGCATCAAAACAAATACCATTGATACCCGAGAAAGCGTTTTTATACATTTCCATGACATCAGCGGATATCTTCTGGCGAACGATCTCCTGCTGCAGCCGATAATGCGAAAAAGACGGCCGATCGTATCGAAAAACAAGCGTTTTTATAAAATGAACTGCGTAGAGCAAAAAATCATATTCCAGTTCTCCAGATTCTCCATTCCAATCGTCTGCACTGCAACAGAGCCTATACACCTGTCAATCCACTGTTCCACATTGTAACATGGAATAATTACACTTATCTTCTTCATCATTTCCTCCCTGTTTTCTGATACCGGATATTCTGTCGGCATCTCATCCATTGTAATTTTCAAAAATCAGATTCCGTCACTTTTGTCTGTACCGATCAGCTCCCTCCACGCATCCGTCAGCCGGTCCAGAGTGAAGACCGCATTTGCAGGGCTGGAGGACGGAAGCTTTACCGCTTTGATACCGACCGCCTCTTCACAGTGTTTTTGATATAATCTGTGCGCTTTATCTCCATTGGCAAAGATTCTTGTAATCCGACTGCCCTTCAGCACTCTTGGAATATCCGCAGGCACCACATTTTTAATGCTGCTGTCGCTGGAACCAATGATGTCACAGCCTGCAATCACATCCCAGACAGCAATATGGTGTTTTAAGAGCATCGCCTTTTTCTCTTCGATGGTCTCAGGCAGCTTCTCTTCTGTCAGCCTCGCCAGAACCTTCCAGAACCGGTTCTGCGGATGCCCGTAGTAAAAATTCTGTTCTCTGGACTTTACGGACGGAAATGTACCCAGAATCAGGAGTTCGGAATTCTGGTCATAGACCGGTTCGAACGTATGTTTCACATGCTGATAGCGAAGCTTATCTTCTTCTGGTATTACATCCGCCGGATCCGGCTTCTTCCTTTTGGGTTTCATCTGGTCTGCTCCTCCATTCTGACCGTTTCCATACGATATAACCTTTTTTGCTCCGATTTTCAGGAAATCGTCGGCAAAACACTTCACATCTGCTTTCGGACAATCATATATTCATCCTCTCCGCGAAAATACGGGCAGCTGTCCACCGAGCTGCTCAAAAAGCGGTACATCTCATCCTCATCCAGATCCATCTCACATACATAATAATCGTAATCCTCATCGTAAACATAATTGCTGCACATCTCACAGCTCGTTCTTACACTCATTCCACGCCTCCTGCTGGATATTTTTTCCAGCAATCCCATTATAACGTCGGCCGCATAATAAGTCAAATGCCGTATTCCGCTGCTTTTCACAGGGCTGGCGAAACGTTGCCGTTCTGCCCCGGGCGCCTGCTAAGGAATAAACATCGACCGATTCCTGAACGGTAACGGCGGAGCGCTCTCTCCTGCCCCGGACGCCTGCTAAGGAATAAACATCGACAGTTCCCTGAACGGTAACGGCGGAGCGCTCTCTTTCTCTGTAGTCTGCAGCGCTGTGTGGATTGGAGCGGACAGCGGAGCTGTTTTGTCCGCCTCAGGCAGATCTGTGTACGTCTGATTGAGGCGGACAAAACGGCTTTGATGTCCGATACACTCCATACGAGCGCAGACCACAGAGGAAGAGAAGCGCTCCGCTCCCCCGCCCATCCTCCCCCTCCCTCTGTAAAAACAGCCGCAGGAGATTCTTTTATGGCATTTCCTGCATAAAACTGGTATAATAAGAACAGACGAGCCGGACGGTCTCTCACCGCCGGACAATATTATCACATATGGGGGAATATACCATGAACATCACAATCAAAAACGAACATGCTGCTGTCACCTGCCAGACACTGGGCGCAGAACTTCTGTCTTACAAGACCGCTGCGGGCAAAGAATACATGTGGCAGAAAGATCCCGCTTACTGGGCCAAGACATCGCCGGTACTCTTTCCGTATATCGGAGCCGTCCCGCAGGCTGTTGTCATTCATGGCAAAGCTTACGACATGCCCCGGCACGGATTTGTCAAAGACGCAGATTTTGAAGTAACCGGACAGGGAGAAGATTATGTGATTCTTACCACACAGACGACAGATTTTACCGCTTCCGTCTTCCCATATGATTTTACCTTCACTGTAACCTTCCGTCTGAACGGACCAGAACTGTGTGTTACCTATGGAGTAACCAACAAGGGTTCTGAAGAAATGCCCTTCCTGATCGGCGGACATCCGGCATTTTTCTGCCCCATGGAAGAAGGGGAACATTTCACCGAATATTTCCTCCATTTCGAAGACGAGGGAGTGGAAGACCTGCATCTTCAGTATCCCATGTTCGATCATGACGCCATTCTCTATGAGAATCTCAGCCATCGTACGGTAAAGCTGATCCACCAGTGCACGGGCAGGGGAATCCGTTTTGATTTCCCGGGATATGAGACCGTCGCTTTCTGGACTCCCATCAAAAAGGACGCCCCCTTCCTCTGCATAGAACCCTGGTGCGGCGGAACCATGGATCAGGTGCCGAACACCCATCTGCTGGAGAAAAAATATGTACAGTGTCTGCCTGCCAAAGAGTCAAGGGACTATTCCTTCTCTTTTCAGCCCTGTTAAATCTCCCTTCATCTGCCGGACCAGAATACCGCCGGCAGATGAGCGGTTCATGATCTGCAGGAAGCCGGTTCCCGGCTGATCGGTCCGGCTCCCTGCCCAAATCAGTGAGGAGTAATATTTATTATGGAAGAACAGCATGTTTTTGACGAACTGTGCAGCTGCAGCATGTGCCATCAGGCCCCTGCAGACAGGACAGAAAATCCCAACTCCCGGCTCTGTAAAAGATGCCGCGAGCAGGCAATCCGCTATCCGCTTCCCCGGATCTTTCTTCCCGTCGCACTGGCAGTCCTGGCGCTTACCCTTTTTGCATATACACAGATGCCGAAGAGCCTGGCCGACTACCGGATCTATGCCACAGCAGAGAAGAGAATCGAGCAGGGAATGCTCTATGATACCCTTTCACAGCTGGAACAGGCAACACAGCGGCATCCGGATTCCACAGATCTGAGCGTCCGTCTCGTAACGCTCTCCATGGACTACGGACGCTATGATTACGCCGCCTACTGCATGAACACCTATCTGGTCGGCAAATCTTTGTCAGACACGGTCTATGGGGATATGATCCATTACCAGAATATACTGAACAGTTATTATGATACGCTGGACGAGCTGCAGAGCATCTTCGATCAGCTGAGCGAAGATACCGATCAGGAACCGGCCGCCGCCATAATCAAAGAAAAGCTGAAGGAACTGGAAAAAAATCCGCAGATGTATCAGCCGCTGATCTGGTATTATCTGGCTCAGTTTTCTGAAGATCCCGAAGAATACAAAACATACCTTCTTCAATGTCTGGAAAAAAATCCCATGGATTTTACTGCCATGGCCGATCTCGGCACAAGACTCAGAAGGGAAGGCGATCTCGACGGAGCGCGCTCTTATTATGAGCAGGTCCTTCATTATGAAAAAGAGGAAGCGCTGGCCTGCAGGGGAATGGCGATCCTCTGTCTGCTGGACGGAAAGATGGAGGAAGCGCTCACTTTCGCCCGGACTGCCTATGAGAGCGACCCGGATGCCGTCTATGTACGAGACACCTGCCTGATTACATTTTTTGAAAACGGCATGACAAAAGAGGCAGAACAGATGAAACAGGAGATGCAGGAAGTCGGCACTCCTGCGGAAGAAGACACCGAAGCACTTCTGAACGGTGAGATCACGCTCAGAGAATACTACATAGAGGAGGATGCTTTATGATCATACCAGGGCTTGGAATCATCATCTCCATGGTCACTTTCCCGGGCATTGCCGTTCATGAATTTGCCCATCAGATTTTCTGCCGGTTCTTACGCATTCCGGTTTTTAAAGTCGTCTATTTCCGCGTGGGAAATCCCTGCGGCTATGTGGAACATGAAGCATCGGACGATCCTCTGAAAGTATTCCTTACCTCCACAGGACCGTTCTTTGTCAATACCCTGCTGGGGCTTTTGATTCTGACTCCCGTGGCTGTGCCGATCCTGAAGTTCAAAGAATATACAAACCTTCTGAACCTGCTGCTGGCATGGCTCGGCTTCTCCATCCTGATGCATGCATTTCCAAGTACGGGAGATGCCAGGAATATGGTCGAACAGATTCTGAAAAATCCGGACGTGGGTATTCTTCCGAAGCTTCTGTCCGCACCGGTCATCGCACTGATCTATGCGGGCGCTTTCGGCTCTGTCTTCTGGCTGGATCTGGTCTATGCCCTGGCAGTTGCCATGCTGATCCCGAACCTGCTTACGATATGGTAGCCAGGAGCTGCTGTTGCGCGTAAAAAAGGACCGTTGTAAAACGAATCCTGCCTGCGTGCCGCTCAGCTTCTGAAGAAGCAGAACGCGCGAAGCCAGGATGCATTTTACAGCAGTCCTTTGCTCCATATTCTTCTGTATAAACGGCACGGAATTCCTGCACTTACCATGTCTGAATCCATGTGCCGTTTATCCTGTTTCCCGGAACTGTTCATACGCCGGATATATGTATTCAGATCTCATGTATGAAGAGTCCGCTGCGAAGTTTCGGCTCAAACCATGTGGATTTCGGCGGCATCAAAAGTCCCGCATCCGCCACTGCAAATAATTCCCGGATCGATGTTGGATACATGGCAAATGCCACTTCCATATCGCCGTCCGCCCGGCGTTTCAATTCTTCTATTCCGCGGATTCCTCCAACAAAATCGATCCTCTTATCTGTCCGCGGGTCCCGGATCCCAAGAACCGGGCTCAAAAGCTCCCGCTGCAGATATGCCACATCCAGCCCTTCCACCGGATCCTCCCGCATGTATTCCCGGCGCATGATCAGACGAAACCAGTATCCGTGCAGATACATGATAATCTGCCCTTTTCTCTCCGGTTTTGCCGGACCCTCTATGAGAAACGTCTCAAATTTCTCAGAAACCATTCCCAGAAACTGTTCCATGGACAGTCCGTTCAGATCTTTTACGACCCGGTTATAGTCCATGATCATCAGCTCATCGTCCGGAAACAGCACAGACAGGAAATAATTAAAGGCCTCTGTCCCGTCATAGTCCGGATACTGTCTCCTGCGCCTCTGTCCTACCTTTACCGCCGAAGCGGTCCGATGGTGTCCATCCGCTATATAGACATTTCCCACCTGCAAAAATGCCTGCTCCAGCTCTCTTTGGAGCTTTTCGTCCGAAATTTTCCACCCGGCATGGCGGATCCCGTCCTCCGTCTCAAAAGAGAACTCCGGTTCTGACGATTTTACTTCCTGCACAATCTCCCGGATCGAGCCATGGGAACGGTAGGCCAGAAAGATCGGTCCTGTCTGCGCGCTGCATACATCCACATGGCGGATACGGTCCTCTTCCTTCTCTGCCCTGGTATTCTCATGCTTCCGGATCACCTGCTGTTCATAGTCATCAATGGAAGCACATCCCACAATACCGGTCTGAGACCGTCCATCCATTGTCAGTTCATAGATATAATAGACCGGCGACTCCTCCTTTACAAATGAGCCGTCTGCCTGCATTCCCTGCAGGCGTTCTCTCGCCGCCTCGTAGACCTCCTGCGCATACATATCCTGTTCCGGTCCAAATAATGTCTCCGGACGGTCAATGTTCAAAAAAGACAGAGGTTTTCCCTCTACCGCACGTCTTGCTTCTTCTCTGCTGTATACATCATAAGGGAGAGCCGCAATCTTTGACTCCAGCCCCCTGGAAGGATGAACACAGCAGAACGGCTTCACAACTGCCATCTTATCTCATCACCCTAACTTTCAGAACGCCTTGAATCTTCCGTATGGTATCGATCGAAGCTTCGTCTGCCTTATTCGCCAGATCCATGATCACATAACCATACTCTCCTCTGGTTACATTGCTCATTCTTTCGATATTGATGCCCAGATCCCCGAACGTTGCCGTGAATTTGGTCAGCATGTTCGGTATGTTCCGGTGAATAATCGTGACACGCATGGCATATTTACAGACCCCCATGTCACAGTTTGGATAATTTACGGAATTGTGGATATTCCCGTTTTCCAGATAGTCCTTGATCTCCTTTACCGCCATAATCGCACAGTTGTCTTCCGACTCTTCTGTAGATGCTCCCAGATGGGGAATCACAATGGCATTCTTCATGGATGCAATATCCGAGGTCGGAAAATCTGTTACATACTTCCGGATCCGGTTGGTCCGAAGCGCTTCCACGATCGCTTTCTGATCCACCAGCGGTCCTCTGGCAAAATTCAGGACGACCACACTGTTCTTCATCTGTGCAATGGCAGAAGAACCGATCATTCCCTTTGTGCTCTCCATCAGAGGGACATGAATCGTAATATAATCACATTCCCGGTAGATATCATTTACATCCGTAATGTGTTTGACATCTCTGGAAAGGTTCCATGCGGCATTCACAGAAATATAGGGATCGTATCCGTACACTTCCATGCCCAGCGCCGCTGCTGCATTGGCCACCAGGATCCCGATGGCACCAAGTCCGACCACTCCAAGTTTCTTTCCCATAATCTCATTGCCCGCAAATGCCTTCTTCTGCTTCTCCGCAAGCTGCGGCAGCTCCTCATTCTGACGTTCAGAGCGTACCCAGTGAAGGCCGCCGACAATGTCTCTGGATGCCAGAAGCATCCCTGCCAGCACCAGCTCCTTGACTCCGTTGGCATTGGCGCCCGGAGTATTGAAAACAGCGATTCCCTGCTCGGAACATTTCCCAAGGGGAATGTTGTTGACACCCGCTCCGGCTCTTCCGATCACACATACACTTTCCGGAAGTTCCATGTCGTGCATTGCTGCACTCCGCACCAGCACCGCGTCCGCATTCGCGATATTATCCGTCCTGGCATAATTGCCGTCAAAATTCTTCAGTCCAACCTCCGCGATGGGATTCAGACAATGATACTGATACATAGTTTTAACTGTTCTCCTCTTCGAATTTTTTCATAAATGCAACCAGCGCTTCCACGCCTTCTTTCGGCATTGCGTTGTAGATGCTTGCACGCATGCCGCCCACACTCCTGTGGCCTTTCAGGTTTACAAACCCTGCGGCATCGGCCTCCCTGACAAATCTGGCATCCATCTCCTTATCTCCGGTCACAAAAGGAACATTCATAAGTGAACGGTCTTCTTTCCTCACCGTTCCCCTGAAAAGTCTGCTGCTGTCCAGACAGTCATAGAGAATCCTGGCCTTTTCCTCATTCTTCTGCTTCATCACCTCCAGTCCGCCCATCTTCTTCAGCCATTGGAATACTTTTCCGCAGGCATAGATACAGAAGCAGTTTGGTGTATTGTAAAGAGAACCTGCATCTGCCTGCGTCTTATACTTCATGATGGTCGGCGTTCCCGGAAGTACTTCATCCGTAATCAGATCGTCCCGGACTACCGCGATCACCATACCCGCCGGTCCAATATTTTTCTGAACACCGCCATACATCACCGCATAGTTTGACACATCTACCGGTTCTGACAGAAAGCAGGAGGACACATCCGCCACCAGATCCTTCCCCTTTGTATCGGGAAGGGTATGAAACTTTGTCCCATAGATCGTATTGTTTTCGCACATATAGACGTAATCGG
>ERZ778510.887-NODE-887-length-21772-cov-16.125662_pt1 | contig 21772 bp, 35 predicted proteins | sample MGYA00510348_ERZ778510 | MGnify/ENA primary metagenome ERZ778510 (study PRJEB29527, sample SAMN07138969) | mouse gut metagenome | material: feces | host: mouse | place: China:Nanjing | collected 2016-01-25 ... | reverse complement strand
TTTTTTATTCTCAAACAATGGCGCACATTGTGCGTTTTCTTCTTGCATTAGCGTACAACGTACGCTATAATATGAGTGTAAAGAGGAGGAAACGAAATGAACTACTACGACATCCAGTGCCTGGCACAAATCAACGAAGTGGACGGCGAGAACGCAAGAGTAAATAAGGAGGACAAAATAATGACAACGAGCAAGTACAACAAAATAAAAAAGGCAGCGAAAGCTGGCCATTATCCCGACACATTCCGCACCTGCCTGAACATGATCCCGGAAGGAGGCTCAGTAATGACTTACACGAAATGGCTTGCGGTGCTGGATGAGTACCGCGAAAAAAGCAGCGATGTTGCTGCAGCAGAGAACCCGCTGAACCTGCGGGATGGAAAGAAAGCCGTTGAAGCTGCAGGCTACATCTGGGCAGCAGCCCAGGCCGATCTGCCTGTTCTGCTGTCGACCTCCGGGATGACGGCTTACGGACTAGGGAGAAAGTTTGACATCTCTCCCCGAACAGTCCAGGCTTGGGCCAATGAGTCTAGAAAGGCTCCGAATTATGTGATAGACATGATGGCTTACATCCTGGTATCGGAGCTGCAGGCACTCAAACGGATCTGGTTCGTCCAGAACTGCTATCCTGGCGATGAGGACCTGACGTTTTTCTCCAACGAGAAGGAAGCGATGGAGTATGGTTTATCCCTGTGGGACCACAGATCCGAGCAGGAAAAGGCCAGATATCGCAAAAACGCAGGTGGCGAATGGCGCCTGTCGATGGGAACCATCGAGGTTCCGGTCGACATGGAAAAGGATGAGTACTGGGATGAAGTCATCGCCCATGACTACGGGGATGAAATCAAAGACTTTACCGCATGAAAAAAAGCCTATAGAAAGTGCGTTGTCTGCGGGCGTGATTTTGTCCCTTTGACAGACCACACGGATGCCGTGAACAGCTCGTCTGCAACGTAGAAGGAGTACCCTAAAGCGTCAGGATCTTAAGTCTTGGCGCTTTTCGCTTTATTGTTTTCTGCCTCAAACGCTCACCATTTGAGGCACATAAAAATCGGGGCTGTAACAAACTACCCGATTTAATCGAGTAGGGGGCTACAGCCCTTTTCTTTATGCTCATTAAATGAAATAAGACTGTCTTTCCGCTGCCAGACCTTCGTTCACCTTCTTTCACTGACGATGGGGGAAAACTTTTGCACACGAAAGCTCAGACTGACCTTTTGACAGCCAATTGTATTGCTTAAAACAGTTCGTTTCTAGTTCAGATGGCTGGATTGTGATAGACTGTGCCCGTGTAATTTTGTTTAGTTGCATAAATAAATTATACAGAAAAGGCCGATCCCATTTGTGGGGATTCGGCCTTTTTTAGATTTAAGGAACTATAAAGGTGTTACAGCCCCTTTTTTTTTGCGTCACACCAATCCTGAGATTTCACGCTCTATGATGTAATCCATCCCGGCCTTGCTCATGCCATGCCGCACCTGCAGGCTTTCCCACGTGCGGCCCTGGAAATACTTCTCAGTGACCAGCGTCCTTCCCGGTTCCTCCATCCGATCCCGCAAGGCGCACAGGGTATCCAGCAGCCTTTCAAGGGCTGCGGCCTTTTGCGTCGCATCCATTTCATCGCTGATCAGTCCGGTCAAAATGTCAGCCTGGGTGACGGGATTCTGACTGTGAGTCCCGTCCCAGGACATGGCTTTCGGATGGGCCAGATCAGACTTTTTGTGTTCAACATCCCGCAATTCCCGCCGGGTGCTGGAAAGTTCTGATTTCAGTTCGGGGTAGCAGGACAAAAGTTTTTTGACGATTTTTGGATTCATAGGGCAGCCACCACCATGCGGAAAGCCTGAATACCACACCAGACTGCCAGCAAAACAAACGGTGCTAGGAATGTGACGACAATGAATCCACTAAACACATACGCCAGAACAATTGGAACGTAGCGCACAACATTCAGGAAAACTTCTATCGCTCTCTTGAAAAACTTCTTCATCAAACTCCTTGTTTCGGCAAAACTTCCATGGCGGAAAAGTTTCTGGAAGGAAAAGTTCTTTGTGAAAAGTTCTTGAGGGAAAACTTATTCAGAGAAAACTTCTATCCGGAAAACTTCTATCCGGAAAACTTCCTGCGGAGAAAACTTTCTTCCGAAAAACTTATCAAGGGAAAACTTTTGTCCGGGGAAAACTTCTTCCGCCATGGGAAAACTTCTTAAAACTTTCTGGGAAAACTTTTTTGGTCAAAACTTATTGAGACGAAAAGTTTCTGTGAGAAAACTTTTCATAGGGGAAAACTTATTAGGGGAAAAGTTCTTGTGGGGAAAAGTTCTTGTGGGGAAACTTCTTTGGGGAAAAGTTCTTGTGGGGAAACTTTATTTCATGAAAAACTTTTTGAGGGAAAAGTTCTTCGGCAAAACTTCCTGAGAAAACTTATCGGCAAAACTTCTGCACCAAAAACTTCTATCGCAGAAAAAGTTCCTGGGCGAAAAGTTTCACGGGGAAAACTTTTTTGTGGAAGACTTTTATCCAGAAAAACTTCCACCGGAATTTCCAGTCACCCACAAAAACTATCCGGGACAGAAAAAAGGGGAACCGTCCCGGAAAAGATAGAGTTCGGATGGTGTTTATTTTTGGATAATGACGATTTTGAAGATACTAGAGATACACCACCTGACTCAATTATACAAAGGAAAAGCCCGCAACGATTGCGGACTTTACTCAGGTCAAGGAAAACTTCTTCAAGGAAAACTTATCTTCCGGAAAACTTAGCTTCCGGAAAACTTATCTTCCGGAAAACTTCTTCAGCGCGGCGTCAATCACCCTGTTGATTCTCGTGTACACACCAGATATGGAATAGCCTCGCATCACTCCAATTTCCTGTCCGGAAAACTTTCCTGTGCAGACAGCAATGACCAGACTTCTGTCATCAGGCTCCATAAGGCCCAAAATTTCCTTTGTGAGAGCGATTCGTGTTCGGACGTATGTCAGTTCGTCTTCAATCGGTTTCGTCTTGTGACGGGGCTGTGCGTCCCTGTAGCGAGCCAATAACTCGTTCTCCAGCCTATCCTTCTCAAAGCATTCCCATCCAAAAGTTCTCAGACGGTCTTTGAACTGGTTGCGGGTCATGCACCACACCCCACCAGCCGGGGATAGTCCTCAAGGAACCGGGGGATGGAAAAATAATAGATTTCAGGATCAGTCATGAAATCCAGCAGTTCGTCGAAAAGTTGTGTTGTGACTGACCTGTCATAAGCTGCAAGGTCTGCCAGAACACAATAGTCACGGGCAAGACTTAAGACAACGCCATCGCAGTCACGGTTGATATACATGCAGACAACTTTGTCAGCATCTATCAGGCAGTGTTCGTGTGTAAGGATTGATTTGTTCATTTTGTCCCTTTCTGTGACCACCCACAACGACCATCCCCACATCCCGGGGGCAACATCCCCACCCTCCCGCAAGATGGGGAAACACCTCAGAACAAGGGTTAGCCGCATCTAACAGAGGGGATTATTACTTTACTCAGAAATCGAGCGCCGAACTCTCTATATAGGGGAACGTAACGTAACGTTGTGTTTGGTTTTCTATATATATTTTTTAGAAGAAAGAAGTAATAGGTAATTATGGGCTCCCGAGGGGCCTCAGGTCCCCTGTTCATGGGGGTTTGCGAGGTTTACGATTTTTTACATCTTGCCCTCACCTTTACCACTTCTTGCCCTTATTTGAACGTCGGTTTCAGATTTTGTTTTGTCTCACACTGCTCCATGAGGACCTTTGCAGACTTCCCCTGGCGGGTATTCACGCCGAAACCCATTTTGTAGAGGATCCACATGTTCTGCTTGAAGTTCTTCATGTTCAGCTTTCGGTCATCGTCCGTGTTCCATTTGTCGAACATATCCAGCACTTCCTGCCGGGTCTTATAGAGGAAATCCTCTTTCTCAAGCTCTTCGATGAACATCTTTGAAATGTCATTGTGGCGGTGATATTCGCCATTGTAGTCAGCACATATCTTGCTCTCTGTCCATCCATTTTTATAGAGCCGCATATAAGCCTCCACCATCAGCTTCATCCAATATTCCAGTGCTTCCGGTGTGGTCATCTTTGTGATGAAATTTGGGTCTGGTTTTCTCACTGTGTTAAACATCGGCACCCAGCACATGCGGCGTTCAAGGGCATGACCTTTGTCAAAAGTCCTCAGGTCAGAGTTGGAGGTGTATATCAACTTTGCCTGCAGCACGACTGATTCTGCCTCCTTGTACAGTCTCCGGATGGTCACAGTGTCCGCGGAAGTGATGTTCTTGATGTGTTTGAACTGTGTCTTGCCGATTGGTTTGTCCTCCACATCATCACCCAGATTGACCAGCTTGCCCGTCAGGGAGTTTATCCGTGTGGCGTCTGCAAGGTCTTCGATGGACAGGGTGGCGCAGTTTTCCGGCTGATAAATGGTCTTCATGATCTCAAGGAAAGTTCCCTTGCCATTGCTTCCCTCACCACGCAGGATGTGAAACTTTGACAGCACCCGGACACGTTCGGGGTTGACGATAAGGCCATAGGCCATGATTTCAATCAACCGGTTGCGATAGTCTTCCATGTCCTGTGGGGTGTATTTAGGCTCTGTGACGATCTGTGTCAGATACTCATCAATGGCCGGGACCGGTTCAGTGTCGGGATTGTAGTCAATGTCGATGCAATGTGGTGTGAAATCGTCCACAATGATTGGCGTAAATTTGCCATCAGCCAGGAATCCGTTGCGCAGGCGAATTTTGAATATATAGTCTGCCGGGTACTTTTTTGCGTTTATCCTGAGCCACTTCATGGCCTTTTCAACCTTGTTCGGGTCCTTGACAGCAATCCGTTTGGCAATGATTGCCGCCAGTTCATCGTCATCTGAGACAAACTTTCCCGCCTTTTCGGACCAGAACCATATCTGACTGGCCCATTTTGCGCATTTGAACTCCCGGATGACCTCTTCTGCCACCTCTGATTCGTCGGTGGTTTTCTGGTCACCTTCGGACTGCTCTGCACGGGACAGGGTGTCGAATTCCTTTTGTGGCAGCGGAGTGTCAAACACGTGTTCATTGATGAACCGGATGATCCTGAACCAGTCTTCGCAGTTGTTCAGCTTCTGTTTGTGGGCGTAAAGCTTCCTGTTGCGTCCATCGCCCTCATCCAGCCCCGTGAGGTCCTCAAAGCGTTTGGATATGGTAAATATATCCGGCAGCGCTTCCCGGGCTCCAGCGTTCTCTATCTCCCTCAGAACACCGTCTTTTTTGACCGTCACGCCGTTTGGACGATTGGTACAGGTCAACTCCTCTATTTCAAATCCGAGGCGGCACACGCCGTCTGTGCGTCTGTGACGCGGGGGCTTCTTGAAGTACAAGTGAGCTCCCCGTGTTGTCCAGACGATTTGTGTTTTTATATCAAAGGTCTTGCAGAGTTCTCTGATTGACTCTTTCGGCAGATGGTCAATATCAATGACTATCTCATCCTTTGTCAGCAGATAGCCGCAATCCTGGAATGACTCTGTGAAGTCTGATTTGTCAGCACCGGGTTTGGCATATTTCTCTCCGGGCTGAAACTCAATGAATGGCATGTCTTGCCTCTGAAATTCCCATTTTCAAACTCTCTTTCTACAGCACAACCACTCCCCATGAATCCAGCTTTTTGCGGATGATGCGCAGATAGTGGTTGAAATCAGCGATTTTGCCAAAGTCCTTGAAATCCTTCAAGTCTCCGTTGTATACGTACATGTTTTCAGGAGCGTCCGGGAAATTGACCAACCCCCCGTCTGCACGCTTCTTGTACAGCTTCGTGCTTATTTCAGGTTTCCTGCAGGCGAACACACGATTGATTCGCTGCATTTCGTTGTCGTGTTTGTCAAACACGCCCTGATAGGTCCTTCCGGCTCTCAGGACATACTGGAACAGTTCAGGTTCCTGCATATGCTCACTCAGCACGTCCACAGGATTTTTGCCATAGACGATTGCCTCCACGAGAGCAATGTGCACAATGCGCAAATTGTTATTGGAGAACAGTTTGTGCTGTCCTTTCTCCGGAATGAAGTGATATTTGTTCACATCCTGACCCTTGACCTTAATCTTGCCGTCCGGGTATACAGCGACATAGTTGTTGACGTCCTTCTGGTACCATTTGGCAAAGGTATCCAGTTCAAGATACAATCCCCATTTCTCTTCCCATTCGTGCCATATGACATCATATGAACGGTCATATCGGATTGGATTGTCGGGGCACGGGTCGATGAATGCGATTCCATCGGTGTTGGCGTTGACCAGCTTGTATCCGGCGTTGTACAGTTCCCGACATAAGTCAAACAGAGCCATCTGGCCAAACACGCAGACAGTGGACGACGCTGCGGGGTTGTACAGGATGGAATATTGGTTCTTGAGGTTTCCATAGACGGAGTTCAGAATCAGCTTCAAGGCGTCGGAACGGAGTTTGTCCTTGTGTTTGATTTCCAGACGTTCCTTTCGGATGCCGTCATATTTGTCCGTTGCGTCACCCAGGACGTTCAGAATGATTGCGATTGACGGATACATGGAGCCAACGTCCAGCAGCATGACGTTCTTGAACTCTTTCTCTCCAACCGCAGCGCCATGGATCCCTCCGAAACCGAAGACAAAATCCATGTCATACATCCTCAGTTTGCAGTTCTTACCCTTGAGCGCTTCGGGACCTTTTTTGAAGTCGTTTGCCAGTTCCCACATGGTCCAGACTTCATCCGGCAACCCTTCAACGTTTCGCCATTTGTCTTTTGGAATCCTGAGCCCGGCCCATTTGACAAGGGGTTTTTCCAGCAGGAGGTTTGCGGAAATGGTCGTGGTGTTCCACTTCATGGCTTTGTCATTGCCCAGCATTTTGACCAACTCTTCTTTGGTGTCAAAGTAGGAGTGCTTCCGAAGCTTGTACACCTCAATAGTGTTTTCAACGTCATAGCAGCAGTATTTCAACACTTCTTCCTTTTCTTCTGCTGTCAGCGGGCGGTCCAGGTCAAAGGACACGTCTGATTCGATGATGGATTTCCCCATGTTACCTTCAATGAGTTTCAAGCCCGGCATGGACAGGTCGATTTGCTGCATGCAGTCGATTGACATGACAGCCCCCTGCAGGTCGATTTTGATTCCATCATCCTTTCCGTTGATGATTTTGTCGTTGTACATCTTGATTCCCTGTGGAGGCAGTCCCTGCATCATCTTTGTCAGGATCTTGTCGTCATAATGATGGTTGTTGTATCCACACAGGATTTTTCCATCAATGAGTTCCCGGACCTTTTCAAACCCATTGTCATCATCTGTGAGCTCATGTGACCAAAAATAATCGACAATCTGGTTGTCTATATCTTTGAAGACAACCAGACTGTCAAAGCGGAAAACCTCAATATCGTAGAACAGGATTTCCCGGTCCTGCATTTATTTCTTCCTCGGGAATTTTTTGATGTCGCCGTACAGGGAGGTTCCGAATGCGGCCTTGACTTCAACCATGATGGGGTGACCAATCAGGGTGTCTTTTTCAGAGACGGGTACCAGGAATTTTTCTTCAAACCGCTCATAGACCTTTGCCTTCTTCTGCGGGTCTTTGAGCCATTTTTTCATGTTCTCCATGTACTTGCCGTGGGTCATTTTGGACTCGTAGGTTTCGCCGTCGATTTCGTACTTGATTCGAATGGCAAAGTCGCCTTCCTCGATTTCCTTTATTTCGGTCTGGTAGATTTCACCTTTCATGTCCTCTGTGAATTTAGTCGTCTGTACGACCGGGTGCAGACTGCAGAATTTGTCATAGCAGTAGACGTCTTTGCGCATTCCTACAGCATTGTTCAGGGTTTCAAATGTCAGCCCCAGTTCTTCGTCAATCATCTTGTCGATTTTCTCAACCTTTTCCGGGTCGTCAATGTACTTCTTTGCGGTGGCGTCATAACTCTGCTTGTTATAGTTGACTTCACGAATCTCTCCACGTTCGTCATCGTAGAACGTCAGTGTGGCCTTCTTTTTGTCAGAGGTATAGGTCACCTCAACGCATTCCAGTCCTTTAATGATTTCTTCCATTTTGTTTCCCTCTACTTTCTTGTGTATTCAATGTGATTTTCTTTCAGCAGCATTTCAGCGAGTTTGATGTCCTTTTCCCCATGGACGATGAACGTTGCCACAAGGTCAGATACACCCTCCCGGATTTTGCCCAATGCCTTTTCAGCAGCCTCCTGCTCTCGGTCCTGCTGCTTTACAGCAGCCATGGCAAGAGTCAGGTCACAGGATTTCGTATACTCCCTGAACACGTCCAGAGAACGGTCCAGAGACTGAATCAGGGTCATGTCTTTCTGGACGTCTTCCAGAAAATCAGTCATATTGGATTCGATTTTGCTCATGGATACACCCTTATTCAGGTACCGTTCATCGAACCAGTGGTTGAACAGGTCGGGGATGGGGATGTCGTACATGACACGCCGTTTTTCCCAGATGGCTTTGATTTCTTCCTTTTTCTCTGTCCTGCGTTTTTCTTCCAGTTCGTTCACCTGTTCACGGACGGTCCTGTCAGCATCGTCAATGATTCCCTGCAGTTCTTTAACCTGTTTCTCAAACTCGGTGTAGGAAGCAAGGATATCCTTCTTCATGTCAATCCGGCGGCGGTTCAGTCCATCCACGATTTTCCGTGTCGCTGCGATCATCTTTTTGGATGCCTGGACCGTATCTTCTGTCACGACGATTGAGGATACAAAGGCTGCGATGTTTTCAGCCTGCAGCTTGTATTCTTCAAAATTTTCAAACTTGACGACCCCTGCAGAATAGGTGACATCAGGTGCCAGGTTTGTGATTTCGTTCATAATTCCTCCTATCTGAATCTTGACGATTGATGCAGCTCAATCAGGGGTACGTCCTTGTTTCTGCGGTTGCCGTAGTAGAACTCTTTGCACGCTTTGAGCGACAGGTGTCTGCAGGCGTTTGCGAAAGGGTCATATCCCCGGCGGATATACTGCTTTCCGACTTCGTTCAGGATGTGTTCGTCATAGTTCGCTTCCAGAAACACTGCGTCCAGCTTGTCTCCCGTGGGATTTTTGATTTCGCAGGTGTCTGTGGCGTACAGGACCTTGAATCCGTCAAAGTCGATGAAGAAGTAAGTCACGTCAACATCGTGACACCCCATGACAGGGGTGATGGTGATGTTTCCTCTCTTGAGCTGGAAGGGCTTTTCACCAATCACCTTGTCAACGGGAACTGTTTGAGCAACATCTGAATTTCCATATACTTTAATTCTCGGAAATTGCTTACGAATGGCGAAATAGGTTGACTCCTTGATGTGGTCACTATGCCTGTGGGTAATCAACAATGTGTCACATTTGTACAATGCCTCATGCATTTTCTTAAATGGGACCCCACAGTCAATCATGATGTTCTCCAGGCGGACAGCATTTCCTTTGGAGCCGGTACCGATGATTTCATAGTCAATCAATAGCCGTTGTCCTGCCTTTCGTGGTTCACCCGGTTCTTTGCCATGTAGGCGTTGTATACGTCTCCATAATCCAGTTCCAGACCGTTCATGAGACGGATCATGGCAGAAACAGGAGGGGTTGTATAAGCGTGTCCGAAGAATTTTGATACGCCTTTGACATACACAACAGCCTGTACAGTCGTGCACCCATCACCCCTCTTGTACGCATTCCATGCTGCCTCTGCCGGAAGGTATCCAACATTGGGTTCGACCTCCAGCGTTGCCAGCTGCCAACTGAGGACAAAATGCAGGCAGTCAACGAATTCCTCCAGAACCTTTGTTTTATCCACCGGTGCCTGTGTCTTCTTCCACCAGCACCAGTTGGCCTTGCGTTCGTGGTTGAGTTCTCCCAGTTCATCAAGGAGAGCGTGCTGGTACCGGTCACTGTTGTATAAGTCAGCGTAAGTCAGACCATTCCCCTGGATGATTCGTTCATCCAGTTTTTTCTGTGCCTCCAGCATTTCTGTCCATCGCTTTGTGAACGTTTCCTTGTTGAATTCAATTGTCATGTTTCCTCCCGGTCTGAGAATACTCAACGACTTTTCCATTCTTCATCCGGACGTATTTGAAGATCATGTTGTTGACGTTGATGACAAAACCTTCAACCTTTCGTCCGCCGACATATTTGCAATAATGGTCATAGATGTCGTCCAATTGCTCTTTGTCAGGGAATTTATAGATCCTTGCTACGGTTGGGACAAATCCCAACCAGCTAATATCAAGGAATTCTGTGGAGATCCCGAACGCATCGCCAACGTGTTCCCGGTAATAATCGAAATCACACAGATTCGGTCCCGGCACAACCTTAGCTGTAGCAAAGATATAGAATTTCTCATGCACCACTTCTGGGGGATAACTCTTTGCTGTTTCGACCATCCATTCTCCACAAAGAGCTGTGTTGTCATTGAGATACTTGTCAAACCATTCCCAATGTTCCCTGGCCCATCCTTTGAGACCCCTATAGCCAATGTTTCCATCACCGAATACTTCATCCTTGTTGAAGATGGAATTTCTTTGTGCAATGAACAGTTCACCGTTGTATTTCAGGATGGTCAGGTTCGCACCATCCATCTTTTCCGTGATGATCGCGTTATCTGTCTTTTCAGGTATCCGGGGTGTTTCCGGATACAGTGTCCGTTTAATCATTTGCTTTCTCCTTTCCCGTTATCAGCTCTGAGTAAGGCAACGTTTCAATCCAGTCACAGAATGTATGCCATTCCTTGAGCTTGTGGTTTCTCCGGGCGTGGTACATGTTCCTGAGTGCAGCGTAGGAAATCATGCAGGTTCGCTTTTGCAGGAATGACATGGGGAGAACCTGCAGCAGCGCTTCAAACTCTCCGGTCTTTCTGTACCCCTCGCAAATGCCCGCTATGTAACTTCCAAATACGGTGTTCGGTAAAGCTGAGAAGTCAAACATATCTACTGTGATTTCCCTGTTCATGATCGTGTGCATCTTGCTCTCAGAATTCTTTTCAACACCCATCCGGTATGTGTCAAATTCTGACCACCAGGTCTGTGTTGCTGTAATGTCAGCCCAGACAACAATCTGTCTCAGGAATTTGCCATGGTCTGTTCCGGCATTAGCCAGCTTCATGGCAAGGGCATGGTCATCAGATCCGAAACGGAATGGTATTGGAGGTTCCCATTCGCCATTTACAAATCCATCTTCGTCATCGTGTATCGCAAAATCGGCTTCTTCCGGCGGTTCGCTGTCCATCCGGTCATGTGACTGCATGGGGTTTCGCATTCCCCAGATTGCAGGCCAGAACCCCTGGACTTCATGGAGTTCAATTTGCATTCGTTATTCCCTCCAGTCTTTCAAATATTGCTTCCAGTACAGGTACGGGCATTGAATTCCCGGCCTGTTTGTACAGGGTCCCATTCTTGTACCCCTTCTTTGAGGCATTGACCTCCAGTGCTGCTTCATAGTCTTCATCCGTGAATCCCATGACTCTCCAGCACTCCCGTTCTGTCAGCAGCCTGTAGTTCCCGTCTTCCAGTCTGACAACACCGGAATTGGGACAGCGGTCCTGTGAAGTCGTTACGCAGTCACAATACCCGTCCTCAGTCAGTACCCTGATCGTGCCGTTGAAGTTCTCCTTCTTTTCGCCAATTATGGCTTTCATGGAGGGTGACTTCACAACGTGACAGGGTTCATATCTTTCGTCCAGAAACTCACTCAGGGGCTTCATTGGCCTTTTCCTGAGTTTTCCAAAGTCGAATTTCGGTCCTCCCAGAATGCTGACCGTGAACACTCTCTTGCGGTTCTGGGGCAGTCCGAAGTCCCGGGCGTCCAGAATTTCATAACTGCTTTCGTATCCCAGCCTGAGCATTTCTGTGATGTACCTCACAAAGTTGTGCCGCATGTGTTTTGACAGCACATTCTTCACGTTCTCCCAGATGACTACTCGGGGTTTCCACACACCCATGTTTTCAATGATGTGGATAGTCTCCCACATAAGGCTGCTGCGGGTTTCAGAGCCTTCATCTGCGCCTTTCTGGTGACCAGCAATGCTGAAGTCCTGACATGGACTCCCGTGTACCAGAATGTCCGGTCTGAGATTCCAATCAACCACTGTCTGAGTTTTGTACTCCAGATCGTTGCGGAACATGGCGTTGTAGCTGCGGACAGCCTTTTCGTCGATTTCCACATAGTCGATTGATTTGACGGGGACTCCCAGGTTTCGCAATGCGCATCTAGGGGCCCCAATGCCGCCGAAGAGCTCAAGGATTTGAATGGGCTTATCCGCCATTCCTGCCCTCCAGTTCTTCCATCAACTCCAGAACCTCTGAAATAGCTTTAACAGATTTTCCCTCCAGTGTTGCGTTCACGTAGGTGTTGTTCAGGATTGTTTTCAGCGTCCACCATTTTTCGGCATAGGAACCAAGAGCAATGTTCATGTGTCTCTTGTCATCCGTCATTGGCTTGAGCTTTGCCTGTGCTTCCATTTCTTCTTTGATTGACTGGACGATACTGTCTGGCAGTTTTACTTCTTTGATCATTCATCCACCTCTAACCACTCGGGTTTTTCCGAAAACAGACATACATTGGAATATTGGGTCACATAATCAATTCCATCAATCGTCACTCGGATTCGGTCCGATTCTTTTGATCGTGCCCAGGATTCTACTTCCCCAGAATAGATTTGACCATTCGGCATTTTTAGCATTGCGTATTTGAAGTTGTGCTCTGTACCGATAATGTCATGGTTGCCACATCCAGTAAGGCAAAGCAGTGCTGCAGCGATGAGGACGGCTTTTGCTTTGGTCATTCGCTCTCCCCCATCCAGCAAAGAGCTGCTTTTTCATCTTCCGTCAGGCTGTCGATTGCTTTCTGGCAGGCGTCTTCGGTTTCAAACCAGATGTCAAACGCTGTAACTCCGTCTTCTTTAGCAACAATCAATGTCTTGTCACATCGCTGAGGATAGGCGTGGTATTTATCTTCAAACTCGTAACCATCCATCCCCTCATGTCCCCCAGCATCCAGGAATTTCTTCCGGGCTTTAAGGCGGTGAACAATGCGTTTGATTTCTGCGTTGGTTCGGAAGACGTTGCCAATTTCCGCTCTATAGTCGTCTGCAGCCCCGCCAAACCAATAATCTTCTTCAAAATCACCGTTTCCATAAATGTGGAAATATCTATCTCCCGTCTCCGGCTTCCACGGCCCTTTATCTTCCAGCACTTTAATCGTGCCGTCGTCCTGGATTTCGATTTGCTTGCTGCCGTTCTGTTTGATGTATTCGTTTAATGTCATGCTTCTTCCCTTTCCAATCTCTGAACAATCTCGTATTTAATCCTTTCAAACACTTCAACGACCATTTCGTTCTTTTCCCAGTCATCAATTTTGTATTTAAAACGGGCGAACTCGAGAAAACTGTCCAAAATATCGTTTAATTCTTCAAGAAGTTCCTTTTTAGTCATTCCCAAATCACCGTCACTTTCTGAGCTCATCCCAGCTTTTCCATTCGTACCACTCATAATCCACAGCGAAGATTTCCCATCCCATACCATGAATCTCCAACGTTCCTTTTACCCCGTTTTTCTTGACCTTGACGACTCCGCCAATGATTCTGGGTTTATCTTCGTTTTTGAGTTTGATGACAAATGCTTTGTTCATTCCTGCTCCTCATCCTCTGCACACTCAAATCTATACTTTTGCTTAACGTAAGGATATTTATCATGGTCAACTTCGCTCATAAACTCATCCAGTGACCGAACCCACCATTCACCGGCATTGGGGTAGCAATAAACCACCATAAGTTATTCGGGATTATCAGCATTTCTCACGACTTTCTGTGGAATGTAGGTCTTTCCACAGAAGTGTTTGTATCCTCTGCCAACGTGAAGTTCACGTTTCATTCCTGGTCCTCCAGTTCAACAAGCCTATAAGCACCTTTGCCGTACTTCTGATAGCGATCAACGTAATACATTTCTCTATCTCCGTCATAAGTTACTTCGTAGAGAAGCGGGCCTGCCGGAATGGCAAGGATGCCTTTCCAGTTCTGGAGTGTCTTGCACGCCCAGACAAGATTGATTACAGGATGTCCAAGAAAGTCCTTTTTCGACTCCTGGCTAACGATTTTGACTGCATTTTCTACGTGATTCATCATTCATCCTCCAATTCCATTCGCAGATACTCCATGGCCTTGTGCAGGTCTTTGTCCCTGCTCTCTCCGGCTTTGTGTCCAGCTCTTGCAATGTACTTGATCACATTCCCCAGACAGAATCCCAGGTTCCAGCCGCGGATAACATCGATGGGCTCGGGGTTCAAGCGGTAGTGGTCGGGGGTTGTGTGGGAATGTTTGCTCTCCGGTTTCGGCGGTTCTTCGACCCTAAAGTGTGTACGTGCAAATCCTCCGATTTCGCTTGCATAGACCGTTGTCCCGTCAGTGTAACGAACCAGTCTTTTGCCCTTCAGGTTTTTGTCTGTATCGAGAACCGTAACAACCTGCGACGTACCGCAGTAAGACTGATACCTTTCGCCTCTTTTCGGGATACCAGCTTCTTCTCTGGCCTCATCCACAGCATCCATAATTGCCATTTCAATAGGTCTCACTTTGTCCAATTCATCAGGAATCAGACAGCATGAATAAGGTTTGCCCTCCAGTATGTTGAACGGGCAGTTAGCGCAATCAATCCCGTCACAATCAAGATTTGACTGCTTAATGATCGTTGTGAGTGCTTCAAGCTTTGTCATCCATTCATCCTCCTTATGATTTCTTCAACTTCTTCCAGTTCCGGGCAGCCATTCATGAAATCGTCCAGGAACCGCATTGCATCTTCCAGCCGGTCATAGAATCCGGTCGTTTCCCGGTACCACCACTCATAGGGAATCTGATCACAGCGTTTCTTGAACCTGTCCAGAATCTCCCATGCCTCCAGAAGTACCTGCTGCCCCTTTGTCTTCATCGTTTTCGCCATCCTCACTTTCCCGTCGTTGCTGTATTCGTACGGCCCAATTCGAATCCACCGTCTTACTTCTTCCATTTGATTCTTTGCCCGCAGTGAGGACAGAACTCAGTCTGTGTCGCCATTCGTTTGCAGGATGGACATTGCCAGAAAGAATAGGCACCCATGGACACCTTGACCGGCTGCTTTGCCGTGTCTCGGTCTACAAGAGATTTGAGTTTCAATTCGTTCAGCTTTTTACATGCATTCATACCTGTTCCCTCCAATTCCACAATCTCCCAGTACGGGTTCTGCTGGACTGTGTTGCAGCATTCAATTCGTCACGCTTCTTACGGGCCATCTTTGCCGTTGGAAATGTCGCAACTACATCCAGCATCCCAATCTGGAACCCTGTCTTGCGCTCCCTGCTCTCTGCCAGCTGGACAACAGAATATTGTCCATCCGGCATCTTCATGATTTCGTACTCAACCACGGGGAGGCTCCCATTCATTGGTGTAGGAGTTCATGCGGCGGAGCGTGTCTGTATCGCGTTTGAGAGCACCGCGTTTGAGCTTTCTGTAGGCAGCCATTGCGGTCTGCAGGCAGTCATATGATTCCAAAGGCGTTGATTTTTTGTATAAGGTATATTGGGGGTTTTTGACCCATGAATCCCGATGGATGAAATAATCATCGTCCATCGGCATCACGCCATCTTTCACCTTGATCGCCTGCTCAACATCTGTTTCTTCTTGATTTTCTGCGTATCTCCATCTATATCCGGCACAGGAAGCGGTGTGTCCGTTAAGCGCCTGGTGTAACGCAGGTGTCGCAACGTTGTGGAGTTTTGCTGCTTCAGTAATTGAGTTATACACAACCCCCGTTTCCGCGCAGCGGACCTTTCGGGGAGGACGTCCACCAGCCATGTCAGTCTTCCTCCGGGCAGTGTTCTTCCAGGTATGCTTTCAGAATCGGGAATGGTACAAGTTCCAGCACCCATGTGGGGAAATGGAAAGTTGGTTCTGTGTGTTCAAAATCGCCTCCTATGCATGTGTTTATAAGGATTGCGTTTGTCAGATCAGATACTGTCTTTTGCAGTTCCCTTGCCTCTTTGCTCATTTCGTTAATCGAATTAGAGCAGTCATCGCTGATGGATTTCCATGTTTCGTTGTCGGCAATCAGTTTTTTCAGCAACTTAATCTCTTGTTTGTTCATTCTCTTTCTCCACTTTCTTTTTTGCGTCCAGTGCACGTACCAGATTTGATACGTCACAGCCTTCGTATGTTTCCTGGAATCTCAGAAGAGCCGTGCTTGTTATCACTGTTCCCTTTCCTGTTTTGATTCCTGCCAGTATCCCTGCCTCCATCCACATGGAGACCCTTTGTCTGGAGCAGTGCATCAATGCTGCGACTTCGTCCAGTGTGTAGGTGTACAGGGGACAGAAACTCAATGTTTCAGTTGTCGGCAGGGGCAGAATTGTTTCTGTCATCGGCCTGTCCTTTCCGTGTTATACTTTGTGTGTCTACTATCGCCGGTGGTTCCTGATGGAGCTGCCGGTTTTTCCTTTGCCATAGGATTCATTCTGATTTGTGCCGTCTTTCTACACGTGGTTCATCTTCCATGGCGAACAAGAACTCAAAGGGCTTTTTGAAGTATCTGCAGAATTTCACACATTCTGCTGGTGTGAATCTTCCGCTTTTCATCTTGCTGTCGTAGGTCACTCTGCTTACACCGATGATGTCTGCCATGTCCTGGTCAGTAAGTTTGTAATAGGCTTTCTGGCCCAACAGGTTTGCGAACATTTGTTTTCACCATCCTTTCTAGTTGTCGTTCCGTCAACAACGATGTCATCATACTGTCATATCGAAAACATTTCAACCTATTTGAGGAAAAAAGTTTACATTTTGCCAACTGACGTTATGATGTAGTCAGAAAGGAAACCTCTAATATGGAGATACATGAACGATTGAAGAAATATCGAATTGCAAGAGGGTTGAAGCAAATTGACGTTGCAAATGCTATGCAGATATCCAAAAGCACCTATTCATCGTATGAATCAGGTCGCAGATTGCCGGATGCAACCAAAATCGGGAAACTTGCAGAGATTCTAGGGGTCACGTCCGATGCGTTGCTGGGTACTGAGCATTTGACAGACAATATCTATGAGCAACTGGAACAAAGAAAAATACTCACTCCCATTGATGATGTGAGTGAGCCTAGGCGACTTCCGTTGCTGGGAACAATTGCATGTGGAGACCCAATCGAAGCAATTGAAGAAACGGGTGAATTTATTGATTTGAACAGTGCGGTCAAGGGAGATTTTGCACTCAGATGCAAGGGTAATTCCATGGTGAATGCCCGTATCTATGACGGTGACATTGTTGTCTGCAAAAAGCAGGACACGGTGGAGAACGGGGAAATCGCCGTTGTCCTGATTGACAACGAAGTGACCCTGAAACGCTTCTACTGGTTTGAAGACGCAAAGGTGGCAATCCTTCGTCCCGAGAACCCCGACTACAAGGAAATACACATAACTGCAAATGACTTTGTTGATGTCCGGGTTCTGGGCAAGGCTTTGACAACGATACGAGACGTGAAGTGATGAAAGGAAACCTTATGAAGAAACTGCTATCCATCGGCCTTGCTGCCCTGATCCTGTCGGGGTGCGGGCAGGCAGAGCCACAGAAAATTGAACTGGCCCCAGACGGACAATACTTTGACGCTGCCCCGGTTGCCATGCTGGAAGAGATACAAAGACAATTTCCGTCAAACACAGACATCACTCTGGACACCGATGGTGATAACCCGGGGCTGACCATCGTAGAACCGTCCGGTGCTGAAACGTACATCATTGCATTTGATGGTGATGACAAGAGGGCAAGTGGAATCCTGATTTCCGCACCTGTCGCTGACACAGATAAAAACGAACCGGACGAATACTACCTGTACGAATTGCCAAAGATAGTGCTGGAAACGATGGACCTTCCGGAAGATGGTGCCGATGACCTTGCAAAGAGTGCCTATCGAAACTTCGTTGAAAATTACTACACTTCGGGCACCGCAACAATGGACGGGATAACGTGCTTTGTTTCCTCCGTAACTGTTGATGGAACATTGTCTTATTACAACGTCATCGCCCCTGAAACGAACGGTTTCTGGAAATAGAAAAAAAAGACCCCTCATGAGCAAGGGGTCAGCGGCTAAAAGCCAGTTCGATATAACCACTAGTATTATACCAAAAATATGGTGTTTTGTCAGCAAATAAAAGGAGGTTCGCATGAGATTTGACAAACGCCCTGCAAAGAAATCCAAAACCGGATACACATGGCGTGTCAGCTTTGACTACACTGACCGCTATGGAAAGAAACAAAAATACTCAAAGTCCGGTTTTGCCACAAAGAAAGCAGCAGAGGTCCATGGTCATGAAGTCTTGAATGACCTGCAGAATGGATTGAATATAACCGGACGGGACGCAACAGTGAATGACGTGTTCCAGCAATGGAAGGAAACAAGCAACCTGTCACCAAACACATTGCACAACTATATCAACCGCTATAACAAATACATCCTTCCCGTTCTGGGAGACGTACCAATCGTGAATCTGCACTATCTTGAAGTGCAGACGTTCATCAATACTCTGTCTGACAAAGGGTACACCTTGGTCCAGCATGTAATGATCGTGCTGGAACACATCTTCATATTTGCAATCAAGGCAGGAATCACCAATGAGAATCCTGTTTCTGTAGTGGAGAACAAAGGTAAGAAGACCGTGAAGAAAAACGATATGTATATCTCATACGCCGACTTTCAGAAACTCAAAGACAGGATATATGAAACCCGAGACCATTTTGAAGGTACGGCTCTCACGATATTCCTTGACCTGGGATACTACGCTGGACTTCGGATCGCTGAAATATGTGCTCTGCGATGGGAGGATGTTGACCTTGAAAACAGGACGCTTTCTATCAATCAGCAGCTGCAATATGTCGGATTGAAGATGGTTGATTACAAGACAACGCCGGTGCTGAAAACATCCAGTTCCAGCGGCTCTATTCCCATCCCTGAGCCGCTTGTCCAATCCCTGAAATCATGGAGAGAGCAAAACCCGTATGATCTGGTCGTCTGCGGGGAATCTGGATGGTTCCTGAATCCGAAGTCTACAAGACAGGCTCTGGCAAAGGTGGCAAAGAGATTTGGTTTGGACTTCAATCCCCACATGCTCAGACACACTTACGTGACAAACCTTATCCTGTCCGGTGCTGACCCAAAGACAGCATCTGAACTGGCAAGACATTCCAACCCGAATGTGACGCTCAAGGTCTACACCGAAATCAATGATCAGCGCAAAGTTGATATTCTGGAAAAGGCGTTCTCAGAGACGCCGGATATTTTGGCATAAATTTGCTCCAATTTTGCGCCAATTTTGGAGATGACAGTCAAAAACCCCTTTAGATAAAGGGGTTTTCTTACGATTTAATGGGGTTCTGTCATAACTTACATTATAACACATGCTTTCATTTCATGTTATTTCACGTTATCTCATGCAATCAGAGCCTTTAGGTAAGGGTTTATTTGTTATTTCACGTTCGTGTGTGCGTGTTTCGTGTTATCTAAAATTGCTCCAATTCCTATCCAATTCCAAACTGTGCTCCATTTTTGCGCCGCCTACCGCTCCTTTTCTTATTCCTCAAAATTGCATAAAAAAAGGCCTTTATCTCATGTCACTTTGGCCGGTGTTTGAGATACAAGGCTGGACGGAACAGTTTTCGGAAATTCCGGTAACTGTTCTTACACCCATATTATAAGGCATAGGAGTAACCCTTGCAACACAAAAAATCCCCCTGGAATCACCCAGGGGCATGAGACCGGTCTCACACATTTCCGGCAAATTCATGATACACCATCACAATGATTTGGGAGGTTCTGATGACTTTCGCAAATCGCTGTTTATGGAATAAAAACACCCCGGGCACAAAACCCGGGGTTTGTTTGTGAGTCCGATGCCAGGAGCCTAGCTCCCTTTTTTCAGGATGGAAACTCGTATAGGCACCTTCACCATCCGCATTCGGGCTGTTTACATTTTAATATTTTAACATTTTGTCTAGTGGCTGGACAAGAGTTTGTCTAGTGGTGTCTAGTGGTGTCTACTTAAAAGTCGCCCAGGGGTCCTTACCCTGTGTCTCGCTGCCGCTTACTGCCACGCAGCCATAGCCGCCGGATGCTCTGATATAGCGCACCCACCGGTGGCCCTTGTAGGCACATTTTGCGATGTACTTGACGCTCTGTCCCTTGTTGTATGTCACACCGGGGATGACTTCACCATCCGGATTATCCTTGTGGATTCGGATGGAGTCTTTGGTAAAGGTTGCGGTACCATTCTCAGCTACCCATTTGATAGATCCAGTGGAACCGCCAGTCTTCACGTCGGCTGCTTTTTTCCAGCTCATACCATTACCGTTGCGGATGGTCACACCATCAACCACGCAGGCTTTGTCTGCGCTGATGGAGTTGTGCAGGCAGTAAATTCCGTACCGGTTCGGGCCATCGTAAGGCCTGGAATAGCGTCCTTTGGCAACTTCAAAATGACAGTGGTTCCCTGTCGCCCGGCCAGCGGTGCCCTCATCGCCAAACTCTTCCCACTGAGCAAAAACATGACCTTTATTGGCCAGTGCCAGGATGTCTCCGATGTAGTTATCGTGGATAAACATAAATGTCGCGTAATCAATGGTGCCATCTGCGAACATCACTTTATTCACAGACTCAAAGAAAATCGCGTTGCCGTTGGCTGCCGAGTCATGCCATTTGTAGCGCATGGAACAAGGGGCAAAAGTCGGCTCAATGCCTGTGTCCTTGCCCGCAATGTCCAGCGCATTAACGCCCTGGTGCGAATACTGCCCATTGTTTCCCTGGGTGATGGTCATCGTCTTCATGGGAAATCGGATGAGTTCGTAGGTCTTTCCGTCTTTGGTTTTTGTGAGTGTCATTTCATTTCTCCTTTGTTCTTAAACATTTCTAAATAGGGATTGCCCGGGTGCAGGTCATCCCGCACAGGCAGAGCGCAGATTTCCTCTTTCCAGCCCTTGGCGGTACCATTTCCGCCTTTGGCTTTGTAGATTTCATAGGCTTCCAGAAACTCTGTCAGCTGGTGGCTGGTGATGTAGCCCTGGATCATATACTCGGCATGATAGCGTTGCAGCATGTATCGCATGATGACCTTGAAACCTTCGCCGTTCATGTCAATGCCCTCTTTGAGCTTTTCCATGATGTCTGTCAGAGTCGCCAGTTCCAGGTCGTGGTCTGCCAGCTTTGCCGTGTTGGCTTCGATTCTGGCCATCCGCTCGTCTGACTTGGCACGGTTGGCTTTCCGGTCTGCATCTGCTGCCTGCAGCCGCCACAGGATGATGCCAAAAAGGCCCGTGACAGTCACAGGCCCGATGGCGTTCAGAAACTCAAGCATAGGCTAGGCGTTGGGGTCTACTTCCGGCAGACCACCCAGAGAGATCAGATAAGACACAACAGCTGCCATGCAGGTGACAGATGCCAGGTTGACCCAGTCCACGGACAGGATGCCCACAGCACCGGTGCCAATCATGGCGACTGCTGCTTCTGCTGCTGTCTTGATTGCTCTGACAGTGGCCTTTTCCCACCAGTCTTTACTCATAAGTCTTTCCATAATCAGTTCCTTTCCGGCTGCTACTCTGCAGCCTTTTCCCATGCATCCGGAAGTGCTTCCGGGGAGTGTGCAACATTATCGCGCTGGCAGGTGTAGTGCTCGCCTTTATAGGTCATCTTATCGCCAGCCATATAAACGTCATGAGCGCCTGTGGGTTGCTTGAACTCCGGCCATTCTTCGGCAGGGTCAGAGATGACGGAGTACAGAGACGGGGTCGCATCAG
>ERZ778510.878-NODE-878-length-22069-cov-5.336513_pt1 | contig 22069 bp, 7 predicted proteins | sample MGYA00510348_ERZ778510 | MGnify/ENA primary metagenome ERZ778510 (study PRJEB29527, sample SAMN07138969) | mouse gut metagenome | material: feces | host: mouse | place: China:Nanjing | collected 2016-01-25 ... | reverse complement strand
TTCTGCCATTCACGATGTAGATTCCCGAAGGAAGCATACGGAGGTCTTCAGCCATGTCCGCAGGTTTCACGCATATGCCCGTTGTGCTGTAGATATCGGCCTTTCCTCCTGCAAACGGGTCGTCGGCAGAAACATCCACTGCATCGATGCCCGACTGTATTCCACTGTAAACCTTGACATGGAGCGACGACGTCTTGTCGAACCCGTCTATAACAAACGAATTGGTATCCGTATCCACTGCGTCGGTTATATCCTGCCCGTTATACATAACCGAATACTTTTTATCGGTATCGACATTGAGGAAGAACCGCGTCGACTGTCCGCCGTCGCGATACAGGCTCGAGTTGTTGAACAGTTTGCCATATCCTTTGTTCGGAGCTATCACCCCTGCGCGGCGGAGTGTGCGCAGAGCGCGACGGCGAGCCTCCGCCGGAGCCGGTTCTTCTTCCATATTTTCCTCCTGCTCTTCAAGCATGGTCTGGTAATCGTTCTCATCAATATATGTCAGCACATCATCGGCGGCATCAGCATCGGCGGCATCCTCTCCGGTCTCACCTCCCGGATTCTCCCCGGGCGTAGGTTCCTCTTCCGGCTCTTCAACCTCGATTGTCACATCTATGCTGTTGCGGATATCAACGAATGCACCCCAATATTCCGCCAACATGTATTTCACAAGCGACGGCTTGGGAATCGAAAGCGCACACGTCATATTGTCGATGCTTTCCCAAGGATTGCCGTTAGTGGCCGCCGGAAGCTGCGACGGAGATGAAATGGCCGCAATCGAGGCGCTGTTGAGCGCTTCATTGCCTATTGACTGCAATTTGCGCGGCAGATTCACAACCATCAGGTCTGGGCAGTCTTTTGCCATACCCGATGAAATCCCGGTAAGACCTGCAGGGAAATTAACATACGCAACTTTCGACCCTGTGAACACATATTCTCCCATCTCGGTCACGGATTTCGGCAAATCAATCCCCTCTAAACCGGAATATGCAAAAGCCCTGTCGCCAATATTATTGACGGTTGATGGCAGATTAATCTCTTTCAGCAGACCGCATTCATTGAACGCCTCGTAACCAATCGACTCCAATCCTTCAGGGAGATAGACTTCGCTAAGTCCACTCCCCTTAAACATGCTGCCGGGAATCATTTTAGTAGCATTCGGTAACACTACCTCCGATAAATTACGGCAACCCCCGAACAAGTTATAAGCATTAGAAAGGTCAAGCCCTTCCGCCCCGGAGAAATCAACACGTTTCACTCCTGAATCGGCAAAGGCGTTAGCTCCCACCCGGGTCAAGGAAGCCGGCATTGAAAGTTCGCTATCCATACCTGTGCAACCGCTGAACGCCCCCTCGCCGATTGTTTCAAGAGTGGCCGGCAGCGATTCGAGATGCATAACCGCACAATTGGTAAACGCATTGTCACCTATCGCAGTCGTTGCAGCCGGGAGTTTAACATTGAGCAGCATCGACCTGCCGGTGAATGCCCCTGCCGGTATCTCGGTGTTTTCAGCCAGCGTGAGGTCAATGTCATAGCAAGAGCGCATGATGGCGAAATCATCTTCGTTAAGCGTGCCACCTGTGATAATCAGATTGCTCACCTGCGCCGGAAACAGACCAGAACTGAGGCGTATCTCGGTAGCCAGCGTGCCAGGCTCGTTAACATAGACCGTGGCCACATTGCCGTTGGCCGCCGAAATGTTATAATCTTTCCACCGGTTGCTCTTGGTGTAGGCGTCGCCGCACCCTTCCGGCACCAACACTATCGTGGGGGTGAAACCCAAACGGTCAGTTCCCAACGCCGGAGGTGTAGCCGCTCCCATTTTCAGGAAACAACGTGAGATATTCGACGCCATTTTAGGCAATTCGCCTACCCCTGCACCAAGCGACAGATATGCCAGCGAATTATTATCTTCTATGAAATTAGCACCTACAGAAGTCACCGCATCAGGCAGTGAAAGCGATTTAAGGTGACACTGCGCGAAAGCCGACTCCCCGATAGTTGTAACGCCCTTCGGAATCTCTATATCTGCCAACGCAGTAGCACGGAATGCCTCCTGCCCGATTTCTGTAAGCGTTGCCGGCAGCTTCACCCGCGTCAAGCTGTTCATCTGCGCGAAAGCCCCCATACCTATGGTTGTCATCGCATCAGGCACGGTTATCTCCCTGATGGCCGTCCCGGCAAACGCCATGTTTCCAACCGACGCCAATGTCGACGGCAGCCTGACGGCATCAAACCCCTCGCGCCCTTCAAACACCCTTTCTCCAATCGAGGCAAGCCCCTCTGACAATTTAACCTTAAATTTATTTTGCCTCAGTGATGCATATTTGTTTAGAATCTCCCAACTGTCAACATTCTGTTCATAGTCTCCCCCACCATCGGCAATCGAAAACGCATATGCACCTACAGATTTGACATTGCCGCCAAGGTCAATTTCCCTCAAGTTGAAATTATGCCCGAAAGCATGGCTGCCGATTTCCGTGACAGATTCCGGAATCACACATTCCGCCAGATGATAGCACGCAGAAAACATCCCTCTTGGAATCTTTGTCAACGATGTAGATAGAACCACACTTTCGAGATCTTCACATTGCGCAAACGCCGATCTTCCGGCCTCGGTGACACTGTTAGGGAGCACAATCCCGGCTATCGCCGTACACCGCTGGAAAGCCCTCTCCCCTATCGTTTTAAGCCCCTCATTAAATGTTATCTCTTCGAGCATATCACAACCTTCAAACGCCCTGTCGCCTATAGTCTCAAGGCTCGCAGGCATTTTAAGCACCTTGATTGCGGTGCGTCTGAATGCCCCTGCGGGAATCGATTTAAATCCATCGGGGAAAGTAACCGATTCAACATTCACATCATTCCAAAACGCATAATCCTTTATGGTCTCCATCCCCATCGGAATCAGTATGTTCTTCATCGGCTGCCCGTTAATGAGATTAGTCACACGTATTTCGTTGATATTCGTTGACCAATCCTCACCAAAACAACCATAAGGAAAACCTTCGACAGAGCTTGTTAAGAATTTATCAACGCTCGAATAATTGAATGTAATGTTGTCCAAAGCCATACAATAATCAAATGCACGTTCCCCGATTTCCTCAACATTTTCTCCAAACGAAACCGTTTGAAGGCTGCTGCAACCATAAAATGCATTGCGACTTATAGAAACCAATGATTTCGGAAACTCGACATTTTTCAGTGCCGTGCAGAAAGAAAAAGCATGCGCTCCTATGATTGTCAATGTCGACGGGAACTCTATCGTTTCCAAATTAGTACAATCGTAAAATGTATTGCCGCTAATCGACGTTATCCCCTCTGGTATCTTTACCGAGGTCAGACTTTGCTTCACCTTGTAGTCGCTCCAGGATATGGATAATTCCCCCGTAATCGAATACTCGCCCCAAACGGACTCATCATAATCTTATGATGAAAAATTGATTTTCTCGGGGATGACCAAAGCTCCTCCGCTGAAGTTTGATTCGTTTAATGAATAATATCCATTCATCCGGGCGGTTCGGGTTTCGGTTTCGAGAATAAAGGAAGAGCCGCTACCCAAATCTTCATAGTAAATTTCATACGCCCCGGCTTGTATCATGCCCGTCAGAGCCAAGGCCGAAATAAAGGTTAAAAATCTGTTCATAACCGTCAATTTGCGCCTCAGTGAGCCCCCGGCTTCGGCATAATAAATTTTCTAATGCACTGTGATATGAATGGAAAAAGCGTGGGACCCGCACCTGTTGCCGCATCCCACCGCTTGAGGCTTCTCGCATTGCCCATCAGAGTAGAATACGGCAACGCAGAAGCCCACGCAGATATATATGACAGCACACCCTGCTCGCGCAGGAGATGACAGTCACATCCAATGGGCGTCTACAGTTGCATAATCCATGACTCTGATTGGAAATTTTGCGAGAATTTCAAGCGGTCAAGATTAAGCGCCAAGTAAACGCTTTCTAACATGTCATTCGCAACCCGCCGCTCAAACCCATCATTACAGGGCTTCCGCAAAGCGGTGCGTGCCGCAAAGTTAAGAATAAAAAACATTTAACCGCAATAATCAACCGAAAATTTAACCCCCAAAAATGCAGATTTCCATTCAGCCGCGGAAATTACGCCAAAAGCATAATGATATGCCAGTTATATTTTTAATGGCATTTTGTTGGAAGCAATACATATTTTGCATACCTTTGCACATGACCAACATATTTTCACACTTGATCCATTCAGTAATATCGTTGACAAACGCCACACATTCCAGACATTCAAACTGAATATCCACCGAATAATAACCATTATAAATTTTCACGCCTATGAAAAAGCATTTCCGCAACCTACTGCTGTTAGTGGCGACAAATCTGTTACTACCCCCCCCCATATGGGCTGACACAATGTCGCCATACTCTGTCGACTTCGACACCGAAATAAGCACCGACAGCCACAGCTTCAAAGTAGCAACAGGATGGGGACACATACCGGAATCATACAGTGCCAGCGACGGCTATTATGGCACAGAAACCTACTGGGTAAAGTATCAGTATAGACCATCCGACGGTGTCGACGGCTCAGGATGCATTTTCGCAGACACGCAAAATATCGGTTACACCGCAACAAGCTGGGGCGAATCCGATGACAAGAAAGATGTCTACGACCTCCTGGTAACACCTGCCGCCTATGGCAATGTGTCACTAATGGTCAAAGCAAAGAACACAACCAGATCGAGCATAAAATTCTATAACGTCGACAACAACAATGTTGTTGACAAAGCAAATCCGATTATGGAAGTCACAGCCTCCGGACTGTCCACATCAGGATACACAGCGGTGGAATTCACCCTCGACACACCCACGAAGGTCGGCATCCGCGCATCTGAGGTGTATATCGACAATTTCAGCGCCGGAACCGCCGAAATCATATTGGCAAAAGCAATGACTATCGAGTCCGTATCGGCCGATTACTACAGCTACGACTTCGTGGAGCAGCCCGACGGAACTGTAAAATACACCAACCCGTCAACAAAAGAGGAAGGTTTCAGAGTATCCGTCAAGAACTCCGGCGACATAACTCTTTCCGAAGATGACGAAAACTTCTCTGTGGTATTGGCCGATGCCAACGGCAATACACTCGGCACACCAACGAAAGTGCCGGAAACCCTTCAAGTTGGCGAGACTTCAAGCAAATTCCTCATGTCGGCACAATTCTCTCCCGGCGATTTCTGGAAAAACTCAACAAGGCCAACCATCTATGTGAAAGAGAACATCACAGGAACATTGCAGAAGATCGGTGTGGCAGATTTCAAAGCCTACGAAGCAAAATTCACCTTCCGCAACTATGACGGATCCGGTACAAGCAGCCTGAAAGACTCTCAGGCATTAGGGCTTATTTCAGCAAATTCTTCAAAGGATTATGAAATTTACAACAGCGGCACAGCCCCCCTCCGGATTCAGAGCATAGCCATGACTGAAGGATTCACAACCAATCCGTCAGACGGATTCGAGGTCGCTCCCGGAGAAAAACAGGTTGTCAGCATCATTATGCCCTCAACCCCCGGAAGCTACAATTCAACCCTGACAATCCGATATCTGCTGAAAAACGATGGGGAAGTGATGACCTACACCCTTCCAATCACAGCAAACGTGCTGAAAGACGGAACATGGTCAGCCAATTTCAACAACACATCTTCCAGCGTGGTCTATCCTGAAGGGGCTGTTGCCGAGAGTGGAATCAATTCAGACTCCCGCTACATCTCAACAGGCAACTATGACTGCTGGATCAAATCATATTCAAGCTCCGAGTACAAAGACCGGAACAATAAATTCATCACTCCGAAACTGATTGCCGAGGCTGGTGAATCCATGACCTTCGATGTGGCATATGACAAAGACGGCAACGAGCACTTCGTGAAGGCCTATCTGTCGACAGACCGCGTCAACTGGGGAGAACCGGTTGCCGAAGCCCTGCTGACATCTGACAACACCACGCTTGAAACCAAATCGTTCACAGTCGAGAACGCCGGTGAATATTATGTAGGGTTTGCCATTTTCGGAGCCAAGCTCGACAACATAGCAGGCTTCAAAAAAGCCGACATGCCCGCCCACGACCTTTACGAATCGAAATTCGAAATCGAATCTAAAAAATTCGACGCTAACGGCAACGTCTACAACGGTGAGGTAGAATACACCACCGCTATTATCCCTCTGATCGGACAGACCAAGACCGACTACACGCTCGAATTCTGCATGGAAAGCGCCAACGGCATTGAAAAAACAGAAGTCACACCTGTCGCACTCGCACAGAGCGCAAAATCAGCTGTCAACATCAAGGTAAAACACACATCGGCCTATGAGACCACAACAGATGTCAAGGCCTACTTCATGTTCACATTCACCGACGGCACAACAATCAAAACTCCCGAACACGAATTCACCGTGTCGGTTGAACCCGACTTCATCTTCATCAAATCGGAGTTCTATCCGTCATACCGTCCGGATAAAAACGAATCGGCACCGCTCGCATTCGGCAAGCTCAACCAGGCCGCCGTCAACAAAGAATACGCGATAGCAAACTGGGGAAGCGCACCGCTCACTGTTACATCCATAACCGTTCCCGAAGGGTTCTCTCTCGGCGCAACTGAAGCTACTGTCGCAGCCAAAGACAGATTTGTCATTGAAGTTACGTTCAATCCGGGCACTTTTGGCACATACAGCGGCAACCTTGACATAACATATCTCGACGGAGCCGGACAACAGCAGACCTACAGCCTGCCCATAAGCGGCACCATGCTCGATTCCAGCAAATGGTTCGCATCTTTCGATGACGCCCAGAACCCCACAACAGGAGAATGGCCCGGCGGCATCGTACACGACGATGGAGTGCAGCTTTACAATGCCGGCACCGGCGGAAAACCTAATATGGGTGTCATCACATACTCTGCCGACAAGTGGATCACCACTCCACCGCTCACCGCAGCCGCTGGCGACCAGCTGCAAATCTGCGCTATGTCGAGCAGCAACAGCTCCCTTCCATCGCTGAAAATCTATGCATCGGAAACCCGCGAAGGACTCAGCAAGGAAGAATCAAGAACAGAGCTTCAAACCATCAACAATCTGCCCTACAACACACTGACCGACTACTCTGTCACAATCGAAGAGGCCGGAACCTACCACATCGGCATTCAGCTTGGAGCACGTGCCGTCATTGCCGACATCTACGGCCTGACTGTGCCGGAAGACACCCACGAGATTGACATCGTAGGTTCGTCGATTCCAACGACCATGATGCAGAACGTGGCTTCCATGGCACAACTTCAACTGCGCAACTATGGAGTCGCTCCTGAAACCGACTATGAGATAATCGTTCATGTTGGCGTTGACAGCTATGCAGTTGCTGCTCCGGCCGAAATCCCGATGAATCACACTGTCAAAGCAACCACCTCCGACGCGACGACGGAAATATCCCTGCCGCTGCGCTGGCCCGAAACCGGCACATTCCCGGTTTATCTCGAATTCAAATCGAACAACTACTCAAAAGCCACCGAACCCGTAGATGTGACCTTCACAGAAGAGCTACCAACCGGTGAAGCCATTGTAGGCGTTCCAAGCGGATTCTCAACAGATGTTCCGGTGAAATTCAACTACCGCAACTCCGAAACCGTAATGCTCTTCACCGCCGATGAACTCGGGCTGGCAAACGGCACCAAAATCTCCGGGCTGTCGATAAAAGGATATAGCTCTGCCGAAAGCAAGACGACCGTGCTGAAAGTATATTACGCATTCACCGATGAAACCGAAATGACACAGCCTGCATCAGGCAATCTTGATGTGACAGGACTCACCAACGTTATCGATGAAACTCATACCTGGGCTGAAAAAGGGTCCCAAAGCGCACCCGTTGACCAGCTTTCTGTCAATTTCGCCGAGCCACTCGTCTACGAAAGCGGCAAGTCACTGAAGTTGGTGGTATGCTCTTACATGCCTTACAACAAATCAGGTTATGCCCGTAACATCTCATTTGAGACGTCTGCTGACAAAGACAATTGCTACATGGCATATTCCGACAAACAGGCCACCGCCGACAATGACAGAGGAGAAATCTCAAACAGCTGGTCGAAATACAACCGCCCCGTGCTTCACATTAACTATGCTTTGAATCCCGTCAAGGTAAATGGCACAGTAAACGATGCCGCCAACACGGCAGTTGAAGGTGCAGTGGTCACATTAATCAGCGAAGATGGCGACAACGTGCGCTACACCGCCACAACCGATGCAAACGGCCGATACACTCTGAATGTTGTTCAGAACGACCGCGTCTACACCGCACAAGCTGTTAAAGACAACCTGATGGACTTCAAGCTCGGTGTTACCGCCGATGCCACACAAGCCTTAGACTTCGTTGTCGGCGCCGCTGTGATACTCGATGACAACGCCAACATAACCGAAGCAGCCGCCGGAGCCACTGTCCTGATTGACCTGCGCCGCGAAGCCGGTTTCAAAGCAATTGTATTCCCCATGACAGTCACTCTCGATGAAATCACCGACATATTCGGGTCAGATGCAGAAGTATTCGAGTTCCAGGGCATGATTGAAAATGACGATGCCACCGCTTGGTTCAAACCATCAGATGCCGCATCTTTCGCCGCCGGAACACCGATTCTGGTCAACAGCGGCAATGTTTCCGAAAAACTCGTGATCAGAAACAAAGACATAGTGAAAGAAGTGGCCCCCGTTGTTAAAGACGGTGTCACTTTCACCGGCACATTCACCCCGGCTACCATGCAGCCCGGCATGTTCCATGTCAACTCAGAAAACTGGAAAGAATATGTTGAAGATGCTCCTGCCTCAATGGCCTACACGGCAAACGCCGCAACTGCCTCAGAAGCAATCCGCCCCTTCACGGCCGTAATCCAAACTCCGAAAGAGATTCCGGCTCTCAGTTTCGTCACAGCCAACAACCGCCCCACCGGTGTTGAGAATGTTATTGCCGACGGCAACAATGAAGAGGTGGTTATCTACAACCTCCAGGGCATCCGCGTAAAGAACCCCTCCACCGGAATCTACATCGTGAACGGCAAAAAGACCTACATCCGCAAATAATCCCATAACTAACATTATTTTCAGGTGGCGCCCATATGCGCCGGGCGCCACTTTAACTTAACTCCAAACGAAAATGAAGAAGTTATTATGTTCAATTGCCTGCCTGGCCGCATTTACCGGCTTACAGTCGCAGACTATCCTCTTTGAGGATTTTGAAACTGATGCAACTCATGACACCGCTTCTCCTCTCACTAAAGGAGAAGGTTGGACTGTGATCAACTCATACAACGGAGACAATTTCAAATATAACTGGTATAACGAATACCGCGACCCGACTAATGAGAAGAACATCCTAATCTCAGGCGGACACTGCGCCTCTGTCGACGCTGCCATATTCACAAGCGGCGAAGGCACAGGCCCGCGCGAAGAGATACTGCTGTCGCCACAGCTCAATCTCGACGACACATACCAGCTCAAGTTCTCATTCATCGTCAGCCCCATGAACGGTCAGGAAGACTCTCTCTACGACCTCCAGGTGCGTGTGGTCGAAGGCGATGAGGATGTGACCAAGGCAGAAACCATTTTCACCATACAGGATGAGCGCGTGCTGCGTGAATGCGACATCACCCCATTCCCGATTAACACATGGGAAGTGCAGACGGCCAAAGTAGACCTTTCAGCCTTCAAAGGGAAAAAGGTGAAACTTGCCTTCGTGTTCAAGATGATGAAGAAAATCGCCAACGTGGTGCACATCGATGACATATCTGTGTCGAAATTCAATCCGCCCACAGGCCCTGTGGCCGCCATCTCAACCGACACCTACAGCTACGGCGACCTTTACATCGGTGAGAAAAAATGGAGCGACATAATGACCATCAAAAACATCGGTCTCGACGGGCTGAAGATTACTTCGGTCGACATGCCCGATGGCATCGGCCTGTCAATGGATTATAACACCGTGAATCTGCAACGCAACACTTCAGTGGATTTCAACATCTCCTACACGGCGTCTCTCACTTCACCGGCAAACGGCAAAGTCGTGTTCCATACAACCGGCGGCGACCTAACCTTCAACTTCGATGCAAAAAAACAGGTTCTTCCACAAGGGGCGCTCTTCGAAGGGTTTGAAGAATATTTCCCGCCTGCCGGATGGACATCTACAAACTGGGGCTACACCACAACCTCTATCGAAGGCGACCGCTCAGCCGACTGCGACGGCGGTTACGGCAAAAGCTATCTCCGCTCTCCACGTATCGACCTTACCGACGGAGGAAAAGTGACATTCACTTTCCTCAACCGCTATGATGGAGAAGAATTTCCGGAATATGACATTGAACTGCAGGTGTCATACGACGGTGGAACCAATTGGATGAAGAAGTGGGACACTTCGACACAGCCGCTCAACGAAATAAAAACCGTTACAGTCGACCTCGGAATCGGAAGCGATGAAAGCTACATCCGTTGGTACTATCCCGAAGTGGAAACGGATGATTATGGCGCATTCGACCACTCCTACTTCCTCCTCGACCGCGTGTTGCTGCCCAATGTTGTAGGTGCCGACGGAGTGCCGACCCGCGCTCGCCTGGTGGCCCCGACAAACAACGCAACAGACATCTTCAACAAAAACGTGACGCTCAAATGGGAGCCAGCCCAGTTTGCTGAAGGCTACAAACTGTATGTAGGAGTCAACAACGACGCCAACGACCTCATCAATGGCCAAGACCTCGGCAAGGCTCTCTCATACACCATCCCCATAGACCTCAAACACGCCACCACATATCGCTGGAAAATCGTGGGATACAACGCGAAAGGTGATGCCACCGATGTGCCTGTATGGAAATTCACAACCCAGGACAACGCCACTGTAAAAGTTTATCCCTATGAGGAAAACTTCACCGAAGTCGGCAAAACCAATGTTCCAAACGGATGGTCTTCTACATCGACAAGCGAATACCCGAACCGCGCATGGAGCCCCAATAAAATCTATCCATACAAAGCCGACGGCAAAGAATATCCCGCCATGGCTGCATTCTGGCTCAATGCCGGCGAGTCAAGCAACCTGAAATCGCCAGATATCGAGCTGCCTGCCGACAAAATAATGGCCATAACCTTCCTTTGGGGGAACCGCCACCCGAGCGACCTCAAAGTTGATCCTTCCGGACTCACCAAGAAAAACAATGCCGAACCCAACAACGGCATCGACATCATATCGTTCCAGGTTAACGATGGTTCGGGATGGACAACCCTCTCGACAATCTCAGAGAACCGCTCCGAAGACGGCTCCTACTGGATAACCGAAAAAGTCGACCTCGCAGCTTATCAGGGCAAGACTGTGCAGCTCCGCTGGCTCTATGAAGCCCTTTCCGGACGCAACGACGGCTCTGCCATAGCACATGTGGTTATCGACGAAAACAAAGACTACACAGCCGGAGTCAACATTTCCAAATGGAATGCCGGTCAGGTCAACTACGAAAAAGCTGTTACAAGCGGCGACATCTTCACCCTCTTCAACCAGGGCACGAAAGACCTCACTATCGAAAAAGTTGAATTCTCGACACCAAACTTCTCTTCAAGCCTCAAAACAGGCGACAAGATTGCTTCCGAAGGTGCAATGAAGTTCAGCATCCGCTTCGACGCTATGCAGAGCAACAAGGTGGTCAACGACAAGCTTGTCGTAACCCTCACAGGCGACGCCAGCATTGAAATCCCCGTTGAAGGCACCGCCCTTGCTGCCGACACTCGCTACTACTCGTTTGAGCCTAACGAACTCGAATATGACTGGACTGAGGACTTCACAATGATCGATGTTGACAAGAGCCCCAACTTCTACTTCACCACAAGCTGGGTCAACTACTCGGCAGGCGGTCAGAAATGCGCCTTCTCCGTAGAAAACGACAGCTATGAAACAGGTATGTATGGCATGATGGCTCCTGTGAGCGGTATCTGGGCTCTCGTTGGCGCCTGCCCCGTGTCAACACGCGCCGACAACTGGATTATCTACAAACAAGTCACGCCGAAAGCCGGTGCCACTTTTGAATTCTACGCCCGCAACTCCGACACAAAAGGAACAGTGCTCCCAGACCCGCTCCACAGTGTGACTGTGCTTGTAAGCGAAAAGGGCAACACCGACACCAAAGACTTCAAGGAAGTAATGCTCAAGACCGAGCTTCCTCTCTGCGAAAACAATGAATGGAACTTCTATGAAGTGTCCCTCGACGAATATGCAGGCAAACCGGTTTACATCGCACTGCGTCACACCACAGATGCCATAACACGGCTTGCATACTTCGACGACTTCAAATTCACCAACATCGACCCGAATGGCAGCTCAAGCATCGAAGAGGTTGCCATCGACAATGACACCGACGTTGAAGTCTATCGCATCGACGGCATACGCGTAGCTGCAGGCAAGGCTGCCGACGTTGTCAAGACCCTCGACAAGGGAATTTACATCATCAAGCCTGTTGCACCAGGTGCCAAAGCCATCCGCATCGCCCTTTGATACATCCCATTAAATAAAGAAGGGGGGAGCCTGTACAAACGGCTATCCCCCTTCTTGTCAAACCGTCTGCGCAACACCTACTGCCGACGATTCCAAATGGGTTCATTCTCATATTTATCAGATGAAATTACCTGACATGAAGAAACTTTTCACCATATTACTGCTTGCCTTGCCGATGGTTCATACGGCATTGGCCCAAAGCCGCAGCGTGCCGCTCACAATCGAAATCAAAGCATCATCAGGCGAAAGCCTAAAAGGTCAAGATGTGACACTCACGCAGACCGATTTCTCTGTCGACTATGAAATGCTGAATCTCGATGCCGACGGACAATGCTCTCTGATGGTCTATCCCGGAGCCCACCGTCTGAGCGTAAAGCGCTTCGGATTCGAAACATTGTCGCACCAGTTCGACGTGGAAGAGGGGAAACCTGCGACTGTGAAGCTCACAATCAACGAGATGACCCGAAAACCATTTGCAGTCACACACACGCTGACTCACAACGCCATGACAGGCCGAAACGATGTTGCCCTTGGGTGGAACGTCGAGCCTCCTGTGTTCTTCGATGACTTCGAAAGCTACAAACCGTTTGCCATATCCTTCGGCGACTGGACCGGCATCGACGGCGACGGATTAGCGGCGGCGGCACTTGTCGGAGCATATCCCAACAGAGGCGTGAACATCTATTGCCAGATAATCAACCCCCTTACGGTTGAACCCACGTGGTGGTATGAATATCCCGTGTTACGCCCATACTCAGGGAAACAGTATGCCGGGTTTATACGCACATCCAAAGGTGACGCCAACAACGACTGGCTCATATCACCGGTTATAACCCCCGGCACCGACAATGTACTGACATTCCTGGCAAAAGCGGCCGACAAATATCCTGAGCGCTTCTCTGTCTATGTCACCGAACAGACCGAAAACCCGGCCACAAGCGATTTCACCCGCATCAGCACTGGAAATTACGAGACCGTTGACTACCGGCAATGGTATGAAAAAACCTACGACCTGTCACAATACACCGGCAAACAAATCCGATTCGCAATCCGCTACACCGGCGATGCCAAACATTACGGCGCATTCATGCTGATGGTCGACGATGTGTATGTAGGCCCGAAAAACAACACCCCGCAAACAGTCAGGAAACGCCTTGGCACACGCGCGCTACGCTCACCGGCAAACCCCAACGAATCGTTTGAGATAACCCTCGACGGAGTCCTGAAAGGCGTAACCGACGGATACTCGTTCCTGTTTGAAAACATAGCGGCAGGCAAACACACAGCCTCCGTTAAAGCCAAATATCTCAACACCGAAAGCGAACCGGCAGAATACAGCTTCGAAGTGCCAGGCGACTGCTATGCCGATGTCACATTCAACGTCACAGCCGACAGCAAAATCTCTGCCGACGGAACCACATTGAATTTGGTGAACATCACCACATCCGAGACATTCTCTATAACCGTCGGGCAAGGAAAAGCCCGCATCCCCTATCTCCCCAAAGGAGAATACTCACTAAACGTTGAGGCAGGAGCATTCGAAGCCGTGGAACGGCATATCACCGTCGACGGAGACACCACATTCGACATCGAACTTAAAGACAACATCACAGCGCCATACAACATCACGGCAGAACTCCAGGACGATGGGACCTACCTGTTGCGATGGAACCGTGAACTCGGATTCTGCGACAGCTTTGAAGAATATCCCGATTTCGCCAAAGGCGCATTCGGACAATGGATAACGCTCGACAACGACAAGATGCCGGTCTACCCCATCGCACTTGGTGCCCAAACCAACATTGTCAGCTTCCCCGGTTCCGGCAACGCATCAAACCCGCTGCCGCTGGCCCCCCTGGTGTTCAACCCCCTGGCAACAGCTCCGCCAATGTTCCCGACCGACCTTGCTATCGCAGCCCCCGACGGAGACAAGACCATCGCATTCTTCTCGGCTCAAGGCGCCAAAAACAACAAATGGCTGATTTCTCCGGCCGTCGACATATACAAAGGCTATGAACTGAACTTCCTTGCCAAAGCATACTCGTCGATGTATCCCGAGAAACTTGACATTTATTGGGCCGACACCGAAGAACCCGACAACTTCAAGCTCCTTAGCCAGATTGATCAGGTTGTCAGCGACAACTGGGGCGAATACACCGTGCCGCTCGACGAATTCGAAGGAAAAACCATCATAATCGGATTCAACTATGTGTCATTCGACTCATTCCTGCTGCAGATCGATTTGGTGAAAATCGAACCTGCCAACAAACAAGGCGCGACCATCGACTATGGGAACATCGACCATTTCGAGATATGGGTTGACGGCGAACTGAAACACACCTGCACTGAACCGACCTTCTCCATTAAACTCCCCGACAGCGACCGACACATAATCGGCATCTGCGCTGTCTATAAATCCGGACGCTCCGAAACAACCGAATATACCATTGAGCATTCAGGGTTAGCTGAAGTCTCTGCCGACACCACCGCAGAACCCGTCTACTTCGACACATCCGGACGCATAATCGATTTCAACAATGCCCCCGCCGGAATCTACATCAAGACCACCGGCATCACAAGCACTAAAACAATAAAACAATGAAACGGACTATAACAATACTATCCGCGGCACTCCTCGCCGCCACAGCCATCCATGCCCAAAACGACATGGGACTGAAAGAAAACCAAATGGTAATCGGCCACACCATCACAAACGATTACAGCTCCGAAGGCGCATATATCGGAGAAGCCGGCACCTACCCCATCGGAGCCTCCCTATCCGCCACCGAACTGGCACCCTATGCCGGATGCCAAATCATAGGCATGCGCATAGCCTCGACACTCAACCAGGCGTCAACACGTATATTCATCTACGACTGCTCCGACCTCAACACCGCCGTGCATGAACAGAAAAACCGCCTCTATCCAGGTTGGACCAACGTCATTTTCAACGGCAACGGAATTGAAATCAAAGGAGATGAAGAACTCTTTTTCGGCTATGATTACGTTGAGACTCCCGAAATCGCAACCGGTGAAATCGGCCCCATCGGAGTCACCGGCACTCAGACACCCGGAGGATTCAACCTTCTGAGAAACGGGCAGCTCATCGAACTGACCGGCGCTGGCGTGGTTTGCGTGCAATTAATCGTCGACATCACCAACCTGCCTCAGACCAACCTGGCCTTCACTTTCACCGACACCGGATTCAAATACAAGCAGCTCGGTGAGCAGATATCATTCTTCGCAAACGTTGCCAACGTAGGGCGCGACGATGTAGAGAACTTCACTGCCGAGATAGCCCTCGACGGAAACATAATCGACACCCAACAGGTCGACATGGCGCTGAAAGCCGGAGCTTCCGAAACATGGCAGACAAACATCAAACTGCCTGAAACCACCGGCATCGGCACCCACCACCTCACAATCGCCATCACCGGCATAAACGGAGTGGAAACCGACCGCCGCCCGACAGCCACATGTTCGACCAGCTTCGCTTACTTCAGCGAGTCAATAACCCGCAAGCGGGCATATATCGAAGCCTTCTCAAGCCAGCAATACGCCTATTCACCATATCTCGACAACGTGCTGGCCGACTACAAATCCAAAGCCGACATGTCAAGAGCGGCAATCGTAAAAATATTCGAGCCCGCCACCCCTCTGGCCGTAACCGGCGCAGAGAGCCTTTGGAATCTATATGCCTACGATGTGCCCGTATTCTCAGTTAACCGCTCCCTGTTCGTAGGAGAGAAAAACGTGGCCTACTGCCTAAACGATTATCTCGTATTACCACCCGACGTGCTGACAGCCGTCTTCACAGACATCATCAACCAGGATCTGGCCACCCCATCGTTTGCCGAAGTGAATGTAGCCACATCTTATAATGAGGCAACCAAGGCCCTGAACGTCAACATATCCGGAAAAATCCTTCCAGAGCTTGAAGCAATATACGGAGAAACCGCCCTCACAGTAATGCTTGTTGAAGACAACGTGAAAGAGCAACAAGGCGTGATAAACTCATCCGGCCAGACCACCATCAACAACAACTACATCCACAACGATGTGTTGCGCGCCTATATCGGCAATCCCCAAGGGGTCGCCATAACCCCTGTAGGCAACAGCTATTCAGTCGATCTCGAAATGACACTCAACACCAGCAAATTCAACCCAGACCAATGCCGCGTTGTTGCAGTGCTCTCAAAGAAAGGCAACCCCACCCTGGAAAACGTAGCCGACTTTGACATCGTCAACACTGACCAGGCTCCAGTGAAAGGCCCGGCAGGCATCGAAGGCATCGAAGCCGATGGCAGCAATGTCACATACCGCTGGTTCACAATCGACGGCATCGAAGTGCCCGCATCCAACCTCTCCGACGGCCTCTACATCCGCCTTGGATCTGACGGCACCTCAGCCAAACTCCACCTCAGAAATTGACCAGCCGGGGAAATCAGTTAAATATGCCACCTGGAAACAAGGCCTGATGAAACCAAAAATCCATAGGTTTTGTTTGCCAGGTGGAATATTACAGCTCTTATTACCATTCACAGGCCATTAACTCTCAATCCTATGCAAAAAAATGGCAGTAAAGCGATTGCCATTTGGAATAAAATAACTAAATTTGCAGGCCATTACAGAGGTCGCCCTACCAGCGATAATCAAACAAACCGTTGTTGAAACAAATTAACAGACAATAAAATGAAAAAAGACATCCATCCTTCCAACTATCGCGAAGTAGTTTTCAAAGATATGTCGAATGATGAGACTTTCATCACACGTTCTACCGTTGCCGCTAAAGAAACCATCGAAATCGACGGTGTCACATATCCGCTGGTGAAGCTCGAAATCACAAGCTCGTCACACCCCTTCTTCACCGGTAAACAGAAGCTGGTCGACACCGCTGGCCGCGTCGACAAGTTCCTCAGCCGCTACGGCAACCGCAAGAAATAATCTGCCACACGCAGCTCAGAATAGCATTTTCAAAATAGAATTAATGGAAACGGATGCCGGTGTTCAATCTGCATCCGTTTCCATTTCATATCACTCCACCCCACCAACGCCATGAAATAAAAAACGCATCCGATTCAGGGTATAGCCCCGGAATTGCGTCTCATAAATAGAGAGTGAAGCCATAGTATCTTTAACCTCATAACCAAATTTATAGTTTAAAATGACCATGATCAAATTATCAGCGGTGAAGCACACGCTTGCATCGCTTGGCGTGGCAACCGCCACATTCATGCCGATGGCCGCACAGGCGAAATACACGCCTGAAGTTGACAACAAAGCCGACAGCCTGTTGTCGTTGATGACCACCGATGAAAAACTGCTTATAATCGGAGGTGTGGACTGGATGTATACCCGCGACTCCGATAGGCTCGGCATTCCCCGCATGAAAATGACCGACGGCCCGCAAGGCCTCGGCACCCACGGCAAATCAACCGCATATCCCGCAACGGTTATGCTGGCTGCCACCTGGAACGAAGACCTTGCCAAGGAATATGGACAAGCTCTCGGGAACGACTGCCGCGCCCGCGGAGTCGACATACTGCTCGGCCCGGCTGTAAACATCTATCGTGCACCAATGTGCGGGCGCAACTTTGAATATATGGGTGAAGACCCATATCTGGCCGGAAAGACAGCCGCAGGATATATCAAAGGGGTGCAAAGCAAGAACGTAATGGCCACAATAAAACATTTCATAGGAAACAACTCTGACTATGACCGAGATAACATCAGCAACGACATTGATGAGCGAACAATGCACGAAATCTACCTCCCCGCTTTCAAAGCTGCCGTGCAGGAAGGGGAAACCGGTGCGCTGATGACGAGCTACAACCTCGTTAACGGCATCTACACCACTGAAAATCCATATCTGCTCAAAGATATCCTACGCGACAGATGGGGCTTCAAAGGTCTTGTGATGTCAGACTGGGGTTCAACCCACCACTGCATCCCAGCAGCCTCAAGCGGTCTCGACCTCGAAATGGCAGGTGGCGAAAAAATGAACCCCAAGGATATGAGCTACTACCTCACCACCGGACATGTCACCATGGAGATGGTCGATGAGAAAGTGCGAAACATCCTACGCACAATGATTGCCTTCGGATTCGACAAGCCCCGCCAGGCCGACAACAGCATAGCCCTTGATAACCCCGTCTCTGCCGCCACCGCTCTGAAAGTGGCCCGCGAAGGTGCTGTGCTACTCAAAAACGAGAAAAACATCCTGCCCATCAACCCCAAGAAAACCAAACGCATATCCGTGGTGGGTAAAAACGCCCTCGGCTACATCTACGGAGGTGGGAGCGGCAAAGTCACCCCCTTCCATTATGTGGATTTCTACAATGGCATAGCCTCCGAAGCCAAACGCCACGGCATCGAAGTGGAATATGTTGACCAGCTCGACTTCATGCCGGCAATCATCTTCACCGATAAAAACGCAACACAACAGGGCTTCAAATCGGAATACTACCCCAACATGCACCTTAAAGGAACACCACTCCACCAAGCCGCAGAGAAGCATATCAGCCACTCTTGGAGCGGCGGCACAGGCATCAAAGGTATGCCGGACGGCAACTATTCCGTGAGATGGCGCGCTTTCATAAAACCCGACAAAACCGCCGACTACACATTCACCCTTGCCGCCGACGACGGATGCCGGATGATTCTCGATGGCGAGACAGTGATTGACGACTGGCATGAAGGCGGATTCCGCGGCACAGACGCAACACGCCGCCTTGAAGCCGGAAAAACATACCCCATCATAGTGGAATATTTCCAAAAAGGTGGAGGCGCCGGAGTTAAGCTCGAATGGAAGATGGAGGGTGACGAAACCGGCAAAATGGTAAAACACCTCGACAAATCCGACCTGATTATCGCATGTATAGGCCACAGCGCCGACAGCGAGGCAGAAGGTAGCGACCGCACATTTGAGCTTCCCGGCTCCGATGCCAACCTGATGGCCACACTCACCGGATGCCGCAAGCCGGTAATCGCAGTGGTCAACGCCGGTGGCAATGTGGAGATGCAGTCGTGGGAACCACAAATCAAAGGCCTCCTGTGGGCATGGTATGCAGGGCAGGAAGGTGGCACTGCCATTGCCGACCTCCTCTTCGGCAACGTCAACCCCTCCGGAAAGCTACCTATGACATTTGAGAAACGGTGGGCCGACAACCCTGCCTACAATTCCTATCACGACCACGACGGCGACAAGCATGTTGCCTACTCCGAAGGGGTGTTCATCGGCTACCGTGGCTACGACAAAAACAACACCGAAGTGCAATATCCATTCGGTCACGGACTGAGCTATACCACCTTCAAACTCTCCGACATGAAGACCTCAACCCAGCAGCCCGACGGGTCTGTGACGGTCAAATTCAAACTATGCAATACCGGCCGACGCGCAGGGGCACAGGTAGTGCAGGCTTATATCGGTCGGGAAGAAAGTTCTATAGAACGTCCGGAAAAGGAACTCAAACAATACCAAAAAATATACCTCGAACCGGGTGAAAGCACAACCGTGACCCTCACAATCCCCCGCAGTGCCTTCACCTACTACAACACAGCCATCAGTGATTTCGACATCGAACCCGGGATGCACAACATTTCGCTCGGCTTCTCCTCGCGCGACATAAAAGCCACCTCATCCGTCAACATCAAATAAGGTTTAGGAACACCCCCCGACATTTAACAATCTGATATCATAATCCCCTTGCAGCCATCCCGACGATAGAATGCAAGGGGATTATTCTTGCCATTCGCCAAACCGGCCACAAATCTTTGGCAAAAAGACAGCCATAAATGTAAAAATATATTCATTTTGCTCCATAAAGCACCCATATCCACCCACGTGTTGCAAAATATTGTTAACCTCCCGACATTTCCGCCCAAAATACTTGACAAATACGTCTGAACCCACTAACTTTGCAACGTGTTTTTCATGGTATTAGATTTAAGGTTAACTAAGATTGGTTGTCGGGAGACAATCAATTTTTTTTGCCTATACCCACCATACAATCCATAAATGGAATATCAAGCAGGTCACAGAACTGGTTCTATAATCTGCTTAATGTTAAATCCATCTTATTTATGCCAACAAAATGCCTGCTCTATAAGCAGTTTTGACACACAATTGTACTATAATGTCAGCATATGAAACACCCCTGAGTGCCAAATCCGGCATTCAGGGGTGTTTGCTACGATATAAACCTTAGGGGTTATTCAAATTCAATAAGTGGTGCGTCAGTGCCGACAACATCATCAGTGGCGACAAAAACACGTTTAACAACACGGTCGCGGTCAGCTTCGAGGTCGTTCTCCATCTTCATTGCCTCATAAACCATCATTACCTGGCCCTTCTTAACCTTGTCGCCAGCCTTTACATTCACTTCTATGATGCGACCGCCCATCGGTGCGCGGAACACATCGCCGGTGATAGGCTCGTCGTCGGTAACAGTTTCCTCAACCTTGACTTCGGCTGCCGCTTTAGGAGCATCCTTGGGTTGTTTGGCTGCATATTCCTCCTCACGACGGTTGCGCAGGAACTTGTTGGCTACATTCGGGAGCAACTCCATGAGCAACTCTTCCTCTGTGTTGGTTGCAAGTTTCACGCCGCCTAGTTCGGGAACCACCGGGATTTCAGGCTTGCGGTATTTCGAAACGTCGTAGGGATGTTCAACCGCATCGCCTGTAATCTGCTGACGGAATGCAGGGTCAATGGGGGCAGGGGTATGCCCGTACTCACCTTTGACAAGCGAAATGAACTGGTTGGAGGTATTGGTGTAATCGGGATTTCCTTTCTTGCGGTCGATAGCAAGGTTCACAGCCTGTGCACCCACAATCTGGCTGGTCGGAGTTACCAACGGCACCAAACCTGCATCACGACGCACTTTGGGGATAAGCTTCATCGCATCGTCGAGCAAATCCGACGAGTTGAGGGCCTTGAGCTGTGCCACCATGTTGGAGTACATACCGCCCGGAACTTCCGCGTCTTTAACGAGGAGGTTCGGTTTTGGGAAACCGAAGTAAGCTTCGATTGCGTGGCAGTTTTCGAGCAGTGCATCCTCGTCGCCAGCCTTGGCGGCAGCGATAGCCTTATCGAACAGATTGTCGATTTCGGCGGGCAGCACATCGGCCAACGGGTTGAAACGTTTGGGGAACTTGTCTTTGTTAAGGTCGAAATCGGCAAGATTGCGACGGATACCTTCCAGGCGCTCGCGGATTTCTCCGACTTTCTGCATATTGACATCAACCTCGATTCCGAGTTTTTTGCAGAACACATATACAAGCTCGATGGCGGGAGCGGCAGAGCCTTCACCAAACCACCATATATTTGTGTCGAGGATGTCGACCCCGTTGAGGATGGCTATAAGTGACGAAGCCAAGCCATAACCGGGGGTGTAGTGGGTGTGGAAGTCAACCGGCACTTTTACGGCCTGTTTCAGCTTCCCTATAATAGAGGCGGCACGGAGCGGGTTAACCAGACCGGCCATGTCTTTAAGGGTTATAATCTTGGCGCCGAGACGCTCCATCTCGA
>ERZ778510.870-NODE-870-length-22187-cov-12.582234_pt1 | contig 22187 bp, 18 predicted proteins | sample MGYA00510348_ERZ778510 | MGnify/ENA primary metagenome ERZ778510 (study PRJEB29527, sample SAMN07138969) | mouse gut metagenome | material: feces | host: mouse | place: China:Nanjing | collected 2016-01-25 ... | reverse complement strand
CCCCCGTTGAGCGCCCCGTCAGCTAATCTGATGCAAACATAGTGACTTTCTTGCTAATGATGTTGAGAAGCGGTCTGCGTAGTAGAGCGGCTGTGTGCTGTTGGGGAACTGGGGGCATACTGTCTATCTTCAGTAAGTTTTTTTCGCTTGCTGAATCTATTGAGCTGATTGCAGGCTCGTTCTTTTTGTTTGGCTTCTCTATAATCGTCAAGGCAGCATTAAAGTACCTTGACGAATAGTGGGGTGGATTTGAAATTGTTCTTTCCATTGTCATCCGAAATAAAAAAGCCGAACAGCGGTTTCCCGTCATTCGGCTCTTGTGGTTTTTATGTATAAATATGGCAAAGAATAATCACTACTCCCACATAAAGGAAACAACACGATACCCTTTGGCGCTTTTAACAGCATCAATAACAGCGATACGAGAATTATCAACCTTATATCGTAAGCGTGTTATTAGCGCAGCCTTACGTTTTTCTACGATAGCATCATCAGAGAAATATACTAACTCTTTACCATCATATTCTCCACCGATACTATCGTATAATTGGATAATCAAATTCTTATGGTCGTCCCACCAACCCACCATTTCGGTATATTCAGATAGTGGACGGAAGCTAACAGAATGCAAATCAAAAGGAAATTCTGTTTTGTCTATCAATTTCCATTCGCCAAATACGTACGAGGTCTGGAAGAATAAGTTTTTATATCCATTGGGAATTTCTTTACCTTGTAAAAAATCTTCGGCTTCTGCATTGTTTACCAAAGCCATGCTGAAAATATCATCGTTAACGCCCATGAAGATTTTATCTAAATCGAAACGGTATTTACCGTCCCCTATTTCTTCAAGAGCTTTTTCTGCTACACTTTCTGGGGACTCACAAGACGCAAAGCAAAGAAGTAATGCGGCGATGATGGCGAGTTTGACTTTCATATTAGTGCTTTTTACATTGCAAAGATACACATTTCAATCGAGAGGGACGCAGCCCAATCTTATGTTTTCTAACACAATGCGATAACTATGGCAGACAATCTTATATTTCCAATAGGTTTCGACTTAGAGAAAGCAGTCAATGAAGCGAGCAAAGAATGGGACAGTAAATACGCTGGCAAACTTGAAAAGATGCTTGCCAAGCGCCCAATATCTGTAAAGCTCGGCTTCAACACGGCTAAACTTGATGATTTAGATGACGTAAGACGTAGGCTTGCCGAATTAAAGATAGAGCCTATAACGCCCGAAAACCGTGCAGCTCTGAAAGAACTCGTGAGAGAACTCAAGGAACTTGCACGAATAATGGAAAAGGTGTCAAATCTGAGAGGTATAGAGCTACCCGAATTGCAAGCGGCAAAGGCGGCTAAGATGCGAAAAGAGATTGAGCAGGCAGATGAAAAGTTGCGTCTTTCACAAGAGCGAGTAAGACAAGCACAAGAACGTCTTACCTTATCCCCAAAAAGAGCGGAACAACAAGCCTACAAAACAAGAGATGCCTATCATTCACAGGATGGATATATCTCGCGCCATATTGCGGAGCCGCCGCAAGCCTACTGATAGGCTGCGTGGTCTTCCTCATCCAGGCAAAATTATGCAGGTGGTGGCTGTCCGTACACCGCCAAGAGCCCTTAGAGTATATCTGGCACAAATGGACATGGATCGGCACCGACAAATAATCCGGCAGGCCAGCTATTTCCGTTTGTGACATTATCGGCTCATTATCTGTTTTTTGTTCTTACAGAGTGCTTATTACCGATATTTTGCTTAACTTTGCGGAAAATTATATAAATCAATATTTTCACTTTTATTTTACTAAATCAAGAATCATGAAAATCAAGCATTTTCTTAGCATTGCCGCTGTCTCGATGCTTTTGGCGGCGTGTGCCCAGACCGCAGCGAAAGACACCGCAGAAATCACCACTGACGTACCCGAGCGTCCCGAAGGACAGACGGATATGGTCGGATACGCCGCTCCGGCCATCGACACAGTGCGCGTTGGCTTCATCGGACTTGGCATGCGCGGTCCCGGTGCGGTGGAACGTTTCACAAAAATTCCCGGCACTAAAATCGTTGCGCTATGCGATCTGGACTCCTCACGTGTGGCCGACGTTCAAAAGATCGTGACAAACGCAGGCATGCCTGCCGCTGCCGAATATTACGGCTCTGAAGATGCCTGGAAACAGCTTGTGGATCGTGACGATCTTGATCTGGTATATGTGGTGACTGACTGGAAAAACCATGCGCCAATGGGCATCTATGCCATGGAAAAAGGCAAGCACGTGGCCATTGAAGTTCCCGCAGCCATGACTCTGGAAGAGATCTGGGACCTGATCAACACTTCCGAGAAAACCCGCAAGCATTGCATGATGCTGGAAAACTGCGTGTACGACTTCTTTGAAATGAACACTCTCAACATGGCACAGCACGGCCTGTTCGGCGATCTGGTCCATGTGGAAGGCGCATATATCCATAATCTGGAGCCGTTCTGGCCGGAATACTGGAACAACTGGCGTCTGGAATACAACCAGGAGAACCGCGGCGACGTGTATGCCACTCACGGCATGGGCCCTGCCTGTCAGTTGCTCGACATTCACCGCGGCGACCGCATGACTACTCTCGTGGCCATGGACACCGAAGCCTTTACCGGAGCCGACATTGTGGAAAAACAGACCGGCACGCGCCCTGCAGAGTTCAAGAACGGCGATCATACCATGACAATGATACGCACCAACAACGGCAAAACCATCCACATCCAGCACGATGTGATGAATCCCCGTCCATACAGCCGCATGTATCAGCTCACCGGCACAAAAGGATTTGCCAACAAATATCCCAACTACGGCTACGCATTCGAACCCGAAGCGCTTGAGTCCGACTCAGTGCCCAATCATGAAAACCTCAACTCCCACAACTTCCTGAATGCCGAACAGCAGGCATCGCTCGAAGCACAGTACACCCATCCCATCGTCAAAGAAATAGGAGAATATGCCAAGACGGTAGGCGGACATGGCGGCATGGACTATATCATGGACTACCGTCTGGTTTACTGCCTGCGCAACGGACTGCCGCTTGACATGGACGTGTACGACCTGGCCGAATGGTGCTCTCTGGCTCCTCTGACCAAGCTCTCCATAGAAAACGGCTCGGCTCCGGTGGCTGTGCCCGACTTCACCCGCGGCGCATGGAACAAGATCAAGGGCTACCGCCACGCTTTTGCCGACAAAAAATAATCCGAACCAACAAAAAACATAACACCATATATCATGCGTTTAGTAATCGAACCTAACTACTCCGATCTTTCACGTTGGGCCGGAAACTATGTGGCCGCCCGCATCAACGCGGCCAATCCCACTGCCGACAAACCCTTTGTGCTGGGCCTTCCCACCGGCAGCTCACCTCTGGGCATGTACCGCCGTCTGGTAGAACTCCACAAGCAGGGCAAAGTATCGTTCAAGAATGTAGTGACATTCAACATGGACGAATATGTAGGCATTCCCCGCGACCATGAGCAGAGCTATCATACCTTCATGCACCAGAATTTCTTTAACCACATCGATATTCCGGCAGAAAACATCAACATTCTCAATGGCAACGCTGAAGACCCAGCTGCAGAATGTGCCCGATATGAAGCAAAAATCGAATCCTATGGCGGCATCGACCTTTTCCTTGGCGGCGTAGGCCCCGACGGCCACATAGCTTTCAATGAGCCGGGCTCATCCCTCAGCTCCAAGACCCGCATGAAGACCCTGACTCAGGACACTATCATAGCCAACTCTCGCTTCTTCGAAGGCAACCTCGACCTTGTGCCCAAGACAGCCCTCACCGTAGGCGTCGGCACTGTAATGGCAGCCCGCTCCGTGATGCTGCTAGTCAACGGACACAACAAAGCCCGCGCACTCCGCCACGGCGTAGAGGGCGGCATCAGCCAGATGTGGACAATTTCCGCATTGCAGCTTCATCCACATGCAATCATCGTGGCCGATGAAGACGCATGCGCAGAACTTAAAGTCGGCACATACCGTTATTTCAAGGATATCGAGTCTGCCAACCTTGATCCCGACACCCAACTCTAATAACAAAAAACATAATATAAAAAGCGGACTACCTTTATTGGTAGTCCGCTTTTTATATTGCCACATTTGCATAACTATCTTATGCACATCTGATCCTCCTATTAAATATTTCCAAACATTTGTCAATCCGAAAAGTAAGGTCTATCTTTGTGGCTGACAACCATACACTCATTTCAATATAATGGTAAAACGTCTTAGCCTACTTTTGCTATGTCTGACATGGCTTTCAATACCATTTTCAACATCCGCTAAAAATCTGGATAAATTCATTGTTCGCACGTACATAGTCGATGCGGAAGGTGATTCATGGAAAACTCTGGATTCCGTCAAAGTTGATCTGGTATTCAACGACTCCATTCACGTGCCGTTCAAACTGCTTACGGGAGACGATAAGACCAAAATGATCAAGAACGGCGAGATGCGGGCTCTGGTCAGCAGCGGTCTTGGAAAATATGAACTGAAATTCGACCGCGACGGCTATGACGTGTATTTCCATGAATTCAAAGTATCGTCCATCAGCCAAGAAATAATATGGATCCCGACTATCAAACTGACCAAAGAGCGAAAATATGAACTCGATGAGATGGAAATAGTCCACACGGCAATCAAGATGGTGATGCACGGCGACACTATCGTCTACGACGCCGCAGCATTCGATCTGGCCGAGGGTTCCATGCTGGATGCTCTGGTCAAACAGTTGCCCGGAGCGGAACTCAGTTCCGACGGACGCATATCGGTCAGCGGACGCTTCATAAGCTCGCTACTGATCAATGGCAAAGACTTCTTTCAAGGCGATGCCAATGTGGCCCTGAACAACCTGCCGTCATATACGGTAAAAAACATAAAAGTTTACGACAAGGAAGCCGACGACGCATATCTCACCCACTCCAACGCCAAACTTTCACGTAACGAAAACGACGAAAATCTGGTTATGGACATAATGCTGAAAAAAGAATACTCGGTAGGATGGATATTCAACGCCGAAGCCGGTTACGGCCTTGGCAACCGATACCAGGGACGACTGTTCGGGCTGGGCTTCACCGACAGCTTCCGCCTGTCGGCCTACGGCAATGCCAACAACATCAAAGACACCGGCACCGCCGACACCTCCGGCGAATGGCGCAATAATTGGAATACAGACGGCGAAATGGATCTGCAGATGGGTGGTCTGGACTATATCTACGACAAAAACAAATGGAAAGTCAACGGCAACCTGCAAATAACCCACGAATCCACCGAAACCAGAAACGAAACAGCATCAACTCAATTTTTTGAAAGCGGCAACATCTATGGAAGACGCCAGTACCTCGGACATCAGACAAAAAAACAACTGGTCACGAGCCACTCTATACAATATTCGGGAGATAACTGCATGATATCTTTCCAACCGTATGTAGACTGGATGCAGACAGACAGATGGAATATCCAACGGTCGGCCAATTTCTCCGCCAATCCTGATGAAGCATACAGAATGGAATCGCTCGACTCTTTATTCTTAAATCCACATTCATCTCGCTATAACAATATTCTCATAAACCGTCTCGGCACAACGTCAACCGGAAGGTTAAACGACTATCTGAACGCCAATGTCAATGCGCATGCCACAATCCGTCCAAAACACATGAAAGGACCTATTGTCATTTCAGCCGGCGGACAATACTCACATTCGTCGTCACCACAACGAACTATATATCAACAGACATTCGGTCCAAATAATGATCCGACCAGCGGATCGAGACCTATCCACACCGACCGCTACAGCTCTGACGGACAGACATCCGCCGCAACAAACGGCAGTATAAAATATTCGTACACAAAACGCAACTTCGGCGATGTCAACACGACCGCATGGTCATTTACAGCATCGGCAAAGTATCTTTACTCATACGATGACCGCAATATGCGTCTCGACACTGTTTCCACGTCACTGCCTGGCGGATATATGCCTTTGCCGTCGCTCAACAGTCCGGAAAACGCGATGGTCGACTACATGAACAGCTATTATCAGACAGTCACAACAAACACCGTCGAAACTCGCGGAAGCATTAGCTTCAGCACCGAGCCTACAGCGCCGTCGGATTCCGGTATAAACCCAGCCGCATCAATCTATCTGTCGGTCACCGACAAATTCGTGCATGACCGGTTGATATATAATAAGCCTACAATAATATATGAACGGCACATACGCCGTAACAACCATCTGCACCCCTCGGTCAACATAAATTTCAACTCAGCCAATGACAAACGCAACTTGTATGCATATGTCTACTACCAGTATACAACATACTCTCCAAGCCTTAACTACCTGGTCAACACCAGAAGTGATATTGACCCGATGAACATATATCTCGGAAATACCGACGGGTTGCGAAACAGCGAGAGCCATTACTGTTCATTGAATCTCGGCAGATATGGACGCAGTCTGCATGACAATTTCAACCTGAATTGCGGAATCAACATCAATGACAACAGCATCGCTCAAGCCAGATATTACAATAAAGAGACCGGAGTGAGCATCTACCGCCCGGAGAATATAAACGGCAACTGGAACACATGGGGCAGCATATATTACTACAGGCCGTTCGGATCACGGGAACAGTTCTCCATATCCACAGGCACCAACGTATCGTTCACAAACAGTGTGGACTATATCACTTCATCCGAAGTGATGCATAAAAGCACCGTAAAAAACACCAGCCTGTCCGAGGAACTGAGCCTGACTTATAAGTTTAAAAACGGCTCGGTAATCAATGCTTTCGGCAAAGTGTCATGGAACAATGCACGCTCTCTGCGCGAGAACTTCCGGACAATCAACGCCATGGACGCATTTGCCGGCATGTCGGCCACAGTCAATCTGCCTTGGGAGATCATGTTGAGGTCCGACATAACCATGTACTGCCGACGCGGCTATGAAGACCGTCAGATGAACACCACCGAGTTCATCTGGAACGCGTCCATAAGCAAAAGCATTCTCAAAGGCAATCTAACATTCAAGCTGAACGCTGTGGACATTCTTGCCCAACTGTCAAACGTGAGAGTCTACATAAATGCCCAGGCTCGCACCGAGACATGGCGCAACACAGTGCCGCGATATGCGATGCTACACGTGATCTACCGCTTCAACCATTCACCGAAAAAAAACAAGCCATAAAAACAAACACATACGGCTATCTGAGATAGCGGGAAAGCAGACGCGAGTATCCCTCGGTTGCCTTTATGGAGTCAAGCCGTGAGTTGACAGCCGCAGCCTTGGCCGTGTCTGATAAGCGCAATGCCCATGGCTGAAACTGGCTGAACGATATCTGCATGGAATAGTCGAATTCCGGATAGTTATCCGCAAGCACCGATCTGGCCACCTGCTCATTGACCACGGCATGATCTATCTCCCCGATTGTCTGAGTCAGCAGAAGTTTTTCCGAGGTCACAGGCAACTCTTTCACATATATCTCTCCGCCTATCTCACGCGATATGTTGGCTATACGCCCCACCATAGGCGAACCGGCTGTAGTGCATACCGTATCGCCGATCAGTTCAAGCACCGATGTCACCGCCGGCTTGGCTCCGACGCTGTCGGTCTTCTGCACCAATACCTGCCGGTCAAGATAGGCGGGCACAGTAAAAAGGTAGCGGTCCGACAGATCGGCAGACTGCGGCAGATCGGCAATCACCATGTCATAACGCCCCTCGTCAAGCCCCTGCAATCCTTCTGCCGGACTTGTTATAGGATATATTCTGAACGGTATACCAAGCATTTTCAGCAGATCATAATCAAGTCCGGCCAGAGTGTCGCCGTCCATAAAAAACGCCACAGGTGAATATTGGAGCGCTACGGCCAGAGTGTCACCTCCAGGAGCTCCATTACGTCCTGAAGCGATCTTATAGTGTCGCAGACCCGCCATTGCGGCCACAGTGGCCACCAACAGGATTATATACACGGCCACGCGGCCGTAACTTTTCGGTTGCAAAGGTTTCATAACGTCTATATAACGTTCCGGCAATGCCGTTAGTTGGCAAAATCCACGCTCAGCCCGATCTGGAAACGCCGTGGATTAAGCGGATAGTGTGCGGCGGAAAAGTATCCCGATCCTCCGAAAAGTCCCTGATTGACATGAGCAAACAGCACATAAAATCGCACCTTGCTCAGTTTCATGTTGATATAGGCATTACACAGAGGATAATTGCCCACCTTCACAGAGCTCTGGTTATGGAATGTCATCGTGGCAGGCTGATAGGCCATGGCCGTGTATCGGGTCATATAATTACAGTCCACTCCAAGCTGTACTTTCAAAGTGGCTATGCGGAACAGCAGATACAGATTGCTGTACACGCTCAGGTCCGGCATCGGCAGAACATGGGAATCGGAATTTTTCTGATATGTGACCGTATTGTGCCAGTTCAGGATGCCAACGCGCAGATGCTGGTCGAGAGTGGCGCTGAACACCTGTATGTTCGGGCGATGCTGTATCGGCAGCGACGATTCATCGAAATATATAAGATTCTGTACATTCTCCACACCGGCGCTCAGATGTGTGCCGGTGTGAGGTATGTCTAATTCGCCGCCGAAACGCACACGGCGTGTTTTCCCGAACTCGTTGCTCCATATAAAGTGATTGCTGACATACTGCCTTGTAAACAGCGGGGCCTTGGTATTGAAAAACTGCGCGTAGGCTCTCACCGACATGGAATCGGAGCGTATTCTGAAACGGGTGGATACATCTCCCGTCAGCTTTATCTCTCCAGCAGCCGCACCGATAAGCCCCACTTCAGCCATGGCGTTGTAGCGGATGATCGCACCCTGACTTTTGCTGAGACGTGCCCCTGCATAAAGTCTGTTTTCGGTCACCGACGGGGCGATCTTTTCGGCCAGCGGATATGGTGTCAGCCCCTCTGTCAGGCCAAGAGTGTCAGGCGCCTGAGTATATCGGGCGATCTGATGATGGATGAAAGCCGACAGACCGAATCTGGCATATTTGTGAAAACCCTCCATCAGCGACACGCCGAAAGTATTGTCCACAGCCCAATATTTGGTCTCGTCATGTGTGGTGCCGGGAGTCAGATAGGTATTTTCCCAGAATTTCTCATCGTCGGCGCTATCGTCGCGAAACATGTGATACATATTTCTGAATCGGAACGTCCATGCAAACGAGGTCACCGGCACAAACCGGCGCTCCACCACTGCCGTGTCGGCATCGGTGCCTGCAAGAGCAGTATCATGCGGCAATTCCACCTCCCGATAAAATCCGAGCTTGTAACGGTTGTTAATGAGAAGATCCTCGCCTCTTACACGGGAATGGGCGGCGGTCAGATTTGTAGGAATGTTCTTTGTGTCTACTTTTGTGGACCCGCCCTGTATCTCTGCCGGATCGGTTATATACAGATCATCGACAATGCCGCCGTTTTCTTTATTCAGAGAATTGAATTGATCGAATGCGGCCTGCATCTCATATCTGTCGCCCATATACGATCCGTTGACTCCCCATGCCAGATTTTTCATGGCCTGGTTGGCATAAGAGCCTTTGGAGTATATATAGTCGATATGAGCACCGACCTGTGCCCGTTTATTTATATTACCGGAAAAAATACCTTTCAGACGGTCCTGTGTCTGTTCCCTGCCGCCACCGGTGCTGTAGCCAAGCAGAGTCATGGGCCTGCGAGTATTATAAAAGATCTGGCTGTCAGCATCAGGGAGATAAGGATACAGCGCATCCCTGAAAAAAAACTCGCTCATCACAGGACGCACAAAATATATCATATCCAGTCCCTCGGCACCGAAATTTCCGGTTATCGCCGATGCTTTGCCGAACTGCATGCCAGGCACCGCCTGTGTGGCAAAATCAAGCATCAGCGTATCAATTGCGGCGGGGACACGCGTTCCAAGTGGCATTTCCATCCGCCACGCGTATCCTGGTTCTATCACCCTTTTGTGCGACGAAACCTGCCGGCTTGTGTTTGATGAAGAAATTGACTGCTGCGCCACCGCCGGCGAATATGCCGCGGCTATCGCCAACAGAATCAGAAATGTCAGTCGGATACGGTTCATCTACGAAATTTTGAACCACAAAATTAGCTATAATAATTTAATTCTGAAAAATAATGATTAACTTTGCATTCCTAATTAAATTAGCAGATGAACCGCATTATATTTATCATAGCTCTGGCGGTAAGTTCGGTCACTGTATCAGCCCGGGAAACTGCCGACAGCATAGTCTCGATCGTCGACCGGCTCTTCCGACGGCCGAATGTGACTGTTGTCCAGCCCGTCGGACTTGCCGAGCGCCTGCGGCCTGCAGAAGATGTTCCGACACTATCGGAAACCACATCGGCAGGAGGATACCGCATACAGGTGTTCAGCGACAACAATGCCCGCACTGCCGAACGCGAGGCCCACTCAAAAGCCGCGGCAATAAGCGAGTCTTTCCCACAGTGGGGCACATACATCACCTACGACTCCCCCTACTGGCGTTTAAGAGTTGGCGACTTCCAGACATACGAAGACGCGACAGATGCCGTAATGGAACTTAAAAACGCATTTCCCGCATATCGCAGGGAACTAAGAGTGGTGCGCGACCGCATCAGAATCGTCAACAGACCATAAAAATGGAACGCAAGAATTACGACGAGGAACGTATCGGCAAGATTGCCGGACACATGGAAGAAATAATCCGCCTGCTTGGGGAGGATCCCGGACGAGAAGGACTGATAAAGACTCCTGTGCGTGCGGCAAAAGCATTGTACTATGCCACATCCGGCTACCGGATGAACCCTACGGAGCTGATGAGTCAGGCTATTTTCAGCTACAACGGTTCAAAAATGGTAATAGTGAAGGATATTGAATTCTACTCACTGTGCGAGCACCACATTCTGCCATTTTTCGGGCGCATGTCAGTAGGTTACATACCAGACGGAACAATGTTAGGGCTCAGCAAAGTGGCCAGAGTGGTCGACGCATATGCCCGCAGACTTCAGGTACAGGAACACCTGACCGCACAGGTGTGTCGTGAGATCTACGAGACCCTGCCGGCAAAAGGCGTGATGGTGAGTTGCACCGCCCAGCACCTGTGCATGAAAATGCGAGGAGTGGAGAAACAGGACAGCGCCACCACCACAACCGACTATCTGGGAGTATTTGCCGACGACGCCGCATTGCGTACCGAATTTTTCAACGCGCTACAACATTAATCGAATTCATACTCTATACATCCAACAGAAATGCAAATCCAACGATTGCAGACTCTATGGCTGGCCATAGCCGTGATCTGCGGAACAGTATCCTTTTTCACTCCATGGTGGAGCGCAGGCTCAATGACTATGACTCCGGCATCCGACATAATGTTGCTGATACTGTGCTCGCTGGCCACTATCCTGCCGCTGTTAGCCATATTCATGTTCAGAAACATGCGCCGTCAAAAACAGGTAGCACTTCTCGGGGCCGCAATGTCAGTGTTGGCCATTGGCTATAGCATTGCCATGACATACATGCCCGACAGCGGCGGAGTAGAGATCACTCAGCATTTCGGAACGATATGGCCAGCCGCAAGCGCATTGGCCGACATAATGGCCCGCCGCTGCATAGTCAGCGATGAAAAACTGCTGCGCAGCGCCGACCGTCTCCGTTAAGACCTGTCCGTTCAGGTATGTTATTCTCCATAATAACCGTCTGCCACAACGCAGCACGCACCATCGCCCCCACCCTGCGCAGCATTCAGGAACAGACGTGGACCGATTTCGAATATATCGTAAAAGACGGAGCGTCGTCCGACGGTACGCAACAGGCCGTTATCGACTCCGGAATACCGGGGCTAAGATTTATCAGCGAACCGGACTCGGGAATATACGACGCCATGAACCATGCTATGAGCATGGCCAAAGGCGAATATCTTATATTCCTCAATGCCGGCGACAGTTTTGCATCGCCCGACACCCTGTCACATTTCGCCGAAGCCATCCGCCGACACGATTATCCGGGCATAGTGTACGGTCAGACAAAAACAGTCGATTCCGAACGCACAGTGATCGGCGACAGACACCTGAGAGCTCCCGAACAGTTGTCGCTGAAAAGTTTTGCAGACGGCATGGTCGTTTGCCATCAGGCAATGGCGGTGCTACGAAAAATCAGCGACCGTTACGACACATCCTACCGCTTTTCGGCCGACTATCTATGGGGCATACATTGCCTGCAACATTCACGGCACAATGTGTATCTCGACGAATGCGTCATACATTATCTAAACGAAGGCACTACCACAGCCAACCGCTATAGCTCACTGCTTGAGCGCCTGCGGATAATGTGCCGTTATTACGGCGTGTTGCCTACTTTATTACGTCATGTGAAATTCGCCTACCGCTCGATCCGGCGCGGGAGCATCGGCTAAACCTCAGCATGGAGTCAAGCAGAGGAAACGACATAGACAACAGCGACGGATTTTCCAGCGTGGCATAGTTTTCACGTCCGGCGGGATACCCCTCCGCATCATACCATTCAAGGAGGAAATGGCCGTCAAAAGCTGTCGGCATAAGTCGCCCCTTAAGCATTCCGCACTTCCACTCCGACGCACATGTGCGCGCCCCCTCCATATACAGAATATCATAACCTGAGCCAGACCGCACTATAGCAAGTCTGTATTCCCCACCGGGCAACGCCTTGTCCGTGTCGGTATCGCGATCCAGATAAACCCACTGGCCCTCAAGCGATCCGGGCCATATACCATCCGGTCTGTCAAACTCCGCAACAATTTTTTCTGCAGTCCACTCCGTCTGAAGCATGACATACGGATCCGGCTCGGTTTCTGCCATCATCTCATCAACGTGTACCTTATCCGATGCAGTCACCCCGAAACGCCGGCACCGCGGCTGCGGCATTTCCACCGACAGACATCCCGCAAGCAGCCTGTCGCCGACATATACATTCATCCTGCCGGCCGACCATTCAACACTGACGCTGTTCCAGCGCCCCGAGAAATCAAATCCGGATGACACCACGGCAGACGACAGCATTTCTCCGCCACGCCACAAGCTCACTATGGCCGCAGGCGCATCAACACCCTCAAGCATTTCGCCCATATCGAAATCCACGGTCACGCCGCATTCTCCACCGACGTCATCCCACAGCATGCTCCACCACACATGACGATGACGTCTGATGTCCGCCGACGGCATGGCGCATCGTGTCTCCATTGCAATAAAATCAAGATCTTCCTGTCCGGGCAGAGACACAAACAAAGTATCGCCGGCCGAAAGCAATGAATCCGCCCGCACATATATCTCGGTGGCAACGGCATTCTTCGCCAACACGCACATTGTCAGGACAAACAAAACCCTGATAATTCTCATTCTCCTATTTTATTTTTACATCCGATTTTGAATGACAAGACAAAAATAGTCAATTTTATCAAGCAGTCTGTAAATTACTGCCATTTTTCCATCGCGACAAGCCTGCCGGCAACCATCAGCATATTGATTCACCACTCTTTTTATGCTACATTTTGATATAATTATCGTAACTTTGTACATTGGAAAAAGCAGATAATTTATGACACAATATCATTTGGATGATCTGGACATTGACATCCTTCGGAAACTCAGCGAAAACGCCCGATGCCCTTATCAGGAAATAGCACGCGAATGCGGCGTAAGCGGCGCATCCATACATCAGCGCATACAGCGCCTTACATCACTCGGCATCATACAGGGTTCGGAAACGCATATAGACGCCACCGCGCTCGGATATTCCACATGTGCCTATATGGGATTCTTCCTCACTGACCCTGCTCAATTCAATACCGTCATAGAGAAACTCAAAGACATACCTGAGGTGGTCGAATGCCACTTCACCACTGGCAAATATGATATTTTCATCAAAATCCATGCCCGCAACAACGAGCATCTGCTAAATCTCATCCACACCAAGCTTCAGCAGCTTGGCACCGCACGCACAGAAACCCTCATTTCTTTCAGAGAAGTATTCAGACGCCAATTTCCCATTAAAATAGACCACGAGGAGTAAAAATCGTCATTTTTAGGTATTGCGGTTACCGGGATTTAACCTGAAATTTGTTGCCCGATTATGAGACTGAGAGATTTAAAAGTTGGCGAAGACGCCATTATCGTAAAAATATTAGGGCACGGAGCATTTCGCAAGCGACTGATTGAAATGGGGTTTGTGAGAGGCAAACTCATCAAGGCCCTGCTTTCGGCACCGATGCGTGACCCCGTCAAATATTCCCTGATGGGTTATGAAGTGTCGCTCAGACGCAGCGAAGCCGATCTGGTTGAAGTGATTCCGGTAGACGCCGCCGACCTGAACAACATTACAGTACACCATCCGCCGATAACCGAAGACAACGACGGATATACTGCTCCTGCCGCACATGCCGACTTCGACCGCGAGCGGCGCACGATCAACGTGGCCCTTATCGGAAATCCAAACTGCGGCAAGACATCGCTGTTCAACATCGCGTCCGGCAGTCACGAGCATGTGGGCAACTATTCCGGCGTGACCGTGGAAGCAAAAAAAGGTGTGTTCAATTATCGAGGCTACCGGTTCAACATCGTTGATCTGCCCGGCACCTACAGCCTGTCCTGCTATTCTCCTGAAGAATTATATGTTCGCCGTTATCTGCTCGACGAAACCCCTGATGTGATCGTCAACGTAGTGGTGGCATCAAACCTTGAGCGCAACCTGTATCTGACAACAGAGCTGATAGATATGGACCGCAGCATGGTCATAGCTCTCAATATGTATGACGAGCTTGAACAATCAGGAGCAAAACTCGACTACGACCTTCTTGGCGCCATGATAGGTGTGCCGGTCGTGCCCACGGTCAGCAAAACCGGACAAGGTGTCGACACTCTGTTCGACACGATCATAAAAGTATATGACGGACGCCACAACGATGTACGCCATGTCCATGTAAACCTCGGAGATGACATCGAGACCGCTCTCCGCGGCATCAAAGACATCATCAAGGCGGATCACTCGATCTCACAGCAATTCTCGCCAAGATATCTTGCGATAAAATTTCTCGAGCAGGATTCGGAAGTAGAAAGCATGCTTAAACGCTCGGCCGAATATGATAGACTGTGCGAGCTCCGCACAAAAGGCCGAGATGAAGTCAGGCGTCTGCGGGAAGAAGACCTCACTTCGGCCGTGGCAGCCGAAAAATACGGCTACATCGACGGAGCGCTGGCCGAGACCATGAAAGGCGACCGCACATCATCGTCCACCCGGTCCACAGCCATTATCGACGCTTTCGTAACTAACCGGCTTTTCGGCATACCGCTGTTTCTGTCAGTAATGCTGATGATCTTCTGGCTGACTTTTCAAGTCGGCAGCTATCCGATGGAGTGGATCGAGTCGGCAGTAGCCGCATTAGGCGACATAGTGTCGGGCACTCTGCCGGAAGGCCCCGTCAAAGACCTGCTTGTCGACGGAATAATCGGCGGCGTGGGCAGTGTGATCGTATTTCTGCCGAATATACTAATACTCTACTTCTGCATCTCGTTCATGGAAGATTCGGGATACATGGCCCGCGCTGCATTCATCATGGACCGGGCGATGCACAAGATCGGACTACATGGCAAAAGTTTCATTCCGCTGGTGATGGGCTTCGGCTGCAACGTACCGGCCATCATGGCCACACGGGCAATCGAAAGCCGCTCGAGCCGACTGATCACAATTCTGATCAACCCGTTTATGAGTTGCTCGGCAAGACTGCCGATCTACGTGCTGCTAATAGGAACCTTTTTCAGCCAGTATGCCGGATTTGTGTTTCTCGGGCTTTATATGGCCGGAGTATTCGCGGCCGTACTTACAGCAAGACTGCTGCGGCGATTCGTATGGAAAAAGGACGAGACACCTTTTGTCATGGAACTTCCGCCATACCGTGTGCCTACACTGAAAGCAACTCTCAACCACATGTGGAGCAAAGCTCGACAATATCTCAGCAAAATGGGCGGTGTGATTCTGGTGGCATGCGTGATAGTATGGGCGCTGAATTATTTCCCGCGGCACGAGAGCGCGGACAAGACTCAGCAAAGCGAACAGATAGACCCGTCGACAGACTCATATCTTGAAATGATCGGCAAAGCCGTCAATCCGGTCATGGAACCTCTCGGTTTCCACTGGCGCGCCACCGTAGCTGCAATTGCAGGTATTCCGGCAAAAGAAATAGTGGTGTCGACCCTCGGCGTGCTCTATACCGGTTCGGAAGACACCGACAACCGCGATCTCCCGGCTCGTCTGACAGCCGCCGGCCCCGACGGCCGGACCGACTTCACCGGAGCGTCTGCCCTCGCGTTTCTGGTGTTTATCCTTCTGTATTGTCCGTGTATAGCCACAGTGACCGCAATAGGCAAAGAGACCGGATCATGGAAATATGCGGCCATATCCGCAATCTACAACACAGCACTCGCCTGGGCGGCGGCATTCGCTACATATCGTCTGGCATTGTTGTTCTAACCACACGCGCGGCAGACACATATCCTGTAGGTTTTATTTGCAAATTGTCTTGATTTTTCGTTAATTTGCAGACAAACGATGAGCAAAAAGATCTATTACAGATACAATCCGTCAACAGACTCTTATGAGCGTGTGTTTCCCTCACGCCGCAAACGCATATTCACCGCACTCGGACATTTTCTAGTCAGCATCATACTCGGGGGGTCCGTCTTTTTCATGCTTTCGGGAATCATCGACATGCCCAAAGAGAGACTGCTGCGCAACGACAACGAAGAGCTGCGCACACAACTGAAGATAATTGACGCCCGTCTGGAAAACGCACGGGAGGTGATGGAACACCTTGCCGAACGCGACAATAATTTCTACCGGGTAATGATGCAGGCGGATCCGATCACGTCAGCCGAACGGTTTTCAGGCCTTGAACGGCACACAGGCTATGAGGCCTTATCCTCAATGGCCGACAATCAACTCGTGGGCAACCTGCTGGACCGTGTCAACTTACTTGAGCGGGAAATCGTCGTACAGAGCAGGTCGTATGATTCGCTACGCAATATGGCAGTCTCGCGCAAAGACCGTCTGAATCATATTCCGGCCATTCAGCCGGTTTCGGAGAAACACCTCAAACAAATGGCTTCCGGCTACGGCTATCGCGTAGATCCGATATACGGCACTGCCAAGTTCCACGAAGGCATGGACTTCGCATCCAACATAGGCACACCTGTCTACGCCACAGGCAACGGCATCGTAAAATTCGCGAAATGGCATAGCGGATACGGAAACCTCATAGAAATAGACCACGGCTTCAATTACGTCACACGATATGCACATCTGTCGGAAATATCCGTCGCGACAGGCCAACAGGTAAAGCGCGGAGATCTGATAGGAAAAGTCGGCAATACGGGCAAATCGACAGGCCCGCACCTGCACTATGAAGTCAGACTGCGTGGAATTCCGCAAAATCCGGTCAACTACTATTTCTTTGATCTCACCCCGGAAGAATATGCGGCAATGATCGAAAAAGCTGAAAACGCCGGTCATGTGATGGACTGACATGGCCGCAACACCAGCAATCCCATACCGACCGCCTTATGAAATCAGAAATCACAAAAAAATATTATAAGATCCGCGAAGTCAGCGAACTGATCGGGGTAGCGCAATCTACCCTAAGATATTGGGAGAGTGAATTTCCTCAGGTGAAACCTCACCGCAATGAAAAAGGAACCAGATTCTACACCTCGTCCGACATCGAGACCCTGAGACAGATAAAATTCCTGCTCCATGACCGTGGGTTGAAAACAGACGCCGCCCGCGAGCAGCTGCATTATGCGGCCGATACTGTGGCAAGCAGACAGAAAGCGTTGGAGCGATTAAGGCAGATACGCGCCACACTGGTTTCCATGCGCGATGCCTTGCATCGACTACGATAAGTTCTCCACCTCACACATAAATACCTTGAACCATCATATACCATGCTATTGTTTTCGCCTACACAACTGTCAGAAGCCATCACGGCAATCCTGCTGTTGCCTGCGGCATCATTGGCCGCACAGACCACTTGGTGAGACTACTGGGAGGACCAGACCGTCTTTGCCGTCAACAAAGAGGATGCACATGCCACCACCGTGCCATACGCTTCTGTTGCCGAACTTAAAGCCGACAAGGCATTTTTCGACACCCCCTGGACACAAACAGGGTCGTCCAGAGTAAGAATGTGATGCTGGACCTGGACAACCGTGACAATACAGATTGGGCCGTATCGGCAGAAATACAACTCATAGCCCCGGACGGCACGACCGCACATGAATTTCCGGCACAGACCGTCACCATAGGCTCCGGAAGGTCAACACAGCTTAACTTTTCGGCATCATTGACAGGGCTTAAACTCTGGACTGCGGAAACACCGAATCTGTATAGCGTAATCGTAGCGTTAAAAGATGCCAAAGGCCATGAAATCGAAGCCTTCTCAACCAAATACGGCTTCCGCCATATAGAGCAAGTCGGCAAATTCGTCCACATAAACGGTAAAAAATATTCTTCAAAGGAACAAACCGACACGACACCCACCCTCTTTACGGACGTGCCGTCGACACCAGCACCATGTTGAAAGACGTGTTGATGTTCAAACAGAACAACATCAACACTCTCCGCACCAGCCACTACCCGAATCCGGCCAAAATGTATGCCATGTTTGATCACTTCGGCATATATGTGATGGATGAAGCCGACCTGGAATGCCATGCCCACACGGCATTAAGCTCAGACAGGTCGTGGGCTCCGGCATTCGTGGACCGCGAACAAAGAATGGTGCTCAGAGACCGCAACCACCCTGCGGTCATCTTCTGGTCCCTTGGCAATGAAAGCGCCTGCGGAGTGAATTTCAAAGACTGCTATGATGCCGTAAGAGCTCTTGACGACCGTATGATCCACTACGAAGGCATGCAGCAGTGGACATACACCGACATGACCTCATTCATGTATCCCAGCTACAGCCAGGTCGTAGGATTCGACAGCAATAACGACAGCCGCCCTCACTTTCTTTGTGAATATGCACATGCCATGGGACAGGCCATAGGCAACCTTTCGGACTACTGGGAATATATCGAGTCAAGCAAACGCACCATAGGCGGATGTATCTGGGACTGGGTGGACCAGGCCATATATCATCCAGAAGAGATAAAATCAGGAAATATCAAAGGATATTACACCGGCTACGACTTCCCAGGCCCGCATCAGGGCAATTTCGTGGCCAACGGCATCGTCGGCCCGATGCGCGAACCGACGGCCAAACTACAGGAGGTAAAACACGTGTACCAGTACATCAAAATGAAAGAATTTGCTCCTGAATCCAAATCTCTCACCGTCAAAAACACATACGATTTCATAGACCTTTCCGGATTCAACATCCTCTGGAGCGTGAGCCGTGACGGAGAAAACGTGGAAAACGGCACCATCACGGATTTCAACCTCGGTTCGGAACGGTCAACCACACTGACCATACCATACCGATCAGTCCCGTCAGGCGACGATGACAGCGAATATCTGCTTACCGTAAGATTCGTCACTAAAAACAACTGCGACTGGGCCGACGCAGGCCATGAGGTGGCATCAGACCAATTCACAATACAGGATCGCTCTCCGCTGCCGACCATTGAAGCGCCCGAAGGAGAGCTGACCGTTTCGGGCAATAATCCGGTGACGATCAACGGTCAAGGATTCTGCGTCAAATTTGACAAGACCGGCAAAATGCAGTCCATGAAATTCAACGGTGAGGATTATATATTCAACGGATCCGGACCAGCATTCGACAATCTGCGATGGATAGAAAACGACGCCCCGCTCTCAGGCATCCCGCCGTCAACCATGACCAACCCCACATTCAAGCCCGCCGGAATAACACTCAATTATATCGACGGCGACGCCAATGGTGCAAAAGCCGTGAAAATAACCGGCAGATACAATGCCCAGGGATTCTGTGCCTACACCACATCCTACACTATATATGCAAACGGCACAATAGACCTTACGGCTACATTCAACCCTGCCACAAACGCCATTGACCGTCTCGGCCTGAGCATGAGGGTGGCTCCCGGACTCGAACAGGTCCAATATTTCGCCCGCGGTCCGTGGGCAAACTACGTGGACCGCAAGACCGGATCACATGCAGCACTCTACACCACCACCGTCACCGACATGTATGAGCATTTCATCCGGCCGCAGTCAATGGGCAACCGTGAAGATCTGCGATATCTCCGCCTTACCAACGACGATGGCTTCGGCCTGCTCATCGAGACAGAAGGCCGTGTCAATTTCTCCGCCCTACATAACACCGAACTGGATTTCATCGCACTGTCACACGACTTTGAACTCAAACACCGCCCTGAAACCATTCTGCATTTCGACTACATGCAGCGCGGCCTTGGCAACGGCTCATGCGGCCCCGGCACTCTTGACAAATACAAAGTACCGTCATCCGGTGAATATTCCTATAAACTACGATTCACTCCTCTCGTCACCCCAGGCGCCGGCTACAGTGTGCCAACAGGAGAAAAATCAGACATATTCCTAACATCCCTCACCACAGAGAAAACAATCTCTGATGCGGACTATACAGCGACGTCAGCCCCCGAACACCTTTATACACTGCTGACCGACCTCAACATCATAGCGCCACATTCGTCATCGGCGTCAATAATCACAGCAACACTATCTGCATCATCCAGATCTGCCTTATGGGTAGACTTCGATCGCGATTTCACCTTCAAAGACAACGAAAAGCTTCCGAAAAACGGAGCCAACACTTGGCTCCTGTCAGTCCCTGACGGAATCACATCCGGCACCTATCGTGCAAGACTGTCACTTGACTCAGCGGCAGAACCGACGGCCGACGGCCCACTGGCCAACGGACGCGTCTATGACTTCTTCATAACCGTCGGCCAACCAGTAGCAATCACTGACTACGACACTCCCGACGGAAACATGCACAAAGACGGGCAAGCCTACGTAAAACGCATCTATACCACCGGAGCATATACCGATATTGAATATATCACTGACAAACAACCGTCTGACTTCTATACACTCCTCAACGAAAAACCAGATGTAGCTGCCGGCGGATCTATCATCCTGCACCTTGAAGCCAACGACCTCGGCAAGGACGGAAAAATGCACCAGGACTTACGTTACAACTATGCCGTAATCTATCTTGACGCATACGGCACAGGAAACTTTCAGGAAATCGGCAGACACGGCAAATTCATAGAAGGAGCGAGCATAGACGCCAACTATTCAGACGTAATGACAGTAGATCAACCTATATCCATTCCGCCCAACACCACAACCGGCAAAGCGCGCATACGTGTCATATACCAGAATGCATGGAGACACCTCTCAGACCCCAATGCCAAAAACATTCTGGACGGCGTGGCCTACGACATTAACCTCAACGTTCTTGACCACGATCCGTCAATACCCGACCTCCCGACGGCAAGCTATGCCATACCCTCCGGCACCATGCACCCACAAGGCAACGCATACCTCACCCGTGTCTACACCTCAGATGCCATTGCAGACATCGACCATACATGGGACAATACTCCTGCATCCGTCTACACACTTCTTGAGGACGGCCTTACTGTATATCCAGACAGTGACTTCACTCTGCATCTGCTGGCCAACAACCTCGGGAACACCAGCCGCGTACGCCAGGACCTACGCTATAACTATGCCGTCATATATACCGACTGGAACGCAGACGCAGAATTTGAACAGGACGCACGCTATGGCAAAAATTTCACTGAATCCAACACAGCTGCCAACTACAGTTCTGTCATGACAATCGGCCACAAACTCTCTGTCCCGGACGACATCACACCATGTACCGCACGCATACGTGTTATATATCAAAACGCATGGAAGCCACTGTCAGGACCAAATGCCAACGATATATATGAAGGCCTTGCCATAGACATTCCAGTAAATATCATAGAAGACCCCGCATCTATCACAGACATAGGTATCACCTCGCCGGCCACAGACTGCGACATCATCTATGACCTTCAGGGACGCCGCATACTCCACCCGACCTCCCCCGGAATTTACATAATCAACGGCTCAAATGAAGATTCCAAATCGAAGTGCAAAACTTTGAGATGGGCATTAGTCATTC
>ERZ778510.869-NODE-869-length-22212-cov-7.933430_pt1 | contig 22212 bp, 20 predicted proteins | sample MGYA00510348_ERZ778510 | MGnify/ENA primary metagenome ERZ778510 (study PRJEB29527, sample SAMN07138969) | mouse gut metagenome | material: feces | host: mouse | place: China:Nanjing | collected 2016-01-25 ... | reverse complement strand
CAGCTGATCCGGATCGACAAATGGTTTCCTTCGAGCCAGACCTGCTCAGTATGCGGATATAAGAACCCGGAAACAAAAGATCTCGGCATGCGGGAATGGGACTGCCCTCGATGCAAAAGCCATCACGACCGGGATCTCAATGCCGCGATCAATATAAGAAAGGAAGGCATGCGGCTCATATCCGCATAGCCTTTGAATAAAAAGAACCGTGGGACACACGGGGATAGCTCGCTTATGCTTGACGAGATATCGTCATCGAACGAGAACCGACTGTTCGCTTTTTAAGCGGAAGGAAGCCCACACCTCTATAGGTGGGGGAGGATGTCACGGAAATCCTTCACGATTTTGTCTTCAATGAATTGACCAAAGAGCAGATTGTCTCGTTATGGCGTTTTCTGGATCCCGTATGGAATGAAACAGTTCGCGAGATCGCTCTTGCGCTCCATTACCGGATCTATCTGATGAAAAACACACCATTTACCTGCCAGGACGCTTTGAAAAAAAGCCGGTATCTTCCTAACCGGATCGCCTACGGGTATTATCTTTGGGAAAACGAGCGTCATCATTCTTTAACTCTTTATGTGGACCAGCTTGAAAAGGAAGTTTCCTTTGAAACCAATCCGATCCGGATGTTTGATGTATGGATCCTGAAATTTATTTCGCTGCCGCCAGCGGAAACGGAAGAGATCGAAAAAGTCTGGAATACTATATGCTCGCATAAAGAAGATCCAAGACTGGCATCCAAAGCGAAAATTCATATTTACAATCTCGCCCTGGCGTTTTTCGAGAAAAACGAGCTGGAAAAAACAGCGTTGTGTCTTCATGCGCCGGACAATTCCCTGCCGCTTACAATGGCAATCGTTGCGATCATTACTTTTTCGCGTCTGCACGATGACGAAAAGCTCGCATCATGGCTCGATGCCAAAGCCGACCCCGACGACATCCTGTATCCGTATTTCAACTATTTTCTGCTCAAATATAAAAAACGTATGAACGATGAAATCCTTATTGATGTACTGACGAAAGAAGTGTGGCCTCTGGCCTGTGATGATCCGTATTTTCGGTCTGTATTCGAACAGGAGCTTCGCACATTTACCCGAAAAAAAAGACGCTATCGTCTTTTGGCTCTGCTCGAATGAAAAAAGCGTACCGCCGAAACGATACGCTATGATGCTGTGTTTATTGTATCAATCCAGATCCTCGCCGTTGCTTGCGATCACTTTCTTGTACCAGAAGAAGGAGTCTTTTCTGCTTCGCGCAAAATCTCCTGTTCCGTCGTCATGTTTGTCCACATAGATGAAACCGTAGCGTTTCGCGAACTGGCCCGTACCTGCCGACACAAGATCGATCGGTCCCCAGGTCGTGTAGCCGATCAGAGGCACTCCGTCCTCGATGGCTTCGCGCATCGCTTCGATATGCGGACGGAAATAGTTGATCCGGTAGTCGTCGTGGATCGAACCGTCCTCCTCTACGGTATCGAATGCGCCAAAACCGTTCTCGACAACCATGAGCGGCGTATCCGGATAGCGTCCATGCAGGACGTTGAGCGTGTAGCGCAGTCCGTCCGGATCGATCTGCCAGCCCCAGTCAGACGCTTTCAGATATGGATTCTTCGCGCCAAGCGACATGTTCCCGGATGTCTTTTCCGCATTCGGATCGACCGTTACACAGTTTGTCATATAATAGGAGAACGTGTACATATCGACCGTGCCTTCCTTGAGGATCTTTTTATCCTCTTCCGTAATGAAAGACGTGTCGATCCCGTTTTCCTTGAAATAGCGCCATGCAAACGATGGATACTCGCCGCGCACCTGCACGTCGCCGCACAGATTGTTGTGCAGATCATCCACATCGAGGCAGGCCAGCACATCTTTCGGATTCGGAGTGAGCGGATAGGTCGTTTCATGCGCGATCATATTGCCGATCATGAAGTCCGGATTGATCTCGTGTCCGGCCTTTACGGTCAGGGCGCTGGCAACAAATTCATTATGAAGCCCTTCGAATGTTTTCTGCAGATCATACTTTAATTCGCTCAGCGGGATCCTCTGATCCGAATTGATATCTTCCTGATCCATGATACCAAGACCGTACAGAGGGCCGATCCCGCCGGCATGCATGCAAGGAATATTGATCTCATTGAATGTCAGCCAGTATTTTACTTTGTCCTTGTAGCGCTTGAAGCATGTGGTCGCGTATTTCACGAACATGTCGATGACTTCACGGTTCGCAAATCCGCCGTACTTCGTCACGATGTTCCACGGAATTTCATAATGGCACAATGTGACGAGCGGTTCGATCCCGTATTTTTTACATTCGTCGAACACCGCGTCATAAAACGCGAGGCCCGCTTCATTCGGCTCCTCGTCGTCCCCGTTCGGGAAAATACGTCCCCAGTTGATCGACAGACGGAAGCATTTGAAGCCCATTTCAGCAAAGAGCGCAATATCTTCCTTGTAATGATGATAGAAGTCGATTGCTTCATGGCTAGGATAAAAAGCCGTATCGTCCAGTTTCGGAAGGAAGGTCCTTGGCGTATTGACGTCGCCGCCCAGCAGCATATCCGGCACAGACAGCTGTTTTCCGTCTTCTAAAAACGCCCCTTCGCACTGATTGGCAGCTACCGCGCCGCCCCACAAAAAGTTTTCAGGAAATGCCATAATCTGAATCCTCTCTTTCTGGCTTTATTGTATCATTGTATTTCCTGAATGTAAGCCGTTACAGTGTTCCTTTTTCCGACTTTTTCCTACGAAACTGTACAAGTTCATCCATTTTGAAAACCGTTACAGTGTTTCACCTTGTTTTCGGGTATAATGAGAAAAAGGAGAATTTTATGTATATCACAAAACCAAATCAGGTATTCCCTGATGATTTTCTATGGGGATCGGCTTCTGCAGCGTACCAGGTCGAAGGCGCCTGGGACGAAGATGGAAAAGGACGTTCGATCTGGGATGAATTTGTCCGCATTCCGGGCAAGACATTCAAAGCGACGACCGGAGACAAGGCTGTCGATCATTATCACCGCATGGAAGAGGACGTAGCGCTCATGAAAGAGCTCGGGCTCAAAACGTACCGCTTCTCGATCGCGTGGACAAGGATCTATCCGGAAGGAAAAGGCAAAGTCAACGAAGAAGGGATCGCGTTTTATGACCGTCTGATCAACGAACTGATCAACAACGACATTGTCCCGATGATCACTGTGTACCACTGGGATCTGCCGCAGGCGCTCCAGGACGAATACGGCGGATGGGAAAGCCGTGAAATCGTCGACGATTTCGTCAATTACGCGAAAACACTATTCGAACGGTTCGGAGACCGCGTAAAACACTGGATCATCCTCAACGAGCAAAATGTATTTACGGCCCACGGCTGGCTGATGGGAAGCCATCCGCCAGGAAAAGTCAACGACCGCAAAATGTTCTATCAGGTCAATCATCACGCGTTCATGGCCCACGCTAAATCCGTTCTTGCGCTCAAATCGCTCTGGTCCGACGCACTGGTCGGCTCAAGCTTTGCGTTCGGACCTTCCTACGCAAAAAGCGACAAGCCGGAAGACGCGATGGCAAAAATGGACTACGACGATCTGCAGAGCTATTTCTGGATGGACGTCTACGCATACGGACGCTATCCGCGCGCAGCCATCGCCCAGCTGAAAAGCGAAGGCGTTGCCCCGGTCCTGGAAGAAGGCGACGAGGAAATCCTGAAAGAAGCCGCAGCTCTTGTTGATTTCATGGGCGTCAACTATTATCAGACCTGTGTGGCTGAATACAATCCGATCGACGGGGTCGGCATGTCCAATACGATGAATACGACCGGAAAAAAAGGAACATCGACCGTTCAGGGCATTCCGGGACTGTACAAAAACCCGCAGAACGAGAATCTGCCGACCACCGACTGGGACTGGACGATCGATCCGCAGGGCCTTCGCTTTGCGTGCCGCGACATCACGAGCCGCTACGATCTGCCGATCGTCATTTCCGAAAATGGTCTTGGCGCCTTTGACAAGCTCGAAGACGGCAAGGTCCATGATCCGTACCGCATCGACTATCTGAAACGTCATCTGATCGAGCTCAAAAAAGCGATCAATGAAGGATGCCGTGTACTGGCCTACTGCACATGGTCGTTTACGGATCTGCTGTCCTGGCTCAACGGATATCAGAAACGCTACGGTTTCGTCTATGTAGACCGCGAAGAAGATGAAAACGAAGGCACGCTCGACCGGATCAAAAAGGATTCCTTTTACTGGTATAAATATACGATCGAAACGGCCGGTGCCGAGCTCGAGGAATAATCCCTGCCAAATGCCTGACAGAGTGGAATCAGAAATGATTCCGCTCTTTTTATTTTCTTTCAATCATTTCGCTTGTCTGCAGCTTTCTTCATAAACTATAAAACTGATAGGAGTGATAATATGGAAAATACACTATACGGGCTTTTGAAGGAAACAGCACAGCAGTTTCCGCAGGCTCCCGCACTGATCGAAGGAAATCAGACACTCACCTTTTCCCAGCTGCTCGATCTGGTCGATCAGAAAGCCGCCTGCTTTCCGCCTCATATAAAAAGCATAGGCATCATCATGGATCATGGCATCGAAATGATCGTTTCCATGTTCGCGGTGCTCAAACGTGGTGCACGCTATATTCCAGCCGAACCTACCTTTCCTATCAAACGCATCCGTTTCATGATGAAAGAGGCTGACGTGGACTTTATTCTGACCAATCCTGCCTGCGCATCAATGCTTGACGGCTTTATGATCCGGACCGCCGATACCTCTTGTACTGAGGTGGACACGATCGATCATGCCCGTCCGGAATCTGCCGCCTACGTGCTCTATACTTCTGGAACGACCGGCCGTCCCAAAGGCGTATGCGTGACCAATGCCAACGTGTGCCATTATGTACGCGCATTCGAGCATGAATTTCATATCGGTCCAGGCGACATCATGCTCCAGTATTCCGTATGCTCGTTTGACATTTTTGTCGAGGAAGTATTTGCCAGCCTGCTCAACGGAGCTTCCCTGGCCATTCCTTCCTCTCAGGATAAACACGATCTTCGATCATTGATGAAGTTTGTCGAAAAACACAATGTAACCATCATCAGCGGATTCCCGTATCTGCTTGCGGAAATGAACCGGCTCGAAACAATCCCTTCGACGCTGCGGCTGCTGATCAGCGGCGGCGACGTGCTGCGCAGCCAGTATATCGACTATCTTCTCGCTCAGGTCGAAGTGTACAATACGTACGGTCCTTCCGAAACGACTGTATGTGCAACCTACTACAAGTGTACGGAAGACGGCATGCTTGAAGACGGCACATATCCGATCGGACATAGTGTTCAAGGCACGCAGATCAGAATACTCGATGAGAACGGAAACGAAGTTTCAAAGGGACATGCTGGAGAAATCTGTATTTTGGGCGGCGGCGTATCGTCCGGCTATATTGGCGGCCACGAAAAAGAAAACGAAGCGTTTGTCACGCTTGCAGACAATACGCGAATGTATCGCAGCGGCGATCTGGGCTATGTGCTGCCGGACGGAAATCTTGCCTTCCTCCACCGCAAGGATACCCAGATCATGATCTACGGCAAGCGTGTGGAAGTTTCGGAGGTCGAGTCTGTCCTTTGCCAGTGTTCCGGTATTGCCGAAGCGATCGTGCGCCCTTATGAAGATGAACATCATCTGTCGTACATGATCGCCTACATCGTCCCGGACCAGGAAGATATTTGTCTGTCCTCTCTTAAAAAGGAACTCTCGCAAACTCTCGTTTCCTTTATGATCCCGGAATTTTTCGTTCAGATGGATCATATCCCGCTCAATGCCAACGGCAAGCCGGACGACTTGCAGCTTCCTGTTGTCCTGAAGGATGGCGAGTAAATGAAGATCACGATCCGGCAGGTGTCTGCCTGCGAAATTCCCGTTCTGATGCAGTGGCGCATGGAAGTGCTCCACGATGTATTTGATATTCCTGAACATGAGCTGATGGACAGCCTTTACAAGGAAAACGAACGCTACTACAAAGCGACGATCAAGCGCGGGCTTCATGTGGCGTGTTTTGCGCTGGTCAATAACAAGATCGCAGGATGCGGAGGGATGTGTCTGTATCATGAAATGCCTTCACCGGATAATCCGAACGGAAAGTGCGCCTATCTTATGAATATTTATACGCGGCCGGCTTATCGAGGATGCGGGATCGGAAAAAAAGTAGTGGAATGGCTGATCTGCGAAGCACAAAAAAGGAACATTGCCAAAATTTATCTGGAAGCTTCCGAAGCCGGGCGCCCTTTGTACGAAAAGCTCGGTTTCGTCAATATGCATGGCTATATGAAGCTTGAAAACGATCAGGATGAATGATCCTGCCAGTGCCGGACCGAAAATATTTTCGGAACCGGCTTTTTTTTACACGATCATTTGTGCGACAATATACGCGATAGAAAAGAGGTTTGTTTATGAAAATGCTGGCAAGCGATTATGATGGAACTCTGTATTTCGAGTTCGGATACCGGAAGACGGATCTGGAAGCGATCCGCCAGTTCCAGAAAGAAGGAAACCTGTTCGGGCTTTGTTCAGGCCGTCCTCTTTCCAATTTATGGGATCTGGAAAGCGACGAACTGCATTTTGATTTTATTATCGCCTCTTCGGGTGCGTGCATTTCCCGGCAGCCAGGGAGCATTGTGGAAGAAGAATTTTTGCCTTTCGAAGCGTTTGAGCGGATCTTGCGCCATTGCGGCCCCTCCCATATGGTCGTGGTCACGAAAGATACCATTTTTGTCGATGACCTGGACTGCTGGGCAGCCAGAAATGTGGCTGTCCATCCCGTTCGGCTCACTTCTGCAGATCAGATCAAGGAAGATATCATCCAGATGTCGATCGAAAGGAGCACCGAACAGGAAGCTGCTGTTCTTCTCGATGAACTGAAAGAGCTTGATCTTGCGTGTTCCATATTCCAGAACGGCGCGTTCCTGGATATTGTCGCGCCAGATTGTTCCAAAGGCAGAGGGATCGGCAGGCTGGCCCGTCATCTGGGGCTGGAAGAAAAAGATATCGCATGCATCGGGGACAATTTCAACGACCTGCCGATGATCGAAACGATCCCGGACAGCTTTTCCTTCCCGTATGCACCAGAAAAAGTGCAGGAAAAGGCCGGAACGATCGTGGATTCAATCGCGCAGGCGATCGAGTGCCTGGAAAATGAGGAAGATCATGAAAGTGCTGATCAGTGATTATGACGGCACTCTTTTCCTGGATTCCGGGTACCGGAAGGCGGATCTGAAAGCGATTCGCCAGTTCCAGAAAGAAGGAAACCTGTTCGGACTTTGTTCGGGCCGTCCCTTTTCCTATTTATGGAACCTGGAAAGCGGCGAACTGCACTTTGATTTTATTATTTCTTCGACGGGTGCGTGCATTTCGCTGGATCCCGATCTTATCATAGAGCAGAAATTTGTTTTCAATGAAGATCTTGTACAAATCAGCAAGTGCTGCGATCTGCAGGAAATGGCCGTGATTACAAAGGATGCAGCCTATGTCCACTCGCTTGGCTGGGGCTCCTCGAGCCTGGTTTCGCTCGATCCTGTGATCATGACATCGATCGATCAGATCAGCGAGCCGATTATTCAGATCTCGATTGAAAAGAAAACCGAACAGGAAGCGTCTGCATTGTATGAAAGACTGAATGCCATGGGTCTTTCCTGCTCTATCTTTCTGAACGGCGTCTTTCTGGATATTGTCAGGTCCGACTGTTCAAAAGGAGGCGCGATCCGTAAGCTTGCCCGTCATCTGGGCATGGAAGAAAAGGATATGGCGTGTATCGGGGACAATTTCAACGACCTGCCCATGTTTGAAACGATCCCGAACAGTTTTTCCTTTCCTTACGCACCAGAAAAAGTGCAGGAAAAAGCAAGAACGATCGTGGATTCGATCGCACAGGCCATCGAGTGCCTGGAAAATGAATAATCGAAACCCATTGCGCAAATTAAAAGCCGGTCATGCCGGCTTTTGTTTTTTGTTATTTCGAATTGTTTTTTGTCAGGAAATCGAGTGTCTTGCGCTGAACGATCTGCGGACGGATCACTTCGTCGGAAATAAACATCTGGAGCTGTTCTTTCGGCATACGGTACGCGTCGGCCATCAGTTCGTACTCCTGAGCGATCTCCTCCTGTGTCGCTTCGATCTTTTCTTTTTCAGCGATCGCAATAAGGATCAGAGCCTGTTTGATCTGCATCACAGCCTGCGGCTCGATCTGCTTCTTCATCTCTTCTTCTGTTGTCTGGGCCATTTCCAGATACTGCTCGAACTGCATTCCATACTGCTGCAGCTGCTGTTTCAGCTGGCCAAGTTCCTGCTCGACCTGCTGATCGATCATGACCTGAGGCACTTCGACTTTCGCATTGGCAACGGCTTTATCCAGAATTTCAAGAGCCTGTTTATTTTTGGCTTCCTGCTCTTTCATCTCATGCATATGGTGTTTTGCGGCTGCTTTGAACTCTTCGACCGTCTTGGCATTTTCCACACCAAGCTTTTCGATAAATGCATCGTTGAGCTGCGGCTCGATCTTTTCCTGCACTGCATGGCATGTGATCTGGAATACGACCGGTGCGCCTGCGAGCGACGGCTCAAAATAATCTTCAGGGAAGGAAACATTGATTTCTTTCTGTTCCTCTTTTTTGATGCCGATCAGCTGTTCTTCAAATCCCGGAATAAAGGAATGCGATCCTAAAACGAGCGGGAAATTCTCGGCGCTGCCGCCATCAAAAGGCACGCCATCTTTCACGCCGACAAAATCGATCACGACCTGATCGTGTTCTTTGGCAGGGCGGTCAACATCCTCCCACAATTCCTTGCTGTTGATTTCATTGTTCACAAATTCAAGGACTTCTTCATCACTGACGCTGACCTCTTCCTTCAGCACATCCAAGCCCGTATACTGACCAAGATCCACGTCCGGAACGAGCGTGCATGTCAAAGTGATGAGCACATCGCCATCTTTTTCATCTTTGAATTTCATTTCAGGCTGGGCAGCCAGCTTCAATCCTTCTTCTGTCACGGCTTCCTGAATGAGCTGCATCGCTTCGAACTGCAGCGCGGTTTCACGGATCTTGGCTTCATCCGCATCCGGCTGACGTTCAGCCGCATCCTTCATGACTTTTTCGATTTCATCTTTCGGGGCAACAGCTTCAATGATCACTGTATCTTTATTTTCTCTTTTAAGTTTTTTATCCATGATGATCCACTTCTTTCTACGGTAATATTATAAACGTTTATTTCTGCGCTTTACAATGCTTTGCCTGTTCTTCGTATCTTTTCAGAACATAACCTGCAGCAGAAAAAAAATCGTCCAGCTAAAAAGACGCCGAAGCGGCTTGGGAAAGGATGCCTGCTGCCCACAGCATCCGATGAGTGAATCTTATTATCAGCCGTTCAATCGCTCGCCATTGCTTTCGATCACCTTCTGATACCAGTAAAATGATTTCTTTGGAACCCTTTCAAAAGTTCCTTCGCCCTTGTCATTCAGATCGACATAAATAAATCCGTATCGTTTGCTCATCGTATTGGATGAAGCGCTCAGCAGATCGATACAGCCCCAGGTCGTATAGCCCAGCAGCTCCACACCGTCTTCCAGCACCGCTTTTTTCATCTGCTCGATATGCTGCCGATAATAATCGATATGACGGTCATCCTCGATCAGCTGCCCCGGTACATATTGATCATCCGTACCGGTTCCGTTTTCCACGATGAACAGCGGCTTCTGATATCGATCATACCATTCATTCAACGTGATCCTTAATCCCTCCGGATCGTCCTGCCTTTTATACAGCACTTCTCCAAGATACGGATTGGTCAGTGTGGCAAGCTTGTCGTTTTTCAAACGCTCGTTTAATTTCTCGTCTGCACTGACGACATGGCTTCCATAATAAGAGAAGGAAAGAAAATCTACCGTGTTTTCAGAAATGATCTTTATATCTTCTTCCCATGTAGGAATCTGCAGAGCCTCCATCTGCTTCTTTGCGTAGGAAGGATATTTTCCACGTGCCTGTACATCACCGAAAAAATACGCATCTCTGTTTTTCTGGATCGCGGCCATTACATCTTTTGGCGAACACGTATAGGGATACCAGCATCCGTTGGCGATCATATTGCCTACCAGGCTTTCCGGATCCGCTTCGTGAATGATCTTTACGCCCCAGGCACTTGCTGTCAGAATATTATGGGCTATTTTGTATTTTTGCGCCATTTCATTCTGCCCGGGATCGATACGGGCACCGGCCGATATATACGGCAGATACATTACGTCGTTGATCTCATTAAATGTGAGCCAGTATTTTACCTTTCCTTTATAGCGCGCGATCAGGGCCGATACGTATTTTTTGTACGCTTCGATCATTTCATAACTGGCAAACCCATTGTATTTTTCCACTAGATAAAGAGGAAAGTCATAATGAGAAATTGTCACGAGCGGTTCGATATCGTATTTTTTCAATTCTTTAAATACATCGTCATAAAAAGCGAGGCCCTCTTCATTTGGAATTTCTTCATCGCCTCTCGGGAAGATCCGGCTCCACGAAATCGAAAGTCGAAGCACCTTGAATCCCATTTGCGCAAACAGCGCGATATCTTCTTTATATCTGTGGTAAAAGTCGATTCCTTTCAATACAGGATAATATTCATGCTCGCGGAACGTCAGATCCTGTTCTTCGCCGAACATATATTTAAACCGGTTCTTTCCTGCAGGAACCACGTCCATATTGGCCAGACCGCGGCCACCCTGATCAAATCCGCCTTCGCACTGGTTGGCAGCAATCGCTCCTCCCCAAAGAAAACCTTCCGGAAAATTACCCTTCATATACCATTTCCTCCTTTAAATTCTCTTTGTTTACTATTTCTGCTGCGGGATCCTCAGCCTGCGCCGTTTCTTCTTCGAGCAGCTGATTATCGTACACTTTAAAGAACGGATACCAGATCAAAACAGTAAGCGGGATCATGGCAGCCACAAACAGGAGCACACGCCAGTCAAGACACATGACAAATATGCTTACAAAAATCGGATAAGTTCCGCTGATCATCAAATACGGCGAAGTCACGATACCTAGAGTACAGACGATCCAGTAAAGTACCGGAACAATAAGTCCATTCAACAGAAAAGGAATCATCAGGATCGGATTGAACATGATCGGCGCCCCAAACAAGACCGGTTCAGAAATCCGGAAGCAGCTTGGCACGATACATACTTTTCCGAATGCTTTCAGCTGCTGAGAGCGCGATCTTGCAAAGGCAAGCAGGCAGAAACCAAACGTGTTTCCCGTACCGCCAAGGAATGTCATTGCCATCAGCATGAAGATCGGATGAAATACAGGAGCTTGTCCTGCAGCAACCAGAGCGGCATTGCTTGCGAAAGCGGCTGTCGTGATCGGTGTGGTCACAGCCATCGTTACCATATTTCCATGCACTCCGCAGCACCACAGCAGCAACGTAAACGCGCACAGAAGCAGCGTGCCTGGAATAGAGTCGACTGCAGAGATCGGCTTTGCCAGGATCATTTCGATCAGTCCGGGAAGCGTCAATCCGTTCATCGTATTCATGATCACAAGATTCATCCCAAAAAATATCGCAATATTGATCAGCATCGGAACGATCGTGTTGAAAGACTCTGTCAATGCCGGCGGACAAACTTTCGGCAGCCGGATCGTAATATGATGCTGTTCGCAAAAGCGCGTGATTTCCACCGTACAAATGGCGAGAATGATTGCCGTAAACAGTCCTTGCGCGCCCAGATATGTACAGCTCATCATCAAGGAGACGCTTTCATCCACCAGCTGCACATAGCTTGCCGGTGCCGCAACGATCAGAAAAGTAATGAGCGATGTCATACCGCACGTCAGTCCATTCATATCGTATGATTTTCCCAGCTGATATGCGATCACAAACGCAACCGCGAGTCCAAGAAGTCCCATGGTCATATTGAACGGGGTCAATATTGTCATCTTATATTGCGTCGCAAAATCATACCATCCTGTAAACAAGGAAGCGATCCCTCCATCTGCGATCATTTCGGCTGTCACAGGCGGATTGGCAATGATCATAAAGACTGCGCCGACAAAGATCAATGGAAGAACGGACATGAAGCCATTCTGAAGCGCCTGAAGATGCCGCTGTCCTCCCATCCAATGTGCTAAAGGTGTCATTTTCTCTTCAATAAAATGCATAAAGTGTGTCATCGTTTTTTTCCCTTCTAATATCTCTGCGTCGAGTGGATCCTGTTCTCTTTGCATCTTTACTATACAAACCTTTGCCTCAGCCCTCAAATACGACTTCGATGGGCCTGATCCGATTCAATTTATACACTATCTTTTTTTACGGTATACACTAGCAAAAAAGCGGGACTGTTCAACTCTTGTGGTTCAAAAAGCTCCCGCCTTGTTTTATACACTTTATACACTCTTTTTTTTCTCAATGATCAAAAGCATAGTTTCAATATCCATACGGTCAAAACAGATACCGAGCTTTCTTTCGATCGGCTTTAATTCTTCTGCCAGGACAACGTTTTTCTCCTTTCCCGCACGATTGGTGTGATTTTGAGAAGAGCGCTCTTTTATTTTTATCTCGATCACACCACACAAATGCATAAGCAAGCCATATTTCCGATTCCGATCCAGATTATAAATTTTATTGATCGTTTCCATCACATTGACAAGATCGTTTTTGACCATTTCGAGGTCAAATGTTACGCACCGCTCCATATTTTTAAATAACTTCGCATAGGAAAATCCTTGTTCCAGCTTAACGAGTTCTCCTTTATTTCCAAACAAAAGCGGGAGCTTTTTCTTTGAAATGCCAAAGACCTTTTCCAAAGAAACATACACTACGCCTCGCAAATGCGGATCCTTCATTCCTACGATTCCCAGAATCGCATACTGCTTTCCCAGACGATCCACTTCATAATACAACGTATTCGGATCTGAGATGGAGAGCGGGAAAAAACGGACATCCGGAAACTCTCCGCTCTCTTCTAAATATCTGCATACCTGAATCGATCCGCCCATTCCGTTCTCGCAAAAAGCAATGATCGCTTTCGAAGCAGACCGGTCTGAATGAGAAACTAGATAAGGAAAATAGGATTCATAATCCTTATGCATCGTATCACGGATTTCATCCACGCTCTTTCCAGACTGTATCTTTATGGCAAGATCATCACATACAGCAGCAACTGGCATATAGAAAAAAGCAATCTTGCGGTTTAGTATTCGAGCAGCATGTCCGATCATTCTCTTGACTCGATCAAGATCATATAAAGCAATGATTTCCAACGTTTCCGGAACGGAGGAGAGCGATTCATATATGGCAGAATAAAGCGCCTCGCTATCCTGTACATTTTCCATTGGCAAAGCCGATACATCTGTATTGGGAAAGTGGTTTGTTAAATAAACCGCAATTCCTTGTCCGATTTCTTTTTGAACTGCCAGCAGCAAAACAGCTTTGGGTTCTTTCCGGGTCTGCTCCTGCAGCACCTTTATAAAGCGCAAAACAATGTGATCCAGCGAGACATCTTTCAGATCCGGCGATATAAAACGGATTCTTTTGCTGTGAAAATCGTCAAGAAGCCACAGAAGCGCATTTTCCTGTGCAGGAGCAATGACCCAGCTATTTGCTTTGGCAATCGATTCGATCATTCGATTCCATGATTCCCTGGTTTCCGGATAGGTTCCTTTCTCCAAATACGCAACCGCAAGCGTTTCCAATTCCTTTTCGCTGCAAATGACTTCTCTTTTCGTTTTTAGAACCGGCGTCTTTTCTATCGTTTCTTGTGAAACACAATACATCTCAATCGAGGAAACCAAAGATTCGAGCTCGTGCCGGCGATTTATCCGCTTGCCTTCCTGGCCACCCACTTCTTCAGGAAAATCCTCCAGAGAAAGAAAACATTCATGATCGGATTTCCGGCTCCGGTTTGCTTTTTTTACCGCTTCATGGATCATCTTCCCGATCGTCTTGATCTGAATCTCTTTATCATCCAGCATACAAATATTTTGAATGATCGCACCTTCGATCCATATCCGCTTTTGAAGCTTGCGGCTTTCCTTTTTCAGCAAAGCACTTATCCCTTCAAAACGATCGACTAGATTCCATTGGTTCCAGTCCGGCATTTCAACTCTGCAGTCGATCAGCTCTAGTCCGCGCAGATCAGGATCCGGCGTTGTTTCGACAGTACAGATCAGCGTAAAAGACGGGATGCCGTTTCTTGCAGCTGTGATCAGATCATAAACCAGATAGCGGTATCGAAATGGAAGGAGCTGCACATTTTCCAGACACAAAACACCATTCTTTATTTTTTCTGAAAAACCGGAAGCCTGAATGATACTTTCAAGCTCGTGTATCCTCGATTCGAAATACTTGAGATTCAATTTGAAAAACGGAGCTCTCTTATCGATCTTTTTCATTTCGATCATTGTCTCATAAATTTTCCTAGCCAGTTCCGATTTCCCGGAACCCTCTTTTCCTTCTATCAGAAAATGAGGCAGAAATGAAGCCGGAAATTCCAAGGTAGACAGGATACAGTCAAGCGCAGGCTTCAATATATGTTTTGATCCGGCCAACGCTGAAAAAGCCGGACCAAACACTGTTCCGGAGCGGCGAAGCCGATAAAGAACCGGACGATGTTCGCCTTTTTCCACCACGCCTTTTCGAACCAGCTCATTTAACAGCGCCGATGTATTGGTCCGGCGCATTGCCAGACGTTCGGAAATTTCTGATGTCGTCCATTCTTTTCCAGGATTTTCCTTGTCCTCTTTTCTCAAAAAAGCTAATACGAGATCTTCTTTTTTCATGGTTCACCTGCTTTCAGAAATTCGAGCGTTTCCTGTATTTTCTTCTTTGTCAGTTTTATATCAAACGCCGGACAGAATCGGGGAAAGGTCCGGTCCAGCCCGTACGCCATCCGGTCGAGAAGGTCCAGATCGAATCGTTTCATGATCACGACGAAAAAGCCATCATAGTCCGAAAAGGAATGGGTCCCGTTCCCGCCATCAAATACGATACCGTCTTCGAACAGAAGAAAAATATGATCGCATTCCTCCAGATCCTTCGTGATCGTGAAACAGAACCAGAGCTTTTCCTCGAACCGCTTTTTCCACTCCTTATAAAACAAATAGGAGAAGATCCCGCATGGACCGTAATTGATCCGCGGGATCTCTCCTTCATAGCCATATAAATCGTTGATCTGCGCAGAAAGTAAATTCAGCGCTTCACTCTTTGTCATGCAGGCTTTTTCCATTTGTCCGGATGACTTTCTGATACCAGTAGAAACTGTCTTTTTTCATGCGGTCCAGCGTCCCGTTTCCTTCATCATCCTGATCGACATAAATAAAGCCGTAGCGTTTGCTCATCTGGTTGGTCGACACGCTGATCAGATCGATCGGCGCCCACGACGTATAACCAATTACTTCGACACCCATATCGATCGCTTTTTCCATTTCGATAAAATGCTGTTTGAAATAATCGATCCGGTAGGAATCATGGATGCTGCCATCCTCTTCGACCACGTCTTTTGCGCCGATTCCGTTCTCGACCACAAAAAGCGGCAGATGATAGCGGTCATACAGTTCGATCAGCGAAATGCGCAGTCCGACCGGATCGATCTGCCATCCCCACTCGCTGCTTGCCAGATACGGATTCCTGACTCCTGCGATCGTGTTGCCCGGCGTCCTTTCGGCATTTGGGTCGACCGATTCGGTTCTCGACATATAATAGCTGAACGAAACAAAATCGACCGTCCCTTCCTTGAGCACTTCCGCATCTTCCGGACGCATCTCGACATGGATCCCTTCATTCTCGAATTTTTTCAAAATGAGTTTTGGATATTCGCCAAACACCATCACATCCGAATAAAACATATTTTCAAGATTGGCCTGCTGGGCTGCTGCCACATCCTGCGGCGCACACGTACGCGGATACGTGGTCAGCTTGGTGAGCATGCATCCCATCCTGGCATGCGGACAGATCTTTTCCATCAGGATCTTCGCATAGGCGCTTGCCACAAACTGGTGATGGGCTGCCTGATAGGCACACTCGAGTTCTTTTCCTTCTTCGCACAATTCGGGAATGATGCCTCCGCTCGTAAACGGATGACGGATCACCGAATCGATCTCGTTGAAATTGAGCCAGTATTCCACATACTCTCCGAAATTGGTAAAGCAGGTAAATACAAAATTCAAAAAGTAATCGATCATCTTCCGGCTGGTCCATCCGTTGTATTTCAATGCCAGATCGAGCGGCATTTCATAATGCGACAAGGTCACGACCGGTTTGATCCCGTATTTTTTCATCTCTTCAAAAACGGATGTGTAAAATTCGATGCCTTCCGCGCACGGGAAATCTTCTTCTCCGCGCAGAAACAGCCGGCTCCATGCGATCGAGATGCGCAGCGTCTTGAAGCCCAGCTCGGCAAACAACGCGATATCCTCCTTGTAGCGGTGATAAAAATCGATACCCCGGCGTTTAGGATAAAGCTGATCATCCTCATGGATCGCCTGCTCGATCCGATCGAGCGAAATGGTGTTATGTGCCTTGTAGTCTGTTATATCTATATCGGGTTTGTAGCGCGCCATATCTGCCACCGAATAGCCTTTTCCGCCTTCGTGGCAGCCCCCTTCGGCCTGATTGGCAGCAATGGCACCGCCCCATAAAAATCCTTCTTGAAATCCCATAATAATTTCCTCTCTTTTGATTTATTTTATCACGATTCACACATCACTTTCACAATTTTCATGTTTTTCATCCAATACCCGAAAGCCGGATAAGAAATGTCATGGACCGCTTTTTATCTATAATGGAAGAAACAGGCAAAAGCCGATCCGAACTATTCTTTTTCCTTTTGAAAGCGGTGACATCCTTTTTGTTCGGTCTTTTTTGCGATAATTGTTCCATTTGATGCGATTTTATCCGCATCCTGAGTATAATTAAAGGCATGAACCTGTTTCAGAAAAAAGTCAATGAAGAAATCGACGACGAAATAAAAGAAGAGCTGGCACAGGAAAAGATCGATGCCAGCCAGGAAAATGAATTTCAGTTCGAATTCCTTGAATGTGAAAAACGGCATGTATTCCTGCTGCTGATGTTTGTGGGCGGTTTTTACGGAGCGTTTACGTATTCGATCCGGGGCGGAGTATTCTGCAACGCGCAGACTGCCAACTTCGTACTGTTCGCGATGGCGCTCGGAAACGGAAATATTATGAAAGGATTGTATTACCTCGTTCCGATGACAGCTTATTTATTAGGAACCATCGTTTCCGAAGCTCTCCCTTCCCCGATCAAAAAACATCATCTGATCCGCTGGGACACGATCCTGATCGGCATCGAGATCGCAACGGTCATCGTTCTCGGATTTATTCCTGACAGCGCCCCGTTTCAGATCACGCAGATCGCGATCAACATCTTGTGCTCGATGCAGTACAACACATTCCGGCAGGCGCGCGGCATTCCGATGGCCACCACCTTCTGTACGAATCATGTACGTCAGCTTGGCATCCACATTGTCAAAGCGATCAAGCATCCGGACAATAAAATGTTTTCCGGCCGGGTATGGCTGCATATCGGTATGCTGGCCGTCTTCGTGGCAGGAGGTGCCCTGTCCGCATTCCTGTGCCTGATGTTTGCAGGACGGGCCATCTGGTTCGCGCTCATTCCGCTTGGGATCATCTTCTTCCAGCTGCTCTATGCCGATCTGGTAAAAGAAAAAGAAGTCTTTGATATGACGCCCAAAGGTCATTAAGACTTCTTTTTTCGCTTATATGAAACTATTGTTTGTATTCCACAATACAGAAGATTCTATCCCCTCACTCATATTGTACCCATTTCCGAAAAAATGTCATCCAAAATCTATGAATTTTATGGCTTTTTTCTTATTTTTTATTCTATTCGGGCTGTTTTGCATCGATTATGCCAAATTCAGACCATCTCAATATGAATATTTTTTCGATACAAAATATTTCAAAACCATTGAAATATAGAACAGAGCAGAAGCTTTTCATCTTTTTCAAAATTGGCATCCTTTCTTTTCAAAAATGAAAACGTCTTTTCAAAGCAGGCATACAATTCAGACACCACCCTTCGATCGTCCTATAATCAAGACATAAAGGAGGAGAAAATATGCTGAAGCTGCTGCTTGCAGACCGTTCCACCACGATCGTCCTGTTATGGATCCTTGTTCCCTGCTTTGCCTTATGTGCCTGTGTGAGCGTATGGAATCCTGAAATCGAGTTTTTCTCCTTTTCCCTCGATGATCTTTCGATCACGTTTGCGATCCTGATCCTCTGGTATGCGCTTCGCTTTGCGCAAATGAACCACGATCACGAAAAGCGTCCATTATGAGCATACCTGCTTCAGAAGCGGGTTTTACGTTGTTACCCTTCGCGGCTTTTCGACTCGTTAGATCCCAAAATTTCTTGGCAGAAAAAAAGGAAGCGGTTCCCGGCATTCCGTCAGCCGGCTTCCCGTTTCCTTTATTTTATGATCTTATTTTTGCACAGTTTCCAGATCGTTTCTTTTGCCAAGCACCTCTTTCAGCTTGTAGCTCAGAATGATCGATGACAGGACCGAAGTGATCCCGTTGGCCATGATCAGCGCTCCATCATGGATCGACAAACCGTAGCACAGCCATAGGATCACGCCTATAAGCTGCAGGGAATACATTCCCAGCGAAATTCCTGAAGTATCTTTCGTTTTTATTGTTTTGATGACCTGAGGCACAAGCGCTCCCGTAGTCAGACATGCTGCGATCGTTCCAATCATAATTCTCCTCCTAGATGTGTTTTCATCCTATTCTTTTTCATGAAATACATCAAGAAGAGGTCTTTATTTGGAAACACGGTTTCCAACAAACGCCTGTTTTTATTTGTTTTCCGTAAATTGTGTTTCAGGACTTCCAGTATTCCTCTTTCTGTTTCGGGCTCAGGCTGTCGATATACGCCTGCTTGCACTGCACGAACTCGCGCAGATCCATCAGGATATGGAACAAATAGGCCCGGCTCTCAAATTCCGAGCGGGTAGCGGGCAGCTGCTCCTCATCCAGATGATCAAGGATCGTTCTGAGCTCCTGTTCCTGTTTGTACGGCGCATTCGTTTCCGTAATATAGGCGGCCAGATAGCGGATATAATGGACCACGATCTGCTCCTGGCGCACATGCATAGGCATCCGTTCGAGCTCGGCCATCATATTTTTCAATATATGGCACTGGGAAAGACGCATCCGGAAATAATTGGAATAATAATTCGTATGCTTCGAAAACGTGTTTTCCTCGAAATCTCTGGCCAGTTCGTACGCGTCCGTCAGCTTTTCCTCGTATGCATCGATCGAAAACGGCACATACTCCTTGTTTTCCAGCCGGTCAGCCATGCTGTGCATACATTTCACAAGATCGTCCGAACTTTGATGCACATACCGGATCAGCTCCTTCTGTGTTGTTCTTTTCGTGTAGAACTGATTGACCACCAGCGCACAAAGCACACCGATCAGAACGATCAGAAACTCATGCACGATCATTTCCGGACTGAAATCTGTATATGTAAGGAAATGCGAACAGATCACGCCGTTGACCGCCAGCGTCGACATCAGGCTGCACGCTTTGCACAGCCAGTACAGCAACGCCATCACGATGCCGAACGTCACGATCGGGTGCCCGATGATCGAAAATACCGTCCATGTTACGGCAACTGTTATAAAATACGTGATCAGCCTGTACACTGTCAGCCGCACCGTATCCCATTTGCTCGACAGCAGCGTGATGAGCGCAATGCTTCCTGTCGCATAGGGCGACAAAATGCCAATCCGCTCTGACAAGGCGATCGCAATGATCGTTCCTACAGCCAGCTTGAGCCCCTGAATGATCGTTTTGCGCATCGAGATCGGGATCCGGCCCATCATTACGGACGCTGACCTAATCCGCCTTCCAGAGTGATCGTCTCGCCAGTCATATATTTGAGCGACGGAGACATGAGAGTCACGCACGCCTTTCCGATATCGTTCATCGGGTCGCCAAAATATCCCATTGGCGGCATGTGCACATTCTTTTCATACGCCTGCGGATACTGTTCCTTGAACTTTTCCAGCTGACCGGTCCATGCCAGCGGACAGATGATATTTACGTTGATCCCGTCTTTCGCCCATTCTGTCGCTGCCACACGGCTCAGACCGCGGATTCCTTCCTTGGCCGCCGCGTATCCACACTGTCCCGGGTTGCCGAACAAGGCCGCGCCCGAGCCAAAGTTGACGATCGAGCCTTTTGTTTCCTTCAAATACGGATAGGCCGCTTTCATATAGAAGTAGGTCGCGTACAATCCCGAATAGATGGCCAGATCAAACTGTTCCAGCGTCTGATCTTCGAGCGATACGCCCGAAGCGCTCGCCTGGGCACAGTTTACGAGCCCGTCGATCCGTCCGAATTCGCGGATCGTCTCATCGATCACATGCTGTACGGTGGCCGCGTTGTCTTTTCCGGCCTCCACATCTGCCTGCACCGGAAGGACACATACTCCGTACTTTTCCTCGATATTTTTCTTTGCTTCAGTCAGCTTGTTCACATTTCTTCCCGTAACGACCACGTTCCAGCCTTCTTGTGCAAAAGCGCACGCGATCCCGTAACCGATCGCGCCCGGACGCCCGTCGCTTAAAAGGACACATCCGCCTCCGGTGACAATGACCGTTTTTCTTTCGTTTTCCATATTATTACACCTCTTTTTCTTTTTACATTACCATGTCTTTATAGGACAAACAATATAAAGAAAAATTTAACAAGTGGTTTTATCAAAAAATGAAAGCGCATTCGACGCTTAAATTATTTCCTTTCGATTCAACTGCCAAATTTTCAAAAACAGGAGTAACATGGAACCGTATATAAAACGGAGGAAAAGAAAATGAACGATACCCGCCTGAATTCCCAGATCGATTTTGCCAGAGAGATCGACAAGGAAAAACGGATCGAGCGAAGAACGCTCATCTCGGACGCATCCCGCTTTGAAAATGATGCCGAACATGCCTGGCATGCCGCTTTGATGGCCATCCTGCTGCACGAATATGCCAATGAACCCATCGACCTTCTCAAAACCGTAACGATGCTGCTCATTCACGATATCGTGGAAGTGGATGCGGGCGATACGTACGCCTACGACGAAAAAGGGCAGGAAGATCATTTTGAACGTGAACAGAAAGCGGCCCAAAGAATTTTCGGCCTCCTTCCTGAAGATCAGAAAGAATATTTCATTGCCTTATGGAAAGAGTTCGAGGAACGCACGAGTCCGGAAGCCCGCTTTGCGCGCTGCCTCGATAATTTTCAGCCTACGATGCTCAACGATACGACCGGCGGACAGATGTGGAAGCGCAACGCGATCAAACTCTCGCAGGTGTTGAAGCGCAACGAGCCTTCTGCTCAGGGTTCCAGGGTTTTATGGAACTATTCGCTTGAAAACTTCATCATGCCGCACGTAGGCAAAGAACTTCAGGACAAATGATCATCCTTTTATTTCCCTCCTTCCGGAGGAATCTTTTCCGTTTGCCATGCCTCACATAAAAACCCGGATCATTGGTCCGGGTCTCATGTTCAGCTCACTAAATAAGGCATTATATGGTCGCGCAGACGTCCTTGAATCGCAAGCCGTTCGCACGCTTCCTGCGCGCTCAGCTTTTCATCGGTCATCAGACGCAGTGCCAGAACGACAAGTGCAGAAAGGGCTTCGCCTGTCAGCTGCCGTGCCAGAGCAGCTTTCTCCTCGGCCTGATTTGCTTTCTCTTCAGCCTGTTCAGCCTTTTCCTCAGCTAGCTTCCATTGATGTTCTGCCAAAGCCAGTTTTCCTTCTACACCGCTTAGTCCTGCATCAATTCCTGCGCTGACTCGCTCTTGACATCCTCCCACGGTTAAAACCGTGGGATTCCCTGGAGACAGTGTAAAAACTGCCTCCTTTTTTCGGGTCACCTATCCTTGAGAGGATATGATATAGCCGCAATGACTAGGTTCTCTGCCGATGAGCTTTGCTCTATGGACTGCGCAGATGCGCCTGATCCTGGCGATGCTTCTTCGGCGCTTCGCCCTTGAGAACGACGATGGCGTAGTAATGCCATCTATTATTGAATATTTTCCTTTTGATCTCGCAGTAGGAGATGTCGTCCTTCAGCGATTGATGGACATACCATACTTCTTTTTCATTGCGCGGTTTCCGGCATGCAAGATACAGCCCGT
>ERZ778510.866-NODE-866-length-22303-cov-5.565849_pt1 | contig 22303 bp, 17 predicted proteins | sample MGYA00510348_ERZ778510 | MGnify/ENA primary metagenome ERZ778510 (study PRJEB29527, sample SAMN07138969) | mouse gut metagenome | material: feces | host: mouse | place: China:Nanjing | collected 2016-01-25 ... | reverse complement strand
GAGGGTCCGTAGATGTAGCCCGAGTCGCGGTCGGCACCCCGGTCGAAATCCTTCTGGTAGGCATTGAACAGGTTACGCACGCCGCCGTTGAGCTGGAGGACGACGCCCTTGTAAAGAGGAATGTCGTAGGTGAGTTTTGCGCTCATGTCGAAAAACGCCGGCGTCCTGACGGCCGTATCCACCTCCACGCCCGAACCGGCCATGTGCTGCACGAGCATCGAGCCGGTGGCCGTGCCGGTCAGCGCCACCGAGAAGCGTTTCACGGGATCGACCGAGGCGGTGAAGTAGCCGTAGACGTCGGGCGTGCGGAACATGCGCCGCTCGGGCGGCACCTGCGCGTTGTCGCTCCAGTACTCCGGCTCCCTGTATCGGCTGCGCTGGAGCGTGACGCCCGCCTGCAACGAGCACCACGACGTGAAGGCGGCCTTGCCCTCGATGTTGATTCCCATCACCGTGGCGCCCGAACCGTTGTAACGCTCCTTGACGGTGCTGCCGTCCTCGGCCTTCTGCTCCAGCTCGCGCAGTGCGAACACATCGTCCAGGATGGTGTAGAATCCCTCGACGAGCAGGTTGGCCTGCACCTTGCCGAAACGGCGGTAGAGGTCGGCCGAGGCGCTGAAGCTGTGCGAACGCTCCTCGCGCAGGTTGTCGGCCAGCACGACGCGCACGCGTTCGCCGCCCACGATCGAGATGTGCATGTCCTCGTCGAAAGCCTGCGGCGCACGGAACCCGCCCGAATAGCTCACACGCAGGTTCACGTCGCGCGTGGGGTTGAACCGCACGTTGGCACGGGGGCTGAAGATCGCATGGTCCACCAGGTTGTGCTTGTCCACGCGGCCGCCGACCAGGAGCGACCACCGCTCGGTCTTCCACTCGTTCTGGAAGTATCCGCCCACGATGTGCACGTCCTGCTCGGTATGCATGCCGTAGCCGATCGACTCATCCTCCAGGCCGTCGAAGTTGTACTCGGCGCCGAGCGTCAGCTCGGAGGGCATGAACCACAGGCGGTCGAACGTGTGGATGTACTGCACGCCCGACGCCACCGTGATGTCGTGCGTACGGCCGTAGGCGTCGGGGTCCTCGCCCGTGCCGTAGTAGCTCCTGCGGGCCGTGTTCTGGAACGACACGTAGGCGTCGAGGCGGTCGCTGCGATCGGGGGTCCAGAAATCGAACGTCAGGCTGCCCCCGTCGATCGAATGGTCGGTCTGCTCCGCCACGAGGGCCTCGTGGGGCGGCAGCCCGAGACGGTCGCCGCCGCGGCGGTACTCGCCGATGTGGTGGTACTGGGCCGAGAGCCGCGACGTGGCGCCCGTGCGCAGGAAAGCTCGGGCACCCGCGGTCTGCTGCGTGAGCACGGGCAATTCGGTGAAGCCGTCGCCGTCGTGATCGTAGCCCGAGCGGTGGCGGTTCTGGCCGTAGACGTAGAGCCCCGCCTTGCTGTTGTCCGACACGAGCGAGGCGTTGAACGAGGTGTTGTTGTCGCAGGCGCTGCCGCAGCCGACGGAGGTGATCGTGTGCGCGGCCTGCGCCGTGTTGCGCACCGGATCGCGCGTGATGACGTTGATCGTGCCGCCGATGGCCGAGGCGCCGAAGAGCGCCGAGCCGCCGCCGCGCAGCACCTCCACGCGTTCGATCATGTTGGCCGGGATCTGCTCCAGGCCGTAGACGCCCGCGAGCGACGAGAAGATGGGATGCGAGTCGATCAGAATCTGCGAGTAGTGGCCGTCGAGGCCGTTGATGCGCACCTGGGCGAAGCCGCAGTTCTGGCAGTCGTCCTCCACGCGCACGCCGGGCTGGAAGCTCAGACCCTCCGCCAGGCAGACGGCATTGGTCTTCTCGAACAGCGCGGCGTCGAGCACGCTGACCAGGGCCGGGGCCTCGCGGCGGAGCGTGGCGCTGCGGCTGGCCGACACCACGACCTGATCCATGGCGATGCCGCTTTCGGCAATCTCGAAATTGACCTCGCGCGACTCGCCCGCACGGGTATGGACCTGCTGACGCACGGGATCGTAGCCGAGCATCTGCACCTCGATCTCGATGTCGCCGAGCGGCAGGTTCTTCAGAAAGTAGTGTCCCGTGGCATCGGTCGTGGTGCCGAAAGTCGTGCCGACCACCACGACGGTGGCGAAGGCGACGTGTTCCTGCGTGCGGCGATCGACCACATGGCCGAAGACGTTGGCATCGGTGGGTTTGACGGGAGCCGGTTCTTGGCCGGCGAACGCCGTGCGTGCGGAGCACAGCACGACGAGCAGAGCAAGGAGTATTCTGTTCATTGCGTATGTTGCATATCGGGTGCCGGAAGCGCACGACGCCTCCGACGGAATCAGTAAAATCGAATGGAAATCGGGAGTGAAGCCCGGTCGCGCGGTCCCGTGCGGCACACGCGCACCGGCCCCTCCGCATGCGGCGCACACGGAGCGGACGAACGGCCCGGAGAGAGCAGTCAGGCCCGTGCGGGCGGCGCCCGGAGCGAACAGGGACGCTCGCCGCAGGGGTTCGCGGCACGCACGGGTGCCACGGGGCATGTCCCGACGAGCACCACGCGGCCCGCGAAGGCCACCGAGTCGGCGTATTCGTAACAGAAGAAGGGGAAATCATCGACCACGCACTTCTCGACCACGCTGCTGCTCGCGCCGTTGTCGGGCAGCAGATCGCCGCAGAACGCGGCGAAGTGGAGCGGATCCTCCGTATAGATATGGACCTTCTGGCCCGCCTGCGCAGCGAAAAGGATCAGCAGCAGGAGAAGCGCGTCGAATCTATTGCGGAGTTCACGTGTCATATTCGGGCGCAAAGATAGCGAAAAATCGCTTATGCCGAAATCCCCCAATCGGGTATTTCGACCGTGCGCCATCGGGGCGGGACGGCGGCGAAGCGCCCGAGCAGGGGAGCGGGAACGCCCGAAGGCACGGTGCCCGCATGCACGGACCGCAGCGGCGATGCGCCCCGTGCGCTACGCAGCCTCAGAGCGGACGGACCGCAGACGGAGCGGAAAGGACACCGACGGAATGAAGCACGCGCCAGCGGAACGGACGAGGCGCAGACGGAACAGACGAGGCGCAGACGGGAAGTGCCCGCAGGCGGAAAACCCAAGGAGCAACGGAGGAATGGAGCCCCCGCAGGCGGTAAGGCAGGAGCACCGGCGGGACAGGACGCGCAGGCCGCAGCGCGGCATGCAAAAAGCGCGGCACCCGAAGTGCCGCGCTTCCCGTTGCGTCGCCCGGACGATGCTGCGTGCCGGACGGTCAGATGCTGATGTCGAGAATTTCGAAATGGAGCGTACCGGCCGGCACGGCCACATCCACGTGGTCGCCCTTCTTCTTGCCGAGCAGCGCCTTGGCGATGGGCGTGCCGATCGCCAGCTTGCCCTCGCGCAGGTTGGCCTCGTGTTCGGCCACGATGGTGTAGACCATCTGCTTGCCGTTGTTGTGGTTCATCAGAGTCACTCTACTGAGGATCTGCACCTTGCTCTTGTCGATCTTCGACTCGTCGATCACGCGGGCATTGGCCAGCGTATCCTCCATTTTGGCGATGCGCATTTCGAGCAGGCCCTGCGCTTCGCGCGCAGCGTCGTACTCCGCATTCTCCGAAAGGTCGCCCTTGTCGCGGGCCTCGGCGATGGCCGCCGAAATGGCGGGACGCTCCACCGAACGCATATGATCCAGTTCGTCCTTGAGCTTCTTATAGCCCTCCGCCGTCAGATAAATAATCTCTTTTGCCATAACGTTTCATTCCCTGCAAGCAGGACAAAAAAATAAAGAATCCCGACCGCGAAAGTCGGAACCCCATGAATCATTCACAGAACAAAGGTAAAAAGTTAAATCCGATTTTCCAAATCTTTTTTTGGCACAAAGTGTGCCGCGCACGGGGACGATCATGACCGCACTCCTCACGGCTCTGCACCTCGCCTGGACGGCCCTCGCGGCCGTCGTCATCACCCGCCGCACGCGCAACCCCGCGTCGGCGGGCGTCTGGCTGCTGCTGGTCTTCGCACTGCCCGTGGCGGGCACGCTGCTCTACGTGCTGGCCGGCTGGCACGACACCCGCACCGCAGCCTGCGCCGCACCGGCCGGCACCCGGCATCCGCTCGCCGCCCTCATCGGCTGCGGCTGCGGCACCCGCACGGCCCCGCACAACCGCATCGACCCGCTGCACAACGGCAGCAACGCCTTCGCGGCGCTCATCGCCTCGCTCCAGCGGGCCACGCGCTCGATCCACATGGAGTACTACATCTTCCGCAACGACCGCATCGGCCGCACCATCGCCGCCATCCTCATGCGCAAGGCCCGCGCCGGGGTCGAAGTGCGGGTGATCTACGACGCGGTGGGTTCGTGGCGCCTGGGCCGCAGGCTGCGGCGCGACCTCCGGAGCGCGGGCGTCGAGATCCGCCCCTACGCCCCGATCCGGTTCCCGTGGTTCACGCCCCGCACCAACCGCCGCAACCACCGCAAGATCGTCGTCACCGACGGCCGCACGGCCTACCTGGGCGGCATCAACATCGCCAAATACTACCTCGACGGCGACGGCATGGGCAAGTGGCGCGACGAGCACCTGCGCATCGAGGGCGACGCCGTGGCCGACCTCCAGCGCCTCTTCCTCGCCGACTGGGCCCGCAGCGGCGGACCGCGGCTCGACCCCGCGCACTACGTCGCACCCCACCGTATCGCCGACATGCGGCCCATGCAGATCGCCTGGGCCGAGGAGGGCCCCTCGCGCACCACGCTCGCCGACGCTTTCGCCTCGGTCATCCACCGCGCGCACCGCACCATACGCCTCTCGTCGCCCTACTTCATGCCGCCGCCCTGCATTCTCGACGCGCTGCGCATCGCCTCGCGCCGCGGCGTGCGGGTCGCCGTCATGATCCCCACGTGCAGCGATTCGCGCATCACCGACCTCGCGTCGGAGTCCTATGCCGCCGACCTGCTGGAGGCGGGCGCCGAGCTCTACCGCTACGACAACGGCTTCCTCCACGCCAAACTCCTCGTCGCCGACGACACCGTAGCCTCGGTCGGCACGGCCAACATGGATTACCGCAGCCTTCAGGACAACCTCGAAGTCACCGCCTTCGTCTACGACCGCGCGACCGCGGCGAGCCTGGCCGCGACTTTCGACCGCGACCTGGAGCACTGCGTGCGCATACGCCCCGACACGTGGCGGCGCACGCCCCTGCGGCGCATCGCCTCGGACCTGCTGCGGCTCCTGTCGCCGCTGCTCTGAGGCACAGGCCCGAAGCACGACGCCCCGCAAACCGCCGGCGGGCGGCACCCGCCGCACCGCGGACACGCAACGACATGGATGCAACACGACCATATGCCCCGACGGACGGCCCCGCAGCGGCCGTCCGACCGACACCGCGACAACACGACGACGCTCCCCGCACACGGCGGCGCCGCACGCCGCAGACGCTGCCGCACCACTTCGCGCACCACCTGGCGGCGCTCCTCGCAGCCCTCCTGCTGTGCGGCGGCGCCACGGCCCGCACGCTCCGCTTCGGCGTGCGTGCGGGCTTCCGCGCAGTCGATCACCGGGTCGATCCGGCATGCATCGACGGCATGCGGATAGAGGCCGGCGGCCTCCGCCCGGGGTTCGAGGCGGGCGTTCTGTTACGGCTCGACGTCGCGCGCCGCTTCTACCTCCAGACCGAAGCCTCCTACACCCACACCCGCTGCCGGCTCCGCTTCTCGGGCACGACCTCGGGTACGGCGACGCTGCACGCACGACGGATCGAGTTCCCGCTGCTGCTGGGCATCCGCGCAGGCAATGTCGTGCGGCTCTTCGGCGGCGCCGCGTTCCGCACCCGGCCCCTCGGGCGCGACAGCGCCCCCCGCGGTCTGTACGTGCGCCGCGGAGGCCGCACGACGGCGATCACCGGCGGCATCGGCTTCGACCTCGGGCGTTTCTGCCTCGACCTGCGCTGCACGGGCTATCCCGGCGCACGCGCGTGGCGCTCGGTCGCCGCGGACCGCACGTCGCCTCCCTGCACGGTGCGCGTGCGCCGCGACCTGAGCTACGGCTGCTCGCTCGCCTTTCTGTTCTGAAAAGCGGGCGCCACGCGCAACAAAATTATTTGCGAAATCGTTGAATATTCCGTAACTTTGCGCACTAAAGCGCAGTTAAAGATCCTCCGATGAAGAAAACGCATATACACCTCCTCTGCGGCGCAGTGCTGGCGGGGCTGCTGGCCGGCTGCGGCGGCATGACGAGCCTGCTCCACAGCGGCGACCACAATCTGATGTATGCCAAAGCGCTGGAATTCTACGAGGCGGGGAAATGGTCGCGGGCCTCGACGCTCTTCGAGAACATCGAGCACATCTACGACGGCTCGCCCCGCGAGGACAGCATCGCATTCTTCAATGCCCGCTGCAAATACAAGTCCCGCGAGTGGGACGCGGCCGCCGAACTGCTCGATCGCTTCCGCCGCAAATTCGGCCGCAGCGTCTTCATCGAGGATGCCGAGGGCATGTACGCCATGTGCTTCTACTACCTCTCGCCCGGGCCCACGCGCGACCAGACCATGACCGTGCGCGCCCGCACGGCCATTCACGAGTTCACCTCGCGCTACCCCGCGAGCGACCGCACTGAAGATTTCCGCAAGATCGACGACGAGCTGCTGCACCGCCTGCACGACAAGGCCTACACCAACGCCTACACCTATTATAAGACCGGGCGCTACAAATCGGCCATCGTGGCCCTGCGCAACGCGCTCAAGCAGTATCCCGAGAGCAGCCACCGCGAGCAGATCATGTACCTCACGGTCGTGTCGGGCTTCCGCCTGGCCGACAACTCTGTGCAGAGCAAGCAGACCGACCGCTTCCTGTCGATGCTCGACTCCTACTACTCGTTCATCGAGGAGTATCCCGAATCGGAGCACCGCCGCGAACTCGACCGCATGGCCCAAAGAGCCAAGGACTACCTGGACAAGAACAACAAGGAAAAAACCGAATAACGATGGAGATCAAGAAGAACATCCCCAACAACACCGTCACCCGCAAACTCGTGGACCTGGACCGCGAAACGGGCAACATCTACAAAAGCATCAACATCATAGCCCGACGCGCAAACCAGATCTCCGCCGAGCTCAAGACGGAGCTCACGCGCAAACTCGCCGACTTCTCGTCGCCGACCGACACGATGGAGGAGACCTTCGAGAACCGCGAGCAGATCGAGATCTCGCGCTACTACGAGCGCCTGCCCAAGCCCGCCATCATCGCCACGGAGGAGTTCCTCGACCACGAGCTCTTCTTCCGCGACGGCAGCGAGCCCAAGGAGGAGACGAAAGCCTGAGCCGTAGCACGCGATGTTGCAGGGCAAACACATACTGCTGGGAGTCACGGGAAGCATCGCCGCCTATAAGGCCGCGGTGCTCTGTCGTCTGCTCCGCACCGCAGGCGCCGAGGTGCAGGTGGTGATGACGGCGCTGGCCAAGGAGTTCATCACGCCGCTGACCATGGCCACGCTCTCGAAGCGTCCCATACTGGTCGAATTCTTCGATCCCGAGAACGGCGCCTGGAACTCCCACGTCTCGCTGGGCGAGTGGGCCGACCTGATGCTCGTGGCCCCCGCAACGGCCAACACGCTGTCGAAAATGGCCCACGGCACGGCGGACAACCTCCTGCTCACGACCTACCTCTCGGCCCGCTGTCCGGTAGCCGTGGCTCCGGCCATGGATCTGGACATGTACGCCCACGTCGCCACGCAGCAGAACCTGCGCACGCTGGCCGAACGGGGCGTCGCGGTGATCGAGCCGGGCGAGGGCGAGCTGGCCAGCGGCCTCACGGGCAAAGGCCGCATGGAGGAGCCCGAGGCCATCGTGCGGGCCGTGGAGCGGCTGCTGGCCGCGGGCGAACGGCGCCCGACGCTCGCCGGGAAACGCTACCTGGTGACTGCCGGAGCTACGATCGAACCCATCGACCCCGTGCGCTACCTCACCAACCATTCGACGGGCAAGATGGGCTATGCCATTGCGGGCGAACTGGCGGCACGGGGTGCCGACGTCACGCTCGTGAGCGGCCGCACGGCACTCGCCGCACCGCAGGGCGTGCGCCGCATCGAGGTGCTGACGGCCGAAGAGATGTACCGCGCGGCCACGGAGGCCTTCGACGCGGCGGACGGCGCCGTGATGTGCGCCGCCGTGGCGGACTACACGCCCGAGCAGGTCGCGGAGCGCAAGATGGAGAAGGGCGACGGAAGCCTGACGCTCCGCCTGCGCCGCACGAAGGACATCGCCGCCGAGCTGGGCGCACGCAAGGGCGGACGTCTGCTGGTGGGCTTCGCGCTCGAAACCCACGACGAGGAGGCGCATGCCGAAGCCAAGCTGGAGAGGAAGAATTTCGACTTCGTGGTGCTCAACTCGCTGCGCGACGCCGGAGCGGGATTCCGCGGCGACACCAACAAAGTCACGTTCATCGACCGCACGGGGCGCGAAGCCCTGCCGCTGCTCAGCAAAAGCGAGACGGCGGCACGCATCGTCGATAAAATCGAATCGTTGTCAAAATAGGAGGTCCGCCCATGCTGCGCCGTCTTTCGGTCGAAAACTACGCACTCATCGACAAGCTCGAAATGGAGCTCGACCCGCACCTGAACATCATCACGGGCGAGACGGGCGCGGGCAAGTCGATTCTGCTCGGAGCGCTCGGACTGCTCGTGGGGGGCAAGGCCGAGGGCGGCGTCATCGGCGACCCGTCGCGCAGCTGCATCGTGGAGGGCGAATTCGACCTCGCGGGACTCGGCCTTGAGGCGTGGTTCGAGGAGGCCGACCTGGACCACGCGCCCCGCACCGTCATCCGGCGCACGATCGCACCGTCAGGCAAGAGCCGCGCCTTCATCAACGACCTGCCCGTGCAGCTCGCGCAGCTGCGCGAGCTGGGCGCACGCCTCATCGACATACACTCGCAGCACCGCAACCTGATCCTCTCCTCGGAGGAGTTCCGCACCTCGGCACTGGATACGGTGGCGGGCAACGAAGCGCTGCGGACCGAGTATGCCGCGGCATACGCCGCACTGGGCCGCTTGCAGCGCGAGCTGGAGGCGCTGCGCGAGGAGGCGCTGCGCAGCCGCCGCGACGAGGAGTGGCTCCGCTACCAGACCGAGGAGTTGCGGGCCGCGGGCCTGCGCACGGGGGAAGTCGCCGAGCTGGAGACGGAGCAGGCCGTGCTGGCCGACGCCGACCGCATCGGCGAAACGCTCGGAGCGCTGCACGAGGCGCTCGACGACGAGCAGACGGGCATCCTGCCCCGCCTCAAGGGCGCCGAGACGTCGCTCCACCACATCCGCACGAGCTACCCCCGGGCCGGAGAGCTGGCCGAGCGGCTGCGCTCGGTCATCGAGGAACTGAAGGACATCGGCGCCACGGCGTCCGACGACGCCGAGCGCATCGACGCCGACCCCGAGCGTCTCCAAAAGATCGACAACCGCCTGGCCGCCCTCTACTCGCTCCAGCAGAAGCACCGCGCAGCCACGACCGACGAGCTGATCGCCCTGCGCGACGACTACGCCGCGCGGCTCGACGCCATAGAACACGGCGACGAACGCATCGCGGCACTCGAAGCCCGCACGGCCGAGGCAGCCGATGCGGCCGATGCCCTCGCGGCACGCCTCCACGCCTCGCGCCTCAAGGCCGCCCCGGCGTTCGAGAAACGCATCCTCGCCACGCTGGCCCAGTTGGGCATGCCCGACACGCTGTTCCGCATCGGGATCACGGACACGGGCGCCCCGACCCGCACGGGCCGCGACCGCGTCGAATTCCTCTTCACGGCCAACCGCACGGCGGCGCCCCAGCCCGTGGACCGCATCGCCTCGGGCGGCGAGCTATCGCGCGTGATGCTGGCGATCAAGGCGCTGCTCGCCGAGCGCATGCAGCTGCCTACGATCATCTTCGACGAGATCGACACGGGCGTCTCGGGCCGCATCGCCGACGCCATGGGACGCATCATCAGCGAGCTGGCCTCCACGATGCAGGTGGTGGACATCACCCACCTGCCGCAGGTCGCCTCGAAGGGCGAAACCCACTTCGTGGTGCGCAAACGCGAAGGCCACACGGGCATCGCCCGCCTCGGCGACGAGGCACGCGTGGAGGAGATCGCCAAGATGCTCTCGGGCAGCGAAATCACCCCCGCGGCACTGGAGCAGGCGCGCATCCTGCTCGGGAGGTGACACCCGTTCCGCCCCTGCCCTGCGATCCCGCACACACGACCGGAACTTCCGGCAACAGCACCCGAAAACCCTAACGCACACACCGAAACCATGAAAACCTCCGATTTCCTCTTCCTCGCGGGCGCCGCGGCCCTGCTCGCCCCGTTCTTCCTGTGTCCGGCACTCTACGACGCCTACACGGCCTGCAACGCCGCACACCCCTACCTACTGGCTTTCCTGAAGTTCGGCATCCTCTCGACCGCCGGCGAGGCGATCGGCCTGCGCATCAAGACCGGACGCTACAACGAACCCGGCTTCGGACTGCTGCCCCGCGCCGTGGTGTGGGGATTCCTCGGCATATGGATCGCGGCCGCCATGAAGGTCTTCGCTTCGGGCGTGCCCCTCTTCGCACAGACGCTCGGACTGGAGGAGGTGCCCGCCGCCATGCGGGGAGCGCTCAGCCCGATGAAACTGCTCGGCGCACTGCTCGTCAGCACGGCCATGAACACCACGTTCGGCCCCGTGTTCATGACGTTCCACAAGATCTCCGACACCCACATCCTCGCCCACGGAGGCTCGCTGCGCGCACTGTTGCGCCCCATTCCCGTGGGCCGCACGCTCGCGTCGCTCAACTGGCAGGTGCAGTGGAACTTCGTATTCAAAAAGACCATTCCGCTCTTCTGGATCCCGGCCCACACGATCACGTTCCTGCTGCCGCCGAACTACCAGGTGCTCTTCGCCGCACTGCTGGGCGTCGCACTGGGCGTCCTGCTCTCGCTGGCCGCCGTCGCGTCGCGCAAGGGCTGACGCATCGCTGCGGCGCGTCGGCCCCGACACCCCCGCCGCCGCCCTGAGCGGCGGCGAGCGCACGAAGGCGATGCTCGCGGGCTGGAGCCTCCACGATCCCGAGATCGTACTGCTCGACGAGCCGACCAACAACCTCGACATCGGCAGCCTCGCGATCCTGACCGACACGCTCCGCAACTACCGCGGCACGCTGCTCGTCATCTCGCACGACGACCGCTTCGTCCGCGAAATCGGCGCGACGCACACCGTGGAACTGCCCCTCGCACCGTCGGAAGAGCGGCCGTAGTCCGCGGCTGCATGCAGCCGCGGCGGACCGCAGGCTTCGCGACTTTACAACGCCGAAGCAACAGCGCACGCCCCCCAAGTTAGAGATAAGAAAGTTGCTGCTTCGGAACACAAACTCTTGCAAAAACCCTTTGTTTTAAGGAACTTTGCACGGCAACAGCCCCTGAAAGGGCAGGGTGATTTTGCATTTTCCGCCAAATATGCTACTTTTGCAGTGACATATTGAACACACGGAAAGTGTAGCTTATTCCTTTAGAGTGAACGTAGGAAGTCTTAGATAGAGACATGTCAATTTGCTAATATCCAACAATATAAGTCTAAATATCATTCTAATAAGCAACAATACAGAAAGGAAATCAAGGATTTAAGCGATTCTTCGTTTTTTACATTGCAGTTGTTTTCTGTCTTTTCACTTGCTGGCATTCGCAGACTTTTTTAACAATGATGCTCGACTTGCATACGCTCATTTTCGTTTCATGGCTACGACTGCAAAATCGCATAGCCTATTATTGCATCCAAAAGAGAAAGGAGACAAAGCGCTATTTCATCTCGGATTCTCCACATCATCTTGTTCTCGGCTATGATTGCTTTTTACGGCATAGGCATACCGAAAAACAAATATGCCTTTCTAAATATAGTTTACTTCAGTTTAGCATATATATGGCTAACCGACCAAACTAAACCGAATTTTCGGCTTTTTACTCTCTCTGCTTTCTGAAAACGCACAGCCAAAAGAGAAGACAATATTTCTGCGTATTTTCTCTTTTCGCTGCAATTTTATTTCAAAAATAGCTTCAGCATTCTGTTGTAAGTTTTTAGGATAGAGATTCGCTTGTCCTTTGAAATATTTACATTAATGTTATCGGAGCGGCGAGATCTAATTTGCAGATAAGAAATTATATATTATATCGGAAATCTCGCATTAGCATTCAACTTAATTCCATAATCTATTTTGCTTATTTGCTTACCAGCACAACAACCCCCTATTCTTTGATACAAAAGAATAGGGGGTTGTTATGATTATATAATTGTTTGAATATTGATTAGGTATTGTAAACACATACTCAATCGCTGATAAGGTTGCATATCGGGATTAGAGGCGGCCAATATAACGGATAAATAATTAGAATATATTGACGGATTTTTTGTCGTCATGCTCAATATTGATTTTGAGTATTCAACCCAAACTTGATACATAGCGTCCGTCACTTGGCCATTTTGCATTATTTTCAGACCTTGATCAATTACTTGTTGTATCGGCGTATTGTTATTCCACATGGTCTTTATCCTCCTTTCTTGCCATCATTTTTTCTAACTGTTCTGCATTATTTGTTCCATTGGTCATAATAGCCTCGTCAGCGGCCTTTTTGGATATTTCGTTTTGCCATCTCAATTTGAAATTTGCGCTAAATATTTCGAATTTCTCGAATAATGGCAGCAGCCATAACAATACGCAAATAAGAAATATTAAATTATCTCCCTGAAAGTCAGAAAAGAATTGAAAACAAAAACATTCAGGATAATTGCAACAAACATATGTGGTAGAAAAGATTAAAATCAGTGGATACCACAATCGAGATAACCATGATAAAGTAAAATCTATTGCTTTAGTTAGATCTATTTTTTTGAGATATTCATCGCGAATAAACAGTAATATAATAAAGGCTGTTAGGCATCCTCCAAGAAGAAAGCATACTATTAATAATTTCCAATTTAACAGTTCTATATTCATATTTATCTAATTTTTCTGGAAAGGTAGTTCAAGAAAGCACTACATGAAACAAGCATAAATAAAGCTTCTTCAGAAGCAGGAGTATATGCGCCATCATTATCCATCAAGGCATGTCTAATGCCAGTGTCAGGTTGATTCGTATAGGCATATAATTTATCAAAAGCAGCCTTTAATAGTTTGGGTATAATAATACCGTTTGTTTCCAAGTGGTTTAATGCTTTGCCCAATGAATTTTCGCCTGTCTTTTCTCTGCAAAAAGCTTCTACTGCCGAAATTGATTCTTTGATTGAGTTACGATAATCTGCCGTAGGACGTTGTGCATATAACTCCAATGCCCTGTTAAGATGTGTTTTGATATTGCGAGATGTATTTACCATTGCATCTTCAATTGTAGCAATCTCGCTTTTTGATGTAATCTCAACGATTTCTTGTCCGACAATGCGATAGGCAAAATTTAAGCGTTCAAACTCAAAATTTAACTGACGCACAAATCTATTAGCAACCGGACATGACCTACTACGTTTGCCGTCCTGTGTATATAAATATTTTATCGTAAATTCGATTAGATTTAATTTTTGGAACCATGAGTTGCTTTTATCTTCGATATAGTGTGTGGCAACAATATGATAACTTCTTCCTTCGTAAAATTTACTTTCACGAAGATTCAAAAAATAAGTCCATAAATATTGTTCCATTTTTACATAAGGCTCATCACTATATGTATATAATCCTGAATCAATGAAGAAAGCATGCAACTTATCATAGCATGAACAAATTGCATTCTGTATTTCGAGTGTGATCTTTTCTCTGATAATCACATCCGAAGGTTTAGTGTAACCGTATCTTTCTGAAAAAAGTCTCATACTATTGTTATTTTTTTGTCTCTGATATTATATCCCAAAACCGATTGAAGAATGCTGTCAGCCGTTCAATGACGGTTTCGCGTTTTTTAGTGCGGTCGCCGGTGGGCGTGAAGCGCGAGACGGGCGGCAGGACTTTGGTTATCGCGGTTCCCGTCGTCTGCACGAATCCGTCACGGAAAGCGCCGTCCATGAACTTGTAGGCTTCGTCGCGGTTTAGATTTTCGTCGGCAATGATTCGGTCCAGCTCGGCGCGACGCTGCTCCTCGACATAAGCGAGCCAATCCTCGTCCACGTCGGAATCGGGCGTCAAGGATTCGATGAACCGTTCGATTAGCTCTTTCTTGTTGCGCAGATCAACGCTCGAATCGATCGCCTTGCGGATCGACACGACAATCTCCTTGTCCTGCAAATGTTCATCGTGGTATTTACGGATCAACGACAGAATATAGTCGATATTGATCTCCACCTGCTTGATAAGTTCCATTTCGAAAACGAGATCTTCGTTGATATGTTCCGCTTCGTGTTTCTGTGGTCGGAATTCATTGTAAAGGTCGATATAGGTGCTGTGGTAATCCTGCACGTCTCGCTCGGTCAGAATCTCGCTACCGACAAAAGCGTCGAATGTTGATAGGATATTTCGCAGTTTGAGAATCGCACCGTACAGCCGCACAAAGTTCTTTTTATTCTGCTCGCCGATAATCTGCTCGCCGACAGGATATTTCGACTGCAATTCGTTCACCAATTTCGCATAACCGCGAATCTCTTTGTCGTTCTGCGTGTATCCGTTGTAATACTCGTCAAAGGTTTTGAGCAGCACGATACCTGCCGCCTCCTTGTCTCCGAACAGGGCAAGACTTTCGTTCGTAGCCGTTTCGAGGTTGCGGAAACATACGATATTGCCGAAGGTCTTTATCGAGTTCAGGATGCGGTTCGTGCGCGAATAGGCCTGCAATAGCCCGTGCATCCGCAGGTTCTTATCGACCCAGAGCGTGTTGAGCGTTGTTGCGTCGAAGCCCGTCAGGAACATATTGACGACGATGAGCAAATCCAGCTCCCTGTTCTTCATGCGGAGCGAGACGTCTTTGTAATAGTTCTGGAACTTGTCGCTCGACGTATCGTAGGAGGTCGAGAACATCGCATTGTAATCCTCGATGGCACTTTCGAGAAAGTCGCGCGAACTTCGGTCCAGACCGCTCGTATCTTCGGGGTTTTCGTCGATGATGAAGCCGTCCGCATCTTCGTTCACACCGAAACTATATATGGTCGCCACTTTCAGACGCTGCGCGCTCGGTAACTCCGCCATTTGCCGTTTGAACTCGACGTAATACATCTTGGCCGTTTCAATAGAGGAGACGGCGAAAATCGAATTGAAGCCTGTAATGCGCCGCCGTTGCTTTACCTCCTCGACCTTATTGCGACGACCGGCCAATGCCACTTCTCTGATATTGGTTACAGCCTGAAACTCATACGATCTCGCAGTGCGTTTGGTCTTTTGGTTGAAGTGTTGAAGAATGTAGGTGACGATATTGGCGATTCGCCGCCTGTCTGCCAGAGCCTCTTCGCGAGCGATGTCCCATACCATCGAGTTTTCGATCACCTCCTTTTCCTTGATGGTCCGAATATATTCTATGCGGAACGGCAGCACGTTCTTGTCGTTGATGGCATCGACGATCGTATAGGTGTGCAACTGCTCGCCGAAAGCCTGTTCGGTCGTCCGCAGGTCCGGCTTACCGCCGCTTACGGCATTCTTAGCGAAAATGGGCGTACCCGTGAAGCCGAAAAGGAAATAGCGTTTGAATTTTCGAGTAATGCCCGTGTGCATATCCCCGAACTGCGAACGGTGGCACTCGTCGAAGATGATGACGATTTTTTGCTGGAACACGGGATGTTCCGCATGACGGCCGATGAAGACCGAGAGTTTCTGAATCGTCGTGATGATGATTTTCGCCGCAGGGTCCTCCAACTGCCGCTTCAGAATCGCCGTACTCGTATTGCTGTTGGCCGCCCCGCGCTCGAATTTGTCGTACTCGCGCATTGTCTGGTAGTCGAGGTCTTTGCGGTCGACCACGAACACTACTTTGTCGATGTAAGGCAGTCGGCTCGCCAACTGCGCCGTCTTGAACGAGGTGAGCGTCTTGCCGCTGCCCGTCGTATGCCAGACGTATCCGCCGCCCTCGACCGTGCCGTACAGCTTGTAGTTGTCGGCGATATGGATCTTGCTCAAAATACGCTCCGTAGCCACTACCTGATAGGGACGCATGACGAGCAGCAGCCGGTCGGAAGTGAATACGCAATATCGGGTCAGCAGATTGAGCAGCGTATGTTTGGCGAAGAACGTGCGGCCGAATCCCATCAGGTCGGTAATCGGCCGGTTGTTGGCGTCAGCCCACCACGAGGTGAACTCGAAGCTGTTACTCGTCTGTCTACTCTTGGTTTTGTTGCCGTTCGATGCCTCCTTTATATGACTTTGGCGAGTCGTGTTGCTGTAATACTTGGTATAGGTTCCGTTCGAGATGACGAACAGCTGCACATACTCGAAAAGCCCGCTGCCCGCCCAGAAACTCTCCCTCTGGTAACGGTCGATCTGGTTGAAAGCCTCCCGGATGTCGACGCCGCGACGCTTCAATTCGATATGCACCAACGGCAGACCATTTACCAATACGGTAACGTCGTAACGATTGGGACGCGCTCCGTTATCTACCTCGTATTGGTTGATGACCTGTAGCGAATTGTTATGGATATTGCCTTTATCGAGCAGGTAGATATTCTTGACCGTTCCGTCGTCGCGCGTCAGCAGCTGCACATGATCCTCCTGAATGATTGCGGTCTTTTCGACGATTCCGCTGTTCTTGTTGGCGATACAACCCGTAAAGAGCCGCGACCACTCCGCATCGGTAAAGGTATAACCGTTGAGTTTTTCCAACTGTCGGCGCAGGTTGGCGACCAACTCCGTCTCGGTGCGAAACGGCAAATAATCGTAGGCCTGCCCTTCCAACAGAGCGATAAACGCCCGTTCGAGTTCGGCTTCCGACTGATACTCTTTTTCCGTGCGGTATTCGGCTTGGTAATCGCTGACAACCGTACTTTCGGGATTCTCAGCTACGAGGTTGTATTTATACATGTCGGTTCTTCTGTTTAAATAGGTTAGTCCTGCGGGGTTGCGGCTATGGCTTGGTATGCTGGCGACACTCGACTCTCTCTCGAAGATCGACGAGCGTTTCGCCTTTGTAGCTGAACCATAATGTGCCTTGTACCGGATGATCGAACTGTTTTAGTTTTCGAGCCAGCGCAGAAAGCGATGTCGTCTCTCCATTATATTCAATGTGGCGATCATCGACAACCGTAACTTTTATGTTCGGATCCCCAACGAACAAAAGTTCGCTGCCGAATGGAATATTGCAAGTGCTGAATCGGAAAGGGCCGCGCCTTGCCGTTTCCCTAATCTCTTCGGCAATTTGTTCGTCCAGAATTTCGTGTCCCTCGGGAGTAAGGCGTTGCAGCCGGTCGAGTGTTCCGCTGATTTTAGCGATCGACTCTAAAAGACCATAAGCATCTTCGACCGACATCGCATAAAATTCCTTTACGCGTTCCTTACCGTCAAAGTTTTCGATGGTTCGCAAGTCGGGATTGAGTTTGTCTATGAGTTTGTGCAGTTCCTTGTCGGTCAGTTCACTATTTACATGATATACGGCATAGACCCGAAACGCGAAAGGAATCGTTTCGCTTCGGTTCAATTGTTTGAGCCGTTTTTCGATATTATGCGCATAGCCAATCTTGACAAAATCCGGGAAAGAGGGATTTGTCAGGATGTAAATTACACCTTTTGTTTTTTCGCTGGTCATGATGTTGCCTTTGTAAAGGTTAATAGTTTGTCTCTGTAATATTCGTATTGTTGTCGGCGGGCGGTAATCTCGGCGGGCAGGCCCTCAGAAATATCATTTACCAATGTCTCGAATTTGTCTAATATGGCAACAATGCGCTGCTGCTCTTCCATTGGAGGAATAGGAATCTGCAACTTTTTGAACTTGACCATATCGACCGATTCAAACCCTGATGTATTCGTATTGCTTTTACACCATTCATCGACAATGAACATATAGTAGAAGAAAAACTTCATATCCAATTCATTGATAAGCGATTTGCGAATTGCCAAATTCGTAAATCGCTGATTTGCCAGCGAATCAATCATTATCAAAGCGTGTTCGCCGATTGTTGCCGTCGTCGCTAAAATAATCGAATTGGCAGGAAACAATCGTCCACCCTTTACAGCTTTGGAGGTGATATGTCGTATCGAATCTTCCAATATCCGTCCATTCGTGCGAATATCTTCCATGCGAAACCAAGGAATCGTACCATTCGTCCAATATTCCGGTTTTGCTTTGGAGGGTGTATAACCGTTTTTAATTTCAAATACCTCACTCATTGTCAGCCATTTCACCTTCCCTTTGAGGGGGGGGGTAATTCCATTGAATGTCAGTAACTTATTGCGATAGTATTCATACTGTTTCCGCCGCGCCTCCAATTCAGCCTCCAATTCAGCCTCCAATTCAGCCTCCAATTCAGTGAACTTATCGAGAATATTTACGATTTCATTCTGGATGGCAATAGGTGGAACGGGCAATATAATTTTAGACATAGCTCGATCAGAAACTCTCATTACTTTTGTCCCGGTCACCAACGGCTTTTTCTGCTCTTGAAAGTACTCAGAGGAGAAAAAATAAGCGAGATATTTAGGATTTTGGTGATGACTAAAAATATAAGCGTCACCACTTATTGCAATCTCATCTTCACCGAGCCAAGCAATAGCCTTGCAAACATCTTCTACATTCTCGCTTGTTGTTGCAATAACCAAATCTCCTTGTTTAGCTTTTTTCAGTTTCTTTGCCAATTCAGATGATACGCATGTTTTTGTCGTAAACGTAAATAAGTTATACGAGGTATAGATTTGCCCATAGTGGATGCAGCCAACTCCATCATCTGTAAAATCTTTCTTTTGCAAACCATTTCCGCGTACAAAAGTTCCAATCTCTCCCAATGCCTTATATTCTACTCCATATGGGCACAACTCCCGAATCATCTCCTCGATACGACTCATTGCTTGCCTCCTTTCTTCTTTGAGGTTTTGGCGGTCAGTGTCTTGATGGAATCCATATATGCTTGCTCCACCGGAGAAAGTGTCCTGACCTGATATTTCCGATATTCGGCAATCGCTTTCTCTTCGGCCTGTTTATGGGATATGCGTCCTGCTCCGGACAATAATTTTTCGCCGGTCGAGGTCAAGATCGTATCCAATTGTTTGATGTAATCGGACATATACATCGGTTTATGCCGGATCGCCTGTATTTCGGCAAAATCGAAATACCCCGATACAAGATTGTTCAGCACTTTCAACTCTTCCTCGCTCAAATAGTTTTTGGCAACCGTAATATCCGTTCTGGCGGGTTGTTCGCCTGCGAAAGTCGTCAGCCCCATGAATAGTTTGTCTGCATCGGCACGTTCGTAGATAACTTCGGCAGCCGTATGTCCGTGCGCCGCATAGTGCAGTTTGTTCTGCACGATTTTGAAGAACTTGACGGACTGCTCTGCTTTCGGGTCGTAATCGACACTCGTGGCATACAAATCCAGCACCTGACGATACATTACCTTCTCCGACGAGCGTATATCACGGATGCGGTCGAGCAGTTCGCGCCAGTATCCGCCGCCACCCATCTGCTTCAACCGCTCGTCGTCCATCGTGAAGCCTTTTATCATATACTCTTTCAGTCGCTCGGTCGCCCAGCGTCGGAAATTCGTGGCAATACGGGATTTTACCCTGTATCCCAATGATATAATCATGTCAAGATTATAAAACGGAATTTCGCGCTCGACTTGTCGGCTACCCTCCGTGCGAACCTGTCGGAAATTCCGACAGGTTGAAATTTCGTCCAACTCATGCTCTTCGAAGATATGCTTTATATGCTCTACTACATTCGTTCGCGAAGTCTGATACAGGTCTGCCATCTGTTGCTGTGTCAGCCATACGTTCTCATTCTCCAAACGGACCTCGATTTGGGTTATCCCATCTTCCGTCTGGTAAATGACAATATCATTATTTTTGTTCTCTTCCATAATCATTCGTTTTTACAAAGTAGCTATAATCGCGTCGATCGCCGTGCGCAATACATGCTGGCGGGCGACGATTTCGGCAATACGCTTGTTCAGTTCGTCGATGTCCACGACTTCGCGCGTATCGGGTTGTTCGACATACGACGATACCGAAATATTGTAGTCGTTCTCGGCAATCTTACCGTTTTCGACCAGCCGGGCGAAATGCGCGTCGTCCTTGCGTGCGATGAACGCATCGAGAATTCGTGCGATATTCGCATCGGAAAGTTTGTTCTTGTTGCCTTCGTGGATAAATTCACCCGAAGCGTCGATAAAGAGCGTTGCATTGTCTTTCTTGCTCTTTTTCAATACGATGATGCAAGTGGCGATGCCGACACCGAAAAAGAGGTTGGCAGGGAGTTGGATAACGGTGTCGATGTAGTTATTGTCGATCAGATATTTGCGGATTTTTTGCTCAGCTCCGCCACGATAGAGTACGCCGGGGAACTCGACGATAGCTGCCGTGCCGTTCGTCGCTAACCACGAGAGCATGTGCATCGTAAAGGCAAGATCAGCCTTGCTTTTCGGCGCAAGAATACCGGCAGGGGAAAAGCGAGGGTCGTTGATTAGCAGCGGATTTTCATCGCCCGCCCATTTGATTGAATAGGGCGGATTGGAGACGATACACTCGAACGGCTCGTCGTCCCAATGTTTCGGCGCAAGCAGCGTATCGCCCAACGCAATATCAAATTTTTCGTAGTTGATATCGTGCAGAAACATGTTGATACGGCAGAGGTTGTAGGTCGTGATGTTGATCTCCTGCCCGTAAAATCCCTGACGCACGTTCTCCTTACCTAATACTTTGGCAAATTTCAGCAAGAGCGAGCCGCTGCCGCAAGCCGGGTCATAGACCTTGTTCACCTGTTTTTTCCCGACGAGCGTAATTCGGGCGAGCAGTTCGGAAACCTCCTGCGGCGTAAAGAACTCGCCGCCCGACTTGCCTGCATTGCTGGCATACATCGTCATCAGAAACTCGTAGGCGTCGCCGAACGTGTCGATCTGGTTGTCGGCCAAGTTGCCGAACTTCATGTCGCCGATCTTGTCGAGAATCTTCACTAACGTCTCGTTGCGTTTCTGCACCGTAGCACCGAGCTTGTTGCTGTTCACGTCGATATCAGCGAACAAACCTTTCATGTCGTCCTCGCTCGCCGCACCTTTGGCCGAGTTCTCGATTGCGTGGAAAATATTGCTCAACGTCTCGTTCAGATTGGGGTCAGCCGCTGCGTTTTTCCGTACATTTCCGAAAAGCTGAGACGGAAGGATGTAAAAACCCCGCTCTTGTACGGTTACCTCTCGCCCAAACTCGGCCTGCTCGTCCGAACATGCGGCATAATCGAAGTCCGCATTTCCCGCACGCCGCTCCTCTGCATTGATAAATGCGGTGATATTCTCGGAAATGAAGCGGTAAAACAACATTCCCAAGACATAATTTTTGAAGTCCCAGCCATCGACGCTGCCGCGCAGGTCGTTGGCTATCTGCCAGATCGTGCGATGGAGTTCCGCACGTTCCTGTTCTCTTGCCATATATCGTTATCTGTTTATCAATTCTGTAATATCCACTTCCAATAGTTCTGCGATACGAATCACAGTATCCAGCTGCGGCTGCGACGAGTTGGAACACCACTTCGATACAGTCGAAGGGTCCTTACCCAACTGCTCCGCCAGCCATTTGCCCGTTTTGCTCTTTTCCGCAAGAATGATTTTCAATCGGTTTATCTTTTTCATTACTATGCTCGAAACTGATTGCAAACAAAGATATTGAAAATAATTCAACCCTCATAATATTTGGCCGCAGTTTTATCAATCGCATTGTATTTTTGTCGTCCTTATGGCTTTACTTTGTGACATTTTTGTCGAACATTTCTTAATATACACTCTTACTTCCTATGTTAAGCGTTTGCCGAAGCTGTTTTGGTTCGGGCTTGCCCGTTGTCCGCTGAAATCTTTTCGGGGTAGCCTAATACCCCGACAAACATTCGTTGTCGGGAGGATCGCCATTCAATCTGCAAGCAGAGGCGGTATGATTGTCCGATATTGGGCTGTTCGGATTCGGCAGAACAAATGAACAAAGGGGCTATTCGCATCAGGAACAACAATCATTTATCGTCCGTTGAAATTTGAACGAGAAAAGGGAACAGAAAAAATTGCAGCGCGATTTGGAAAGATATTCGTGTAGATGTGGAGTCGGCGAATAAGCCCTACGCGGTCGTGAAACGCTCCCATTATAGCCGTCATATTGCAAGACAGCATATCCCCGCCACTTATCAAGGTCTCGCAACAAACGCTCAAGATGAACAGGAAACACGAGGAACACCTCTTATAGAGGAAATATTCATTTCTTCTC
>ERZ778510.861-NODE-861-length-22359-cov-4.472740_pt1 | contig 22359 bp, 30 predicted proteins | sample MGYA00510348_ERZ778510 | MGnify/ENA primary metagenome ERZ778510 (study PRJEB29527, sample SAMN07138969) | mouse gut metagenome | material: feces | host: mouse | place: China:Nanjing | collected 2016-01-25 ... | reverse complement strand
CTGTCGTAGTCGAGGTAGATGATGCCATGGAAGTAGACAACCCACGAGCAGTATTCGTTGTAAATTGTACTCGTCCACCAATACTCGTAGCGGGTGCTCCCGTTAGGTAGCTTGTTGGGATAAACCCAACTGCCTTTCTCATTCTGATAAGGAAAAAGGGCAAATTCACACCCACCGTCATTCGCCTCTGTCATAAGAGCATTTATTACGGTGCGGTTCAACCACATCAGATATGCCTGTCCGGCCGACGGCAACCAACGCTGCTCATCTGGATAACCTATATAGTCCGCACAGAAATTGGCCGCTACGGCATTATGTGCATAGTCAAATATTTTGGTTGTGTTCATATTGCCGTCCATATCAGCTCGGGCGCGGTTCTGCGCGTCCGCCCACAAGTCATCAACGTACATGCCGTTTTCATCGAGATTATTGATTGCGGGAATGCCGGGAATCAATGCGCCGTAATCTTGGTTGCTGCACCAAACCATTCTATCTTCGGATAGGGAGTTTTGAGCGATAACAAAAGAGGTTTCTGCTGTCGATACAAGAATACCATAATAGTAGTAATCATCAAAATACTCATCCTCATCCTGCACGTCCCACCCGGCATTAGATTCATTCATAACATCCCAATCCGACACATAAGTGTCAGATGTATAAGGAACGCTACGATACGCGCCCGTTTTGTCGCTGAATAACGCAGAAAGATACAGATGTTTTACGCCTATTGGCAAATTCCACAGATTGATTTTTCGCGCCTCTGCAGCCGCAGTCTTCACCAACTGAAAAGACGCGCCAAGTCCTGCTATCTGTGAGAATACCGCATATTTGTAGCCGTGTGGAACATCGAACTCCACAACGCCGTTTTCGTCGGCGGTCAGTTCTTGCCTTGGTAAAGATACAACGGGGTAGCCTTTGGAGTGGAACACGTCGAGCAATACCGTCGCACCTGCGCCGCTGACCGCTCCCTCGCCGTCATAGCCGCGAACTGTCACCTTGACATGCTCCCTCGGTATCTCCCCGAGCGTCTCCACCACCTCGCCGACCGCGTTTGTCAGCGCAAGCAGCGTCCCGCCCACCATTTCGGGCGTGATTGATTTCGGCATTACCGCCGAGCGGATCTCCTCCGCTGTCTCCCGGAGCGCGTCCGGTTTCCATTCTTCTTTCATCGCTTTCTCTTGATGTTGTTTAATGGTTCATTGAATATCTTTTTCCCTTATGCGAATGTCGCCGTAAATGCCTCAGCAAATACCGACGCTCTCGTGCTTTGAGGCGCAACCTCGTCAGCCACAATCAGTGCGTGGCTCGGTCGCCGTGTCGCCGTCCGCTCGCCGTTCAGCAGCCAGTCGAGCGTCTTGCCGCTGACCGCCGTCGCCGGATGAATACCCTCGCTCGCATAGCGGCTCGCAACCCTCGCGTCCTCCATGCTGTCGGCCTCATAGGCTATCTCCTGCCCCTGCTCCACGTCGCCCGTTAGGCTGAGTCCGTTCTGCAGGGCGAGCGTCCACGCACCCTCCACCGCGCCCGTCACCTCCAGGGCAACGTCCACAAGGCTCTGTCCCTCTCTCGCTCGCGTTATCATTCCACCGTGATTTTTCCGTTATCACCTATCGCAACGCGGCTCACGGCCACCCCCGCCTCGCGGCACATCTCACGCGCCCTCGCGCACCACAGACGCGACCCGATTCCGTGCTGCATCTTGCGGATCTCGCCGCCAAGCAGCGGCAACTCGCGCCACTCCCCACGGTTCGCCACCATTACATGCTCTATCGTCTGAGCCTCCGTCCCGGCCACCACGCAGCCTCCGCCCGCTATCAGCAGGTCGCCGCCGTTGGCCTCCGTCTGCAGTCCGTTCATTTCAACACTCCTTTCACCGTCTCGTCAATGGCTACCGTCGCCGGAACGGCGGCAATCTCCTGCTCTATCTTCACGCGAACCTCAACCTCGGCCTTCGCAAAGGCGCGGGCAATCTCCCCGGCTATCGCCGAGGCAACTATCGAGGTCGCTTTCTTTTCGGGGCATTCCGTCGCTATCCGCTCAAACTCCGACGCGAGCCGTGCCGTGCTTTTCTCCTTGTCGTATGCCATTGCTTAATCAGTGTTTAATCGTCGTTTAATAATCGTTTGATTCTATCACGTACTCGGTGTCGCTCACTGCCGTTATCTCTATCACCTGGCGGTTGGCGTGCGTCATCTGCTTGGCCGAGAACCCGGTCACAACCATGTGCGTTATCCCGAACAAGTCCAAAAACGCCGAACTAACCTCCAACGCCTCCGGCCTCTCCAATATCTCCCGCAACTGAGCCACCGCCCGCTCCGGGTATTGGTCTATCAGCTCGCCGTTGTCGTCCACCGCCGCAAGCCCCACCGAGATATTCATCTGATAGTCCCCGTCGGTGATATACTCCTTTATCGTCCCGGCTCTCCCGACAAGTGCCGTCTGAACTATCTGTTTCTGCAACGACACATTCACCGTCGCGTCGTTGATAAGCAGCAACCCCTCGCCCGGAACTTTCACCACAAGGTCGGTCAGCACCGTGCGCCCAAGCCAATAGTCGCCGCTCCCGCTCCAAGCCTCCTCCCGCTTGTTCACAGGTCGCTCCCCGCTGTCCGTACCACCCCCGGTCTGATACCCCGGCAGCGTCCCGAGCTGATAATCCTCCGCTTTCTGTGCGTCGCGTCCACGGTCGGGGCGGTGGCGATATAGCAGCCCCTTGGCTTGTATCGCAACTCCCGAGGCCACAAACGCCGCGTTGATGATTTGTAAATTGTAGTTCTGCATATCTCCGTTTATTGAGGTTATAGGGCATAATTCGCGTCATTCACCGCCGACAGCAACGCCTCGGCAACCGCGTCCTTTATTCGCTCCTTGCTTTCTGAAAGGTTGGTTGTGGTAATGGTAAACTTGTCGATAAGGCGGTCAATGGTAATATTTATGTTCTTGACCTTGTCGGTCTCCTTGGAGCTTGCGCCCCCGACACCGCCAAGAGCCGAGCCAATGGGCGATGCACCACCACCGCCACCATTACCACCGCCGTTGCCGCCTCCGCCGTCAACCACGCCTCCACCGCCGGAATTATCGACGGGTTGCTCGGGGTGGTCTGCCGCCCATGAGCGGTCTGCTGCCTCTTTGCCAAGGCGGGCGATTTTGTCAAAGTTGAGTTTTTCGGCGACCCAATTATATTTGTCGATAAACCAATTTATGAGGGCGTAGAACTTGTCGCGCACCCAATCAATGATTTTGCCGAAGAACCCTTTTATTGCGTTGGCTACATTCTTGAAAGCGGTAACAAGGGGCTTGCACATAGAGCTGACCTTTTCCACAACTGCGTTTACAACCTTGACGACAAAGGCACGGATAGCGGCTATCCAAGAGCGTATCTTGTTGACAACGGTCATAAAGATGTTTGCCACCTTTTGAGCCATAGCCTTTATATTGTTCCACACGCCGACGGCAAACTGCGCGATGTTATGGGCGAGGTTTGAAATCAACTCCCAGGCATAGGAGAAAATGGCTTTAATCCCCTCCCACGCCGTAAACACGGCCACGCGGAATCCGTAGCACTTATCCCAAAGTTGCTGCACAATGGCGATAACTGCGGCAATGGCTGCGGCTATCCACCCGACAATCGGAATATTCATTATCGCCACACCGATAGAACGGCAAGCGTTTTGTGCGAGGATCTTGAACGCGGTAAAATAACCTCCCGTGGCCGTAATGGAGGCGTTCATCAGCACGAGGTTCATGCAAACCTTTCTTATTCCCGAAACCACGCCGGAGAATGCCCCGGCGAAATTCACGGTTTTAAGGTAGGTTATGGCCTTGGCCGCGCTGTATATCAGCGGCACGAGCTGCGCGATAGGCAGCAGCGCACCCGATACAACCTTGACCCATATACCCATGTCGCCGCAGCAGTTGAATATCGAGATTTTGAAATCATCGAACCGCGCTTGCACACGGGCGAGCCGCTCGTTATAGGTAGCCATAACGATGTCGGCCTGGTCAATGGCCGTGGTCGTTCCGGTAATAGCCTCCGTCCATTGCTGAACCTTGGGTATGCCCTGCACGAGAGCCATAGCGGCGGCGGAGTTCTCCTTGCCGAACAACTTACTGAAAAGAGCGTCGTCCTGCATTACGGGTTTCAGTATCTGCAGACGCTCGGCGAGCGATTTGCTCTTGTCGGTCAGATCCGACACCTTGATACCTGCGGCGGAGAGTTCCTGCTGCACGTCCTTTGGGAGGAAACGACCCTGCGCGAGCGTTGACATTACGTTACGCAGAGCGACACCGCCCTCAGAACCTTTCTTGCCCGCCTTGTCGAGAACCTGAATCGCCGCGTTGGTTTCCTCAAAAGATACACCTGCGGCTTTCGCGGCCATTCCACACTGCGAGAGAGCCTCCTTGATAGCGGGCAACTCGGCAGAACCCTCGCGGGCGGCTGCGGCCATTGTGTTCATCATTTCCCACATACGGTCGGACGCGGCCATAGGGTCGTCCAACGACACGCCGTATTGGTTCATCGCAGTTGTCAGAACCTCAGCTGCGGCGGTCGCGTCGCCTTTCATCATCTTGCTTAATGTGGCGACGTTCTTGCCCATGTTGTTTAACGCCTCGCTGTTCTTTGTCAGCTCCGGCGAAAGTTGGGAGAGCAGGAGTTTGTAAGAGGTGACAGAACCTGCCGCCGAGATACCGAACTCCTTGGCTGTGCCTCGGGCGGCTTTCTCCAAGGCGGCATATTCCTCGGCGGTAACTCCGGCGATAGCCTCCAGTTCCGCAAGTTCGGCATTGAGTGCCGCACCGGGCGCAAGAGTGCTGTCAAGGGCGTTGCCGAGGTTCTGAACGTATTGTGTGAACTGGTTTAATGCAAGAATTTTCCCCTCAAAACTATCCCACAGCGACGTGGTAGCCCGCAGATTCCGTTGGAGGTCGTTGACCCCCTCCGAAATCTCGGCCACCACGGTGTTGCAGTTGCCGCTTATGTTGAATGCGTAATTGAAATTATAATTCATTCAGCAGGAGCAAATAGTTTTGAGAGGATTTTTGCGATGTTACCGAGCCGGAAACTCTCCACCCACACCGCTTGCTGAAACAGCATCGCCCACTCCTCGTCGTCGAGCGTTGCCGGGTCTATTATGAAATTGGCGCGTATCAAGGCGCACCCTTTCGCTATCTCCCCGAGGTCGTCCGTTCCGTCCTCGACCTCGGGCAGTGAGTACGCCTCTACAAGTTTTTTAACTTAGACACGCACTTGCCGAAGATAGCCTGCAGTTCGCCGTTGGCCTGGAGTTTATACACCGCGTCGGTCTTCATCATGGGCGAGCCGCCGAGCCAGCAGTTGTCGAAGAATATCTCCGCAGCCTTTACCTCGTTGTTTTTGGCCGTGGCCGAAAAGGCCTGCATTGTCTTCATGTCGGGGCGACGGAAATAGCCGACGTGCCTTTCGTTGAAATCGGGGTCTACAACCTCAATCTCCACCACGCGACCGTGCTTGGCTTTCCATTCGGCCACCTGCTCGGCGGTCACTCCGCCGTCAACGGTTGTCATTTCATTCTCGGGGTTCTCGACCTGCGCGGTCACTTTCTCTTTTGCCATATCTTTTTTGAATGTTTGGTGCAGGGCGGCTCTTGCGCCACCCTGCGGGTTATTTACTTGGTTGGTTTATTCCGGGCATTACACGCCGTCCGGCTTGCCGTACTCGATATGCGACACTATCAGTTCAAGTTCCACCTGCTGATTCAAGTCGCCCTCTTTCCAGTCGCGTTTGTTCTCGGCAAACTGGCAGTTATGGATCTTATCCACAACCACGATGCCGTTGTCGGGCAAATATGACACCTCGATAGGGAACGGTGCGATGTCCTGCAATCGACCGCCGGGGGCGTTGCGGCATATTGCCACGACCTCGCTCATGTAGAGCGTGATTTTTGCAGTGGCCTCGATACGCCCCTTGCTGCGGCTCACCGGGTAGCGTCCCGCGCCGTAGTTGTTCTGCACATCCTGCTTTTCACCGTATGAGATTGCCGTGATACCCGATACCGGGACACCGTTTATGCAAGTGGCGACATCGCCCCACGCATACTCCGTTCCGTTAATCAGAGGAATGCCGTTTCTGATGTTTGCTGCATCCATTCGTATGTTTGCTTATTGGTTAGACACTCGTGGCATAACCTATTTCAAGGTCGAGGTTGCGCATCACGCCCACCGCCACGTTCTTGATTACACCGCGCACCCTCGACGTGGAGAGTATATTCTGGTCGGGATCGATGTCGAACTTGTAGCCGCTCAGCTCCCCGGCCTTTTCCATTTCGGTAAGATACAAGTTGCCCGTGGTGATAAGGTGTTCCACAGCCGTGCGCTCCAGTTGCCCGGTGCTTGCGTCAACTTTCATGGGGCGGCCGAGCTTCGGCAGCAAATAGCTGCGCACACCGCGCACGGCCTTATCCATAGTCCGCACGTCGCTGATATAGGCATAGTCGCTCGTCGCCGTGTCGAGGGTGTGGTTGTCGTTGAAATACGCTCCCGCGATGCCGTCGTAGGTACGCAGGAAGATATAGCGCGATTCATCGAGCATTTCCACCACCGCCGTATCGAGGTCGCGGTATTTCGTGCCGTCACCGAATGCGGCGAGGGCTATATTCGTCGGGAACTGCTCCACCCATGCGATGCTTTGGTGGACGCTCGCCTTTGATACCGCGCCGAGCAGGTCGCCGAGTGCCGACACGCTCGCCTTGGCTGTCTTGTTGGCCTCGGCCTCGTAAAGTTCGGCGGCTACGCCCGCGCCGTCCTGCCCGATAATCACAGACACACCGTTGCGCCCGATCTTCGCTATGTCGTTCGACAGTTTTGTCACGTCGGCCACCTTGGGAGCGTAGAGGATAGACAGCGGTTTGTTCTGCATTTCAAGCGTGGTGCGCACGCTCTGCAGGGAGTTCAGTATGGTCTCGCTCAGTTCCACCGAGCCGTTCCACACGCCCACCTGGCGCAGACGACCGTCGGCGTAGTTCTGTATCTGCTTGATTTCAGAGAATGCCGGGGTGCTTGTCGCGGGCTTGAAGATACCTACATACAGCGACACGCCGGGGTTCATGTTGAAAATGGAGTTGAGGATATAGTGCAGCACCTTAGTCTCCCACGCGGGCGCGTCGGCGGTGATACCGTATTTCTCGGCCACCTCAATCTGCGAGATTGCGTGAATGCGCTCCGTGGTGGTAAACCCTGCCACACCCTCCTCAGCCTCGGGCAACGTGGCCGAGTAGAACACAAGGCCGCTTATGTGGTCTTCGCCGGGCAGGGCGCGGACTACATTGCCGTTGGTGCGGGTTATGGTGAGATTCTGCATTATTCGTCGGCGTTAGGGGTTTCGGGTTCATTTACGGCCTCCCCGGTCAGTTCGTCAACCTCCGGCGCGGGGGCGGCAGGGGCTGCGGCAGGTGCGGGGGTGTCGGCTTTCTTGGCGCGGGCGGCTGCGCTCTCGCGCTTGTAGCTGTACACCTCGCGGTTTTTGAGGGTGTTCGCATGGTTCTGCGCGTCGTTGCGGGTATAGAATGCCGTGCCGTCGGAGGTCACATGAACCTCGTTGATGTCGGGGTTGGCTTTCAGCACTTCGGCGGCTACCTTGGCGGCGGCTTTCGAGGCCACCGTGGCCGCTGTGGTTGTTTCTTTCTTTGCCATTGCTATGGGGTTTTATTGGTGGTTAAATGCTGTTTAATCGTTATGGCGATTATCGCCACTGCGAGAACCAGGAGCGTAAGCGACACCCACACGAGAGGGTTTGTGCCTCCTTTCTCCTGCCGGGTCTCCCCCTCGCTCTCCTCACGGCTCTCCTCCTCGGAGGTAGTCTGAGCCGACGTGTCGAGCGTGGAATTTTGGCCGATGTCGGCCTCGGTCGCAGCCTTGGCGGTGGCCTCGCTCTGCTCCCGGGTCTGCTCGCTGCTTGTGGCATTTCGCCGTTCCGTGGTGCGGCTCAGCAGGGGCGGTGTCCCGGTCGCGCTGTCGGTCGGTTGCGTCGTGTCGAATATCTCCGTCACACGCTCGGTCGCCTCGTCTGTTGTTGCGGTTTTCTCGCGCAGGGCGTTCATACGCTCCTCAAACAGACGTGTCACCAGGGCGGCGGTCTGTTCTTCAAGGCGCAGGGTCTGCTGTGTTTCCTGCGAGGCTGACGAGTGCTGTTGTGAGTGCGTCTCCGACGTTGTCTTTTTTTGGGTGGCGCAGCTCGTGACTGACAGGACAATTGTCAGCATGAGGACAGGAATTGATTTTTTCAATCGCATTGGTGAGGGTGTCTACTTTGTTCTGCAACCGCAACATATCCGCACGGAGCGGCTCGACCACCAACTCCATTATCATCTGTATGGCCTTTTTGTCGTTGTCGAGTTCCTGTCCGCGCACGTCGGCAAGCGTCTGCTTTACCTCTGCACGGAGTTTCTCCACCTCCGCGTTGTGCTTGCTCCGCAGGAATATCGCCGTCAGTAAGGCCGAGAGGGGCGCGGTGATTATCGCCACAAGCCCCGCGAGGATTGTTTCGGTCATTGCTGTCTGTTATTGGTTAGGCGGCTATACCCTCCGAGCGCAGCCATGCGGCCACGTCGAAACTCGGGCAAGCCTTGATCCATTCGTTGGGTTCTACCGTACCGTTGCCGTTGAGGTCGGGCGACGTGTCGCGGTGTCCGATTACCTTTGCGCCGGGATAGCGTTTCAGCAGGTCACGCACCAACTTGGCGAGTGCCGCTTTCTGAGCCGCCGTGCGGGTGTCCTTGGGCGTCTTGCCGTCTTTGGCGCAACCGCCCACATAACACACCCCGATTGAGTGCGCGTTGTAGTTGGTGGCGTGTGCGCCGATTACGGACTCGTCGCGCCCGGCGTGTACCGAGCCGTCGAGTTCGATAACCCAATGATAACCGATGTCTTTCCACTTGTTGCCCTTGACGTGCCACGCCTTGATTGTCGAGGTCTTCACGTCCTGCCCCTCGGGGGTCGCGGCGCAGTGGAGTATGATATGGGTTATCTTGCGCTTGGTCTGCGCGGCCACGCATCCGAGTGCCGCCCAGGTCTTCGCGCCGACGATACCGTCAACGCTCAGACCTTTGGACTTTTGGAAATCACGCACGGCCTCGTCGGTCAGTGCGCCGAATATGCCGTCGGCCACGAGGTTGAGTTTCTCCTGCAGTGTCACCACCGCCGAGCCTCTGCTACCTTTCTTTATTGTTTCCATCCGGCTTTATCGGTTACGCCTTGGGGGCACTTACAATCGCGCCGAGACCCTCTGCCTTGGTCGGGAGGCAGATGTTATATGCACGGAGCGAGAATACGTTCTCCTGCATGGTGGGGTTCTGTGCGGCCTCCTGCAGATAGGCTTTCACTGTGCCGTCGCAGCGCATTGTGCGTTTGAGTGAGAACGCGACGGAACTCTGCTTGTCGGTCGCGGCGGGAACGGCACCGTACACGAGCTTTTTCTTTGTCGATGTATTGAAATAAGGACATGCGTCGTATTCGTACACCTCAAAACCGTAGAGGCGCGAGATTGCTCCGCTCTCGTAGTTGTAGTATTGGGCGGCGAATTTCTGATCCTGCTCCAGGAGGTCGGCCACATGGTCGGCGCAAAGCACGAGGATACGCCCTGCGGCGGGAATCTTCGCCTTGTCGAAAGCCTTTTTAAGGGCGATGATGTCGGAGCGGGTCAGTCGCTTGCGGTCGTCCACAACCTCGCCCGTGGTGAGCAGTACCGGGGTCTTGGCCGTATGCTCGGCAGGGGCGAGCGAATGGATGGCACGGCTGAACTTGGCCTCGCTGTATGCCTCCTTGTGTCGCTCGACAACCGAGGACATTTTGTCGTAACCGATTGCGTGAATTTCGTCGTCGGTGATACGGGTCGGCTTGGTCTGATATTTGTCGAGTGTGATTGCGATGTCGCCGTCCTCCAGTTGCTCGGTCTCCAACGGATAGGTCGTGTTGTTTACAAGCACCTCGGGGTCTGCGCCGATGTCTACCATGTGAATTGTGTCCTTTTCGACATATTGGCTGTAATCGCGGATTTTGTTGTACCAGCCCACTGCCTCGGCGGCGGCGCGGAACGCTTTCACAAGTTCGCCCGTCCACACCTCGGGGTAGAGTCCGGCGCGGAGTGCGCCCGCAGGGGCGAGGCCACCCATTGCGGAGGTAGCCACGGCGACGCTGTCAAGCGTCAACGCCCCGGCCACGGGATCAAAACCCACGGCGGCGGCGATTGTCGCGCCCATTGCCGAGGTGGTGGCGAATCCGATAATCATGCCCATAAGGGCGAAAATCAGTTTTTTCATTCAGTTTTTTTGTTTGTTGTTGATGTTGGTGTTTGTTGATGTCCGATGTCAGAATGTGGGTGCAAAACCGAAATGCGCTTTGTAGAGGCGCACGTATTCCTCGCGGTTCTCATCGCGCAGCTGTTTAAGCTGCTCGGCGGTCGCGGTCGCCCATGTGAGGTTCACGTCGGCGGCGGGGGCGGCTCCTCCGGCACTTGCGCCGGGACGCACGAGGTCGAGGGGTTTCTGAGCGGGCTGCATGTCGGCGAGAATACCGCTGAGTGTGTCGAGGCCGTGTTCCTTGCCGAGGTTGATGTATTTTTCCTTTTTGTCGGCGGTGATACGCTTTTCCTTGATTGCCGTTTCCACCGCGTCGTTCACGCGGGCGAGCGTAAGGTTCGTTTTCTCTGTCTGCAGCGCGGAGATTGCCGCTACTGCGTCGTCCTCGGTCGCGGTAGGCGCGAGGCCGAGTTTCAAAAGAACTTTTTCCATGTTGTTTGATTTGTTATTTGGGGTTTTCTCTTCCTCTTTTTCTTCGGGGGCGGGCGTTTCCTCTTTTTTCACCGTGAGCAGGGGCAGGTGGTCGCTCTCCTCCCCGGCGGCGAGGGTCAGCAGTTCTCCCTCGTTGTAGAGGCTCACCTGCAGCGCATCGTCGTTTGAGCCGATGTCTACCACCGACACCTCTATAAGTTTGCTCTTGGTGACAGTCGGGCGCGTCTGCCCCGGCACAAGCAGGTTGGGTTCCTCGCTCCATTCCACCACGTCGAGTCCCGCCGAGAGCATACGCAACGTGCCGCGCTCCCATTTTTTTTTTTTTTTTCGCTCCTCCTCGGGGTCGTCGTCAAATTTGGGTGTGCCGTAGAGGGTGTCCCCCTCCACGCGCAAGTTCTCGATTATACCTATCGGCATATCTTCCTTGCGCCCGCGTCGATGCATGTAGAGCAATATCGGATTCTTTTTGTACTGCTCGGTGTCTATCCCCTCGGTCAGCACTCGTGTGCCGTAGCTGTTGAGCCTCGGGGTCGATATGATTGCCTCTTTCATATTGGTTGTGATGTCTGAAAAAATGTCGGCGGGGAGTTTTTGTGCGCGAGAGCCTGTATTGTTTCGGTGTCGCTCTCATACCCTGTGCCGCCCCGCCGACGGGTCGCAAAAGGGGGTTGTGGCGGAGGCGGGATTCGAACCCGCGACCTCCGGGGAATGAACCCGGCGAGCTGTCCGCTGCTCTACTCCGCGATGTCGTGTTGTGGCGATAACCACGCCGCAAAATTCGGCATAGTTCACAGCAGGGGCAAACAGAGTGTGAATTGTTTACACTCTATTTTCACGCGCCGTCCGTTTGTCCCAATTTTGCAGTCGAAAATCAACAATAACCCAACCTCAAACAACTTTTTTTGTATGAATGGCAAACAAGGTTTCAATAGATAAAAAGGAGTTCGCCGAGAACCTATTTATGCAGGGTATGCCGCAGAACTCTATCGCTGAAAAGGTCGGTGTGTCTGCAAATACAATCGGCAAGTGGGTAAAGGACGGTTGTTGGGGCGAGAAACGCGCCGCGCATACCCTTACCCGCAAGGAGGTCGTCAACAATGTCCTCCGCTCGCTCAATGACCTCGCTATAAAACTCGGCGCGGCTGACCTCTCGCAGGTCGGCGGCTTGGCCGATCAAATAGCCAAGCTCACCTCCACAATCTCAAAACTCGACAAAGAGACCTCCGTGGTCGATTTCATCGAGTGCTTTATGGCTTTCGGGCGGTGGCTTGAATACCAGGCGGAGACCGACCCGGAGATTACGGTTGAGTTCCGAAAACTCGTCAACAAGTATCAGAATAAGTATATCCTTGAACTCCTCGGGAGCAAGGTCGCTTGACTCATATAATAAGGTATGGCACGACACACGGCACAGAACCGCAAAGAGGCGATTGAGCAGTGGAAACAATGGTGCGACACGGTGCAGACCCGCTCCGTCGTGTCAGTTTCCGAAACGCCCGCCGAAAAGGAGAAACGAATAAAGTATCTCCTCGCCGACTATGGCCGTTTTTTCAATCACTATCTGAGCCATTACTGCGACGACGAGGAGACCGGGAAACATACCGACTGCGCCCCGTTCCATATCAAGGCGGCGCACACCCTCCGCGACCACCCGACTATCCAATACGCCGCCCAATGGGCACGAGGCCACGCCAAGTCGGTGCATTTCGACGTTGGCATTCCGCTATATCTGAAAGCACTCGGCAAACTGCACCTTATGGTGCTTGTCGGCAAGAGTAAGGAAAATGCGGAAACGCTCCTCGGCGATATTCAGGCGGAGTTGGAGTTCAACCAACGCTATATCGCCGATTTCGGCACTCAGAAAGTGACCGGGTCGTGGGAGACGGGCAATTTCATAACCGCCGACGGGAAGGCGTTTTTTGCCCGTGGTCGCGGTCAGTCACCGCGTGGCCTCCGCTATAAAAAGTATCGCCCGGACTATATCGCTATCGACGACCTCGACGACGACGAACTTGTCAACAATCCCGACCGTGTAAAGCGGTTGACTAAATGGGTCAAGGAGGCTCTGTTCGGTGCGCTCGACGGTGGCCGTGGCCGTTTCGTTATGGTCGGCAACCTTATCGGCAAGAACTCCGTCCTCGCTAATTTTATGGATTCCGACGGCGTGGTTGTCTCCAAGGTGAATGCCATTGACCGCAACGGTCGCCCCTCATGGGCGGCCAAGTGGACTATCGAGGAGATCCGTAAGCAGGAGCGGTTTATGGGTTATATCTCGTTCCAACGCGAGATGATGAACAACCCCATTACCGAGGGCAGTATCTTCCGCAACGATTGGATCAAGTGGTGCAAACCTCTGCCGCTCGCCCGATATGACTACCTCGTATGCTACTGCGACCCCTCGTTCAAGTCCACAACACGCAACGACTACAAGGCGATTAAACTTTGGGGCAAGACCGGGACGGATCTACATTGCCTCGCGGCTTTCGTGAGGCAGTGTTCGGTGGCTGAAATGGTCGGTTGGTTCTATGACCTCCACGAAAAGATTGTCCGCGCAAACGCGGTCTGCTCATATTATATCGAGGCGAACTTTCTGCAGCAGATTCTGCTCGACGAGTTCACGCGGGAGGGCAACGAGCGCGGCTATCAGTTGCCGATTTTCGGCGACAAGCGAAAGAAACCCGACAAGTTTCAGCGTATCGAGGCTATTTCCCCGCTGTGGGAACACGGCCATGTCTATTATAACGCCCGCATGAAAGACGACCCCGACATGCGCGTCGGTATCGATCAGACCCTTTCCTGCGAGCGTGGTATGACAGGCCACGACGACGGCCCGGATGCCGACGAGGGCGCGATTTTCATCTTGCAGGGTCTTACCCGCGAGCAGAATTTCAAGCCCTCCTATGGTCGCCGACGAACCCCTAAAAACTCATGGTAACAACACCTCAAAAACAACATAACAAATGAAATTCTTTCAGAACCTCCGCGCCTATTGCCGCGCCCTCGTTTTCGATTTCCGTTTCCGTCACTGCCGCCGCGAGGCTGACCGCCGTCGCGCTCTCTCGGGACAGAAACAACTCGTTATAGTCCTCAACCGCCGCCCTATGGTCGTCAGCAAGCAGCACATTAAGAAACTCGTCCGCGAGGGTATGTACCGCAAGGGCGTGACTGCCGCCGATATTGAGGCAAAGGCTATTTACAGAACCCTCTGAACCCCTCCCGAAATGTTCCTTACAGAAGATGATTACCGCGTTGTCACCTGCCCGGCTGACCTCGCTATTATCTGCCAATCCTCCGACGAGATACGGCAGCAGGCCGAGCGAACCGCTATGGAGGAGGTCGCCGGGTATGTGCGCACACGTTACGACATAGACGCAGCCTATGCCAAGACAGACATTCAGCGCAACCCTTTGCTCGTGCAGCTCACGGTCTCGATCGCGCTGTGGTGGCTCGGCCAATGGTTGCCCGGAATGATGGGCGGAGAAATGAGGCAGACCCTTTACGATAATGCCATTAGCCGCCTCAAAGATATTCAGAAAGGCAATTTTACCCCCGAGTTCCCCGAATATCCCGAGGACGGCGACCCCGACACGGGAATGGGCGGCAACCCCATGCGTTACGGCAGCATGAAAAAGAACGGCTATGATTGGTAACTGCTAAATCACTGTTTAATCAGCGTTTGAACGATGTTGAAATTATCGGCGAAAGTAGAGATTAAGGGCGAGAAGTCGTGGACTTTTCAAAAGGTCACGGCTTGCGAGATTGTGCGCGACAGCGAGGCTCTCACCACAACCTGCAAACTCACACTCCCCAGGAAAGTGAAATGGAAAGGAGAAACCTCGATCCCCATAAGACGCGGCGACAAAATTTCCGTGTGGCTCGGTTATGATGATAACCTCCAACTCGCTTTCTCGGGCTATGTGCTGCGCATAGGTATCAAGACCCCCGTGGTGATTTTCTGCGAGGACGAAATGTTTATGCTCAAACAAACCCCGTGCGTCAAAAAGTCGTATAAGAACGTCGATATACAAACCCTGCTGAAAGACCAAAACCTGCCTTATGAGATAAAGGTGCTCGGCGAACAGAATGTCGGGCAGTTCCGGGTAAACAAGGAGAACGTCGCCGAATTGCTCGCACAACTCAAAGAGAATAATATCCGCACTTTCTTCCGGCTCGAAAATGACAAGCCCGTGCTATATTGCGGGGTTCTGTTCGACCACGGCAACGAAATGCGGCAGGTATTCTCCACCGGGGTAAACCTAATATCTGACGACAGCCTCGACGAGCAACGCGCCGAGGACGTGAAGATTAAACTGAAAGTGGTGAGCCTACAACCCGACAATAAGAAGAAAATCAAGGTTGAGGTCGGCGACGCTGACGGCGAGAAACGGACGCTCCATTGTTACGGTAAGTCGGAGGCCGAGGCCAAGGCGTGGGGCGAGCAAGAACTTGAGCGTCTGAAACGCGACGGCCTTACCGGGTCGTTTCAGACTTTCGGCCATATACTGCTCGACTGCCTCGATATTGTCGGCATTAAACTCAACGGCGAGCGAAAGGGTAAATATCAAGTCCACAAGAACACAATCACATACGGGAGCAACGGTTTCCGGCAAGATATTACCCTCGGAGCGAGGGCGGCTGAATGAATATCTCTGAATCAATAAGACAACTCGCGCTCAGAGGCTGCGAAATGTACCTTACCGTCTGCACCGTCGACGCGGTGGACGAGGAGGCGCGGACTATTGACTGCACACCCATTGACGAGGGGGCGCAGATCCTTGGCGTGAACCTGCAAGCCAATCAGAGCGAAAAAGTCGGCATTGTCGCACTCCCCGCCGTCGGTTCTGAGGTTGTGGTCGGTTATATCAATCCCGCCGTGGCCGTTGCGGTGCTGACTATGGAGGTGACGAAAACAATTCTCACAATCGGCGACACGGAGATAACCGTGGCCGACAACGCCGTTTCTCTCGTCACCAAGAAAGTAAAGGCCGACATTTCCGGCGACACGCTGAAATTCGATGTCAACGGAACGACCCTTGAAATGGACGGCAATAAAACGGTGTGGAACGGTGGCTCTGAAACAACGGCCAACGCCACAAACCTAAAGCAGGAACTGACGAAGATGTCGGCGCGTATCGACGGAATCATTCAAGCAATCACCGCCTCGGCTGTCGCTCCTATGGACGGCGGCGCGACCTACAAGGCAAATATGGCGACCGTCGTTTCCGCGCTTACCAAGGAGAATTTCTCCAAAATGATAGACGACAAAATCAAACATTGACACAATGGCAAAGAAAAAAATGATAAACACCTATGGTGGCGAGCTGCTAACCCTCGACGCAATCAGAGAGGAGGCGGCAAAGAATAACTCCCGGAAAGGAGGCGGCAGTATGAAAAAGCGCAAGAGCCTCGTTATGATGCTCAACCAGCAGACACGCTCGCTCACAAAGCAGGATGTCGCCCGGTGGAGGCAAGCGTGGCGTATGGCTCTCAATATCGAGAACCCGAAACGCGGTGCGCTGTATTCCATTTATACCGACGCGCTGATTGACCTCCACCTCACGGGTTGTTTCGCGCAGCGTTATCACAAAACCTTGCTTAAATCTTTCGTCATTCAAGACGAGAACGGCCAGGAAGATGAGGACGCTGCCAAGATTTTTCAATCCAAGTGGTTCTATCATTTCCTGCTCTATGCCCTCGACTCTATCGGTTGGGGTCACTCGCTTATACAATTAGGCGATGTCACGACCAATGCAAACGGCGTGATGAAATTCTCTGACGTGGAACTCGTCCCACGCGACCACGTCTGCCCGGAGTATGGCGTTCTATTGCGTGACCGCTCCGACGACCCCGGCGCGGGTATTCCTTACCGCGAGGGGGCGTTGGCCGACTGGAGCGTGGAGGTCGGTCAACCACGCGACCTCGGTCTGCTCCTCAAATGCTCACCTCATGCCATATCTAAAAAGAACATGACCTCTTATTGGGACGTGTTCGGCGAGATTTTCGGTATGCCTATGCGTGTCGGAACTACCACCTCGCAGAACCCCGCCGACCGAAAGCAGATTGAGGTAATGCTTGAAGATATGGGCGCGGCAGGTTGGGCATTGTTCCCCGAGGGTACGACCATTGACATAAAGGAGTCCTCACGCGGCGACGCTTATAATGTCTATGACAAGCGAATTGACCGCGCCAATTCGGAAATGTCAAAGGGCGTTCTCGGTCAGACTATGACAATCGACAACGGTTCCTCACACTCGCAGTCAGAGACACACCTGGAGGTATTTGAGAACCTCTGCGCAGCTGACGCGAGACTGATAGACTACATTATCAACGACGACCTTATTCCGAAGATGATCCGGCTCGGTTTTCCTCTCGCCGGACGCACTTTCGCTTGGGACGACGCGGCCACATACTCGCCCGCCGAGCAGCGCGAACTTGAACGTATGCTCCTGCAGTATTACGATATTGACCCCGAGTATTTCAAGGCAAAATACAAAATCGACATTATCGGTGTTAAGCAGCAAGGCTCGGGCGGTTTTTTCGAGTAGGGGGTGACGAGTCCGAAAACAAGGAGGAGACACCCCAAGACTCACAAAAGAAAAAAGTAGACCATTACCGCCTTTTCAATCTCGCCGTCGGCTCGCTATATCACGACGACCTGCTGACACTCGCCTCCGGCAAGGTCGGGCGCGTTCCGTTCAACCGTGATGTGTTCGACCGTGCCGTGCGTCAGGTTTTCGCTAAGGGGGGTTACTCTCCCGATATGCTCGCCGACCCCGCCGTGCGCTCTCTTATCGAGGAGACTTACAACACACTCAACGGTGCTATCGACACGGCCATTAAGACGGAGACTCCCCCGGAACTGACCGCCGCGCTCCAAAACAACGCTTTCATTTTCTCGGGATTCAAGACCCACCATTGCCTCTCGGAAATTGGTCTCTCGCTCACCGACGCGGAGGGGCATGTGAAACCCTTTGAGACTTTCCGCAAGGATGTGGAGGCTATCGACGCGAGATATAACACCAATTATCTCTATGCCGAATATAACCACGCGCTCCACACCTCCCAAATGGCGGTTAAGTGGCACGAGATACTCGCCGACGGCGACTCTTACAACCTGCAATATCAGACGGCGGGTGATGAGCGTGTCCGGGAGGCTCATGCCGCCCTCGACGGTGTGACACTGCCTCCCTCCGACCCGTTTTGGAACGACTATCTGCCGCCGAATGGGTGGAATTGCCGTTGCAACGTGGTGCAGGTGCTGCGCGAGGATTTTCCGCTCTCCGACCCCGGGCAAGCCAAAGCCGCCGGGGACGCTTGCACCGAGGAACCAAAGGCGCGGATTTTCCGATACAACGCCGGAAAGGATTTGTCGCTGTTCCCACGCAAGCACCCATATCTCCCGAAAGGGTGCGGAGATTGTGGCCGCTCGCTGAGTCTTGCCTATGACCCCAAGCGTGAGCAGTGCCGCGTCTGCCTGGCCGTGAATGAGCAAGCGCGACGTGCCGAGGCGCAGAGGTTTTACGACCGTCTCTCCCGCGATGAAAAGTATCGCGGTGTCAAGTTCGACCCGCAGACCGGCGGTTTGTCGGCTATGCACGTCGGCCACAATACAAAATCAAACAACGCTCAGACCGTTGCATGGGGCATGACGGGCGCGGATCTTGAAAATGAATTGCAGAGACTACTCTTTCAGAACGGCCACATTGCTATTCTATGCGACGAGAGCAAGCGCAAGGGGAAACAGACTCTCCCGGCTCTTGATATGCAACTTGACGGTGTGATGATGGATATTCGCTCTATCACTAAGAAAAAACGCCATTATGGGTCGGCGTTGCGTGACAAGAACAAGCAGTTGGCTCGATACAACGGCCGCTCTGATGTGCGTGTCCCTGCAGATACCGTCTGCCTCTATTTCCACGAGGGCGGCATGTATCACCCGAGCAAGGTTACAGGAGGCATTAAGTGGCTCAAAACGCAAACCTCCCATATCAATATCCGGGAGGTGGTGTGTGTGATTCGTAAGGAGGACGACTCAATTGAAATTCGCCGACATAAGGTATGAGCATAAAAAAAGCCCGCAGCGCGGGCAGGTTGCCGCCTCACCGAAGTGACCCACAGCGGCCTCCTATGGGATTGCAAAGATAATAACTTTTTCTCTCTTAACAAACTAAACCCACAACTTTTTCACAATGGACGAAAAAATTACAATTTCAGCAGAGTTCTCGCAGACCGATGTCGCCGCCGCGCTTATGTGCCTGGGCGAGGAACTAACCCCCGAGATTTGGGAGCAGGTCAAGGCCGCGCCCCACACTATCGACTTTAACAAAATCGAGGACAAAACCGAGCGTATGCAGGTGAAACTCGGTTTAATCTGCCTCCTTTTCGGCAACCTCGCCAACTAACCTCTGACGACCGTGGCAGGGAATATTTACGACAAGATCCTGCGCGACGCCCGCGTGAAACTGAACTCCATGTTCATGCAGAATTTTCGTGAGCAGGGATTTTTCGGCGACAAGTGGGTGGCGACAAAAGCCTCCAAGGTAAACAAGCGCGGCAAGGGTTCTATCCTTATCGTCACCGGGGCGATGCGCCGCTCTATTCGGGCGGTCGTCAGCGGCATGGCCGTGGTGTTTTCCTCCCACCTCCCTTATACCGCCCTGCACAACGAGGGTGGTAATTTCACGGTCAATGTCCGCGCTCATTCCCGAACCTCCCGCAAGACCGGGGAGAGTTACACCGTGCGCGGACACTCGCGCAAGATGTCTATGCCGCAGCGTCAGTTTATCGGCGACCACCCAAAGGTGCAGGAGGCTCTCGCCGACATAGTGTATAAAAACCTCTGCGATTTCTCCCAACAACTCGCGGATAATTTCAACCGACGATGAGATTAAGGCTTTTTGATGAAATAGAGGCGCGTCTGTCGCGTGTTCGCCTCGTGGATAATAAAGTTATCTACTACCGACCCAAACGCGGCGACAACGGCAAAATGCCGGGCGTTCCGGCCATTAACCACGTCGGGCTGTGGAATGAGAATACAACCCGCCTCACGCAAATGCGCCCCCTCAACCCGCCCGCCGTGTTCGTGGAGTTCTTCCCGGCCACTTGGTCGCAGCTCGGGCGCAACGTGATACACGCCGATGTGACGGTGCGGCTGCATATTGTCACGGCCACACTCGCGGCCACCGACACGCCGTGGCGCGACGAGGCTCTCGCACGTTTCCGGCTGATCCGCGCCGTTAAGGCGGCTTTCGTCAGATTTTCCGGGGCGGTTGATGAGGAGGGGCGCAGTTTCTCGGCGTTCCAATATCTTGAAAACATAACCGACCACAACCACGAGCAGGTGTGCGAGGATTTGGAGGGGTGGCGAACCCATTGCATTGATGCCTCCGCAGCCGTAGACGACGGCACGGTGATGACCCCGACAAATGTCACTTTCGACAACGGCGACGTGTTCGCCGACCAGTTCGGGGAGGAACACGTCTGAACACAACAACCGCCCGCAGCGTTTTCGGCTGCGGGCGGTGTCGTTCTGTCAGTCCTCTATTCCGTCAAATAGGGAGGGTTGGTCGTCGTGCTTGCGCTCTTTGAAACCCTCTAAACCTTGGCGCAGATAACTGAGGAATGTGTGATAACACATGGGATAAACCGGGTACACATAATGTCGCCACACCTGCTTGTAGCACTTGGCAAGGTTGCCCTCCTCATAGTGCTGCCGGGTGATGTCGCAGACATGCTGAATGCGCAAGAGTGTATTTTTGTGCGGTTTATTAGCCATGTTAAAGGATTTATCACTATCTTTGCCTCACGTTCCACGGTGCGGCTCGTTGTCAAGTGATTTATCCTTGCGGCGGGCTTCGCTGCTTTCATGGCCTCGGGTGCTTTTTGTATGGCTCGACAATCACCGTTCCGATTGTCGTTTTCTTTATCAGTCCCGAACCGCCGCATATCTCGCAGGGGTGGCGGAGGCCGTTTGTCCCGGTCACAACACCCTCGGCGTTGCAGTTCCGGCATACCTCCACGCGGCTGCGGTTAAACTCTGTGCGCTTTTCCATAATTTTACTCCTCGGTTTTCGGTTCTACATAAAAGGTCTCTTTCTGAACCACGGTGATGTGGCAAGCCTCCATTATGATTTTGCAGTCGTCAAGCTCGCGCTCGGAGAGCAGTTTGTCCTTGGCTACCTCCTCGACGGCGCGGATGTAGTTCTTGCCTTTCAGTTTGAGCAGTTCAAGAACCCCCGCCCAGGTCATACCCTTGCCGGGTTTGAGCTGCGGGTTGCCCGTGCGGAAACCGATTGTACCGTGGGTCGTCTCCATGCTCTTGCGCTTGGTGAAATACTCGTCGCGGTTCTCGGTCGCAAAGGCTTGCAGTTTCTCGAATGCCTCGTCTTTCTCGATGTCGAGTTCCTGGAGGCGGGGTGCATACTGCTCGCGGATCTCTGCGAGTTTGCCGTCCATTTCGGCCATTAGCGAGCGGTGCGCCGCGTCGGCCACTGAGTAGGAGTGCATCGCTGTCTCCATTTCGTCGCGGGTGATACCGCTGATGATTACTTTTTTCTTTCGTGCCATTGTTTGAATGGGGTTTAATTGGTGATTAAATCGGGGTTAATTGCTGTTTGATTGCTTGGCGGGGAACACGTCGAGAATCGGTGTCTCGGCAACCGCGACTATCTCGTAGTCGGCAAGCATACTGATTTCGTGTTGGAATCCGGCGATTGCCTCGCGTATCTCCTCGGCCTTTATCAGAAAGTCGCTCATGTGGCGTTTCTCGCCCCCGCTCTTTTCGTCCAAGGTGATGAATGCGGCGCGGATCTTCCACCATTTGCCGTCCTCGTCGTAGTCCATGCCGAACACGTCGGCGATTTTCGCTTTCTTCACTGCCGCCACCGAGAACTCGCCGCTGATGTAGGGTTTCATTTCCTCGGTGATTCTTGCCTCGGCCTCGGTGAACGAGAGCGCGTCCACAAGGTAAGGCTCGGTTACTTTCTTCTGTCTGCCGCGCTCGTCGATTTTGTCGTAGCGCAGCCGGGTTTCAATCCATTGTGCCATTGTCGTTATTTTTAGGGGTTGATGTTTCTTTGAGTTTTTCCACAAGTGACTCGGCCATTTTTACGGCGGCCTCGGCAAGTTCGCCGTATGTCGCCCGCGCTTCCAAAGGCTGCGAGAGTGACAACCCGACGCAGTAGGTGGCTACGTCTTTGGCGATTTCATACCTCCGCTCCTCCCAATCCGGCTCGCGTTGGTCTTTCATCTTGCGGTTCATCGCGATTATCGCGTCCATTGCTTGCTTTTCGATTACCGTTAATGACTTAATCATATCGTATCTTCTTTTATTTTGGTGAGTAATTCTTTGGGTAACTCAGGCAACGGTGCCCAGTGGGTCACGTCGCCGTCGCAGTAGTCGTATGTGTCGGTGCAGAACACATTTTTACGCGGTGGCTCGCCGTCCTCGTAGTCGAGGCTCTTGCAGAATGTCGCCACCGCGAAACATTCGTTGAATGTGACGTGCGCCTCGCCAAGGTCGTCACCGCAGAGTGCCACAACAACCTGCCCGTTCTCGGGCAAACGGTCTTCAACTCTGTTCCACCGGGCGTTTATG
>ERZ778510.853-NODE-853-length-22463-cov-7.414316_pt1 | contig 22463 bp, 17 predicted proteins | sample MGYA00510348_ERZ778510 | MGnify/ENA primary metagenome ERZ778510 (study PRJEB29527, sample SAMN07138969) | mouse gut metagenome | material: feces | host: mouse | place: China:Nanjing | collected 2016-01-25 ... | reverse complement strand
GTTTCGAGAAGGCTCTTCGTATGCTTCAGGAGAAGCTTAAGGATTTCCACTGCCCCATCTGCCATGCCGAAGAGGGTATAACTTTCTTCGATGAACCGTATTTCGTGATGCACTACGATTGGGAGAAGAACGAGGACGAGCCATGGAGCATTTCGGCTTCGGGTTTTGGCAAGTCTTCGGTACTTGGAGTGTGCAACAACTGCGGTTACTCAATGCTGTTCAATGTGTGTAAACTTACAGCTCCGTACAACTTGCTTACCGTAACCAAGGAATCGGTCCACATCAAAAAGGTAGTGGAGCTTATAGAGAGGAGAAAGCGGACTAAGGATAAATCGTCGAAATAGGAAGAGGCCGATAATTTGGACGTGGCGCTACTGGTTTGTGTCTTTGACTGTCGTACAAGATACATGAGCTCGGCAAAGCGCAAATATTTTGCTTTGCTCTCGACTTATTCGTATTTTTGCCTTATGATTGAACTGCGGGTCAGAAATATGGTATGCCGCCACTGCGTGGAGGCTCTGAAGGGTGTTTTGAGCCGTCTGGGGCTTGAGGCTGACAGTGTGACTCTTGGCGGTGCCGTGTTGAAGGCCGACAGTCTGCCCGAAGATGTGCTTGTGGCGCTCGACAGGGAGCTTCAGGAGCAAGGCTTCAGCAGGGTGAGCAATCCTGAGGAATTGCTTGTGGAGAGGGTGAAGCTTGCTGTGCTGCAACATGTACGCGACGAGCAGGAGTGCAGGCTTAAGCTGTCGGCATGCGTGGAGGAATATATCGGGCAGTCTTATGAGGCGGCTTCGAGGATTTTCTCCCAGCGGCAGGGGCGTACTATCGAGAAGTATGCCATCGCCCTGCGCGTGGAGTGGGTGAAGGAGCTGCTCGCCGCCGGCTATGAGCGGCTGAGCGATGTGGCATGGCGAACGGGATATTCGTCAGTGGCGCATCTTTCGCGGCAGTTCAAGGCTGTGACCGGGCTTACACCGACGCAGTATATTGCTTCGGGACATCCGCGGAGGAGTCTCGGCGAGGTGTAACGGAATATTGCAAGCGGTTCGGAGAATCGTGTAACACACCGCCGGCTGTGGATGTGTATTTTTGTGTACAAGTTTTGAACCAAGTACACAGTCATGGATTTCAACCATTTTCTGATATCTCTGGTGACTATTGTAAATGAAATGTCGCCTTATGTCCTGCTGGGCTTTCTCATAGCAGGGCTTCTGCATGTATTTGTTCCGGCGTCGGCCATGGCCCGGCATCTTAGCGGTCGTGGTCTCAAGCCGGTGGTCAAGGCCGCTATATTGGGCATTCCGTTGCCTCTCTGTTCCTGCGGAGTTCTGCCTGCGGCGGTCTCTCTGCGGCGACAGGGTGCATCGCGGGGCGCATCGACATCGTTCCTTATCGCTACGCCGCAGACAGGTGTGGACTCCATTGCAGCCACATATTCACTATTAGGGCTTCCGATGGCCATAATCCGCCCTATTGCTGCTCTTGTGGGTGCCGTGGCCGGCGGCATGGCTGTGGACCGCAGCGCCGGTGCGCGGGATGATGGCGCAGCCGGTGCGGCTACGGCAGTGAACGGGAATGAATTTCACGGCATGTCGTTTTTCGGCAAGCTCGGCGCGGCTTTGCGCTACGGTATGGTGGATATGGTGGCGAGTGTGGGGCGGTGGCTTGTGGCAGGCCTTCTGGTTGCGGCGCTTATCACCGTCCTGGTGCCGGACTCGCTGTTCACGGGACTTAGCGAATATCCTTTACTGGCGATGCTGGCGGTGCTTGTGGCGGCGATTCCGATGTATATCTGCGCCACGGGTTCTATACCGGTGGCCATGTCGCTGATGATGAAGGGGCTGTCGCCCGGTATCGCGTTTGTGATGCTGATGGCCGGTCCGGCGGCAAATTTCGCCTCGCTGATAATTCTCGGCAAGAGCCACGGGCGCAAGGCCACTGCCATTTATGTGGCCAGCGTGGCTGTAACCGCCATCGTTTTCGGCCTTGCCATCGATCTGCTGCTGCCCCCCAGCTGGTTTGCGATTGCAGGAGCTCCGGCAGCCGGCTGCCATGTGGAAGCGGACATTTTCGCCACTGTGTGCAGTGTTGTGCTTCTTGCGCTTCTTGCGCTGTCGCCATGGCTGCAGCGTCGCTTCGGCCATAAACATGGTGCTGGTGCTTGCCATTGCGGCGCGGGCTGCGGCTGTGAGGACGACTGCGCATGTGAAACATCAAACAATAAAATAGCTATGAACACAATGACTTTCAAAGTAAGCGGCATGGCCTGTGTGCATTGCCGCAACCGTGTGGCCGATGCCGTCTCGAAAGTGTGCGGGGTGGAGAGCGCCGATGTGGATCTCGGAAAGGCCACGCTCACAGTTTCCGGCGATATGGACTCCGATGCCGTGATGGAGGCTGTGCGTGTTGCCGGCTATGAGATTGAACCGGTTGAACCGGCGTAATCCATGTAAACAAAAGTTAATTGCGGGAAATGTTTTGCACGAACCGAAATTAGTGTCTAACTTTGCACCGCAAACAAGGGGTACTAGCTCATCTGGCTAGAGCGCGACACTGGCAGTGTCGAGGTGAGCGGTTCGAGTCCGCTGTACTCCACAGAAGCGAATTCAGAGCAATATCTGAGTTCGCTTTTTTTGTTGTGTCATTCTGTGATTTTCTCGAAGAATTGCAATCATTAAATGATATAGTCGTGCTACGCATATGCTTTCTACTGAGCCGTTTCCAGCCCCTGGTTTGATTAGACCACACAGACGGAGCATATCGACAGCTCGAACGGCGATGTCATAGTCAAATACCACGCCAGGCTCTTCCTGTGTAAAGTAATTTAGCTGTAGATTGAGCAATACATCCATGAAATTGCCATTAAGCAGAAAAATATTTGAGTTTTTATTATTTTTCACCGCATAATTGTTATCTTTGCGATGTGTTGGTTGAGAGGCTCTCAGAGGTCCTTGCCTTTTAGCCAATAGAGACAAACTACGGGACCTCCCAACCTCTAATACCTATGGCCAATATTTCCAGATTATGGGGATTGATAAAAATCCCGCTTTTAACAACATTGTTGGCATTAATGTGGTTGTTGCCAGCACAGTATGCTGCGGCCGAATGCCTCATTGTGAACTTCAAGAACGGCACGTCGACAAGTTTTGACATAAACGACCGGCCTGAAGTGAGTTTCGATGCATCCCAAATGATTATCAAATCGCAGGCGCTTGAAGCGACATATGACGTCGAAACCGTCGACACATTCACCTTCGGATCGGAGGCGGGCGTTCTCAACTCCATTCTGGAGAAAGGCGAAGTCCGCATCGTATATAAAAATAGCGAGTGTGTAGAAATCTCAGGCCTGGAAGCCCAAACACCGGCATACCTTCACTCTCTGTCGGGTGTTACACTGGCGGCAATACAGGCCGACAGTAGCGGAACGGCTACATTCAATCTATCTTCACTCGCAAAAGGCGTTTATATCATAACTACATGCAACAGCCAATCATTTAAGATAATAAAACGATGAATCTGAAATCGATAAGCCGTGCCTTGACACTGGCGTTCTCCATAGCTGCCCTCTCCATGACCGTAAGCGCACAGTCGTTTACCGTGCATCTGAAAAACGGCGATACGCAATCCTATAACAATGATGAGGTGGAGCGCATCGTATTCAGTCCTGACAATTATGTACCAGGCGGAAACGACACCTTCGTGTTTGAGGAACCCGCCAATACCTATATCGTCTCCCGTCCCGGAGAATATGAGTTCAAAGCCGTGCTGCCGTCTGGCAAAGAGATTGAAGGAATCTCCAAAGTCGACTGGATATGGGCACAGAAACTCGACCCACAGGATACAGATCAGAAACTCGTGTCCGACGTACGCTTTGAAGATGGTCGGGTAAGATTCAAAGCCACAGGCAACTATGGCAATGTAGCCGTAGCCGGTTTTAACGGTTCGGGAAAGATTGTATGGGTATGGCTTCTGTGGATGACACCCCAGCCTGAAGAAAAAGAATTCGAAGGTGGCGGCATGTTCCTCGACCGCTTCATGGGAGCCACAAGTGCGAATCCCGAAGACAATCAACGCACATGGGGAGTGGTATTGTACCAGTGGGGGCGTCCCGTTCCTATTTTCGGCGGCTTTGAGGAGGAATTCAGTGAATTTGGCCAGACGTTTGATTCCGCACGAAAATGGACTGTCATGAATCCAGAATACGGGCTTGAATGGAAAGTCGAAAACGAAGCCGCAACTATGGAGGAATCAATAGCGGCTCCTACAACATTCTTTACAAAAAACGGAAACTGGCTGCCGGAGAGGAGCACGGAACTTTGGGCCATCGACAAGACTGACTACGATCCGAGTCCGGCCGGTTACAAACTGCCCGCCTATACCGACTGGGGTGAATCATTCTTCGACAATATCGTTGTCATGGACGACAAGACAGGAGCCATATACTCTTTCAATGGTTCAGAATCCTATTTCCCGCACGGAATCCAAAATCGTCTTTACGATACCGGCGAAAACGTGCTGGGGCTTCCGGGCTTCATGAGTTGGAACTGCGAATACTATCTCAACGACTTCTCAGGAGTTCTCGATAACCCCAATTTCCCGTACACTTTAGAGGAAGCCATCGAGATGGGATATGTATATTATACCCCCTCACGCCTGAGCGTGTCGCTTATAGGCGGACTCAGTTCGGTGAACGCCGCCGCGAATCCGTCGTTCGCAATCCCGATCAGATGCGTCAGAATCAAAAAATAACCCAATCAAACAACCCTGCCGGAATGCCCGGCAGGGTTGTTTGATATTATCGCGAAGCAATATGATTGTTATATTTCTTTTTATTGCTGTCCGGTAAAAAAAGACAAAATCATATATTCTCTACAAATATAATAAGTTACACCTGTTTTACGAAAAAGGGCTTGTCATTTGAGGCGATGTGAAATTGGTAGCATTAAGCATCAAAAAGCCCTTAAAAGACATCTATACGAGTCTGTTTCATGCTGTATGAGATAAAAATAGTCCATTTCCTATCATGTCAAAGTTTTACCGGACAGCAATAATTTCTTTTTGCGAGAATTTGCGCATAATGCTTCCCTTAAGGTGGATTTTATCGTAGCGATGGGCCGGCTGCCGTGTATTGCCAAGCCACTACGCCAGTGTTGCGGATGATGCTTTTTCCACTACGGCATTATCATTATCGGCGATGGCTATGACATGCCCTTGGTTGAAGTGTTCGACATTTCAGGCAAGAGGGTCTTTAGCGGCTGTGGCAGCATGGTTTCGGGTCTTGCCAAAGGCATCTATATCGTGAAAGTGGAAACCGAAGTGGTTAAAGTGCGGATATGATTTCCCTATCCAACCCGGAGAAGCTGTTTTGGGCAAACCTGCTGATTTATGTCGAGCAGGAAGTTAAGCCCAATTCCAAAGGGTTTAGTTTCAAGAACAAAAGTCTAACAAAATTCTGCAAGCAAAACGGCATAGTGCTTGAATCTTTAAAGAACTCAAAGGCGTTACCTGCTCTGACTCCGGGAAAGGACAAAAACACTATCCGCTTCAAATGTTCCGGCAGTGCGTGCGCCGATTTGTTAAGACATTTGCGAAATGCATTCGCACATTTCAATATCAGTAAAGATGCAAAAGGTAACTATGAGCTTTGTGACAAACACAATGGCGTGTTGACCATGGCAGGACATATCAAGCCGAAATTGCTTATTGCACTTGTTGAACAGATAAAAAGCACGCGTTCAAAATAGGCACGAGTAGACGATACAATGAAAAACAGCATCCGATTTCGCCCGGATGCTGTTTTTATTTACGCTTGCAACGCCAACCATTGCATCAATCGGTTTTATCTTGTCGGCATAGGCATGTCGTCCGTGGCGCACTGACTTGGGCAGCTGTTTTAAAACAGTTGCTTGAAAAATTTGGTATTTAAAAAATTTTACTAAATTTGCAGACATACATATTACGCAATAGCATTTTCGGCTTGAGCCGCATTTTCTATTCATATCATACTTACAATCATTACCACTTAAACTTTTACTGATTACCATGAGAAAAGTCAAACGGGTACTGCTCGGGGCGTTGATGGCCCTGACAGCAGGCTCAGCCTCGGCCGGAACTTTCGTCGGAGACCGTACCGACTTCCGTGACGAGACAATCTATTTCGCCATGACCACCCGTTTCTATGACGGGGATCCCACCAACAATGTATGTTCCTGGGACAAGCAGGATGTGCAGATTGCCAATGGCGACCCTGACTGGCGCGGCGACTTCAAGGGGCTTATCGACAAGCTCGACTATATCAAGGCGCTCGGCTTCACTGCCGTGTGGATTACTCCTGTAGTACAGAACTCTTCGGGCGAAGACTACCACGGCTACCATGCCATGGACTTCTCGAATGTGGATCTCCGCTATGAGAGCCGCAAAGCATGGGGCGCATCGGAGGATGTGAAATTCCAGGACCTCATAGACGCTGCCCATGCGAAGGGGATGAAGATTATCCTCGACATCGTGCTTCAGCATACCGGAAACTTCGGCGAGGTTTATCTCAACCCACTCTTCACCCGCGACCAGAACATCAAGAACCAGGCATCGGTGTCCGCATCGATGATTCCCAACCCCGAGAGGCTGAGCTCGAACTATTTCGACCAGGACCCCAAAGCGCAGTACGCGGAGCGCTGGAAATATTTCAAGAATCCCGAATACGAGCCCAACAACTATTACCACCATTACGGCACGGGCTGGAACTGGGACCTTCCCAACCGCTGGTGGGGACAGATTGCAGGTGACTGCGTGGACCTCAACACCGAGAACGACTATGTAGCCGAATACATCGTGAACTGCTACGGCAAGTTCATCGAGATGGGTGTCGACGGCTTCCGTATAGACACTACCGGCCATATCTCGCGTCTGACCTTCAACAAGCAGTTCATCCCGCAGTTCCTCGCAATCGCAGAGACCCACAAAGCCAAACGCGGGGGCACTCCTTTCTTCATGTTCGGCGAATGCTGCCAGCGCTTCCAGGGTTCGGTGGTATACCGCGACCAGCCCAATCTCTCGAGCTATTTCTACACCTGGAAATCTCCCCAGAATCTCCTCGATGAATTCGACGGCAATCCCGAATGGTGGCGCGCACAGGTGCTTCCCGAAGGACACGACACTCCTGTAGGTCCTATGGCTGTCTGCGAAAAGGAGACTGCCGACACTCCCGATAGCGACAATGTGTTTCTGAAAAACGGACAATGGCACGAACCTGACTACTCCCAGTATTCCGGCTTCTCAATCATCGACTTTCCCTCGCACTATGGCTTCAACAATGCGGCCTATGTTGTCGACCTCGCCAAGGGTGGTGACAAGAAGTACAACGACGCTTCATTCAATGTGGTCTACGTAGACTCGCACGACTACGGTCCCGGCCCCAACGACGGTACCCGCTTCAACGGCGGAACCGCACAATGGGCCGAGAACCTCTCGCTGATGTTCACATTCCGCGGCATCCCCTGTATCTATTACGGTTCGGAAGTCGAGTTCAAGAAGGGTAAACCCATCGATGTGGGCGGCGAAAACAACAAGACACCCCGCAAAGACTCCGGCCGCGCATACTTTGGCGCTTACCTTGAAGGAGATGTGACCGCATCGGACTTCGGCCAATACACCGCATCGGGTAATGTGGCCTCCACTCTTGATGGCGACCTGGCACAGCACCTGCGCCGCCTCAACCAGATCCGCGCCGCCGTGCCCGCCCTGCGCAAGGGTCAGTACTCCTTCGACGGATGTTCCGCCAAGGGCGGCTGGGCGTTCAAACGCGCCTACAAGAACGAGAGCTATGTACTCGTGGCCATCAACGGCGGTGCGACATTCTCGAATGTGCCTGCAGGTACATATACAGATATCGTTACCGGCAAGACCTACACCGGGTCCACAATCACAGTGGAGGCTCCCGCAACCAAGGGCCAGCTCCGAGTGCTTGTGAAAGACTGGACCGGCGGCAAGGTAGGCGAGGATGGCAAGTTCATCTACACCACTTCTCCTGTGGCCCACGGAGGCAACCCCGTATTCCCCGACGTGCCCGCCGACCAGTTCTACACTGCTGATGACGCTGTAGGAAATCCCGGAGTGGAATTCTCTCCTGCCGGAGGTTCGTTCAATACCGAGACCCTGAATGTCACCGCAACTCTCAATGAGGAAGCTGTTTCCGGATGGTATCAGGTCGGCTCCGGCGCCAAGGTGAATCTCACCCAGGGCCAGAGCAAGGAATTCACCATCGGTGAAGGTATGGACTACGGTCAGACCGTGACCGTGAGCTGGGGCGCGGCCAATAGCGAGGGTACAAACTTCAACGGTACAGTGAAGTACAAGAAGGTGGACCCCAACGCCACAATCACCGTGTATGTGAAGGCTCCCGGCGCATTCAACATGTATGCATGGGACTCCGCCAACAACAAGCTGCTTGGCGCATGGCCGGGGAAGGCTTCGTCGGCTCTCGACAAGAAAACAATCGCAGGAGAGGAATTCTATTACTCGACTTTTGCCGATGTGGAGGCTGTGAACGTGATTTTCAACAGCGGAAGCGGACAGACCCCCGACATCAAGGGTATCACCGAGGATACATACTTCGAATATGACGGCGGTTCCAACGCCAGACAGATCGAGATTTCCTCCGACGAACCTGTGGTAAAGTTCTCACCCAACGGCGGCATCTTCAAGACAGAGACACTTGATGTGACCGCAACGGTGGCCAACGCCACATCGGCTTGGTACCGCATCGACGGCGGCGCCCAGGTGAACATCTCAGGTTCCTCCGCAACTTTCACTATCGGCGGGGATGTGCAGTACGGCAGCACGATTTCCGTTGACTGGAGCGCCACCGGCGCCACGGGCACACGTACCGGAAAGGTGACCTACACCAAGCAGGATCCCTCGGCCGCCACAACCTGGACTATCTACTACGACAACCGCAACTCCTCTTCCTGGAATACTGTAAACGCGTACTTCTGGGATAATACAAGCGGCGAAAAGTACCTCGGCGCATGGCCCGGCAAGGCAATGACCCGCGATGGCGACCTTTACAAAATCTCGTTCACGACAACCGACGACATCGCATCTCCGATGATTATCTTCAACAACGGAAGCGGAGACCAGACCGCAGACCTTGTAGCTGTAAATAACGCCACATATACCCGCAACGGTATCGACCAGTCGGGTATCAACGATGTTGCCGAGGAGACAGGCCTCAGAATCCACGCTCGCGGTACCACTATCGTGGTGTATTCACCGCTCCATACATTCGTTACCGTGGCCAGCATCGACGGACGTTCCGAGACTGTAGCCGTGGAACCTGGTCTCAACTACATCGAGTATGAACCGGGTCTGTATATAGTCAACACCACCAAGGTGTACCTCCGATAAGACGATTCCGCAGGCATACACACGTGCTGTCGTGGCACACGTGTCTTAGATAAATCCGCGAGACTTCATTTATTGAAGTCTCGCGGATTCTGCATATCTGTGGATTTTTCATTCGCATAAGATGTGAGGTGTGTCCGGATAAGAGGTACAAACGATTTTCAGCGTCCAATCGTTTATATATCAAAACGAATCGTTATTTTTGCACATGTAATACAACAGTCTATGAAGTTGATTGAACTGAATATGCAACGGATTATCGACCTTTGCCGGAAGCACAGGGTCAAGACATTGGCTGTCTTTGGCTCTATCCTCACCGATAGGTTCAGCGACCAGAGCGATGTGGACCTGCTTGTCAACTTCGATACTACCGACCATGAGAAGTGGGATTACGTTACCAACTACTTCGATTTCCGGGAAGCCTTGGAGAGTCTTTTCGGCCGCAAGGTGGATTTGATAGAATACGGCACAAACCTTAATCCCATATTCAAAGCATTGGTTGATAAGAAGAAACGATTGATTTATGGATGATTACATAGCCGTTTATCTCTACGATATCAAGAAAGCCATTGATGAAGTGGAAAGTTTCTTTGTGGATTATCCAATGCGTTACGATATCTTCGAGAAAGATTATCTGCGCAGAAGTGCCGTTGAGAGGAAAGCGGAAATAATGGGAGAAGCCATAAACCGTATTCTGAAAATCCAACGTGATTTCATAACTACGCGCACTACGCAACCTTTTCGGCAGAGAAGATGATTTGGTAGAAGCGTCATCAGTCAAGAATCCATATTTCAAAGAAGAACTCGATGAGACAAAACAGATGATTTATGGCTGATGGATTGTGCTGAAAAATATTTATGGCAAAGCAGGAATATATTGAAAAGAACCGCCGGTGGCTTCAGGAGAAGGCTACAGAGAGCGGTGTGAGGGCTCTCGACAAGGGCATTTATTATAAAGTGATTCGCAGCGGCGCTCCAGGAGGTGCGCAGCCGGGGCGGTCGAGTGTGGTTACGGTGCACTACACCGGGCGCACTATCAACGGCAAGACTTTCGACAGCAGCCGTGGCGGTGTTGCTCCGGCTTTCCGCCTGCGCGAGCTAATAGCGGGGTGGATTATCGCCCTGCAGCAGATGCGCGTGGGCGACCGCTGGGAGATATACATTCCCGCCGAACAGGGTTATGGCCGTTTCAGCCAGCCGGGTATTCCGGGCGGTTCGACGCTGGTGTTCGACATCGAGCTGCTCGGCGTGGGCTGAGTGTAGCCGGTGGTCCTTGCCAATGCACAGGCCGATGCCAATCTCTGATTCCGGCAGATGCCTGGGACGGAAGTGTGGATTATTTACGAAAAATTAGTAATTTAGCGGCGCCGGAAACCCCGGCGCCGCTAATACCATTATCTATCCTAATACTATTTAATCCATTCTAATTACATGAAAAGACTCGCGACAGCTTTCCTGGTGCTCGCCATGGCATTAGGCGTTTACGCCCAGCCATTGCTTGTAGGGCACCGCGGCAGCGGATTCGGGCTGGAGAATTCCGAGGAATCGTTCCGAAAAGGAATCGAACTCGGCTACCACTACCTCGAAACGGATGTGAAGCTCACCAAGGACCTTAAGTTCGTGTGCACCCACGACGACAACACTACCCGCCTGGGCGGCACTCTGGATATTGCCACGTCCACTCTCGCCGAGCTGCAGGCCGAAGAGCTGCACCAGCGCCGCAACGGCGTGGATTACACAGGCCGTCTGTGCTCGATGCAGGAGTATCTGCAGATATGCAAGGAAGGCGGTGTAGGCGCCGTGGTGGAGCTTAAGTGGACCGCCGGTGTGAACAGCAACGACCAGAGCAACATTCCGCTGCTTATCCAGGAAATCGAACAGGCCGGCATGCGCGACAAGGTGATTATCCTCACTTCGATGAAGCCCTGTCTGGAATATATCCGAAAGAACTATCCCGACATCACCCTCCAGTTCCTGACCGGCGAGTACTGGGCCAACCATTTCGACTGGTGCGTGGAGCACGGTATCGATGTCGACATCCAGGCCGGATACTTCGACAAGGCCGCCGTTACCCGCTATCACACCAAGGGACTGAAGGTGAACATGTGGACCACTAACAGCGAGGACGGCTACATTAGCTACGGCAACATGGGCTGCGACTTCATAACCACCGACCGTCTCGACGGCCACAATCTTCCCGAACTTGATCCCGCGAGTACCCGCGAGCTGAACTATGTGGACTATCCCGTGACCGACTACACCCCTCTGGTGCGCGGACACTATACCCTTGAGGCTCCGGAAGCATGGAACCCGCAGGAGGTTGCCTCGCTGTCTAAAATCCATTTTGCGGTATTCGCCAATACGGGTATATGGTATCTGCTCGGCGAAGATGCCCGGTCGCAACGGAGCATTCTCGCCGCCAATCCGGCAACGCAGACGGTAGGCACGGTGTCTGTTCCTGCAGGATTTGTGCCGGAAGCCATTGCGGTGAGTGCCGACGGCAGACTTCTGGCCTGCAACAAGGCGAATGCCGGCGAAGCATGGACTCTCTATATGTGGGAGACTCCAGAGGCAACGGCTGAGAAACTTCTGGAGCAGAATGCCGCCGGTCTTACAGGCCTGTCGCTTGCCGCCACCGGCCGCAGCGATGCAATGAAGGTGTACGTTCTGGGCATGGCAGGCGAGAAGGTTGCCGTGCATGGTCTGGAGGTAAAATCCGGTGCTGTGGTCAAGGATGTTGCGGCAACCACAGATGCGTTTGAACTGAATGAGGATTATCCTGTGGGCATGACAGTATCGCCCTTTTCGCGCGACAACATAATTTTCGACAACCAGGTTATCGAGCCGGGAGTCGAGCTCACATTTCCATGGGCATCCACCGATGGTGAGATGCGTCCCTATGCGACCGTAGCCCGGCTCGCAGGGCCATCGGCAGGGATATCGTTCGGCCGATACGGGTCCAAACTTTATGCTGTGTGCCCCTACACTTCTGCCGAAAGCAGGAAAGTGTGGTTTGAACTTGCCGATGTGGGTGCCAACACAGGGGATATGTATGCGGTTACAAATACGTTGAATCCCGGAGTGACCGCCACCACCGGAGTTCCGTGTCTCGCATCCGGCTTCCAGGCCGGTGCCACCGCAGCCGACGGTGCCACCATGTATGGTTTCTTCCAGAGCATAGGTTTCATACAGGTGTCCTTCGGCGTGCCCGCTGCGGCACAGCAGCCGGTCGACCTCGGGCTGAAAATCGAGCGCCAGTGGATTTTTTCCAATACAACCGATAACCATCCCGGCAATATCGACGGCAACAACGCGCAGCAGGGCACTGCCTGCCGCGGCAAGTTCTATGTCAACAACTGCGAAGAGAAGCTGATTCATATTTTCGACAACAGCGGCCATCTGGGTTCTATTCCCGGCGGTGCCGGATGGGGCTGCGCCCGCGACGACGCCGGCAATATCGTTGTGCGCGACGACAAGAATACCAATGGCAAGCATTCCTTTATGGTATATCCTGCCGACGTGCTTCCAGGCACTACTGCCGAGGCTGTGCGTTTCGAGGTGGAAGTTCCCATGGTCGGCCAGACCAACTTTATCAATGCCTCGGGCAACCTTCTTTCGCAGGAAGGCGGCCATATCTATCTCTTTCCCAACAAGTGCAACCGGGTGAATATAATCACAGTAGCCTCCGGCGCTGTTGCCCGTGTCCATGCCTCTGAAGAGCTTAACTACAACGGATCGACCGCGGGTTATGTGTGCCCTATCGCCGACGACACCGAGAACTGGCTGTACACCGTGCGCTCGCAGGGCATCCATGGCTATAGCGGCGGCAGCAACCACAATGTGCTTACCTCCCGCGCCACCACCACGGCTCCCGGCCGCAACGGCACCGGCGGCTGCGCCCTGATTGTGGAGGGCGGCAACCGTGTGCTGCTTCATAATTCCGGCTCCAACTACATGGGTGGTTTCAGCGTGCGCGACCTGACCATGGACAAGGTCTACTGCTCGGTGGATCCGATAGGCACACTGGGATATGTGGACGGGGGGAACCGTTCGACTTTCAACTGGCTCACCGTGGAGCGCAACGGCTATGCCGATTATACGGTGTATCTCTACTGCCCTTCGAACGGCATTGCCTGCTATCGCCTGTATTCTCCCGAACTCAGCGGTGTGGAGGCTCCGGCAACCGAGGTTTCCGAGAAACTTACCGTGCTACGCAACGGCACGTTGCTGACCGCTCCCGGTTGCAACGGTCTGAGTCTGTTCGCCGCCGATGGCCGTCTTGTGGCCGAGACCGCCGGCGACAGTGTCGAGACCGCCGGAATGCCCGCCGGAGTGTATATTCTCCGCAGCGGCAAGGCTGTGTGCAAAGTGGCTATCTGAAGCAGACACTTTTCTCTGACATATATAATCGCTCCTGCCCGGGTTCAGGCAGGAGCGATTCTGTTTTGAGAGGGGGGAGATGGTTTCAGGGTCGGGTTTGTCCGGCTCCGGTGACCAGGAACTTGTAGGTGCACAGTCCGCTGAGTCCTATTGGGCCGCGGGCATGCAGTTTCTGTGTGCTGATGCCCATTTCGGCACCGAATCCGAACTGGGCGCCGTCGGTGAAGGCCGTGCTCACATTGGAATATACACATGCGGCATCGACTCTGCGCAGGAACTGTTCGGCGGCGGGGCGGTTTTCGGTTATTATGCATTCGCTGTGGTGTGAACCATGGCGTGCGATGTGTTCGATGGCCTCGTCGATGCCGTTGACAACACGGACAGTGAGTTTATAATCCAGCCATTCGTGTTCATAGTGGTCTTCGGTGGCTTTCTCAAGCAGGGGATATGCGCCTTCGAGGGCGTGGAATGCCTCGTTGTCGGCATAGATGGTCACGTTCTTTTCGGCCAGCCGGTAGCATAGTGCCGGAAGGTCGGTCAGCCTTGAGCGGTCGACCAGCAGGCAGTCCAGGGCGTTGCATGCATCCACACGGCGGGTTTTCGCATTGTAGATGATGTCGCGCCCTGTTGCGATGTCGCCGGCGGCGTGGAAGAATGTGTGGCATACGCCGGCACCGGTCTCGATTACCGGCACCCTGGCATTGTCGCGCACGAAATCGATAAGTCGCCGGCTGCCTCGGGGAATGAGCAGGTCGACTGTTCCGCGTGCCCGGAGTAATTCGAGGGTGGCATCATGACCGCCATCGAGCATGGCGATGCACTCGGGAGCGAAGCCCTGCGCGAGCAGTCCGCGCCGGATTACTTCCACGGCTTTTTCGACGGTGTGCGTGGCTTCGTGCTCGGGATTGAGCACGCAGGCGCTGCCGGCCTTGAAGCACAGTGCGAACGCATCGAAGGCCACATCGGGGCGGTCTTCGAAAATTACGCCGATTATTCCGAATGGAACCGATATCCTGCGGATGAGCATGCCGTTGGGTCGTTTCGCAGATGCAAGCTCCACACCTACGGGGGAGGGCAGTGCGGCAATCTGCCGGATTGCCGACACGATGTCGGCTATCCGCGAGCGGTCGAGCCGCAGGCGTCCGCAACGGGAAGCGGAGCTGTCCATGGTCTCGCAGTCGGCCGCATTGGCGGCGATGATTTCATCTGCGGCTGCCTCCACGGCATCTGCCACGGCAATAAGTGCGTTGTCGATTTTTTCGGGCGTTGCGGCAGCGAGAGTGTCGGCGGCAGCCCGGCATGCGGGCAGGGTGTTATGCATTATGTCGGACATGTGATGTACGGAACTTACTTGGAAAGGATTGTGTGGGCTTAGAGGGTTGTCTATCAATGATTGTTGAGCAACCTGTTATATTCTAAACTACCTGTGAAGGGCAGTTGTTCACCGCAGTGGCTTTTTACGGCTCTGTAATCGTTGAGTTTATCCGTTCAGGTACAATCTTTCTATGTCTCAGCAGAGGCGCATCCTGTACTTCTGAATCAGTTTGGCCAGTCCCGGGTTGTGTTCCACCATGTGCTCGAGCACCCTTTGCTCCGACCAGTATGTCGGTGGCAGGTCGCTGTCGTCCACGGTTATCTCGAAGTCGAAATCGTCGTTCTGCAGTTCTTTTCTCAGCGCCTGCACAATCCGCGGCTTTATGGCAGCTATGGTGTCGGCCTGCAGAGGGGCGCCCACGACCATACGGAAGTCTCCGCCGGGGTTGCGCACGGGCATGAACTCACCCATAACGCTTGCCGGCAGGGCTTCGATGCCGGGCGATGCCGCGAACCGGCGCCAGGCCGTGGCCAGTTCGGCGTCGGTGAAATCGCGTCTGGCGTGTTGCACGGTGTCGCCGGGCACGGTGTCGGCGGGTTTCTGTGGCTCGGGCTTGGACGCGGGGTGTGCCGCCAGTCCGGCGCTGATGGAAAAGGCTCCGCTGGAATATGTTGCCGCGGGTTGCTTTGCCGTTGGCTGTCTGGGAGCCGGAGGTTTCGTTGCCGGCATTGCCGTGGGCGTTGGGCTGGCGATTGCCTGATATGTATCGTTGGACGGAGCGGCAGTTGGCACGGATGTGGTGGAATTCGTGGTTGCCGCAGGAGAAGCCGCTTTCAGCGGCAGGATCCGCCCCTCGTCGTCTCCCTTATCTTCCGGCGAGGGGCTGAGTAATTGGCACAGCCTGATGAGCGTGAGCTCTATTAGGAATTGCTTGTTGGAGGCGGCGCGGAAATTGAAGTCCGCGCTGTTGCACAGCTCCATGGCTTTGTAGATGAACGTGGGATGCAGTTTCGCTCCGCGTTCGGCCATCTGGGTCCGCATGTCGTCGGGGAGTTCCACCAGCGATATCGTTGCCGGATTGGCGGCCGCCATGAGGTCGCGCAAGTACAGTCCCAGCCCGTTGATGAAGAACTGGGAGTCGAAACCTTTGTCGCGCACCTCCTTGTAGATGAGCAGCGCCGCCGGGACATCCTGTGCCAGGAAGGCATCGAGGAGCCGGTTGTAGTAGGTGCTGTCGAGTACGTTCAGGTTGGCTATGGTGGCCTCGTATGTGATGTTGCCCCGGGTGCATGCCGCCACCTGGTCGAAAATGGAGAGTGCGTCGCGCATGGCGCCGTCGGCCTTCCGGGCAATCATCGCCAGTGCCGCCGGTTCGGTGGTTATGCCTTCGCGTGAGGCCACGTTGCCGAGGTGCGCGCACATGTCGGCAACGCTGATGCGGTTGAAGTCGAAAATCTGGCAACGCGAGAGAATGGTCGGCAGAATCTTGTGTTTCTCGGTGGTTGCGAGAATGAAGATGGCGTGAGCCGGCGGCTCCTCGAGGGTTTTGAGGAATGCGTTGAAGGCCGCCTGGCTTAGCATGTGCACCTCGTCGATGATGAACACGCGGTATCTGCCGGTTACCGGAGGCACCATCACCTGGGCGATGAGGTCCTTGATGTCTTCGACGCCGTTATGAGAGGCGGCATCGAGTTCTATTATGTTCAGGGAGCGTCCCTGGTCGAACTGGCGGCAAGAGTCGCAGTGACCGCAAGCCTCGCCCTGTGGTGTGCGCGAGCTGCAGTTGATAGTCTTTGCAAAAATTCTGGCACAGGACGTCTTTCCCACCCCCCTGCCTCCGCAGAAGAGATAGGCGTGAGCCAGCCGTTGGCTGGCTATGGCGTTCTTGAGCGTGGCGGTGAGCGATTGCTGCCCCACCACACTCTCGAAAGTCGAAGGCCGATATTTCCGCGCGGATACGATGTATTGGTCCATTTGCGGGAGGTGTTTTTAATTTCAGGCAAATATAGCAATTTTGGCCGCTCGGTTCCAGCAAATAAATGTTAACAGGTGACAAAGCGTCAACCGTTCTGTTAACGGATATTTTATGTTTTATACTTTGTTTTGTTTTGCCATTCCACAGGTTTGCACTACTTTTGTGATATATAAGACAGCTATTTCTGCACTAATCAACAACCAGGCGCAGGTTTATGGCGCCACCAGTCTATTAACATGAAAATAACACTGAAATCAGCGGTAATAGTGCTGTGCCTTCTGGCCTCGGTGGCCACGGCGGCAGCGGAGGTAACGGTGGGTGCGGCACGCACCGGCGAGTATGTGCCCGGCCTGCGCGGCAAGCGTGTGGCTCTGTTTTCCAACCATACCGGCATGGTGGGCGACCGCCACACTCTGGATATCATGCTTGAGAACGGGCTTGATGTAGTAACTCTTTTTTCGCCCGAACACGGTTTCCGCGGCACGGCCGATGCCGGCGAGCACGTGGGCAGCGGTGTGGACGAACCCACCGGAATACCCATAGCGTCGCTTTACGACGGCACCGGCAAGCGTATTCCTGCTCCCGAGGTTATGAACGGCCTTGATGTTATCGTTGTGGATATCCAGGACGTGGGTCTGCGCTACTACACCTATTACTGCACGATGATCGACCTGATGAATGCCGCCGCCCAGTACGGCAAGGAGGTGGTGGTGCTCGACCGCCCCAACCCCAACGGCATGTATGTGGACGGCCCCGTGCTCGACATGACCTACCAGAGCGGTGTTGGCCGCCTGCCCATTCCCGTGGTCCATGGCATGACTCTCGGCGAGCTTGCCCGCATGGCCGTGGGCGAGGGATGGCTCAAGAACGGCGCCACAGTGCCTCTGAAGGTGGTGCCCTGTCTGGATTATACCCACCAGACCCGCTACCGCCTTCCGGTGGCTCCCTCGCCAAATCTCCGGAGCATGCTCAGCATCTATCTCTACCCGTCGATATGCTACTTCGAGGCCACTCCCGTGAGCCTCGGTCGCGGCACCGACAAGCCGTTTGAAATATACGGGCACCCCGACATGAAGAACCGCGACTTCGAGTTCACTCCCCGCAGCGTTCCCGGAGCCAAGAATCCTCCGCAACTGGATGTGCTTTGCCACGGTGTGGACCTCAGCGGGCTCGACGAGGAGGAAGTGATAGCCAAAGGAATCAATCTGGAGTATCTTATCGATGCCTATGGCGATGTGGGCGGCGAGAACTTTTTCCGCAGCTTCTTCGAGAAGCTTATCGGCCGCGGCGATATCCGCGCGATGATCGAGAGCGGCAAGAGCGCCGATGAAATCAAGGCCACCTGGGCCGACGACGTGAAGCGCTTCCGCGCCCGGCGTGCGCCCTATCTTATATATCCCGAATAAGAAACTGTCTGGAACCAATATCCTCATATAAATTCAAACAGTTTCCAAGAGTATGGTACTCTGTGAAGTAATACCCTTCAAGCAATGAACGACGCACTTATTGTCATCGGCACCATCGCAGGATATTTCGTGCTGCTGATGCTGATTTCCCACTTTGCCTCGCGGGGCAGCGACAACTCCACATTCTTCACCGGCAAGCGCCAGACCCCCTGGCCTCTGGTGGCTTTCGCCATGATCGGCGCCGCCATTTCTGGCGTTACATTCATTTCCGTGCCCGGCATGGTGGTGGACAAGGGCTATGCCTACCTCCAGATGGTGCTCGGCTTCATCGTGGGCTATTTCGTGATAGCATTCCTGCTTGTGCCCATGTTCTACCGCCGCAACCTTATATCCATCTACGGGTACCTCGAGGATCGCTTCGGACAGCGGACCTACCGCACCGGCGCATGGTTCTTCTTCGTGAGCAAGATGCTCGGTGCCTCCGTGCGCTTTCTGGTTGTGTGCGTCGTGCTCCAGGGGCTGGTGTTCGATCCGCTGCATATCCCGTTTGTATTCACGGTAATCGTTGCCATAGCGCTTATATGGCTCTACACCGTGCAGGGCGGTGTGAAGACGCTTATCTGGACCGATACCATGAAGAGTTTCTGCCTGATTATGTCGGTGGTGCTGTGCATCTACTTTGTGGCAACCAATTTAGGTATGGATTTTTCGGCGATGAGCACGGCCATAGCTTCGCATGAAAGCTCGCGGATGTTCTTCTTCGACGATCCCAAGGCTTCCACCTATTTCTGGAAGCAGTTCCTCGCTGGTGTGTTCATGGCCATAGCCACCAACGGTCTGGACCAGGACATGATGCAGCGCAATCTTGCCTGCCGCAATTCCGGCCAGAGCCAGAAGAACATGATTGTGAGCGGCGTGGTGCAGTTTTTCGTGATTGCCTTGTTCCTTCTCCTGGGCACGCTGATGCTCATCTACATGGACAGCAAGGGAGTGCGGCGCCCCGAGAAATCCGACGAGATTTTCGGCATGATAGCTTTCCACAGCGAAATGCCTGTAATCGTGGGCATACTCTTTGTGCTCGGACTAATCGCTGCCGCCTATTCCGCCGCAGGTTCGGCGCTGACTTCGCTTACGACCTCGTTTACCGTCGACCTTCTTGGCGCGCACAAAACCAAGGACGAAGCCGCGCTGACACGCACCCGCAAGCGTGTGCATCTGATGATGTCGGCGCTCATGGGCATCATCATCATAGCTTTCTATTACATAAGCAACCAGGATGCCATTTCCGCGGTGTACACACTGGCTTCCTATACCTACGGTCCCATCCTCGGCCTGTTTGTGTACGGCATGTTCTGGAAGAAGCCCGTGCGCGACCGCTTTGTGCCTCTGGTGTGCATCGCGGCGCCTGCTCTCAGCTGGGTGCTCCAATGGTGCCTTAAGGAATGGACGGGCTATGAGACGAGCTTCGAGCTGCTGATTATGAATGCCGTAATCACTATGGCAGGTCTGCTGTGTCTCTCCATAGGCCATAAGCCGGTTGCCTCACCCGGAAAAGCTGTAGCCTGATGGCCAAGGATCTTCTGCAACGCTACATCTGGCTGGTGGACACCATAAGGCGCCACGGCCGGATGTCGCGCGGTCAGATCGACCAGCTGTGGATGCGCACTTCGTACTCAGGAGGCAATCCCATGCCCCGGCGGACGTTCTACAACTACCGGCAGGCTGTGGAAGAGCTGTTCAACATAGAAATCAAATGCGATTCCGCGACGTTCGACTACTACATAAGCGACATCGGCGACAGACACAACGAGGGAGTTACCAACTGGCTGCTGAACACGGCTGTAACCAATGAGCTGCTGGCCGGGTCCAGGGCTGTGGCCGACAAGATTTTTCTCGAGCAGGTGCCTTCGGCCCGCGAGTTTCTGGCGCCTGTGATAGAATCGCTGCGCGACAACAGGCCTATCCGTTTCGACTACCATGCCTACGGGCGCGTGCTGCCCTCGGAAGGTGTGGTGGTAGAGCCTTATTTTCTGAAAATCTTTCGACAGCGGTGGTATGTCACCGGGCGGCACACCGCCTCTGGCAAGGTGAAGACTTACGCGCTGGACCGCATTACGCGTCTGATTGTGCTTCCCGAGACTTTCGAGCCGGATCCGGAGTTCGACGCCGAGGAATATTTCAGCTCGAGTTTCGGCATAGTGTTCACCCATGGCGAGGTTAAGCGCATTGCCCTGAAGGTTGAAAGCCGCCAGGCGCGGTATTTCCGCGACCTTCCGCTGCACCACAGCCAGGAGGAGGTTGTGCACGACGGCTACAGTATTTTCTATTACAGGATGCGTATCAGTCCCGACCTTGTGTCGGAAATCCTGAGCTATGGCTCCAAGGTGAGGGTGCTCGAGCCTCGCGAGCTCAAGGCCATGGTGCGGCAGGAGCTTGCAAAGGCTCTGGAGAACTATAATAATGCGTAATGCCATGTCTGATTAGTAATGCCTAATGTTGGCAATCCTCTTTCAGGACATGGTGTTTTCAACATAGTAGTATATATTAAACGTCGAACAGTGAGGTTTGGATAGGCTTTAAGACATCCTTCAGCTCCGGGATTTTCAACAGCTCAAGTTCCTTGGGTTCAATTTTAAACAATCCACCGCCGTAAGAACGCCCGCACTTGGAGAGTCTGTCTTTCGGAATGCTGTTAAGGGTTTTCCAAACCTGTATTAGTGTTGCCTTGTCAGAGATACAATGTTTATATTTTTCCCTGGGGTAGAGCATAAGATAGGAGTTGGTTACGATTGATTCTGATTCATTGAGAATAAACCGGAACATACGTGAGGCGTTTTCTCCACGCCCCATGTATGTCATGTAAATTGGGGCTGCTTGGCGTGATTCAGTTGTATACCAAGGGACTCTTTTCTGGCAATTGTAGCTGTTGTTAGCGCCTTTGCTTTCTCCCTCTATTATATATTTATAAAGCTGTGGATAGAGGTGCTGCACATCTTCTATTGGTAGAGGACATGATAGGAGAAAATACTTGTCGTCGGTATCTAAATTAGAAAAATCTTCAAAAATAATTGACTGGCTAAGATGGCGTGGTGCAGGCAGTATCGGTGTCAGAAATTCCATTGGCAGCCCTTTTTCCAAAACTTCGGTAGTGGAAAGTATGAAAAAGGAATTATTTCCCGTTGAGATTCCTCTCGAAACCTTAAAATAATGCCCTAGGCTATGCCCTTGCAATTCCTCGTTAGACGAATCAAATTTCAGACTCCATTTTTCCGAAGGGTTTAATTCTGTTTTATCTAATTCAGTAATATTATGTGGGTTAAATAGAGTTCCGCCGTGTGAAAATCGTACTTTTTGATTGCTGGGCTGGCGATTTTTGAATGTCACTATGGAAGAACTTACAAGGGCATCGGAAAATTGTAGATCAGAAGAGTCGAATCGATGTATAGATATTAAATCGACATTGGAAGTGAGAAAGCGCTTGACCGCTTCTCCGTATTTTACATCCATAAACTCGGACGGGATTAGCCAGCAGGAGATGCCGTCGTTTTGTAGCCAGAGGGTAGATAATATTAAGAAGTAACAATATAGTCCAGAAAGCCCTGATATTTTTAGTCCATAATTGGATTCAACTAAATATTGTAATCGTTGTTTGACAGCACTGTCTATATGGTGATGGCGTGAATATGGTGGATTTGCCAAAATCAGATTGAACCGGCGATTGGGCTTTTGGCATAAAAAGTCGTCGTTATTGACTGTTAAAGCTTCGTCCCTCCATAGTTCAATGGACGGCAGCGCGTAATGAGGATCAATCTCATATCCGACAGCCAATAATGGCTTGGAAAGGATTCTTAGAGCGGAGAAAAAAACACCTGTTCCAATTGCTGGTTCTAAAAAACGTATATCATTAATATCTATTACTGTCCGCTAAACTTTTTTTGAGCGATTGAAAAATTAGGGCTGACACCTATTGCAGGAGTCAGCCCTAATT
>ERZ778510.852-NODE-852-length-22488-cov-8.959881_pt1 | contig 22488 bp, 16 predicted proteins | sample MGYA00510348_ERZ778510 | MGnify/ENA primary metagenome ERZ778510 (study PRJEB29527, sample SAMN07138969) | mouse gut metagenome | material: feces | host: mouse | place: China:Nanjing | collected 2016-01-25 ... | reverse complement strand
AGTCGCTTTGCTCTGCAAAGAACGAGCATCCGCACTGTCACATCGTCTATAACCGGGTGGATAATGACGGTAAATGTGTAAGCGACAGTTTCGAATATTATCGCAACAACGAAATCTGTGACGAGATGAAAAAGAAGTACGGTCTGACCTATAGTGAGAACAAAGACCAAGTGAAAACTGAGCGTCTTAAAGGACGACCGAAGACTTGTCAGGAAATTTATCTCGCCGTTCAGGCCGCCAAGAAATCGGCAAAAGACTGGACTACTTTTCAGCGAGAACTCGCCCAGAAAGGCATTACCGTCAGGAAAAAATTCCGGCGGGGTTCTACCGAAGTCGATGGTCTTTCCTATTTCAAGGACGGGCAAAAGTTCAAGGCTTCGCAGGTTGACCGCAACGGCAGATGCTCCTACGATGTCATCTGCAAGGCTCTTGACCGGAACAAAAAACGGCAGTCCCAGCCGACATCGCCCTCGCCCAAACCGATGCGACAGCAGCCTAAACAGGAACCGGGTGCCGCAACAAAAATCATCGAAGCTGGTGCCGATATGGTCGAAGGACTCGGCAATGCACTCGGTGGTCTCTTCCAAGTCGGACCTGCCTATGACCCGGAAGAAGAGGCATTCATCAACGAGATGAAACGCCGCCAAAAGAGAAAAAGAGGCAGAAGTGTGTAATTTAAAAAACTGAAAAGCATGAAAGAAAATCCTGACAATTTCTCGGATAATATTCTCCAGAACATCGCTGATGACCTCAGCACAATCAACGGTACCTGTACCGAAATCAAGGAGTCGCAGCTCAACTGCGCCACTGCCGACGACCTGACCAATATGGGTATCACCATAACGTCAGCCGTTACAGAAAAAGTAGATGATATGCAGACATCCATCGAAACCCAAACGCAGACGGTCAGCGAAATCGGGAGCAATCTGACTTCTTCGGTTGACGATCTGAAGACCGAAATCACCAATAAGATTGACAACTTCACCGCCAATCCGCCGGTGCAGAAGCTTGAAAAGACCATCCGTATCGCCAAGGAATCGTGGCAGGTCTATCTCGCCATGTTCATCTCGGTATTCACCTTCATCTTCTTCGGAGCTGCCACTATCTGGCAGGAATCGCGCATAGAAAAGTCCCGTATCTCCGACATCAAGTATCACTACATCCTGATGCACGGAGGAGTTAACTCCGAAGGACTCGACAGCATTCAGAGCTGGTTCCGCGACCCTGAACGTGTCAAGCAAATCGAAAAAGAGGTGAAAGACTACGAAGACCGTGTGCAGGAAACCGCCCGCGCCCTCGACCAGAAGCATCGCCTCGAAGAAAAAATCAACGAACTCAATTCCAAAACCAACAACAAAAATTCCAGAAAATGACAGCACTCAACAACATCATCTCGCGTGTAAAAAACATCTTCGGCCGCAAGGCTACACCCGCTACCAACGCTGCAACAAGCGCAGAACCGCCCACCGACATATCGGTCGTAAGCGACTCTCGACTGAAAGCAGCACTTGCCGACATCGAGAAATATCTCGCCGACTACTTCGGCACTCCGACCACGAAACTGCAATATAAGGAGTACGCCAACGGGACCAGTCTGATCTCCGAAGATGCGACCTTTGCCGTGTCGCTCGTAATACTCACAACGCCGAACGGAGCCTTTAAACTCCCCGACAACGTGCTGCTGCTCGGTGGAGTCACCTCGACCAACGATGTAAAGTGGCTCGCCGCCGAACTGAGAAAGTTCACCAACTTCCTCATGCAACTCTGCCCCAAGCATCGCATCCAGCACCTCGCCTTCGCCTTCGACAAGACCGAGAGTGACAATCCCCGCTTCGTCAAAGAAGCCGACGTCACCTGCATCCGCCTCTACTAACCCTTACAATTCACCACATCGCCCCGACAAGAAATCATCCTCTTATCGGGGCGATTAACAAAATATTTACACAAGTATACCCCGCTATGGAACAAAAAATGAAGTATAAAACTCCCACTATTTACGCCTTTTTCGTTTATTATATCGTCTTTTGGTTCTGGACGAATGAATTTGCTGATAGGCATCGTCAGTCACATGAATTCCACCTCCTGACCATATGCCGGTTACAACCCAAGATTCATAGAAATAGAACCATTTTGCAACCCATGGGACAATCTTTGTTACGGGCATTGTTGCATTCCATTCTATCCCATTAGGTAAATATAAGCATAACCGTTGTCTCTGTTGCGAATATATATGTGGTAAGCGGATCTCACCATCTGCTAACTCAAGCTGATCCAAAGCATATACCTCTGGACGATTATGGTTATATACTATTTTAAAATTATAATGAGGACTTGACGGCCTTGGCTGGACCATACTAGTCCAAGCCCAACCATCTTTCCATTGTCTTATAACTCTCCCGTCTGGATAATTTCTCCGTAAACAGGCAAGCTGATGATAAGGAGTAATAACTTTAATCTGCATCCGTTCCGAAAAATGTTGCACCAGAACTAAGAACTGTGGAAGAGCTTAAGGCAGTCGTGAGTACCCCCGTCTTTTTTATAACACCTCCACTTCCTTTATCTTGAAGTCCTCGCATATTTTCTTCTATTTTATTGACAGCGCGGATTACAATGGTATCGCCAAAGGATGCCTTTAGTCCTTTTACTCTTTCTATATAAGTCTTATTTAGTAGTTCATTCCGACCAAAGTCCCGTTCTATTTCATTTAACCATTCGAAAAATATGCGCTTACGATTGGGATAAATAGCCCATTTATCTGCAAAATTCTCACAACGATTGACCGGGTTTTCAACTCTATAATTTTCACCATCAAATGATATATAGCGTCTCATCCTTTTGACGACTCCATTCATGGCTGAAACGATATCGGGCTCTCCATTATACGCAAGAGCAGCCAATGTAGTTATAATGCAGGAAATCGGTTTGTCTTCATTTCCTCCATATTTTATATCTCGATGGCGTTTCAAAAGCATGACGACCTTTTGTAATATATTTTTTCCTGTGGACTTCGGAAATGGGTCCATACTCGCACGTATAGATTTTGTAGAAGTGCCAAGACCACGACGCCCTTGCATTTCAAACCACAATCGGTATGCCAAGGGATTGCTTTTCAGCCAATTCCAAATATATGTAGAAGTCGCATAATCGAACCGTTTATTGTCAGTTATATATAATAGCAGTTTTTCCCATTCTGGATTCTGCATATTAAAACCATTAAGTCTCTCCGTCCAAGTTTTCTCACCAGCTACAGTAGCTGGAAGAATATCAACATGATATTTATCAGCTACGCGATCTGAGTTCTGTCGATACCTAAGTTTCCAACAACGCATTCCCTCTTCATCAAGGAGTCGCTTATAAATCTCACGAGATTTCAAACGGTCGCCAACTGCATTCTTGAGCTTTTTTTGTGTCCAACCTGTAATGGAATGGACTTCACAAATCATATCTACGTCTACATCATCATCTTCGTTTTGAGGCCGGATTGCAGTGCCAAGACCAATCGAACCCTGATAATGGACTGCCACTTTATGTCCTTTTAACGCGTCATCATCACTTGCATTCAACACCTCCCCCAAAGTTTCGTAACTTTTTTGGAGGTTATCCATAATGTAAGATGGAATTTCAAGTTCTCCTACAATTTGCTCTAAAAGCTGGTTTAGCTCTTTGTTTTGCTCTGTTGTCATAATAACCTAATTTTCAATCTTTAGCACCTTGTTATATTGTTTTGTTATTCTGTCTATATCATACAAAAGTAATGGGGCATCGGCTTTCGGCATCCAAACACGACCAAACTCCACTGCAAGAGAGTTTGGCATCGCCATATAAACATGGATTCCTTCTCCCGGGTTTCGCAATCTGATTGTATCCAATACTTTCCGTGATATATTCCGGAAGTGTTGTTGTTGCGCTTTATTAGCACACCAATTATAATTGGGCGATGAAGCTTCCACAATCCAAATATTATCGGTAATATTTTTTAATTGATTTTTCACACAGGTAATAATAGCTTTAGCACTAATTGCAAAAACTAGCACTGGGACGCCAACAGTCATTGTGTCGGGCTCGGATATTAAGAGATCATCTTGATAATCTGATTCTGGCCAACTCCATGTCTCTTTAGGTTCACGATGGCGCTGAAATATATGAATAGTTGTCTTATTCTCAAGCAGACTTCCTAATTTGACCAATAATGGTTGTGGCGCCAACGCAAAAACCGAGTAATTTTGAATTTCCCGCGAACCTTCGTTGCCATTGTACACCTTTTTACTGAAAAGATTACACAGTCTATTGGCCTCGACAGACCAAAAGGCGTCCTCGTTATCTCCAATTCCCATATCTGTACTTTTCAAGTTAATTGGTTCATGGCTGACTGGAAACATATGATCATGTATGACAGCTTTCCGAACTTCTTGATCGGAAATAGAAGGCATATAATCTCCAATTTTAGCGGTGTATACAATACAATTAGTTTTTGTCGACGCTACAGCCTCCGTTACTTTTCTTATCTCATCTTCTTTAGTACGTTTTAATGTGATCAGTTGTTCCTCAGTATACTCATATTTCCCCTCATGATCAATGAGTCTATGGCAGTCATGGCATAAAAGGATAAAATTACATTCTTTACCATCCAAAAACACAGACTTGGTTTCATCACCACGTGGACCTGCAGCCTTAAAAGCAACGATATGAGCCAATTCTGCCAAGTTGCAATCCTCGGTAGTCAAATGATGTTCATATAATAATTTATTACAGAATTGACAACGTCCTGCACTTTTAGCAAAGATTAGGCCATAAGCAAAATCACCTAATTTTTTACGAGTTGCCTTTGCTTTAACCTCTTCAATAGAGATTTTAGGAGAGATAGAATTTTTCATTTCAATAATTTAGTTAAAATATCGTCCAATTGCATTAGTAATTGTTCCGTCCCAGAGGACCTTACCAGCAATCAGATAATTATTTTTTGCAAAGATACTAAAAATACGTTCACTCTATATGAACATATTTGAAATTTTTGTTATCTTTGCAAAAAAAATATTATGCCCAACACCAAAGGTTCAGATATTAGATACAAAATTCTAGACAGATGCCTGAGAAAAGGTGGATATTCCACGCAGCGTCTAATGCAGGAAGTAAATAAATATTTAGAAGCTAGCGGATACCCTAAAATTTCGGCATCAAATACTATTCGCCAAGATTTAGATTACATCTCTGCCAATTATCCACAGGTGGCAATTGAAGAAAAGCGAATTGGCCGCAATATCACATATGGCTATAAAAAATCAGATTCATCTATCTTTCAGCTTTCGTTCAGTGATGATGAACTTGCTCAGCTATCTCAATGTATGGCGATTTTATCTAGATTTGATGGTGCTCCACAATCAGAATGGATAAAAAATTTCGTTGATAGATTTCAGCTTTCCTTGCAGATTGAGACAGATTGTAGTAAGGTGGTTGGCTTTGATTGGAATAGACAGCTAAAAGGAAAGGAATTTTTTACCAAACTTTTATCTGCGATTGTCAAAGGAACTGTTCTGTGTATAAAATACCAAAGTTTCAAAAGGAGTGCTGCTAAGATGTATGTTGTACACCCTTATTTTCTAAAAGAGTATAACAATCGATGGTTTTTGCTTGGGTGGGGGGATGACAAAAACGCCCTTATTACACTTTCTCTTGACAGGATTATTTCACTAAAAGAACTTCCTGAGAAAACGCTTCGACCCAATGATTCTATAAATTTTTCAAACGAGTATTTTGAAGATATCATCGGAATTACGAGGAAAGACGATAGTGTTCTTACAAAAATTAGACTGTGGATATCACCACAGCTAACTCCTTATATTAAGACAAAGCCGATACATAATAGTCAAATTATTAAATCAGAAGATGAAACAGGTATGATTGTTGAGATATATCTATATCCCAATTTTGAAATGGAACAAGAGTTTCTATCTCATGGAGAAGGATTAAAAGTCATTTCCCCAGATTTCATTCGTAACAGAATACTAGAACGCTTAAAGGCCGCCTTAGATAATTATTAGACATTCATTGGGTTATAACCATTGTGCGCACTTAAGCAGCAATCTAAAAATATGACATAATGACTGATATTAAGACATCGGAAGAGAGAAGCCGGAATATGGCGGCGATAAAGGGGAAGGATACGAAGCCGGAGATGATTGTGCGGAAGTATCTTTTCTCACGTGGTCTGCGATATCGTGTCAATAACCGGAGTTTGCCGGGATCTCCTGATATTGTCCTTAGAAAATATAAGACTATTGTTTTTGTTGACGGATGTTTCTGGCATGGGCATAAGAACTGCAAATATTTCAGGTTACCGAAGTCCAATGTTCATTTTTGGCGGCATAAAATAGCGATGAATATTGCACGGGACTATGCCAACAATGTCGATCTTAAACTTGCAGGTTGGAATGTGATCCGAATTTGGGAATGCGAAGTCAAAACAAGGGCTAAAAGAGAAGAAACCCTCAGTAGATTATTCGCTATGATAACAGGTATTCCAAACGGCATTATCAGCCTACCGGATGGAAGCAATGACCCTGTAGCAGCTGAGCCATTCATTCCCTACGGTAGAGTAACGCCACAGCCCTCAAAAAGATAGATGTCGTTCACACCTCTTTCTGGCAGTCAGGATGTTAAGATTAACGTTAACCATATTCGTTTATTAGGATATCTCAAAAAAAATCGTAACTTTGCAACCTAAAACGCGCTTGCGCAGACGAATAGACCACCTAATGTAAGTAATAACTTATATTCAACATATTTAAGGAACTTCCTTGTAGTCGCGAAAAAAGGCTTGGTCGCCTGTCTGCCTACACGGGAGTTCCTCTTTTTGACTATGAACTATTCGAACTGGAACGATATGTTGTGTGAACACTTCTTCAAGAATGAAGAAGTGATGGTCTTTTTGTCCATAGACAAAGAAGAACTTATCAATCTCGGATTAAAGTCTGAAAAAATTCAGAGAGAAATCGAACTAATCGAAACAAACAAAAACGAGCAAATTGACCACCGAGCTTACGTGTGGGCTGATTTCATGCGCTTGTTTATGTTGATTAAGACAAAGAAACAATTCCTCTCAGAATTTAAAATGAAAATTAGTGAAAGTGCAACAATAAAAGACAATTCAAAGCCTACAATATTTCCATTCTTATCGCTGTTCTTTATCTCATTAAGTTTTGATTCCGAGTTAAGTTCAGCCGCCTTCTATCCTAAAGTCAACGACTTTTTGACAACTAATCATATCATTAGTCGCGGCGAAAAGATTGGCACTACAGATTTGGCAAAACTCAATCCTACTCTTGATATGATGTGGTATAATCTTAGTGAGTGGGCTTTTTCTAATGGCTACTATTTCGTACCGAAGTACACACGTACATCGGTACGAAATAAGTACGCTGAACCATTTATCGCTGAACTTCTATTCCCATTTAATCGCCGAGAGCAATTAAAAACTGTCTTTATTAAAAGTGGACTTACTCCGGACGAGAATATATCTGAGGACAGGATTATTAGTATTTTTAATGATAATTATTATATTATCGGTCTTACCCGTGCTAAAATGAAGCAATGGGTTTCCGACTATCGAATAGCTTTAATCAACGAGTTCCGTAAAATATACGGTAGATGGGATGGAACAGCACGTGTTGAAAACCGTACTGATTCATCGAGCCAGGTAAGATATGATGGTTCAAACTACGGCTTCTATCTTGGATTCGACCGAGAAAGAGGTGGTAATTTCAAATTTTTTCTTTTACCTTACATCCCAAACTCGGAGAACGCAGAAGAATACAGTTTCGTTAATTCTGGGAATAACAACGAGGCTTATGAGTTTTATATAAAGGCAAATGGATTCGCTTCATCAACATACCGGAAAACAGATAATATTCTTGAAGCACTGCTACACAAGAAGAAGATAGTTTTCGTAGATGAATACGATTCAAAAACAAACCTGATTTTTAATCCTGCTGACCTTTATGTATTTGAGCGTTCATTTAACTCATTAATATCTCGATGCACATTTACAAAAGGAGGAAGCTATTTCATAATGATATCAACTGAAATACTTTCTCAAGAGCGCTATCATAACTGGCTTTCGAACAACAAGGCAACTGAACTACCTTTACCTGCTTTAAGTAGCGCATATCACATGTTCTATATCGAAAATGCGCAAAGTGCATTAGAGGATGATTCTAAGCTCTCTTTCAAAAAAAGTAAATCACTTAAAATCTCCAATACAATGGTCCTCGGAAAGGTTGAGAATACATATCTTGCACCATCAGCATTCCCAATCTATTTTGACATTTCGGGTGTAGACATCAGTACCGATTCGGTTCGGGCTGTATCAATTGATGGGTCTAATAGATACTCATTTGACATCAAATACGATGCCAACTTACAGAAATGGATTTTCCCTGTTATTCAGCATTATTTTGCAAAAGATAAGACATATCAGATCTTTTGTAATGACCAGCCATTATCATATTCGAAATTTCGATTTGTTGACTTCTCCTTAATCAAAGATAGCGACTATCAAGAAATTTCTTTTGATATATTTGGTGATGAATCTATAGAGAATCCATTAGTGACCGGCTTACAAATCAACGATACAATTTACATGAATGTAAACGTTGAACTTCTCAAATTAAACATGAAGTCGGGAGAACCACCTATTATAAGGAACTCGAAATATTTGGCAAATGATTATATTCTTTATGGAATTTCATCACAGCCAAATATCTCTAAAAGTGATATTAAAGATTTCATACTTGTTCTTTTCGCCAATAATGTTATTGACGAAGTATCTGTTGGAAACAAATATGAAATTAACCATATCCTGGAATACTATTCCTCGCTTGGTTATCTCAATTATACTTATCGAGACGGTAAATACGTCATTGCTGTTAATAAACCAACAATTATTTGGCTGCCGCCCAATTTCAAGAAAACATCTGGGTGCGTAACGTCATATAAATGTACGGAACAATATTTTAAATTCCTTGTTACTGGAGCGCGAACCCCCGGCTTTATTGAACATCTCATTAAGGTCTGCGCATCTAATAATGTAAAGGTAGACATAACTCAACCCGAAAACCCACTTTTCCCACAACGGATTATTCTTTGGGCTCAAGATATTTCCGATATTGAAAGAGTCGCTTCACAAGCTAAGCTTTACTTCCAAAAATGCATCTATACTAATGCGCTAATTAAACGCTTAGGTTCGGTTGATGATTATACCGATCAGGTTAGACAATATCCTTCCGAATTAGTATATGAAAACGTCTCCTTATTCAGGAAAATAGACTACAGTAAACTCGCTCATCTATTCAAAGAAAAGAACGGGTTTATTCCGAATAAGGATATTATCGTTACTGATGTAGAAAAAATTGATAGGACTCATGATATCATTAGTTACTTCTTTGGACTTCCCAGCGAAGCTACTATACTTTGGGATGAAGGCATCCAGTATCCGATAAACAAGTATTGGTCACATCTTATTGGTGCCTCAATTTCAAATGCTTCAATTATAAGGTTTGACAGCGATTCGTGCACGCTTACTATGCCATCGCAAGTTAAATTGCCACTGTTATATAATCGTGCATTATCCCTTATTAATGCCGAGCCACAAGACTCAGATGGTGGCAATAATTCATATAGACTAATTGTCAACCCTCTGTTAGATAAGATTGATCCGAAAGAAATTTTATCCAAACTCAAACAATTATGAGTAAATTCCTGCTTAATCCTGTCCGGTCATTCGAGAAGATAAAGGACAACTACATCCTTTATACGAAAACTGCTTTCGGTACGCGATTCAAAGAAGACATCGCTGATTTCGAAAGTTTTGAATCGGAACGAGAACGACTATTAAGAACCGACCAGGTTCTTAGTAGAGAAGTTTGGATTGAACCATTACCTCCATATGCATACGTCAATAGGGGTAATGATTATATTCGTGTTTCATCGTTAACAACGGAAGACCTTCCCGGACTTAATAATAACGCTTTAAATTTATTCAAAGATTTCTTATTAAGAGGTCTTATGCAAGGGAACTTTCCCTTATATCATCACCAATTTCAGATGCTTCAACAAGCATCTTCAGGCATCGATTCAATCATCACATCCGGTACCGGTTCTGGTAAAACGGAGTCATTTCTGTTACCATTATTTGCCGATATAATTAATGAAGCGGAAGCCGAATGGACCCCCAAAAGCGATACCGGGCATTACAGAATTAATGACTGGTGGAATAAATCACGTTTGCCTGAATCAAATTTTCTTTCATTTGACGAAAGAAATTTAGGGCATATAACTGATGAAGTCCTCCAGAGGCCAGTTAATGACGGACATATTCCGGCTTTACGTGGATTGATTATATATCCGATGAATGCGCTTGTCGAAGATCAGATGACTCGACTTCGCAAGGCTCTTGATAGCGATGAAATTCACGATTTCTTTGAAAACGGAAATCATTCGCTAAAGGGACATCGTATATTTTTTGGGCAATATAATAGCTCAACTCCTGTTTCGGGACTATTTGAAAGGTCAAATAACCCCGATGTTGAGAAAGGATTAAAAGCACGTCGGGATCGAATGAAACAGCGTTTGAAAGATGCTATGATAGATCTTGAAAAACAAACGCTACGGATACAGTAATGGGTTGACTCAGCCCCGACAGAAGAAGAAAAAAAGAACAGAGCCGACCTTCAATATACTTTTAAACGTGCCTTTGGCAAAAATGATACTGCCTCTGCTGAAATGCGGTCGCGTTTCGATATTCAGGAAACGCCTCCAGACATTTTGATAACTAACTACTCGATGTTGGCTATCATGCTTATGCGCACTGAGGAAGCAGCCATTTTTGATAAAACACGAGCTTGGTTAGAAGGTGAAACAGATAAAGAAAATCCTTTTAGGATTTTCCATCTTGTTATTGATGAATTACACCTTAATCGCGGAACCTCCGGAACGGAAATTGCTTACCTCCTTCGTCTTGTCCTAAGTCGTCTTGGGCTGACTCCGAACAGTAAGCAATTACGTATTCTTTCTTCGTCTGCGTCTTTGGATACTACAGGCGAGGAAGGCATCCAAAGTATAAAATTCCTAAAAGAATTTTTTGGTCGTGACTTCTCTAATAAAAATATTGTTGAAGGTCGTAGAGTTGATTTATCGGATGAAGATTCGAGCCATTCCAAGTTACCCGTTGAGCCATTTGTTCAGTTGGGTTCGCTTTACGCCGAAAAGCCTGAATTATTCGACAATTTAGATAATCCAGAAGTTTCTTCGGTCCTATCCAAAATGTCAGATAAACTGTCAGAACAATTTGGAATAATCGATGATTCAACCAATATCACAGAACGTTTCCTCAATATTCTAAACTCCCGAGAACTCGCGTTAGCAAAACGGCTCAACGACGTGTTTAACTGCGAGGAATATGGTTCCAATCGAGCTATTCCGTTCGCAGAAAATCCTGACGACAATAACATTCTTAATCAATACTTCCTCAATCTATTTGAAGATATTGATAGTGATGAATTAAAACGTATGGCCGGCGAGGGCCTAATCGTTGCCAGAGGTCTTTTTGATATATACAAAGGTAAACTCAAAAGACCCGTAAATATCCCTCGCCTTCGTTTCCATTTCTTCTACAAGAATGTTGGAGGACTTTGGGCGACAATCGATTCCTGCAACTGGTCTATTAATAGACCAGTTGGTCGACTGCACAATGAGCCAAAGCTTGTCGATGAACTGGATGACAAACGTGTGTTAGAATTGTTATATTGCGAAAATTGCGGCGCTGTTTTCTACGGTGGCAAACGCGCAGTAGACGATTACGGTACGACAAATTATATATTGCCAAATTCAAGCAACATTGAGACATTACCCGAACAATCAACACAGCCAATTGTTGACAGACGGTCTTATGAAGACTATGCTATTTTCTGGCCTGTTGATTCTTTGGATGAAACGTTTGGCCCCGAAGAATTTGACATAGATAGGCATCTTACTGACCTTGATGTCAATATGAAACATCGAATGTCCTTAAGCTCTGCTAATACTACTGCTCCATATGATTGCAGATGGGAACAATATCATATAAATAAATTCTCCGGAGAACTAAAAAGAGGTTATACATCTGATTTAGAGAACTATGTAAATGGATATTTATATGAAGTTGATGTAACTCCAATCCATCAACTTGCAAACTCTCCAGCACTTCCCACTCATTGCCCATGCTGTGGAGCAGACAGAGGTAAATCAAAATCCCGTCCTGCTGCTATTCGAGGTTTTAGGGCTGGTTTTGCTAAATCAACTCAAATATATGCTAAGGAGCTGTTTAACCAGATTCCTACCGTAAACACCCCCAAGCTTGTTACGTTTTCTGATAGTCGAGAAGATGCAGCCTCAATCGCCAATGGCATTGAGCGCGAGCAATTCCTTGATTTAATGAGAGAGCTTTTCCTGGAAGCGTGTGTCAATTCCAATTCTGAGGAAATTTCTGCTTGCCAAACTGAAATCACATCAATCCAAAATAATATTGATACTTTGGAAGGAGTAGGCAATCCATCGTTGCAGGGTATGATAACCGACTTCCGTAAACAATTAGAGGCAAAGCAAAAGCTACTCAATACGCTCAAAACATATACTAAGTTCTCGGATGTAATCTCATCCACAAATGTATTCGACTCGCAATTATATTCCCGATTTTTTGAGCTTGGAGTAAACCCGGCTGGTTGTGATTGGGAAGTACAAAAAATCAAACAAATACCTTGGTTTGATATTCCAAAACATCGAACCAACAATGAAATTCTTTCTGAATTTAAAGAACGCTCATTACCTGCTATTAAAGCCCAAATTAGCAATCTTTTCTTCGGTAGATTGTATTACGGATTAGAGTCGTCTGGAATCGGTACTGTATGTGTACAGTTAACTGATGCTGATCTATGTAACATTATATCGTCACATGATCTCCCAATTTCTCCAAATGTTCTTCGAGAGATTGTTGATACAGTCACTCGATTATTGGGTGAGCGATTTAGATATACTCCGAATATATATGATCTCACTGGCGCAAATAATAATCGGCCTATGAGATTTACAGACCTGCCGAGAAAACATCCAGTACGACGTTATCTTGATAAATGTGCAAACCTACATCGAATACCTGTTGTAAATGCACGAAGAAAAGAAGATTGCCACAACCCTTTGGGCGAAGCCGTGGCGATTTGTCTCACCAATTCCGGTAATCCAAATTTCTTCATCAACTGCGATACACTGGTAATCCGTAGAGCAGCCGAAGATGGTGTTATATATCAATGCCCTCACTGTAAGAAAAATCACTTGCATCTTTCGGGAGGAATTTGTTCAGGATGCTACCGACCCCTAAACAAACCTAATAAAATCGCATTAAAGAAAGTATGGGATTCTAATTACCTGCTTGTAAATCAAGTCGAAAACAGGAAGCCTTTACGTCTTCACTGCGAAGAATTGACCGGACAAACAGATAATCAAGCTGAACGTCAAAGACACTTCCGCGATTTCATCATAGCAGAAAACGTTCGGGACGAAGAACTCCTTAAACGAGTTAAAGGGATTGATATTCTAAGTGTTACAACGACTATGGAAGTCGGAGTAGATATAGGTGCATTACAAGCTGTAATGCTCGCCAATATGCCGCCACAACGTTTCAATTACCAGCAGCGTGTTGGACGAGGCGGTCGTCGCGGACAATCATATTCTATGATCTTAACATTATGTAGAGGTCGTAGCCACGATGAACATTTCTTCCACAATCCTCACCAAATAACAGGAGATAAACCGCCAACGCCGTTTCTTTCTATGGACGCATACGAAATCGCCCAGCGTCTATATGATAAAGAAATACTATATTATGCTTTCCGCTCTCTTTCAGAAAGGTTAGACGGTAGCACTCATGGTGAATTTGGCCCAAAGAGCAGTTGGTCATTGTATAGTCAACATATTTCTAAATGGTTGACTTCACATGACGAGGTACTATTCAGTATTGCGAATGTAATTACAGAGAATCCGGAATTTATTGGTCGTCTCGTCACTCACGCACGCACTGAGTTGGTTAAGATAATCGATGATGTCGTTGGCAAGCCTGAAATTACATCTGACGATTTGGCTGAATGTTTAGCCGAAGGTGGCATCCTGCCTATGTATGGCATGCCAACTCGTAATCGAGAGATGTATACCAAATTGACAGAGTACACCGCACAACGTCAACATGATTTATCATCTGTTTCACGTGATTTACAGATGGCTATTACTGCCTTCTCGCCAGGAAGTCAAATAACCAAAGATAAATCAGTATTTACTTCTATTGGATTCTCGCCGGCATCACTCATTGTTGAAAACGGTGTACTTAAAACACGTGGAAACCAAGTCCGCACATTTACAATGGAAAGGGAACTTTTAAAATGCTCTCGGCCCGGCTGTCCATTCTTTAAGACGGTTGAACCAAATTCTGTCAACCAAGATGCTGAGTTAAACCCTGTTGAAGAAGATACCTGTGAATATTGCGGCAGCCCTATTGAACGCATTAAGCTCCGTACACCCGCTGCGTTTATCACTGATTTAACACCCGGCGATAACCGTCAATCAGATTCTGATACATCTGTAAAACGCCGCGGAGTCGTATCGGAAAGCAATACAGCTGAGTCGCCAAGCTCATTGCAAGATAAGCGTTATGAAATCTCGATTGCAAAGAAAGATTTCACCTGGCGCATTTCTGACAATGACATAGAGGGTGGCTATTGTGATGCCACATACATACAGCCACAATGGGGCACAATTTACTCTCGCGTCCCATTATGGATAGCTAATCCTGTGCCGTCAAATCTTTCTCAAAGTATAGAGCCCCGCGCAGAAATTAAACATAACGGGAATGATTATGTCTCAAGATTCCAAAAGAAGCGTGATGTAGATCTTGAGAATATTCGACTTGCTGCACAGAAAATCACTAACGTTTTCAAACTTAAGCCAGCATCAGGAATCGCTGGTATAGCTCTTAATCCATTCCAGTTCGATGAAATCAACGGGCGAAAAGTTCTTAGGTTCGATTCACAAGGAGTAAGAGCTGCATACTATTCTCTGGCCTTTATCCTCCAAAGGGCATTGGCCGCGAATCTTGATATTGACCCTGTTGAGATTGATGTTGTAGAGCCTCAAAAATCTGGAAACGTAGGACAAATCGTGCTGTCTGATGAACTGATGCATGGTAGTGGATTTGTCGTGCATCTTTACAAGTATTTTGATGATTATGTAGATCAAATACTTACTCCGAAGAAAGGCTCCATGTTTGATAACATGCTAAGCGAATCGCATTCTAAAAATTGCAACTCGTCATGTTATGAATGTCTTTCTAATTATAATAATATGCCGTACCACGGCCTCCTTGACTGGAGACTCGGAATGTCGCTACTTCGCTACCTAACCGACGAGAACTATGATATTGGCATAACCGGTAACTTTGATTACCCGGAGCTTATTACTTGGAGACAGTCTACATTTGACCTTCTCAAAACTCTATATAAAAGTTTCTTCAGAGATGATAATTTTGAACTCGAAGAAGAAGCCGATTTGTCATCCTGGGACTATTTGCCATATATCAAAGTAAACGGAGTCTATATTATAGGTGTCCATCCCCTGTGGAACAATGACGAAACAAACGAGATTCTTAACGATACATGTTATGAACTTGGCGTTTCGGTGAATGCTGTTGCGACCATAGATTCTTTTAATCTACTTCGACGTTTAGGAAACTGCTACGAGGTTATAATTTCCAAGATTCGCAATGGATAATATTCCGCATATAAAGAAATTATCTGATTATATTAAACCTATAAGCAGCCTTTCTCCGAGTTCGTTCCTAAACTCGGAGAGAGGTTGTGTGTTGCATACTATTCTTTCAAAATCTGTTCCATTTTCGCTGAAAACACCTCCCACCTCAAAGGCAATTCTAGGGACTATTTCTCATAAGATGCTGGAGCTTCGCAGGCTTGGATTCATAAATTCCCGCCAAGAATTTAAATTAAAATGGAAAAAACTTATACAAGAAAAAGAATCAGAGATTAAAGTTCAATTTCCCACTCTTAGAAATATAATTTTGGCAGATTTCCAGTTATGTAATGAAATATGGAATATTGCTCAAACTATAAGTGCAGAAGTAGTTTCCGGAAGCCAATACGAACAAAGTAACCCTTTTGGCCCTGAGAAGAAAGTGAAATTGGGCAATATTCTTATCGGTTATATCGATTCAGCGTCATCATTTGGCGATGGTGCTGAGATTATTGATTATAAGACCGGTAAAGTGCATGATGAATTTGGCAACATTAAAGAAGAATATATTTCTCAACTCTCCCTTTATGCCTTAATGTTTGAAGAAACGTTTGGCATAAAAGTTCATAGGTTGGCAATTATTGACAGAGACTCTACTTACCATACCGTCAACAGGTTACCTATCGATAAAGAAACTATTTTGTTAAATGCACAGAATTTGATAAATGAGATTAATGACAAACTAACATCAGAACTAATTGACATTTGCTCAGCAAATGTCAATTGTAAGTTTTGTAATTGTCGCCATCTTTGTCCTTCCTTCCTGGAGGGAGCAGACAGTAGTCAAATCGTCAAGGGAAAACTTGTATCAGTCCCAAATAAGAATGTAGCTATTGTTGAGACTAGTTCTGGAAATCAGGTTATCAATGGACTTGATACGCTAGATATAGAATTACATCAATATCTGAATAAGACAATAGTTTTCCTCAATTTATTCGTCAGGGATAAGCTTCCATTAACAATTTGTTCTAACTCTTTAATATTTATAGAAGACTAATATGCCTATCAATATTTTTTCATTCTTTTCAGGTGCAGGTTTTCTCGATCTCGGATTTGAGCTAACAAACTTCTATAAAGTAGTCTATGTAAATGAATTTCATAGACCATTTAACCATATATATCGCTTCGCGAGAGCCAACATGGGCATTGAAGAACCCATATATGGCTACTTTATAGGGGACGTCGCACAAGTTCTAGACAAAAAGAACATTAAAGCGTTCAAACGTTTAATGTCGCAAAGTAAAGCAGAAAATCTCACTGGCATTATTGGAGGACCTCCATGTCCCGATTTTTCCGTAGCTGGTAAAAACAGAGGCCAACATGGTGAAAACGGCAAATTGTCTGGAACCTATGTTTCAATTATTTGCCAATCAAAACCTGATTTCTTTCTATTCGAGAATGTAAAGGGGTTATATAGAACTGCAAAACACCGAGCATTCTTTGAATCATTAAAGGAGCAATTAAGTAATGCCGGTTATTATTTAACCGAGCAACTTATAAATTCTATTGAATACGGTGCACCACAAGATAGAGAGAGAATTATCCTAATCGGTATTAGCAAGAAGCTTGCTACCAAACTTAAAATTAAATCTCAAAAAGATTTTGAACTTAAGTTTGATTGGGAAAGTGGCAAGAAATATTCACGAGACGTTCTTACAGTTCCTTGGCCAACACACTCAACATACAATGAAAAATCAATAACATGCATACCGAATGATGTTATTGAGGATCTAACCGTTCAATATTGGTGGAATAAAAATAATGTCTTAGCACACCCGAATGCAAAAATGTATTTCCAACCACGCGCTGGTTTAACTCGTTTCACATCTATTGAGGAAGGAGATGTGTCTAAGAAATGTTATAAGCGCCTCCACCGCTGGAGATATTCTCCCACTGCTGCTTATGGGCATAACGAGGTACATATACATCCTTATCTACCACGTCGCATATCCGTAGCAGAGGCATTAGCCATTCAATCGCTCCCCGCTTCATTCATTATTCCGGAGGATGTCTCTTTATCCGATGCTTTTAAAACCATCGGAAACGGTGTACCTTTCCTCGCAGCAGAAGGAATAGCTGAAACCCTCTATAAATTCCTCAAAGAAAATGGCTATAAAGATTAATGACTTATACCGGGCTGTAAATTCGTTAGTAAAGAATGCAGAGTACACCTTTGCTAACTCCAGTAACAAAAATACGTTTTCTCTTATCCACGCTGATAAGAGAAAAGGTATATTATTTCATCGTTTCAATAACGATGAAACACAGAAAGTAGTAGTGACAACTCGAAATCTTCAGAAGCTTTGCGATAAGATACGTCCGTATGTGCCGTTCTCAATAGATGTTGTTGTCGGGGCTTCTGGAAACTGGCGTTCCCTTTTTGAAAGAGCCTTAGCATTAACGCCTAATTTCTTTATCTGCTACATTAATTCGCAGCGAAGATTAATCTATGCCCCTGACGATACTCATGAAATAGGCGTATACGAGATTCTTACCCCTCAAAAGTTTTCTGAGTTCTCTAAACAATCACATTTCTATGATTATAAATTTTTCATAGATAATTGTTATCCATTGGATGATTGCCTTCAGAATTTCCTCAATGCGTTCGTGCGGATGCCACGTATTATACGAAATGTCGATCCGGATTTTACTTCTCTATTCGACTATGATGATCCGTCATACATTTCTTCAATTTTCGAAAAACTAAATACGGATTATCCTACTGAAATGTCTGCAAGTATCTCTGGTATTAATGTATCCTTTTCAGATGTTCTGAAGTCGTACATCCTATTTCTTAACGCAAAGAGCAACTATTCATACTATTAAGAGACTAATTTTTTTGTTAACGCTTTATGTCAAATAATGCCTTCCAATATTTCTATAGTCATGATCAGGAAATTTGAGATACGCAATAGTACGGCGGAGTCTCTGATCTTTCAGATTGAGGGAAAGGAGGAGGGTGTGCGGGTTCTGTACCGGGTCCGGGATGAATATCTGGTGCACGCAGAAGGCTTTAGCACAATTGTTTGATTGCTCCACTGAAGACATAGGGCTACATCTGAAAAACATATACCATTCAGGAGAGCTATCACAATACGCAACTGTTTCCAAAATGGAAATAGCTGAGTTAATCAAATTCCGAGGATTTCTCGGTAGATGACAATAAATAAAAGAATATGGCATACGAAGATAAATATCTGGAGTTAGAACAGTATTTACGAGCTACTGAGTCGGACCCTAAAGAGAGGGCTGAACTATGGCAGACAGCTATCGGTCTACAAAAGGTCGATGGCTTGAGCGTGTCGGACTATTTGATCGAGACTGCCAAGAAGCACATTGAGGGTGAGGTTTCCATTGATGATGTTGATGCACTAATCTCAACTTATTATCGCAGTGAGGCTGCCCGTGAGATACCGGAAGATATGAAGGAAGCCGATGAGGTGTCAAAGAATATAGTCCGCGTTCTTTCCGAGCCTTCATTCTCTTTCTCAGTACAAGGATTCGCTGGATTACATCGCCGAATTTTCAAAGGAGTAATGAAACATGCCGGTGATTTTCGTCAATACAATATTACGAAGAAGGAATGGGTACTTGACGGGGAAACAGTGCTTTATGGTCCGTTTGAGGATCTAGTGCAAACCATTGAATACGATCTTGAACAAGAGCGAATTTTCCGGTATAAAGGATTGACGCAGGTTCAGATAATAGAACATCTCGCGCGTTTTATTTCAGGCATATGGCAGATTCATCCTTTTCCTGAAGGTAATACCCGAACCACTGCCGTATTCTTGATAAAGTATCTTCGTTCAATGGGTATTCCGGCCACCAATGATATGTTTAAAGAACATTCATGGTATTTCCGCAATGCACTTGTTAGGGCGAATTATCGTAATGCACTTAAAGGCATTGAGCCAACTACCGAATATCTCGTTTTATTCTTTCGAAACCTTATTATTGGGGAAAACAATGAATTGAAGAACCGCTATCTGCATATTCGTTGGAATAATGCTAAACCTCAAAATGACGTTTTAGAATCTCCTAAACGCCAAAATGACGTTTTAGAAACATCAGAAATGCTTATTGGAAAATTGACGCTGAAAGAGATGGCTGTTATCCGGTTAATAACGACTGATCCAAAAATCTCGATTGCATCCATTACAACTAAGACTGGACTTTCAAGACGTACTGTCGACCGCATCATTTCAACACTGAAAGAAAAGGGGCTGTTGACAAGACAAGGAGCCAAGAACAATGCAACATGGAAACTAAATAGCTTCAAATAAACGCTTATCTCGTAAGCTACTAGTTCTAATGCTTTACTCTTATTAGTTTAACTACAACATTCTTAAGTATAAGACAAACAACAGAAAATAATAATATCTGACTATGCCACCGATAGAGAAACTACTAATTTCGCCTATATTTCTCATGGGAATATTAGGTCTTACAATATTTATTGGTTGGCTATTTGCCGTAAAGTTATTTACTCCTCAAGAGAATTTCTGGCGTATTTCAAATTTTATTGGACTACTATTTACCTGCTTTGGAATATTGGGAATAGTTAAGGATAGCCGACAAATCATCTTTGAACGTGAGTTTTATAGAAAACAATCAATGATAGAAGGTCAATACAAATGGCGGTTGTTATCAAATTTAAATGAGGATTATTATTGTCATGAATTTATTGAGACAGAATATAGTCCAAGTAATCTTGACTTAATTCAGGAGGATTATTATACCACATGTAACTGGATAAAAAATAATAAAACCTATCTTGCCCAATGCTATTACGAACAGGAGTTAATTGATCAAGACTCAATAAACTATCCAATTTTACAGACAACAGACCAAATATTGATGAATTACTTCGGAGATTTAAAACAGTGTATTATAGATTATAACAATGACATCTACGAATTGAACGAATACGAACGAGGACAGCGACCCAATACTTTTGAATTGTTTTATATAATATTTTCTCCATTATTTTTATCGATTGGTTTAGGCTGGGAATTTGTGAAATTCATAGCTAAGCGATAACTTGATAAGACCATTTTCATATAAATACGAATAAGAATTTCTACAATAAATGTAATGCATATATACAAGACGCCGAAATTTCATATCAAAATTCAATGACTGCGGAATCATCGAAGTTGGTGTTTTCGCCACAGAAGAGATAGCCGAGTGGATTGCTGACAAGGTGGGTGTTGCCAATCATCAGATCGGTACGGTGATGTGAATGGCCGTAAATCCATGCGGTAATTCGGCTGTCAGCAATATAGTTGCCGAGTTCGGTAGCATAGGCGGTATTGAGTATACTGCCTTTGTGTCGCTCGTCGAGAGCTGCAAATGTAGGAAGATGATGTGTGACTACAACAATCTTTTCAGCATCGCTTTCGCTTACTGACTGCTTGATAAACGAGAGATTTCTCTCAAACTCATCATTGATGTTCTGAGGAATTAGACGACGCTTGTTGTAAAGAATCTGGGCGTAGTCATTCATCCCGTTCTGAATTGCGAATTCGTCAACAGGCGGAATCCTTGACCATAAAGTTGAGAGAATAAAATCTACGTTATCTATCCTTACAACTTTGTTATGATAGTAACCGACATTTGGTAAGAACATCTTTTGCCAGCTCTCGCCTTGTGCTGCTATATCACCGTTGTTGTAGTACTCATGATTACCTGATACCATCAATACCTGACGGTAGTTTTCAGAAGCCCATCTCCAGAATCTAAGATGCGGGATTGTCGTGTCAACGAGATACCCGACATCACCGGCTATGACAAGCACATCACCCGCCACATTCAGTGGCAGTGATTTCACGAAGCGCATATTATCATGAAACTCCATGTGCAGATCGGAGCAATACTGTATCTTCATGGTGTCTGTCTATTCCAAACGTGTTTCATAAAGGTGGTTATTATTGTCATTATCTCTTGAAATTTATTTCATGGAATGGCGATATTCTTAACCATTATACTTTGACATCAAGATAGTTAGACAATATTTTATAAACACGAAGTTCTTTTGCATATTGCAGAAGAATACTGAGATTCTTTTGCGGATAACTCAAATATGAATTGAGGATTTCAGCCATAACATCAATGCCGATTTTATTGCGATATTTTATCGCATCGCATAGACATCGCTCTCTGTTATAAATTGTTACCTCAATACCATCAATTATAGCCATAGTACGTCCTATATCCAATAAATCTTGTTTCTGGTAAATAAGTGTTATATCGACAGCTTCCGGCAGTCTCACCTTCCGTTTTCTTTCAATCGCCACATAATAAGCATCTGGAATTTGTGTTGTCATTCCATAGTGGTGCCATGCTGAATACAAACAGAGAATCCCATTCGGCACAATTGCATCGATGTCAATCATGCCATTTGCAAGAGCATCAAACGTTGCGTATACTCCGTTACGAACCTTGATGATTTCTCCTTCCTTGGCCTCGCGGAGTATCTCTCTATATGCACGGTTACCCCTAACTGGGACTATAAATCCGTTCTTATGTGCTGATTCATTATTCATAGCACAAAGTTACAGGGCTGACGCATGAGATTTAACTATCCTTAAAGACTTTGTACAGATATTC
>ERZ778510.833-NODE-833-length-22752-cov-19.159492_pt1 | contig 22752 bp, 25 predicted proteins | sample MGYA00510348_ERZ778510 | MGnify/ENA primary metagenome ERZ778510 (study PRJEB29527, sample SAMN07138969) | mouse gut metagenome | material: feces | host: mouse | place: China:Nanjing | collected 2016-01-25 ... | reverse complement strand
AGAGAAGTTGTATGTACAGGTAGCTGTTGTGGCCTCATCACTCGTACGGGCCACGCTGCTGACGGTTATCTGCGGTGGACTGTATGCAAGTACCGTGACATTCTGCGTCTTGCTTGCTGTCCTGCCCCTGGAATCAGTAACTGTCAGAGTGACAGGGACTGTCCCGGATGCGGAAATAGCGGCTGACGTGATGTCAGTCCCGTTGTACTTCCTGCCCTGAATCGTCACGACATAACTGGAAATCGAGGAGCCGTTGCTTCCCGATCCCGCTGATTTGACCCTCAGAGTACTCTTGCTCTGCACATACCCGCCAAACTGTGTTGCTAGATTGGCAGTAGCTTCGGCAATGCTGGAAATGGACGCCGTGGGAACCCATGAGGACGGGGCCGTTGCCGTGAATCCAATGTCTTTGTATCCGATAACCGTGCTGCCGCTCATCGTCTCCACTCTCAGGACTACCCAGACACCGGTGCTGTTTGGCATGTATGATCCAAGATTTGGCACTGTCCATGCAAAGGATGTACCGGCATTTGTTGTGATAGTCCCCTTGTCTTTGCCACCAATCTTGTAGCTTATCCTGTGCGTGAATCCAGAAGCATGTCGGGGCAGGTTGATGGTCAGCGTGCTGCCACATGCAACAGAAGATGCAGACAGCGTTGGAGTCGTCGCCCGGGGAATGGTCGGGATCTCGCCGTCAATCGTGAAATTCGTCCATCCACATGTTGGGGTGTTGTGTGCCCCACCCAGAGGGACATTGAATCTCCACCAGCCGCATACCTTGCCGGTGGGCCATGTACCATCGGCGTTGTGTGTGACCTCAGAATGCCTGTCTGTGCAGTCAACAACAGTGGTGCCGCCACCACCAACAGAGACGTTACGTTCCTCGCCAAATTTGGTGCCGTTGAAGTCACCGACACCGGTCTGTGTGGCTGTGTAGGTGAAACTGTAGTAACCATTAAGCGATGCGATCCGCTGCCCCATCATGGAAATCTTTGTCTTGTTGTTTTCGATGTCCTGACAGTAATCCCACTGGACATCTATCCGGTAATAGCCGTTGTTCCAGACGGTCCGCCATCTGGCGCCGGCCCATGGTCCGTAAGCCATCAGTCATCCTCCTTTCCAACAAAAAAGGCGCCCATATCAGGACACCTTCTTCAGGTCCAGCGAACCATTGGCCCGTGGGACCCATCCAAAATAGCCGATTCTCAAACTGTGAGTGATCCTCGCATCGGTGATGGTCAGCTCACTGTTTGACAGGTAAGCCACTTCCTGACCGGACTGTGCAAAGGAAATCCGGTCATTCTTGATGGTCAGGATGATGGGGTTCTGCGCCTGACCCAGGATGATGTTTCCATCTACAAACCGGATGTATTTTGACCAGTTTTGAAACTCTGAGTCAGTGCTTGCCTGATTGGCATTGACCACGCTGACCAACTTGTTGAAGTCCATCTGCCATCCCTCAGACGTCTGGGTGAATGCGGTGCTCACTTCCTGAATCAGCCGGTTGGTTTCATCCTTGGTGAAATACTGCTCGGTCACCGTCTGCTGGATTTGCTCTTGCGATTGCAGGATTTGTGTGGACAGACGCTGTTCCAGGGCCGTAGCGTTGAGGATGGTTTTGTCTTCGAGGTCCTTGAGTTCGCCAGAGAAATCTTCAAGCTGAACACTTGCTCTTGCTAGAGTCGCCATTATCCTGCCCCCTCTGTCAGCACCACCGTTTCGTCTTCTGGTGCTGCACTAGGTCCGGTGAACTCATCGCCGCATTCCAACTTTATCCATGCGATGTTTACAGGCACTGCGGGGTTCTGACTGGTGTAGATAAATGGACGCATCCATTTGTGGATGGCTTTGAACTTCGTCCAAATAACCGACCATTCGCCCACTTTTATAACTCCACCGCTAGAAATAAATTCCGGACCCCCGTATGGTCCATCTATGGTGTTTTTGAAGTGCCAGTGAAGCGGAACGTTCCAGGTGTGGGGAACAGTTCCTTCCGCTTTCATGCACATGCTGTAAACGTAAGTTTGACCAACAATCATGGGCACCCAGTCTTCGCAATTCGCGGTTTGGGTAGCTCTAGGTATTGGATAATAAACAATCCCTGCACCTAGATTAAGCCGTAGCGTTGGTTTGCCGTCATACAGAACGGCATTGTCGATTGCCGGTGAACCACCGTTGTTTATCCAGTTGCCAACGACAAGCGGACAGGACTGCTTGAGCAAATTCCTTCCCTTCACAGCAAGACTTCCATCAGCAAGAGTAATAAATTCAGGCATTAGGCCCCCCCCGGATTCGAGTCTGCATTCCAGCGTTTCTCTGGATGTGACCGTGCGTGTAAGTTGCTTTCCGTTGGAGATGAAGGTATCTCCTGAGTACCATTTCAGGGCACCTAAAGCAATGACCTGAGTGTCCGTCAGCTCCACTCCACCCTTAAACACATGTGCAGTCAGGGTGCAGTTGTTTCCTGACCATGTCGGCGTGATGGAGATGTGCAGAGCGTCAATACCATTTGTCCCGTCCTTGCCTGCAACACCTGTCAGCCTTGCAGGAGATGACTCGGTGCTGGCTCCGGAGACATATGTCGTTTTGATTTTCTGCCAGATGTACTTGCCCGCTGTTTCGGCGGGTTTTGTTGTGCTCCAGCTTCCTCCGGTGCAGGAGTCGGGGCTGGTTGACAGGTAGTAGTAATACTCAACTTTCTGCTGTTGCAGGCCGTTGACCTGATTCTGCACCGCTGTGACATTGGATGTGATTTCATTCGCCTTGACCGTGATTTTTGAATCAGCGTAATCCTTCGCCCCCTGCACGGCCGTGTTGACTTCCGTCTTTGTGGCCCGCAAGGCAATGGCAGAAGCGTTCTGGGTGATGGAAGTCTCCGCGGTTGTCACTCTGGAAGTCAGGTCCGAAATGTCCCCCTGGATCCCGGCAATGTCCGTCTTGACCTTGCCGATTTCCGTGTTGGCCTTGTCCACATCCCCCTGCGCCTTATCCACCGCTGCCTGTGCTTTGGTCACTGCTGCCTGAGCGGCCTTGAGCTGGCTATCTGTGGCTGTCTGACTGGCCTGCAGGTCACTCACTGCATCCTGAGCGTCCCTTAAATCCTGTTCAGCCTGTGCCAGCTTCTGTGCTGCCTCGGACTGACTGGACTGGAGAGAGGACAGGGTACCTTGTGCAGCTGTCAAATCGCTGTTCAGGTCGGACAGCTGACTGTCAATGTCGGCATTGTTTTGCTGGTACTCTGTCTGCGAAACCTTGCTGGCAATCTCTGTTGCATTTGCAGTGATCTGTGCCTGCAGGTCACCTTCCAGAGTTGTCACCTCGTTTTTGGTTGCGTAGGTGTCTCCGATGTCCAGCAACATCTGCTGGGTCTTTGTGGCGATCTCATCCTTCGCTTCTGCCGCTGCATCTTTGGCTTCCTGTACGCCGGTCTTGATGGGTGTCAGCTCGGTCTGTACAGCGTCCGCTGTAGCCTTTGCCGCATTGGCCTGACTTACTGCATCGGCAGCTGCATTTGACGCCGCTGTGGCGCTGGAAAGGGCTGTCTCTGCCTTGTTGATTGCCTGTCCTGCAGCCAGCCATGCTTTTTCCAATTCTGGCGTTGTGTAGGCCGTTCCGTTTGGATCCTTGTAAACCGCTTTGATGCGCACCCAGAGGTATTTTCCATCGACATTATCCGGATAAGTCGTCCCCCAGGAACCGCCTGTCTGGGCAGTATCAGATGTCGAAAGGTAGTATTCGTTGGTCAGCGAAACCAGCTTTTGTATGGTTCCGTTGGCACCATCGTCACCTTTTATCTTGGCCCATGTGTATCTGGTGGGGTCAGGAGAATCCACAGGATTGCTGTCGTGATACTGACCAATCCAGTCACCATCCGGGGTGGAGAAAGTCTGGCCGCCGTCATTGGAGTATTTGATGTGCAGATAGTCGGACACACCATCTGCAACATTGGCAAAAGTGAGCTCGTACTCGCCTTTGATAGAGCCATCTGGTCCAAAAGCCTTGAATCCATAGACAGCCATGTCATCAAAGTCCGTGCTGGAAACGGTCAGCGTCTTGCCATTCCCGCACTCAGCTCCGGCCTTGTACCAGCGGATCGTGAATTTGTCAGTCACATCCGTCACACCATCCCGGACAAAGGCTGTCAGGGTGGTGGTTCCGACACCGTTGACAAAGATTGTCCCGGCTGTGGAAGAGATGCCGCATTGGTAGGTTTTATACTTTTCCACCAGCTGCTGGACCTGAGCCTGAATGGTGCTGGAAAGCTGTGATTTTACCTCGGTAAAGTTGTCGAAAGTCGTCTTGCTCCGGGATGGGTCCGTGAAGCAGATTTCCTGTTCAACGACCCTAGCCTGAACGTACAGAGTTGGCTGATAGGCGTCATCCTCAATCGTGAACCGGTCACCGATGGCACCATCCACAAAACCGTCCACCTCGTACTCCAGCTTGGGCACAGAGTTCTTGCGCAGTTCGGCCAAAGCCCTGCCGTACAACATGGCCTGGTCTTCCACGTCACAGTCCCAGTAACGGACAATGTACCCCTCGGATTTTGCCGGATTGACTGCCGGGAACCGGTCTTTTGCAGACGGGTTCAGGATGTCTTCACTCCTCAACCAGCAGCCGTCAGATTCCTTTGCGTGAGAATATCCGGCAAGCGTCAGACCATCCTTGCCCCTGGGACGTATAGCTGTGTACAGGTCGGAAACGTCAGAGGTCTTTTTGATCCCTTCGATTTCCTTTCCGTACCGCAGGATTTCCCCTGTCCTGTCCTTGCCGGTCTGTTTGACGATGTACAGATTCATATGGGACAGGGAAAAATCCCGGTTCAGGACTGTCTGAAAATCCAGCTCCACATCAAAGTTGGTGGCAAGAGAAAAGAGACGCTTCAAAATCGTCTCCCGTCCTTCCCATTTCAGTTTCAGGGACCGGTCCGCCACCTCATTGTGGATGATCCTGAGGTCCATCGTTTCTGCTCCCCATTGCTGGATGTAGGCAGCAAGGGTCTTGGCTTCCGGGGCCTCGTATTTATCCACTTCCTCGTTCAGGAATTCAAAGGTAAGCCCAAAGCATTCAAAGGATGTGTACACCTCATCCTTTTCCGTTTTCACGATATTGAGGTAATAATCCTTGTTCTCATATCTGAAAGACAGCTTGTTTCCGACTTCAATCATCTGACTGTCCTCAGAGGTCAGCACTTTACCCTCAAAGGTGTAGGCACTGCCAGCAAGGTACAGGTGCAGTGTCTCATCGAAATAATGGATTGCTCCCGGCCTGTCATTGTCCAAAAAGCCCAGGACTTCATCCCGGGCGTTAAGGACTGCGATTCTCGGCGTACTCATAGCCATGCCTCCCTGATTCTAGCAACTACTGTCGGTTTCGGACTACAGAAAGATGAGAAGTACAGTTTGACTTCCGTCTCCCCTGGCTCGGCCTTGAACCATTTTGACCCCAAAATCTCATCCTGCGGTTTTGGCATTCCAGCCACCAGAAACTGGCCAGTATTGCCATCGATTTCCAGTTTGCTTCCCTGCCAATAGCGGTTAGGGACATCACGCCATTTGTTGACATTGCATTTATAGAAATTCAGCGTGTCAAAGCCATGAATGTACAAAGTCTTATTACTTGCCCGCCACGCTTTGCAGGACACCTGAATTTTGGCAGCTTGAAGATTTGCAATTTCAGGGATGTTGAACGTGTGATATTGACCCCAGTAGAAATAGGTTATTTTCGCCCCTTCTTTCTTTAGGTCCACGTGTCCCCAGTCTCCATACCACGGGTTTTCGGAGTGCAGGTGACTGGTCTGGTAATCGAACGACTTGAGCACTTTGCCTTTCATGGCGTCGTTGTCGGTGCCAGAAGGATTGTAGACAACGAAATCGTAGTGAGCGGTGTTTCCGCTCATGTCTGTCTTGTTCCAGTTCAGCCCTGCAATCAGCTTATTGTCAGCTGTCAGGACACTGATGCTCATCTCGCCAGTCTGGCCCATGACGTTTGCCCACATGATCAGATGACCATACAGGTACCAGTTCAGACACCCCGACTGTCCATTGGAATCAGCTGGTATGGTCAGAGTTCTCATGCCACCATTGGCGGCCCCGACAAGAGTGCCGACTGTACCCAGAGTCAGGTAAGTCCTACCTGCCCATGACTTGGTGGTCAGGGTGCCTTTGGTGCCATATGTCGGATGCATGGCGTCCTTACTTGTTGTGTCATCAGATGCAGATACAAAGTCTGAGATGGACAGCAGGTGTTCCAACTGCTGATAGGTCACACCATCCGCTTCTTCCCGCTTGCCAAACTCCATGGCACCGTGCTCGGAAGCAATCCCGACATAACCGTTTTCGTGGTTGTGGGTGATTTCGTAGCGGATGGGGACCGGGACTGAGCCGGTGTTGGTGATGTTCAACGTGTCATTAGCCATTGTGAATAACCGTTCAGCGACCGAATACTTGAACGGGTCACAACAGTGGAATGTGATTTCATCCTGACTTGCTTCTGCGGAAGACGCATTGAAGTATTTGTCATTCTCATCCGAAAATCTCAACTGCACTTCTCTTGCCCGCAGGAGGTTGTTCAGCTTGTTCATCCGGATCCTATAGGCTTCTTTTGTGGGTGCGGCAAGGGTGAATTTCACCTTGATGTCCCGTGGTTCGATACGGGAAGAAAGATAGGTGGACCCATTGAGCCCACCTATTTCCTTTTCATCAATATCGTACCCCGTCACCTCTCTGCCAGTGACCTGCAGGATTTTCAGTCCCTGGACTTCATACTGGAGGTATTTACCGTTGTAGATAATGTCTATCATCCTATCCTCCCATCAATTTTGTTCTCAAAGCAGTTTCAGCATTATTGGCATTGCGTACGGGTTTGGCAACAAGACGGCCAACTTCCATATGATCCATGACAATGACCTTTTCGGCTTTGTCCGCAATGATCTGCAGCAGTTCTTCTGTCCGTCCGTTGGTCAGAGCATTTATCATACTGTCCATCTTCCTTGCAAGAGTGTCCAGCCTGTTTGAGTTCTCATAAGCCATGGTCATTCCGGCAGTACCGACAGCTTCCTCAATGGTTGCTGATACGGGACTTTTTGCCCTTGCAGCAAACATGGCAGTTGGTTCGGAAACACCGACAGAATCGGCGCTCATGGTTGTTAGTATCCGGGGTCTGGGCGGTGCCGGGCGAGGTTTCGATGTGCCTGTTTCAACTGTCTTGACTTCCTTCGTGACCTTGACAGTAAAGGTCCGGTTGGTCAGCTCCTGAATCTGATCAATGATGGTTTTTGTCTGGTTATAGACCGTCTGTGCGGCAGCAGGAATTCCTGAGATACCTCGTTCAAAGGCGGATGTTGCACGTGTACCCATACTGCCTGCTGCCCCTGGAACACCTGAACCACCAAAGCGTGCGGTAGTGTCAGACAGGACAGTGCCAGTCTTGCCGGGGATTTTGCTGATACCTTCGTTGAATTTTGAGGCGCTTCTTTGACCTTCGGTCCCTGCCGCACTGGATGCCTTGCCAGAAAGAAATGCAGAGGTCATTGCCGCCAGGGATTGTTCTGTACCGGCCTTGACCCCGGAAGTCTGTGCGTTGCTGTAAGCATCGGCATTTCCTTTACCGGCAGCGGCATACTCACCGGATTTGTTCAATCCTTCTGCTGAACCCTGACTCAGCATGTTAATGGCTTCCTGTACAGAGATGGTACCTGATGCGATACCAGCAGCCATGTCCATCGGAATCGCACGTCCGGCCAGATTTGCCGCTTCCAGTGCCTGCTGGAATTGAATCATGTTGTTCAGCATGTTTGCCGCTTCCTGCGCAGAACCGGCGTTGGCAAGGATTTCGCTAGCCATTGTAGTAGGAATGGCAGTACCCGTCTCACCAGCTGCAGACACCATATCCATGTAGTTCATCATGGCTGTCATGTACTGTATGGCTTCGGTGGGAGCCATGCTGCCGGATTCGATTCCCTGTTTGATGGATTCAGGAATCTGGATACCGGCTTGGGATGCCTGCTGAATCATTCCCTGGAATTCAGTGATCAGTGTTTGGTTCAGTTTTGACGCTTCGCCGCCCATGTTGTTGATGGTTGAGAAATAATCGGACCAACTGATTGCACCTTCTGCAAGAATGTCCTTCAATGCCTGTTGCGCAAGGACTTGTTCGTTCGTTGCAGATGTTACCCTTTTGCCGGCTTCCAGATACTGTTCGGAACCAGCTCCGTATGTTCTGGCGGCCTCCTGTTGTGCCGCAGTTGCATCCTTGACCTGTTGGTTCCAATAACCCAAAGACGCCCTGGCATTGTCATAAGCCATCTTCTGCTGTGTGATTGCTTCCAGCTGTTTCTGGCTTGCTTCCAGCAGGGCGCGTTCTTTTGCGTTCTTCTTTGCCTGTTCAAGGTTCTGAGCAAGAGCGTCTGTGTTGCCGTTTACGTGACCTGTGTTTTCATCTACAGACAGATTCAGTTCAGGGTAGATTCTGTTCAGTTCATCAACAGCCTGCTTGAGCTGCGCTTTCTGTGTGGCAGAAAGATTCTCTATACCGTTCAGATACTGGATTTTATTTGCCAGCATATCTGCAGCAGCGGCGTTGGTTTCATACGAAACCATGACCTGCTTTGCAGCATCTGCCTGATTCTGAGCTTCCTGTGCGTACTCTCTGCTGGAATCAATCAAAGCAGCATGTGCAGCATCCGCACCACCGGCAGCCTTGATTTCCTCATGTATCGCAGAAACCATGTTGTCCTTGATGACTTTCGCTGCTGTCAAAACACCGGCAGCAACGGCAGCCAGTCCTACAACGACACTGCCAGTTGTTCCCAGAAGTCCAGCAAAGGACACGTTGGCAGCTTCCGTACTGTCGGCAGCTTCAAGTGCAGATGCGGCATATGCACCCATGTGCTTTGCGGTGTTACTCGTTGCCCGGGACATGCTGAACAGGTTGGGCGCAATCTTTGACAGTCCTCTTGCCAGTGTTGTAGCACCACCGGACGCACTGAAGAAGAATTCAATCAGTTTCTGCCCAAAACTTGCGACTTTGGAAATACCCTTTGCTGTCGGAGAAAGTGCCGCACCAAAGAGCAACATCTTGGCAACAGCATCTTTGACCGGCGCAGGAAGTTCAGAGAACCATTTCGCAAGATCCTTGACCATGTTTGCCAGTTCCTTGACCGTCGGGGCAAAGGATTCCCCCAGGGAGGCACCGGCCTGCTTGATTGCTTCCCATGCCTGCAGAAGTGCAGTCTTAGTCGTTGCATATCGTTTCTCTGCTTCAATCACCATTGCGGTGTTCTCAGACCATGCCTGATTTGCCCGTCCCAGGGCGTCAGAATAGACGTCTGTACTCTGAGCAAGAGCACCTGCGGCGTTGGACATCCTGACTTCTTCAATGCCCAGTTCTGCCAGTTTCGCCGTAACATCTTCTGACTTGCCGATACCTTCAAGGAATTTCATGAACGCAGTGCCGGCATCGTCACGCCATGCTTTTGCAAACTGCTCAGCTGTCATTCCGGCAGTGTCTGCATAATCCTGCAGGGACTCACTTCCTGTGGATACAGCAACCTGAATCTGCTTCATGAGCTTTGACATGGAGCCACCACCTGCAGCAGCTTTGATACCCATGGACGACAGGGCCGTGGACAGTGCCAGTACCTGAGGTGTGGTCATGCCAACCTGTCTGCCAGCTGTAGCAAGACGTGTCGCCATATCAACGATTTCAGATTCAGTGGTGGCAAAGTTGTTGCCCAGGTCTACAACGGTGGAGCCAAATCGTTCATAGTAGTCCGTCGTTCTCTGCCCTTTGTCCACCATGATATTTGCCATGTGGGCAAGGGATTCGGCAGCCTCTTCACCGACAATGTTTGTGGTGTCCCCCAACATTGCAATGGTTTTCGTGAATCCCAGAATGCTGTCTGTGGCAACACCCATCTGTCCACCCAGTTCTGCATAGTGAGCGAGGTTTTCATAACTGGACGCTGTGTTCAGCGCAAGGTCTTTCAGCCCGCTGTTGATTGCAGCCATCTGTTCCGGGGTGCCGTCAACAGTCTTTGTCACTCCAACCCACGCGTCTTCAAAGTTGATTGCTGCTGCTGTAGCACCTGCGATTCCGGCAGCGGAAATCATGGAGATTGGTTTCAGTGCGTTTGCTGCCTTTTCTGCAGCCGAAGCAACATTCCCCAGGTGCTGGTGCATCTTCATCATGCCTGTGCTGCATGTCAGCATGGAAGCACTTACCTGGTCCAACTGTGACTTCAACAGTGCTTCTTCTGCCCGGAGATATTCAAGATGTTGTGCAGTTTCCATTGCTTCTGCACTGTTTTCTCCAAAAGCTGCTGCCTGTTGTTTCCACAGTTCTTCGTTTGTCGCAATCGCCTGTTTGACGTTGCTCATCTGTTTGATGAGGTTTGCGTACTTGTTCTGCAGCAGTCCCTGTTTTGAGATGAACAAATCCATCCCGGTAGCATTTGAGTTGAAAGACGATTTCATAGCCCGGGAGACTTTGCTCAGTTCGCGGTCAAGACCCTGAACCTCATGTTTCGTCTTTCGCATCGCTTTTTCAAAACCGGATGCGTCACCACCAATATCAATGGTGATACCTTTTGTGTTAAAGGCCATAAGTCTCCTTTCTACAGAGCGTCAAAATCCGCCTGAGTTGCTTTTCGCACTTTTGGTTTCTGTGGTTTGTTGACCCTTGCCCGCATGTTTGCCTGTGTGATCAGCAGGTCCATCAGAAAGCCAATGTCCATGTCATCAATCTCTTTGAGACTGTATCCGGCGTTCCTTGCCAGAATGACTATTTCTGAGTAGGGGACTTTTTTTTACTGTCACCCTCTGTTTCTGCCTTTTCTTCGGGTTCAACGATTCCTGTGACGCCAATCATCCGACCATATGCAATGTATGCGTACTGGAGCATTTCGGGATAATCCTCAATGGAATCCAACCAGGAATCGAACAGGGGGAACCCGTCATTGCAGGAATACAGAGCGGCCCAAAGGATGCGTTCAAGAAACTCCCCACCCAGTGTCTGAATGGTGAATCCTGTGACCTGCACTTCATTTTCAAGGTCAATCGTTCCCAGTTTTGAGGCGTTCATGTAACCGCCAAAGACCTTTGCGGAGGCTTCGGCAATGTCCACCATGATGTCTCTGCCAAACTGTTCCCGGTAGATTCTTGCGGTCTTTCCGGTATACCCACCGGTCATCTTTCCATCTGGAAATTCAAGTTCAAATTTCATGTTGTCTCCTATATATGGAAAAAGAGCCGGAACAACTCCGGCTCAGAATGTCTATTCGGATGCAGTTCCCGGAAGAACAACAGATGTGAAGAAGTCGGCGTAGCAGGTAGCACCTTCTGTCGCCTTACCTTTCGTGATCTGTTTGCCGTTGTGTTCAATGGGAATTGCAGTGTATGTGATTGTTGCAGTGGTTGGGGTGATGGTGTCTTCTTTGGTGTTGTTTTCCTCAGAACCACGTCCAAATGTCACATCATACATGACATGGCGGGTGTTCTTCGCATCACCGCGACACTGGAAAAGCAGGGCACCTTCCGCGGGAAGCACATCTGCCCGTTCGGTCATAAGTCCGGTTGTCGCATCGACTTCCTCCTTGAAGATTACCTGGCGGATCTGGTCTGTCATTTTGATGAATGTCAGTTCACCGGTGTATCCGTTGTTGGTAGTGGTTGTGAAGTATACAGAATCATCAGCATAGAAACTGGACGATTCGCCCTGCGGTTCACGGGTCATAGCCTGTGCGCCAACAAGGGCTACAGGGGTTCCGTATGTATAAGTCACAGTACCATTTGCAGCCGTTGTCTTTTCCAGCGGTGCAAAGTAGATGGACGAAAGACCGTATTCAATCTTGTTAGGGTCTACGACAGTAGTCGGCATGTTGTCTCCTTTCAAAAAGAAAAGGCGAACCGTTCAGATTCGCCTTTTAGAATTTGATGTTTTTCAGAATGTTCTGTGCCAGATGGGCGTTGGCATATTCATCACCGGGTTTCCAATGAGGGAAAGCCCGTGTCATTACGCCAGGAGCATTCCAAAGATGGTGTCCGTTTTCGAGCAGGTGTGTCAGGGAATATTCATGTCCCCTGGCATAAACCTGACCTTCTGCCATAGGTCCAGATGTCTGGAATCTCCATCCAATGGACTTCCGGTATTTCGGTCTGCGGTTCTGATACCCGCCTGCTTCACGGGTTATCTTTGACGCTTCTTTCGTAGTCTCCCTGACGCCTTCATTCACTCCGGCACGGACTTCGGCGGTCAGGTCTTCAAGGATATTCATCAAAGCCTGTCCTGCCATGTCCATTGATACCCGGACATGATTACCATAGGTATATCTATCGCGGCTCAAGGATGACCACTTCCCATTCGGTACAGTATGACTTTTCTGTTTTCACGTATTCGTGAGTTATCTGTTGATATGCGATATCCAATGAATCGAACAGAGTTTCAATCGTGTCTTCCAGAACAAAATCCTTATGATCAGTGACCAACCGGACAATATAGTGTCTGACTTTCATGAACCTTTTGTCATCTGCGAAATAGTCGTCTCCCGGGATTTCAGCATAGTTGCCATAAATGGTTGAATCGGGTCGTGACTCGTATCCACCATAGACAAAGTATCTGTCCCCCAGAATCTCCTTCATCCCTCGTACTAGGTCAATTCTGCCTGCCATGTTCCAGCATCCTTTCTCAGGTACAGTTCAATGTTGTCGCCTTCGACATATGTTCGATAAACGGAATATTCGATTCCGTCATACTCAACACTCAGTTCGCCATCATAGTCTCCATAGAATATGGAGATTTTCCATGCTGGTTTTATCCCCGCCTGGAATGCAGCATAAGTGTCTCGCATGTACAGAGACGAAACAGTGCAGAAAACCGTGTGTCTTCTGACAACCTCCCCCGTGACAACACCATTCTCATCCGGTTCTGTGGACTTCTTGAGCAAAGTACACTCTGACTCGCATATGGTTGTCTCTCGGGTATATTCATACGGCATCCGAACACCTCCGCCCGTCCATGTACACCAACTTGAGCTGTTCATTATACATGTTCAACCAAAGCTGTTTCACATCAGGACTTGAGTTTCCAAAATAGCCTTTTGATTTCAGGACACACAGGTTCACCAGCCGCGCATCATCTGGCCTAACAGAAATGCCCAGACGGTCAATGTCATCAAAGACCGTCTGGATATACATTTTCAGTTCTTCGTCATACAGCGTGGACGATTTGATTCGATGTGCGCGTTTAACTGTTTCAAGAATCAGGCCGTCTTTATCGTCCAGCATTTAGAATCAGCCTCCCTGCGAAGGTGTGGAAGGTACAGCTACTTTCTTGAGCAGGTAAATCAGGTCAGGACGCAGCACCTTGCCATCGTTGATGACCAGCGCCTTGGTGACTTCCTGGTTCTTTTCGTGGTCGAAGTACTTTGTCACAGTGAATCCCATGTTGGAGTTGATTGCATAGGCTTCTGCCGGAACCCACAGCATACCGAAAACTTTGCCAGCAGCCGCATCATCGAAGTCAGGCAGCAGGTCATTTTCAACCAGGGTTACCTCACGCCCCTTGAACCGGCAGTTCAGAGTACCGTCAACCGGGGAGAACGTTTCGGAGTAAACAGGACGGTTGTTGTCGTCTGCCAGAGTTTTGATGTTGCATTCATAGGTACCGGCAGTCATAACGAATTCATAGTTCTTGGAGCGGAATCCCAGGGGCAGTTTTCCAAAGATTTTGGATTGCAGAGCTTTCCAATCCTTCATGTCGTTTTCGTTCAGGGAGATGGTCTTAACAGTGGTCTTTGTCAGGATACCTTCCATCTGAGAGTTTGCAGGAACGCCATTCAGCAGTTCGTCATCCATGGCCTTGACATAAGCTTCTGCGATGACCTTTGCCAGTTCGGATTCAAATGCCGGTACAGACAGGACCTTCTGCAGCAGAGTCTTGGCCAGACGGATTTCGCCGATGTTGTACTTGAAGATGACGGAACCGGTGATGGAACCGCCCTTCTGCCGGTCAGAAATTGTGGATTCAGAGATACGGGAGAAGGTTGCACCGAAAGAACCAATCGGGTATTCAACGCCGCCAGGCAGGTTCGTGTGCTTAACCTTGCCATACAGGCGTCCATGGATTTTCTCAATCTCTTTGATGATTTCCTGCTGTACGTGATGCGGAATCATCACGCCCATGTCAGCAGCAACATTGGTGGCATCAGCACGTTTCAGGACAGAATCTTCCGGCAGCTTGCCAGTCACGATGTAGTCCATAAACTGCTTACGCTCAATCATGTCAGAGTCTTCAACCGGAGTCTTGACCTCGGGAATCTTGAAACCGGCATTCAGCTGATCCATAAGGTTCTTGCGTTTCAGTTCCTTTTCAGCGGCAGCATCTTCCAGTTCCTTACGCCGTGCCAGCAGTGTATCGGTTTCTTCAGTCAGTTTGTCCAGATCAGCATCCGGCTTGTTCATTTCGTCTTTGATTTCAGCCAGTCGGGAAATAATCTGTTCGTATTCCATTTCTATTCCTCTACTTTCAGTTTCAGAGCAAGCAGTTTCCGCTTGCGTTCGCGTTCATAGTTGTCAGCCGTCCTTGCAACAATGGCCGTGTGATCATTGGCAGGAATGGAGACAGCAGACACGTCAACGACTTTTCCAATCCTGCGGATCGTTTGAGTGTCCCCATCAAAGGAAGTTTTGGCCCTGCAGCGAATTGACATCTGAGTCACGTTTCCGGCTTTGATGTCTTCGTACAGTTCTCTGGCCCGTGAAGTCTTTGACAGGTCTGCCCAAACAAAAAGACCGCGGTCATCTACTTCCAGTCCCAGAGTCCCGTTGCTCGTTCGTGCGAACACAGGACCAGAATGGTCAAACTGGAAGATGACATCGGTCATGTCAGAATCATCGAAAGCGTTGCGGTCAACCTGTTCGTAAATCTTCTTGCCCTTTCTCTCAATCAGGCAATATTTATCGAACGTAGTTGCATACCCTTCAACATAACAATCAGAATCAATCCGTTTTTCCCCGGATGGGGTCAGACTGAATTTCAGGTTCCGTTGTATCAGGGTTTCTGTCTTTTCGTCCCTCATTGGTTTCCTCCTTTCTATCCGGTGCACCTTCGGCACGATATTCACCACGGATATATCTGTGCTGTCCCTCTCCATTCGGGAGCGGGGGAAGGTTCAGGATTTCCAAAGCGGAGTCCATGGTTGCCATGCCTCGGTCATAAGTACCGAACGCAACATCAACACGAGACCGGATGGAAGCGTACTGGAGTCGGTTAGACGCCATTTCCAATTTGTTGCCATCCATGATTTGCCCTCTGGTGTAGACAACACGTGTTAGGACTTCCTCAATTTGAATCAGCAAAGGTTCAATGGCGGATTGATAGAACCCGTTCCATTCATCCTCGCTGTAAGTGTTCTGCATCAGCTTTTCGGATACACCCCAGTAGGAATAAGCAATATCTCTCATTTCCTTGAGGTCTTCCGGCTGCAGCACCTGGACTTCTTTTGTGACAGGATCAATCTGTTCATAGCGGCTGTCAAAAACAAAAAAGCCGGTGTTGTTGCCGGTCAGATTGACAGTTGCGATTCTTGCCTGTTCCTCTCTCAGAGCCTCATCATCAATCAACGGGACATTCAGTTTTCCCATCCATTGCAGGGGAGCTTCACTTGAGGACAGTTTTGAAATTGATTTATCCAGGTCCTGTTCGTACAGTGCCGCAATCTTCTTGAATGGGGCATTGTCTTCACCGCAAAGGGTAGATTTGTTCTGCATCCTTCTGAGGTGACCAACCAGTTCATATTCAATGATTTGGTCTTTCATTTCCCCAATGCGGTACTTGAGCCACAGGTCACCATCAACATCAACAATCTGACAGTCAGATGGGTTTGCCACCCAGAATCCGGCGGTCCGTCCAACATCGTCCAGAATAGGAACAACATAGGCGTTGTTCTCAGACAGCAGGACTGTCACAAGTTGATAGATAAACTGACTCACGGTCTGATAGGGGTTTGGATATTTGCAGCAGAAGTATTCAACCCTCGCATTGTGTTGTGCCAATTGCGGGGAGGCTTTGGAGCACTCTGTGGCAATTTTGTTGATGCAGGCTCTTGCAAGGGCCAGGTCATAAATATCCCGGGAAATATATTTCGTTCCTTCAATGTCCAGAACATATTCCCCGTTCACCATCCTTATCAGGTGTGCAGGAATCGCGGTTGAAGACCCGACCGGTTCCTGTTCTCCGGCTCTTACCGGGTCACGCTTCTTTCGGAAGCGAAACAGATTTGTCAGAAAGTTACTCACGCTTTTTGTTTCCCTCCAAAATCCATTTGTATTTGTCCGTGTATTTTGACCGGACCGTCATGGCATCAATGACAGCAGCACAGCCGTCAATGTGTTTTGTTTGTGAAATCTTCATCATTCTCAGTCGCTTGCCGTCCGGTTCACGCTTGATTGCCGTGTTCCTGATGTGACTCTGCAAAAGGCCGTTTGTCCCAGTCTTGATTCGTCCCTCCATCATCAGACCTTCAAATTCTGTCATAATTGGTGTCAGGTTCGTCCCCTGGAATACATCGTCCATGGCAAATCCGACCTTTTTCATTTCGTCTACAAAGTAGGTGGATGAATATCGGTCATATCCCGTCATGATGATGTTTATCTTGTACTCCGACCTGAGATGCATGAACCACGCTGTGACGTCCTTGTAGTCCACGAATTTGTCACCGGAGAGTGACAGGAATCCATGTCCTATCATGGCAGAGTAGTTCACATTGTCTCTTTCAGTCAGTTCCTCCAGCTTTCCTGCGGGCATCCAGAAGTGGGACAGGATATAGTCACTACCCTCATATCTGATGACTACACAGGCACTTGTGAGGTCTGTAGTCTGCGAAAGGTCAACACCACCAACCGCTGCCATTCTCCGGAAGTCATGGGGTACGATTGCCGGACCCTGACTTTTTGCCAGTGCCTCCTGTGGGATCCATGCGGCAATGGTGTTTTGCTTGATGTTGCAATACTTGCAAATGAATTCCGCTTTATAGGAGGAGCTTGAATGTGCCTTGCGAATCTCTGCTTCAAGTTTCTTTTCAAAGAAGGAAACACCCAGATTCGGCATGGCCTTTCTCAGTTCTTCAACGTCATCCCATTTTTCAATGTCATCAATCATGAACAGGAAAGGCAGGAGCGAAGTTTCCTCACTGTTCCTGAGAAGAACAGAAGTGCATCGTGGAAATAGTTCATCATACAAACCACCATCTATGAAGTTGGCGGTTGAACAGGACAGGTTGATGGGGTCATGTCTTCCGCCCTGTGCAGAAAGCATAACGTTGTACATATCCAGGGCTTTGACACCTTCCCATGCGGCGAATTCGTCAAAGATTGTCAAGTACGGGTTGAAACCATCGGACTTTTTACTGTTGAAAGCAAGGGGACTGATCGTGCAGTTCTTGCTTGCAATGTAGTAGTCTGACCGGCGTTTCTTACCCATCTTTGACATCGTCTTGTTCGCACCAATCATCAACAGTGCCTGATTGTAGATGATGTTTGCCTGCTGCAGTTTCGGCGCCAGATTATAAATCTGCATCCCGTTCTCTTTCTGCGTGTAGGCAACACATGCTTCCAGTGCGGCGGCAAAAGTGGACTTACCCTGCTTTCGGGCAATGATCAGAACGAATTCAGTGAAGTGTCTGTATCCGTCATCATCAACAAGTCCGAAGATGCAGGCAGTGATGTACTTCTGCCATGTTTCCAAAATAAAAGGACCGGAACGGCCCTCAACATAGCGGCATTGCGTTTCGATGAACCGAATCGCCTTTTCCGCTTTTTCTGAATCATATAAACACTGACCGGAGTCCAGGACCCATTCCACAAACTCCAGATTCAGCAACATCCATTTTCCTAACCTGTATCTTCCATTCTCAACATCCCGTTTGAAATCCTGCAGATATGTGAAATCTTCACATTTCGAACTCAGCAAGAGAGTCGTCATCCTTTTCCAGAGAAACGTTCAGCTTCTTTGCCCCGGAAGGCGTCAGGCCCAGTTCCTTTGTGTATTTCAGGATTTGCTCGTGATATTGAAGGTTGTTCAGGTAGCATGGATGTTTGGAAAGATTGGTTGCCCCCGCCTTGTTTGTGTACTCACAAACCGGAGCAAAGTTGTCCAGTTCTTCCCATTTGGCCAGATTCTTGTCACGCTGTTCATATATCATGGCAAGAGTCTCAATGACCATATCAAATTCAGGGCGATAGGTTCCCAGGGCTTTCAGGTCCTTGATAATCCTTGCCTTGTATACGGCAGCTTTCTTTGGTTTGAAAGTCACAGAACCAACCTCCCTTCTTCGTCAAAGCACATCGCTTCCCGTGAAGCGTGCTCCTCACCATGACACTTCCTGCAAAGTGATTCAAGATTGTCATCACTCATTAGGATCTGCATGTCATGCTGGTTTTCCTCGTTGATATGGACCTTGTGATGGACCAATTCAGCGGGGACATACAACCCCTTGCTCAAACATCGTTCACACAGGGGATGGAGTTTGCGGTAGTTCACGGACCGGATTTTCCACGCTTTTGATTTGTAAAAACGCCCGGCAAAGTTGCGTGCGCCAGTTTTGTTGTTCACTGCTTGCTTTCCTCCCCTAATGCACAGGCGAAGAAAACGCGGGTGCGGAAACAAGCAAGCTAAAAGTGTTCATTTAAGCTTCGCCTGCACATTAGGAGAAAAAAAGATGGCGGGCCCGGCAGGACTTGAACCTGCGCGCTTCAAGTTAACAGCCAGATGCTCTACCAACTGAGCTACAGGCCCGTGAAAAGGCTGTGACGGTTGGTTTTCTCTATAAAAGAGGTATATCCCAATTCGCCCATCCTTTTTGTTTGTGATTGGCAGAAATACAAAAGAGGCAACCGCGCGCAGTCACCTCTTCTTGTTTTCTGTATTGGTCGATTCTTTCGACGATATAATTATATAGTAGAAATTGTCCGGAATTTCCGGAAAATGCAGGGATTTAATTTGAATGATATACCATTTCCCCCTTTGTCTGAACCTTTTGGCGTTTTTCCAAACTCCCCCGCACCGTTCCCCCGGACATACGGAAGAGTTGGCCCATGGGGGGTATATTCGCGCAATTTTTGGCCCGAATTGCGGCTACATTGCGGGGAATATGCGTATTTTCGTCATCTTTTTGTGAATTACGCCACTGATTGCGCATTGTTGCATCCACACATTGTTCGATATGATTTTCATATTAGTCAATGTATAAGCAATGAATAAACATCATATATAATATATGTCCGCGTGCGCACTCTATGTAGCGCACCGCCACAGACAGGCAGGACAGCAGGCACACAGCAGCACCACAGCCACAGACAGCAGACCACAGCCACCACAGTGCAGACGCACAGCCACACGCCATAGCAGGCAGGACCACAGCCGGACCGGTTGCGGATCATGCACACATCCGACAGGACAGCAGGACACGGACACACAGCCATACACTCCAGCAGTGGCGTGCTGGATGGAGTGCAGGACATGGACAGCTGCACCACAACCACAGACACAGCGCAGCAGACAGATCAGCAGACAAAACAAAAAGAGCAGGCCGATGATGGCCTGCTCTTTTGTGCTCAGTCTTTGGCTGGTGCTGTAGCTGCATCGATCCGCATCGCATCACTGGTGATGGCATCCAGGTGCAGGCTGGACGGCACGGCCCAGAGCGTATAGCCAGCAGCCTCGAGGTATCGGGCAAGGCTGTCCGCATACGGGTGCGCCTTACTCAGAGCCTGGGCGGCTGCTGCTCTGCTCACTCCCAGAGCTCGGGCCATGTCCACGATCCGCATATCAGAGCGATCCATAGCGGTCTTGAGTGTCTCCGATGGTGTCATGTGTCTCTGTCCTCCTGACTTGAGTATATCATGCGGTTACGATTTTTGCGATTTTGTATATTAATCACTTGACACATGATAATCATATGGTTATGATAAGGCCGTAAAGAGCTAACCGAGTAGTTAGCAACGGAGGTAGACAAAATGAAAAACATGAACCTGAACGATTTCCAAAACCGCATGATCGCCGAATGGTGGATTTGCAAAGAAGACGCCGGCACGCTGACCAACGCCAACGAAACTATGAGCGGCAGGGACTTGATGGCAGCGATTCGGGAGGCGGACGCATGGGATCAGTCGGTATCTGATACACTCCCAGGCCTTGAGGTTAAGGACTTGCTGGCTACGCTCTGCGACATCCTGGGCGTTGACTGGCAGGACGCGGAAGACTGGCAGGAGGCCTATAACCGGCTGGAACGCTTTATAGACACAGTGGAGTAACCCCATCCGATGAGAGCCGGACGGCAACCGGCCGAAACGCCCACAGCTGGGCGTCATGGGAAGCCAATCCCTGGAGGTAGACACATGAAAAAGACAATCGCAATCATCGCAACCATCGCAACCATCGCAACTATCGCACTGACAGGCTGCACACAAGCAGACGCACAGGCAGCACAGACCACAGAGACCATCGCAGAGCAGGCACAGAGCAGCACAGTGGCTGCAGAGATTAGCAGTGCTGATAACGGTATCGTGACGCTCACATTCCAGGACGCAGCCGGCAACTGGTGCGCGGTGGCAATCCGCGGATCATGGGCAGATGACGCAAGCGCCCACATCGGGGAGGTAGTGACATATGACACACAATCCGGAACGGTTCGGCTGGATGGAGGCATCGCAGCATGACGGACCTGGAGCTGATAAGCAGATATAACGCATTGGTGGAGCATGATCATACTCCAGCTATTGAGCGGCTGGATGGTGACACATGGAGCATATGGGATGACCAGGAAGGCGACGTCACCATGACCACACAGGAGGCGGCCTACCAGGCACGGGAGGCACTGAAAGATTGGGGAGAGCTTTGACGCTCTCCCTTTTTTGCGCGTAAATCGTCAGGTTATAAAAATATGACTTTTTGTAAATTTGGTGCTTGACATATGATAATCGCTCGGTTATGATTGAGCCGTAAAGAGATAACCAATCGGTTACAAGGAGAGCAAAAATGACAAACACAACAACCACAATTGACACAGCATCCGCAGCAATGGAGTACCAGGCAGCTTACAACAATTTTCGGATCTGGCTCAGGATCCAGCTCATGGCGGATGATGCACAGGAAAAGCCACGCAAAGGATTTGCAGGATACCCCCACGTACTTGAAGCACTGGAGGACGCAAGAGCATGGGAAGCGGAAGCACGTCACACGCTAGTCAAAGTCCTGGACGACGCCGGAGAGAGTCGCGTCCAGACCATCGCGCGAATCAAGAACCAAACGCGCAAAGGTCTGGGCGATGACAGCTCAGAGTATTGCAAGGGGATCCGCGAAACGTATCGCGCCGTGTTCGGCGTATATCCCCGAAAACCGGTCATGATGGCGAACGATAGAAAGCGGTACATTGGCAGCCGCTACCGCGGATAGGACACACGGGGACGCGCTCCCCTTCGTGCCTTCCGTGCCTGGAGTAGTCCAGACATGGAAGGGACGGAAGACGTCCGGAGGTAGTAGATATGACAGACACACAAGTTTATGAAAAACTGCTGCAGGTGAGAGCTTGCGCGGACTTGAGAACCATGGAAATGCTCAAGGACCTGATCAGTGAGTTTGAAAGCCGTGAGCGCTCAAAGAAAGCACCTAGCAAGAGTGTTGCAGCCCTTGTGAAAGCATTTCCCGCATCCTGGAAAAGGTACATCAAATGCAGCGCACGCAAGGCGCTCCAGTACGGCCGCACAATGGAGTACGACGGGCAAACGCTCCAGATGGTCACCGACAGCTATATGCTTATTGGTTTCCAGGTACAGCGCCTGGAGGAATGCCCGGCGGATATTAAGTATCCTCCGGTTGAGCGGATCATACCCACAGATGAGCAGCTGGACCGCAAGGCGCTAACAGCCCATGCGGATGATCTTAAAATTGCCATAGCAGAGCGGAAAGCACACGATAAAGCCAACTGCGAAAAAACACACGTCGTGCCCTACAAGCTGGAGGACGATCTGACAGTAGACGCGCTCCGGCTCCAGCAGGTACTCAAGTGGACGGGCAGCAAGAGCGTCACGCTGTACAGGCAGACGGGCAGCGGTAGCGCACTGAAACCACTGCGGGGGACGACAGAGAGCGGTGACCTGCTGGTTATCTGCCCTGTAAGGTGCGCGGCATGACTGACGCAATCTTGCTACTGATCATCCTGGCATCCAGCGCAGACACGGCTCCGCGCTGGATTGTCTGGAGTCTGATACTGATCACGACTCACGCGATATACAGGCTGCTGGCAAGAGAGGCCAGGAGGGAAAAGAAATTTTTGGAGGGAAAATAAAGGGTCCATGATATTATGGTTTTTCCGTTACGTCAACGGTTAAACCGCATTTTCTTACGATATTGCCGGTTTTTTCTACTTTTTTTGTCGAAATAATTCCGGTTTTCTCACATTATATAATCAGTAAGGGAGGGACGACGATGACAAGCCTAGGAAACAAAGAGATTGTGGCCCACCATTAAGCACAGTTCCGAACCCGAAAGAATATTTAGTCTCCAAAGATGGCCACATCTGGTTCGTGATTATTAGAGACCTCGGAGAAATCTGAGGTTTTTTCTTAAATCTTTGTATATCCACTTGTAGATATATCCACAAAATGAGGGCAGTTGTCACTTTTCCCCGCACTTGCGGGGCTTTTTTTATTCTCAAACAATGGCGCACATTGTGCGTTTTCTTCTTGCATTAGCGTA
>ERZ778510.774-NODE-774-length-24196-cov-4.155296_pt1 | contig 24196 bp, 19 predicted proteins | sample MGYA00510348_ERZ778510 | MGnify/ENA primary metagenome ERZ778510 (study PRJEB29527, sample SAMN07138969) | mouse gut metagenome | material: feces | host: mouse | place: China:Nanjing | collected 2016-01-25 ... | reverse complement strand
CGTTCAGACCGAATGAGGCTCCTAAAAAAGGCCCTTCGTATGATGATGTTGTCTCTTTCAGTGACTGTGACATCAAACCTATGTTCCTCAACAGCGAGGATCCGAGGCAGTTCCTTCAGAAATGGGTGTACCAGTATCTCAAATACCCTGCGTATGCTGTAGAAAACGGAATACAGGGAAGGGTTCTGATTGATTTCATCATTGAGAAGGACGGAAGGGTAACCGGTGTCAGAGTTGTGAAAAGCGTGGATCCTGTGCTTGACGACGAGGCGGTACGCGTCATAAGCGCGTCTCCGAAGTGGAGGGCCGGAAGGGTCAACGGCAACAGGGTAAGGACATCGATGACTATCCCTGTTGAATTCAAACTGGAGAAAAAAGGTGACAGAAAGAGTTTCGGAATAAAGAAATATTAGTAGCGATGGATTATAATTTTAAGGAAATAGAAAGCAAGTGGCAGTCGTATTGGGCTGCCAATCAGACATTCAAGGCTGTTGAAGATCATTCCAGGCCTAAATATTATGTTTTGGACATGTTCCCGTATCCGTCAGGAGCCGGTCTTCACGTCGGCCACCCTCTCGGATATATCGCGAGCGATATCTTCAGCCGTTATAAAAGACTGTGCGGCTTCAATGTCCTTCATCCGATGGGATATGACGCTTTCGGACTTCCGGCTGAGCAGTATGCCATACAGACCGGACAGCATCCGGCCGTGACCACAGCAAAGAACATAGCGAGATACAGGGAACAGCTTGACAGGATAGGATTCTCATACGACTGGTCAAGAGAGGTAAGGACTTGTGAACCCGCATATTACAAATGGACTCAGTGGGCTTTCATCAAAATGTTCGGAAGCTGGTATGACAATTCTCTGCAGAAGGCTCGTCCTGTAGAGGAACTGGAGGAAAGGTTTGCCGCCAGCGGTACTGAAGGCCTGGACGCCGCCTGTACCGAGGAACTGGATTTCACTGCGGAACAGTGGAATGCTATGTCTGAAAGGGAGCGGTATGATGTCCTTATGAATTACCGTATAGCATACCAGGGTGAGACATCCGTAAACTGGTGCCCTCAACTGGGAACCGTCCTTGCAAATGATGAGGTCAAGGAAGGATATTCCGTCAGAGGAGGTTTTCCTGTGGAGCAGAAGAAGATGACACAGTGGCAGCTCAGGGTTTCCGCGTATGCGGCCAGACTGCTGGATGACCTGGATATTTTGGACTGGACTGATTCTCTTAAAGATATGCAGAAGAACTGGATCGGACGTTCTCAGGGAGCGGAGATGGTATTCAAGGCATATAACGGAGACAGCGAATATGATATGACCATATTTACGACCCGTGCGGATACCGTGTTCGGAGTTACATTTATGGTGCTGGCTCCTGAAAGCGAGTGGGTCGGGAAGCTGACCTCTGACAGTCAGAAAGAGGCCGTGGAGGAATATCTTGCTATGGCGAAGAAGAAGACCGAAAGGGAGAGGCTGGCCGAGACACGCAAGGTGACGGGTGTCTTCTCGGGTTCATACGCCGTCAATCCTCTCACGGGCAAAAGGGTGCCTGTATGGATTTCTGAATATGTGCTTGCCGGATACGGTACCGGTGCCATTATGGCCGTTCCTGCCCACGACAGCAGGGACTATGCCTTTGCCAGGACTTTCGACCTTCCTGTGATTCCTCTTATTGAAGGATGTGATGTCAGTGAATCAAGCTTTGATGCGAAGGAGGGCATTATGTGCAATTCCGGCTTCCTTGACGGAATGACTGTCAAAGAGGCGATTCCAGCCGCGATAGACTATGTGGAGCAGCACGGAATCGGACACCGCAAGATAAACTACAGGCTTCGTGACGCGATCTTCTCCCGCCAGAGATATTGGGGAGAGCCTTTCCCTGTGTATTTCAAAGACGGGATGGCAGTGCCTTTGGATTTGGACAGACTTCCGCTGGAACTTCCAGAGATAGACCAGTACAGGCCTACGGAATCAGGAGAACCTCCTCTCGGCAGGGCGTCAGGCTGGACTATCGACGGATATCCTATAGAGAAAAGCACTATGCCTGGATTTGCCGGCAGCAGCGCGTATTATCTGAGATATATGGATCCTCACAATGATTCTGCCCTTGTAGGCAAGGAGGCCGATGAGTATTGGAGGAACGTGGACCTTTATATCGGAGGCACGGAGCACGCTACAGGCCATCTTATCTATTCCCGCTTCTGGAACAAGTTCCTTTATGACCTGGGATATGTATGCGAGAAGGAGCCGTTCAAGAAACTGATCAACCAGGGAATGATACAGGGACGTTCCAACTTTGTATACCGTATCATCAACACGAATACTTTTGTATCGTATGGTCTGAAGGACAGCTATGAGACCACGGAGATACATGTCGACGTGAATATCGTCAACAATGACCGTCTTGATACGGAAGCTTTCCGGAAATGGATGCCTGATTTTGCCGATGCTGAGTTCATACTTGAAGACGGGGAGTACATCTGCGGCTACGGTGTTGAGAAGATGAGCAAATCGATGTACAATGTCGTCAATCCGGATATGATATGTGATACATACGGAGCTGACACATTGAGGCTTTACGAGATGTTCCTCGGTCCTCTTGAACAGTCAAAGCCGTGGGACACCAAGGGAATCGACGGCGTAAACCGTTTCCTCAAAAGGGTATGGAGGCTTTTCTATGACAGGGACGGATTTATCGTGACCGATGAAAAGGCGTCTCCGGCAGAGCTGAAGACTCTTCACAGGCTTATCGGAAAGGCACGTACTGATATAGAGAACTTCTCTTTCAATACAGCAGTCAGCGCGTTTATGATCGCCGTGAACGAGCTTTACGAACACCAGTGCCACAAAAGGGAGGTCCTGGAACCTCTGATCATCCTCCTGTCTCCGTTTGCCCCTCATATCGCTGAAGAGCTGTGGGAGGCTCTCGGACATAATGACAGCATCACATTCGCGTCTTTCCCTGAATATGTTGAGGCATATACCGTGGAGTCTGAATGTACGTATGCAGTGTCTTTCAACGGCAAGACCCGTTTCACAGTCAGCCTTCCGAAAGATATGTCAAGGGAGGATGTGGAAGCTAATGTACGCTCTATGGAACAGACGGCCAGATATCTTGGAGACTCGAATATCGTAAAGGTGATCGTCGTTCCTGGCAAGATTGTAAATATTGTAATTAAGTGATTGTAAACTAATTGTAATTCAGTGCCCTATGGGAAAACTTGGCAATCTGACGCCAAAACACATACTGTATGTGATTTGGGACTATTTTCTGATTACTTTCGGTCTTATCCTATATTGTATGGGATGGACATCCTTTCTTATTCCCGGAGGTATCGCCAGCGGAGGAGGTACTGGTATCTGTACTATAATCTATTTCGCGTCCAACGGTGCCATACCGGTGTCCTATTCGTTCTTTGTCTTGAATGCCTTCCTGCTTATCGCTGGATTTGCCGCTCTCGGCAAAGGATTCGGATTCAAGACCATATATGCGATAATGGTATCGACATTGCTCTTTGACATACTTCCGAGGTTTGATGAATATCTTGTGGTTACATTTGACGACAGGCTCATTACTGCCATAGTTGGAGGTCTTATCGAAGCGATAGGTATAGGAATAGTGCTGATGCGCGGAGGCAGTACGGGAGGAACGGACATTCTCGCTATGGTCGTCAACAAGTATTGGCCGGTGTCTCCAGGAAAGGTATATCTGTATGCCGACCTTTTCATCATCGCTTCCGTACTGCTGGTACCGGACAAGACGTTGGATGATATGGTATACGGATATGTTACTATGGTGACATTTTCATTTACTGTCGACTGGGTGCTCCTGGGCAACAAGTCTTCAATGCAGATATTGATTTTCTCCTCCAGGTACAAGGAAATTGCTGATTATATGATAAACAATATGAACAGGGGAGTCACCGCATTGGATTCAGTAGGATGGTATACGGGAGCGGAAAGCAAGGTGCTCCTGATCATCTGCCGCAAGGTCCAGCTTCATACCATTGTAGAGGCTGTGAAGAACATTGATCCCAAGGCTTTCGTCTCCGTCTCAAGCGCGAACAGTGTCTATGGAGAAGGATTTGACGAGATCAAGACCGGTCTCAAGCTGAAGAAAGGAGCGGCAAAGAAACTGGACAATGTACAGCAGAAGTAAAAAAGAGAAATAATCGCAAAAAACAGAAAAACCTTTATACAGGCCCCCTCAGGAGTATAATTCTGAGGGGGCTTTTGTCTAAATTTGTCAGAGAAATAAAAAGGTGACAGATGATTTTTAGTGTTGAGATTGATTATTTTTCTTGGTGTCTTTATGGAATTATCATTGTAGGATTCGTGTCTTTTTCCGTACTTGTCCTTTTGAAATGGTCTAAGCATTGTTTTGTATGCAGGGACTTTCCTGCAGTCCTTCTTTCTTCCGCCGCGGCTTCTTTGATCCTTACCGTATCTGATATGCTGTGTTTCGGCAATGTGTCGGGATATATAGTGTCCGAGCTGGGATTTACTGTAATGCCGCTGTTTTCAATGTATTTCTATGACAATTCGAGGAAAGTATCAAGGATGTATTCCTGTGCTTTGATACTTTTGACACTGTCTTCTTTCGCGGCAAGGACGGCTGTCCGTTCAGTGATAGGGGTATGGGAGATGATAGGTATCGGATTTATCCTTCTCGGTGTCCTGCTTGCCATCTTCACCATTGCGGCAGGAATATTCGCAAAACTGTCGGCGTGCGACAAGATTCATTGCGCCTATTCCTCCGAGGTTATGACCGGCAGGGTCAATATGATATATCTTATGCTCATTATGATGCTGCAGATTATGGGAGTTCAGATAGGAGCAAGCAGGAACGCGTTTTCCGTAGTGGTGATATGTATGTGCATTCTGATTCTGCTGAGCCTCTATGCCGGAATATATTACAGGTATACTACAGGCAAGATGTTCTTTCTTATTAAGCTTCAGGAGGGTTTTTCTGGTATGCCATCGACGGTCGAGACTGTGGGGCAGACTGAGGATGCAGGCAGGGCAGACGATGAGTCTTATGGGCTGATATATGAGCGTCTGGGTATGTACTTTGAAGAATCCAAACCGTTCCTGGACGGTAATCTCGGCATCTCGGATGTCGCGAAGGCGTTGTTTACAAACAAGGCTTATCTTTCGCGGAGCATAAATATGTATGCCGGACGGAATTTCTGCCAATACGTGAATTATTTCAGGATAAAGTATTCCATCGAATGTTTTACGGAAGATCCCACATTGAGGATCGCGGCCCTGGCTCAGATGTCAGGGTTCAACTCCACCACTTCATTCAATATGGCCTTCAAACTTTATATGAATGAGGCTCCGAGCGAGTGGTGCAGGAGGAACAGGGATATGCTTTGCGTAAAAGGCCTGAAGAAATAATTTATGGAAGAAATCAAAACAGATTCTTATCTTTGCACAAATTTGAGATTATGGCAGACGAGAAGATTATTTTTTCAATGAATGGGGTCGGTAAGGTCCTTCCTCATAACAACAGGGTTATTCTTAAGGACATCTACCTTTCGTTCTTCTATGGAGCGAAAATCGGTATTATCGGTCTTAACGGTTCAGGTAAGTCCACTTTGATGAAAATCATTGCCGGCATAGAAACATCGTACCAGGGAGAAGTCGTTTGGGCTCCGGGATATTCTGTGGGGTATCTCGAGCAGGAGCCTCAGATGGATCCTGAAAAGACGGTTATAGAGGTCGTGCAGGAGGGTGTACAGGAGGTTATGGATCTGCTTAAGGAATATGAGGAGGTCAATATGAAGTTTATGGAGCCGATGTCTGATGAAGAGATGGCTTCACTTATAGAGCGTCAGGGTGAACTCACTGAAAAGATTGAGCATTGTGACGGATGGGAGATTGACTCGAAGCTGGAAAGGGCTATGGATGCTCTTCAGTGCCCTCCTTCAGATGCAAAGGTTTCCACACTCAGCGGTGGAGAGCGCAGAAGGGTCGCGCTGTGCCGTCTTCTTCTCCGTCAGCCTGATGTCCTTCTGCTCGATGAGCCTACCAACCACCTTGATACGGAAAGTATCCAGTGGCTTGAAGCTCACCTGAAGCAGTACAAGGGTACTGTGATCGCCGTTACCCACGACAGGTATTTCCTTGACAATGTAGCCGGATGGATACTGGAGCTTGACAGGGGTGAGGGGATTCCTTGGAAAGGCAACTATTCTTCGTGGCTTGACCAGAAGAGCACAAGGCTTGCTATGGAGGAGAAGCAGGAGAGCAAACGCAAGAAGACTCTGGAGCGTGAGCTGGAGTGGGTGCGTATGGCTCCGAAAGCCCGTCACGCGAAATCAAAGGCCCGTCTTGGAGCGTATGAAAAATTGGCCAGTGACGACGGAAGGGAAAAGGAGGCCAATCTTGAAATCTTTATTCCGAACGGACCTCGTCTGGGCAACAAGGTCATTGAATTCAAGGATGTTTCGAAGGGCTATGGAGACAAGCTCCTTTATGAGCACCTGTCCTTTGTGCTGCCGCCGGCAGGTATCGTCGGAGTGATAGGACCTAACGGTGCGGGAAAGACAACCCTGTTCCGTCTTATTATGGGACTGGAGCAGCCTGACAGCGGAGAGATTACAGTCGGTCAGACAGTGAAGATCGCGTATGTTGACCAGCAGCATAAAAGTATAGATCCGGACAAGACCGTCTATCAGACAATCGCCAATGATTCCGAGTTCGTGAAGCTTGGAAAGAAGGAAGTGAATGCCAGGGCGTATGTGTCACGTTTCAATTTTACCGGAGCGGATCAGGAGAAGTTGTGCGGAATCCTTTCGGGAGGTGAGCGCAACAGGCTTCATCTTGCATTGACCCTTAAGGACGAAGGCAATGTGCTTCTTCTTGACGAGCCTACGAATGATGTCGATGTGAATACTATCCGTGCCCTTGAGGAAGGTCTTGAGAATTTTGCCGGATGTGCGGTGGTGATTTCACACGACAGATGGTTCCTGGACAGGATTGCTACACATATACTTGCTTTTGAGGGTGATTCCCAGGTATATTTCTTTGAGGGTACATATTCCGAGTATGAAGAAAACAAGAAACGCAGGCTCGGAAATGAGGAACCGAAGAGATTCAAGTATAAGAAGCTGATGGATTAGTACCGTTATGCGTTGCTTTGCCTTGTGCCTTTTGGCTGTCTGCCTCCATTGCCCGGTTTGGGCTATGGGATATTTATCCGACGCAGATACGGTACGTTTCAATATGGAGGTGTTGGCAAAGGAATCACGCGACGGATATGAATGCAGACTTGTAGAGTACAATACGGATAGCTCTGAACGTGTGAGGGCATATCTTCTTGTGCCGGATGACGCTTGTCAAAAGCGGTGTCCGGCACTTGTGCTTCTTCACGACCACGGAGCCAGGTTCGACATAGGGAAGGAGAAGCTGGTCAGCCCTATAACGGCAGGAAATGACTGTTTCCGGAATTCAGGATATACAGCTCCGGAGCATATCGTCAGATCTTCCCGCCAGTGGGTGGAAAAGAATTTTGACGGTGCATATATGGCTGATTCTTTGGCTGCGTCAGGCTATGTGGTACTTGTGTCTGATGCCCTGTATTGGGGAGAGCGTTCATCGGAGGATGCACGGAGATGGTCGGAACTCAGTTTTGGAGAGCTGTGCGATGCTTCTTCTGAGTGTTACAGAGGTCCGGCTGCCCTGAAAGATACTGTCAAGGCTTTGAAAGACAGAGTTTATGAAGGACAGAGAAGAATATATGCTGAAATTGCCTCTGATGGTGACGTATGGGCGGAGAAAATACTTCGTGACGATATGTCTTCTGTGGCTCTTCTTGCCGGTCTGCCTGAAGTAGACGAGAAGCGTATCGGTGCCTTCGGCTTTTCTATGGGAGCACACAGGTGCTGGCTTCTTGCCGCATTCTGCAGCAGTGTCAGATGCGGGGCTGCGGTCAGCTGGATGACATTGAAGGAAGCAGCCGATACGACGAGTGCATCATCTTTGTCTATGGTTGTCCCGTCTTTGAGGGAAAAATATGATTTCCCTGATATCGCATTGATGCTGTCCCCGAAGCCGATGCTTTTTATGAGCGGGACACAGGACCATCTGTTTCCTGAAAATATTGTGCGTGAGGCATTTGAACGAATGCAGGAAATTTACCGTATCTCCATAAATGAAAAGGATCCGTACCCTCTGCAAACTGAATTTTTTACAGATGGCCATCATTGCGGTAAATCAGTTCAGGCCAGGGTGGCAAACTTTTTTGACTGGTATCTGAAGGAGAATATGCCTTGAATAAAATATGCCCATCGGACAAAATCCAGTCCGATGGGCATACCTTAGAAACAGGCGTTGTCAAACTTATTTCATTTTGACCTTAAGCGGATTCGCCACTATATAGGCAAAATCCCTTACTGCCTTTGCCCAGGCCTCAGGAGACTCTATTCCGCCCTGGCTCCAGCCGGAACCGGTCCATACTTCAGTCGCTGTTCCCGGAACTGCTACGGCCTTTATTACAGCGTGTCCGTCAAGAGTGTCTGTACCTATTGTCTTTGCTGACGGAGACAGGACAAGTCCTATCGAGATGTTGCCGTCTCTTTCCGGATCGCTTGAGTCTGACGCCTTCTCAGTGAAAGAAATGTAGCCTTCTCCGTCTTCACGCGCAACAACGTCGTGAAGAACCGCTCCGAGCACTACCGGCAGTGTTTCCCCGTCAGTATAGAATGTCATTGCAGTCTTGATGAAACGTGAATTTGCATCAAGGGTGAGTTCGCGTGTGGCTGATACGTTCTTGCCCTCCACATCAAATCCGTCATAGTTGAAATATGCTTTGGTGCGTATAGGGCCGTCGCATATATGCTGATATGAAGCATAGTTGTCACCTATGTATATCTTGCCGTCCGAGTACGGTGCAAGCGCGCCTCCTCCAAGAGTATTTGCCACCTTGTAGCAGTCCATACCGTCACCGTAGTTGTGGTGGTAGTCGCCTTTGGCGAACCATTCGTCTATGATAAGCCTGTCGGTGCATTTCAGCCACACGTCAGGGCCGAATGTTCTCGGGTCTGAAAGAGCCGGTCCATAGACACGTCCAGCGATCAGATTGTTTTCGTAGGCATAGTCGTCAAGCCTTTCCGGAACATATCGGCTGTATGCCATCACAGGAAAGTCTTCACGTTCTCCGGCCTTTATCGTATAGTATGCGGATGTTCCTGTCGGAACGGTGGCCTGGAAAAGCAGAACAGATTTGCCGTCCATTTCCTGATAGAACTGTGATGGTATCTGTACGCCTTTTGCGTTGTATACAGTAACGTTCTCTGCGGTAAGGTCCGGATGTGATTCCAGAAGGTCCGCGAAATCAATCTCGACAGTCTCGTTGATACGGTCGAGTTCCGAATCATTTGTGACGGTCACTTTTGCACCTCCCGCTGAGCAGGAAGCCAAAAAGGCGGCAGCCGAAGCTGCCACCATTATAAAATTGAAAATTCTTTTCACCATTTCAATACATTATTGCGGCTGTTTGCCGATATATGCAAGGATACCTCCATCCACATAAAGCACGTGTCCGTTTACGAAATCCGAAGCTGGGGAAGCAAGGAATACTGCCGGACCCTGAAGGTCTTCAGGATTGCCCCAACGCTCTGCAGGAGTCTTTGCGATTATGAAAGAATCGAAAGGATGACGTGAACCGTCAGCCTGAAGCTCACGAAGTGGAGCAGTCTGAGGGGTCGCGATATATCCCGGACCTATACCGTTGCACTGTATGTTGTATTTGCCGTATTCGGAAGCGATGTTGCGTGTAAGCATTTTGAGACCTCCTTTTGCGGCTGCGTATGCTGATACTGTCTCACGGCCGAGTTCTGACATCATTGAGCAGATGTTGATGATTTTTCCGCCTCCTTTCTGTATCATGCCTGGAATGACAGCCTTTGATACGATGAAAGGTGCATTGAGGTCTACATCGATTACCTGACGGAATTCGGATGCCTTCATCTCGGTCATCGGAATACGTTTGATGATGCCGGCGTTGTTTACAAGAATGTCGATTGTACCGAGGTCTTTCTCGATTTTTGCGACAAGCTCATTTACCTGGCCTTCGTCGGTCACATCACATACATAGCCTTTGGCGTCGATGCCTTTCTCTTTGTAGGCTGCAAGACCTTTGTCTACAAGTTCCTGCTTGATGTCGTTGAATGCTATTTTTGCACCGGCTTCAGCAAATGCTGTGGCCAATGCGAAGCCGATACCGTAGGATGCTCCTGTTACAAGAGCTACTTTTCCTTCGAGTGAAAAATTTAACATAGTCTGTATTTTTGATTGTTTGCTGTTGTTTCAAATCTGCAGTCTGACCGTTTATTTCAGATCGGTGGTGGCGCAGCCGTCCATATCTCCGTAGTCAAGGTTTTCACCGCACATTGCCCAGATGAACGTATAATTCTTTGTCGCGCAGGCAGAGTGTATGCTCCACTCAGGTGAAATCACTGCCTGTTCGTTTTTCATCATGATGTGGCGTGTCTCCTGAGGTTCGCCCATAAAATGGACTACAGCCTGATCTTCCGGGATTTCAAAATAGAAGTACACCTCCATACGGCGGTTGTGCGTGTGTGCCGGCATGGTGTTCCATGTACTTCCCGGCTTCAGTTCTGTCATTCCCATCTGAAGCTGGCAGGTTGGTACCACTTCTTTCACGAGCATCCTGTTGATTACGCGGTGGTTGCTTTCCTCAAGAGTTCCAAGCTCCATCTTCACTGCATCCTCACGTGTGGTGATATGGTCAGGATATGTCGCGTGTGCCGTAGATGAGCAGAAATAGAATTTTGCAGGATTGTTGGAGTCAAGGCTTTCAAATGTCACCTTCCTGTCGCCGCGTCCGAGGTAGAGGGCCTCCTTGTATTCAAGCGGATATATTTCATCTCCGGCTTTCACAAAGCCTTTGCCTCCTACATTGAATATTCCCATCTCCCTTCTTGACAGGAAATATTCGCTGCGGAGAATATCTATAGGCTGAAGCTCTACCGGACCGTTTACCGGCATAATTCCTCCGGCAATCATCCTGTCGTGCATTGAATATACTATGTTTGCCTCATCAGCTGTAAATACTGTCTCGATGAGATAGTGCTCCCTCAGCTGCCTGGTGTCATAATGCTTTGCATCCTGAGGATGCGACGCGTAGCGTACTTCACTGTTTGTTTTCATTGTATGTTTCAATTTTGTTGATTATTTCAGATACCGGTTTGTATTTGTAAGCTTTGCGGGTTTCATCCCTGCTTCAATAAAAATGGTTGACCAAATTGGTCAACCACAAAAGTAAATATAAAATTACATTTTCCAAAAGAAATCAGAGAATTAAATTGCAAGCCGAGAGAAGAAGCCGAATTTATTCGGATTATTCTGAGGTGCAGCATTTATTGTAGTTGATAAACTAAATTAAATGCTGAACCTCGTCATAATGTTACACCTGATTTGAAAATGGCGATTTCGCTGTACCCGGATTTCTCATTGCAGGTATTCATACCTGAGGCGACGGAAATCACAAAATCAATGAATTCGTCGTCTGTCTGGGCGATGGATTTCCCGTCGACGATGACTCCGGCATTGAAGTCTATCCATCCTGGCTTGGCTGCAGCAAGCTGGCTGTTGGTTGATATCTTCGCAGTAGGGACAAACGTTCCGAAAGGTGTTCCGCGTCCTGTGGTGAACAGCACGATCTGGCAGCCGGCAGCTGCAAGTGCGGTTGAGGCGACGAGATCGTTTCCCGGCGCGCTGAGCAGATTCAGCCCTTTTTCTGAAATCCGTCCGCCATATCCTATGACTCCAATAACAGGCGATTTACCTGATTTCTGCGTACATCCGAGTGATTTCTCTTCAAGAGTTGAAATTCCTCCGGCCTTGTTGCCAGGGGACGGATTTTCGTAGACAGGCTGGTCGTTTTTTATGAAGTAGGCCTTGAAATCGTTTATCAGACGCACAGTCTTGTCGAATGTCTCCTCGTCTTTGCATCTTGCCATCAGTATGGTCTCTGCACCGAACATTTCCGGAACTTCCGTCAGGACGGTCGTGCCTCCTTGGGCTACAATCCAGTCCGAGAACCTTCCGAGCAGCGGATTGGCCGTGATTCCGGAGAATCCGTCGGAGCCTCCGCATTTCAGTCCAACTTTCAATTCGCTTACCGGTACGTCCTCTCTGCGGTCTCCTGCTGCCGCGGACGCTATTTTCCTGAGAAGCTCCACGCCATATTCGACCTCATCGCCTTCTATCTTCTGTGATTCCATAAACATCACCCTGTCCGGGTCAATGTCTCCGACCAGCTCCCTGAAAGCTGACAGCTGGTTGTTCTCACATCCGAGAGCCACAACGAGCACTCCGGCTGCATTGGGATGGTGCACCATATCGGCAAGAATCTTCCTTGTGTTCTGGTGGTCGTCTCCGAGCTGGGAGCAGCCGTAGTTGTGCGGAAATGCTATGACTTTTTCTATCGAAGGATATTTCCCTGATTCTTCTCTGAATCTTCTGCAGATGGATTCCGCTACTCCGTTGACACATCCCACTGTCGGGATGACCCATAGCTCGTTCCTTATCCCGACATTGCCGTCTGCCCGTCTGTAGCCTTTGAAGGTGGCCCTGGACGCCGCAGGGGAAATCCCGGTGAGTGACGGCTTGTATGTATATTCCAGAAGACCTTCCAGATTTGTCTTCAACGTGTTGTGGTCTACAAGACCTCCTCTGGGGACATCTTTGAGCAGATGTCCTATTGGGAAACCGTATTTGATGATGTCATCTCCTTCAGACAGGTCTTTCAACGCCATCTTGTGTCCGGCAGGAATATTCTCGGCGGCTGTGATTTCCTGATTGTCGATGAATACGCTTTCACCGGCTTCTATGTCGGAAACCGCTACGGCTACATTGTCCGCGGAGTTGATTTTTATGAATTTAGCCATTTGATGAATTTGTCAGGTGTTATATTATGCGTTTTACCGCCGCTCTCATACCTTCATTCTGTATGATTTCAAGGTCTTTTGCCAGAAGCTCGCACAGTCCGTTGACTTTGTTGAGGTCCTCTCCCCAGATGAACTCGGCCGCAAGCACTCCTTCCGCAACTTTACGGACGTCTCCTGTTGCCCACAGGTCGCGCAGCAATGCGATTATTTCGGCATCGTCGTTAGGGACGATTTCTGTTTCGCCGCGTTTCCCTCCTTTATAATATGTGATGATTCCGGCAAGTCCCAGAACAAGCCCCTCAGGGAGTTTTCCTTTTCTTTCCAGAAATATTTTAAGTCCTGGAAGGTCGCGTGTCTTGAATTTTGGGAACGAGTTTAGCATAATGCTTGTCACAAAATGCTTTACATACGGATTCACAAAACGGTCTACCACGTCTCCTGCAAATTTTTCAAGTTCGTCCTTTGGCAGGTCAAGGGTCTCAAGAAGTTCCTCGAACATCACCTTGCGTACGAATTTGCCGATTTCAGGATCTTCCACGCACTCTTTGACCGTGTCAAGACCTGAAAGATATCCGACAGGGGAGAGGACCGTATGAGGACCGTTGAGCAGTGTGACTTTCCTCTCGTGGTAAGGGGCTTCGCTCGGAACGAAAAGCACATTCAGTCCGGCTTTGTCGGCAGGGAATTCCTTTGCGACCTCTTCCGGTGCTTCGATGACCCAGAGATGGAAAATCTCAGCCTTTACCACTATTTTGTCGTCATATCCTATCCTTTCATGGATCTGGCCGATAGTGTCCTTCGGATATCCGGGCACGATGCGGTCCACAAGTGTGCAGTATACTCCGCAGGCTGTCTCAAACCAGTGTTTGAAATCTTCTCCGAGGTTCCACAGCTCTATATATTGGTATATGCATTTTTTCAGTTCCTTGCCGTTGAGGAATATGAGTTCGCATGGGAAGATGATGAAGCCTTTGCTAATATCACCTTTGAAATACTTATATCTGTGATAGAGGAGCTGGGTCAGTTTGCCCGGATATGACGATGCGGGCTTGTCGTCCATTCTGCAGGACGGGTCGAATGCTATTCCGGCTTCCGTGGTATTTGATATTATGAATCTGATGTCAGGATTCTCAGCCAATGCGATGTACTGGTCGAATTCCCTGTACGGGTTGATGCCCCTGTTGATGACATCTATCATATCTATTGAATCTACGGCTTCTCCTTTGTCTATGCCCTGGAGGTTCAGATGGTAGAGACCGTCCTGCTCATTGATCATATCCACCATTCCTTTCTCTATAGGCTGGACGAGGACTACACCTGCATTGAAATCAGTGCTGCGGTTTGTTTTCCATACTATCCAGTCCACGAATGCTCTCAGAAAGTTGCCTTCCCCGAACTGGATGATTTTGTCAGGATACCTGTTTGCCTGTGCTGTTGTTCTGTTTAAGGTCTGCATGATAATTATGGTTTTTGTCGTTTTTTTGAATATTGTGAAACAAATGTATGAAATTTCCGTGTCCGGTAACGGAATAATTGTTATATTTATTGCCGTTTGACAAATAGTCGCTGTTTTTTGAAAATTTTTATCAGAAGGCAAAGCGAGTATAGGCGATATTTGCAGATATGAAAACCGTTAACCAAATAACTGATTATGGATATTTTGAATAAAGTCAAAGAAAATCTGGATGTGATGAGGGACAGGAAGTTCATCAATGATGACTTTATGCTGACCAATGACTATGCCCGTGAACTTTATCACGGGAGTGCGGAGAAAATGCCGATTATAGACTATCACTGCCATCTTGTCCCCAAGATGATCGCGGACAACCATCAGTTCAGGGATCTGACTGAAGTATGGCTCGGGGGCGACCATTACAAGTGGCGCGCGATGAGAGGCAACGGTATTCCGGAGGAATATATAACCGGAGGGCGCAGCAGCTATGAAAAATTTGAAAAATGGGCGGAAACAGTGCCTTATACTATGCGTAACCCGCTCTATCACTGGACGCATCTTGAGCTTGCCCGTGTGTTCGGTGTCTATGACCTTCTGAATCCTTCTACTGCACGTGCCATTTATGATGAGTGTACGGAGAAGCTGCAGTCTGAGGAATACCGCGGACAGGAACTTATGAAAAAGTTCAATGTCAAGGTAGTGTGTACCACTGATGATCCTGCGGACAGCCTGGAATACCATAAATATATAAATGAGCATCCGTTTGGTGTAAAGGTTCTTCCGGCCTGGAGACCGGACAAGGCTATGGTAATAGAGAAGCCTGAGCAGTACAGGGAGTATATTTCAAAACTGGAAAGCGTTTCAGGGGTGCGGATTTCAAATTATGCCGACCTTCTCGCCGCGCTGGAGAAACGTCACGATTTCTTCCACGAGATGGGAAGCCGTCTTTCTGACCACGGTCTTGAAAGCTTCTATGCTGAGGACTTCGAACTTGAGGAAATAGACAAGATTTTCAGGAATGCCCTCAAAGGCAAGACCCCGACAACGGAGGAAGTGCTGAAATTCCGCAGTGCCATTCTTCTTGATTTCGCGAGGATGGACCACAAGAAAGGCTGGACACAGCAGTTCCATATCGGTGCGATCAGGGACAACAATACCAGAATGTTCAATGCTTTGGGACCTGATACCGGTTATGATGCGATACATGATGTACAGTGTGCCGCAGCGGGACATAAGTTCTTCAACAGGCTCGCGCTTGAGGACAGGCTGACAAAGACAATCCTCTACAATCTCAATCCTAAGGACAATGAAGTGCTTGCCACGATGGCATATACGTTCAATGACGGTTCCGTTCCCGGAAAAATGCAGCTCGGGTCCGGATGGTGGTTCCTGGATCAGGAGGACGGAATGCGCAAACAGATGAATGCCCTGTCGGCTCTCGGTCTGTTCAGCCGTTTTGTCGGAATGCTTACCGATTCACGCAGTTTCCTTTCATATCCGCGCCATGAATATTTCCGCAGGATTATGTGTTCAGTCTTGGGTGAGGATATAGAGAAGGGCAAGCTTCCGAAGAGTGAGATGGAATTTATCCATCAGATGGTCAAAGACATTTCGTACAATAACGCAGCTCGCTATTTCAATTTCTGACACCTCCGGTGATTATATGCTCGATAAAAAGTGCCGGTTCCTGACAGACGGGAGCCGGCACTCTTATGTTTATCCCAGTTGTCAGAATTCTATATACTCACGGTAGAACGGAAGATTTTCCTTCATTATTATGTCAATCGGCATAGTGTGGTGTACGATCGGCTCGGTGTGGTTGTATATGAGTTTCCTTATGACTGCTTTTATTGAAAGAAATCCTTGAAGTTCAGGTCTTTGGCACAGCAGGGCAGAGATGCTGCCGTTTTCTATGCAGCGTATGTTGTTGTATGTGAGGTCAAATGACACTACTTTTATGTTGTCTATCCCGTTGCGTCCGAGTATGTCCGAGATGATGAATCCGCGTGAATTCATCACGGCTATGCCTTTTATGTTCTTGTGTCTGCTGATGAAGTCAAGCACTCCTGATTCGCTTTCTTCAGGGTTCAGAGCGGAAAATGAACTTTCGAGTATCTTGTCTGAAAGCCCTGCATTGCTGAAATATTCTATGAAGCCTTTCCTTCTCTCCACCGTATTGTTGGCTCCTCTGTTTCCGATGCGCCGGGTCCTGAATATTGCAAGCTCACTGCCTTCCGGAGTAATTGAATGCAGCAGCTTTCCTATCAGGAGTCCGCATGCGGACTGGTCGGTGGTGAATGTGGCTACAGGTGAAGTTGAATCGATGACAGAATCCACGAATACATACGGCACCGACTCTTTGTCAAGCCTTCCGCAGAGGGATACGGTCTCTTCAATAAAGGTGGGGCCTATTATTACCGCGTCCGGATTATAATCAAGGATACTTTCGAACGCCGCCTTGCAGGAATATATGTCAAACTGGTTGTAGAAGGTGTAATGGCAGTGTATGTTTATGTCGGAAAATTCATTTGTGGCGTGCTCTATTCCTGTCTGTATCGAGCCCCAGTATTCTCCGCGGTTTGCGGTAGGGATGCTTATTACTATATTGTATTCCTTTCTCAGGGAAATGGCCGAACTGTGTATGTTGTATTTATAGTCCACTTCGGCAAGCACACGCTCCACAGCCTCCCTGCTTTCCCTGGATACGTTGCCCCTGTTGTGCAGAATCCTGTCGACTGTCCCTGCTGAGACTCCTGCCATCTGGGCTATGTCTTTTATCTTTACCTGTTTTGCCATTGCTGTGCAGTTTTGTGTGTTTTTTGAAATTAATTGCCAAAATTATCATAAAATATTGACTATCCAATAAAAATATATACTTTTGTGTCGTCTGTGTACGAACACAGCGGTATAGTATGGAATGAATGAAAAACTGAAAACCGATGACTAATCTTTTTGAACTTAAGGACAGGGTGGTCGTAATGACAGGAGCCTGCGGAGTACTCGGTATTCCGATTGTCAAATATTTTGCGGCCCAGGGGGCGAAGGTTGTACTCCTTGCCAGGGAGAGATCGTCTGAGCTTGGGGAGCAGATAGTGTCTGAGATAAAGGCTGACGGAGGTGAAGCCTGCTTTTTTGCGACGGATGTTCTTGACAAGGCATTGCTTGAAAAGAACTACGGACAGATAATGGAGAAATACGGCAGGATAGATGTCCTGATGAATGCAGCAGGAGGAAATATGCCGTCAGCAACCGTTCCGCCGGACAAATCCATATTTGATCTTGATACTGATGCCGTAAAGCAGGTTACCGACCTGAATCTTTTCGGAACCGTACTTCCTACTATGGTGTTCGCAAAGGCTATGGTGGAGCAGAAGTCTGGTTCAATTATAAATTTCGCGAGTGAATCAGCATTGAGGCCGCTTTCAAGAGTTGCCGGATATGGCGTGGCAAAGGCTGCCGTGGCCAATTGGACCAAATGGCTGTGCGGCGAGCTGGCGTTGAAGTTCGGGGAGGGAATAAGGGTCAATGCGATTGCTCCTGGTTTTATCCTTTCAAAGCAGAACAAGGCTCTGCTGACAAATCCGGACGGAAGCCTTACACCGCGTTCGCATACTATCCTCGGTCATACTCCTTTCGGGCGTTTCCTTGAGCCTGAAGAGCTGCTGGGTACGCTTCACTGGCTGGCTTCGGATGCATCAAAGGCTGTCACAGGTACTGTGGCCGTGGTTGACGGAGGATTTGACGCATTCTCGATCTGATACAGATAGGAAAGATGGACTATTAAGAGGAGGAACAAATGTCCCGGGGCGGTCTCCGGGACTGTATAACCGGATTGAAAAAGCATATATGTATTTGATGAAAGAAAGCTGGAGATGGTACGGACCGGATGATCCTGTATCGCTCGATTATATAAGACAGGCTGGCGTGACTGACATTGTGCACGCCCTGCATCATATTCCTAACGGTGAAGTGTGGCCTGTGGAAGAAATAAGGAAAAGGCAGTCCCTGATATCGGAGAAAGGTCTTGTGTGGAGCGTCGTTGAAAGCGTGCCGGTACACGAGCATATCAAGACAAGGGAAGGGGATTACCTTAAATATATAGAGAACTACAAACAGTCCATACGCAATCTTGCGGAATGCGGTATCAGGTGCATCACATATAATTTTATGCCTGTACTTGACTGGACAAGGACTGACCTTGCATACGAATTGCCGGACGGCTCTCGCGCCCTGAGGTTTGAACGTGCCGCTTTTCTTGCATTTGACCTTTTCATACTCAAAAGACCTGCAGCGTTTGAGGAATATTCTGCAGAAGAAATTGAAAAGGCGAGAGTACGTTATGAGGAGATGGGCAATGCCGAGATTGAGCTTATAACAAGGAATATGATCGCCGGACTTCCAGGAAGTGAGGAGAGCTTTACCCTTGACAGGTTCCGTGAGGCTCTGTCAAGATATGACGGTATAGATGCTGAGCAGCTTAGGGGCAATCTTACGGCATTCCTGAAGGGAATATGCCCGGTAGCGGACGAATGCGGTACCGTGATGGTAATTCACCCGGATGATCCGCCTTATCCTATTCTCGGTCTGCCTCGGATACTGTCTACGGCCGAGGATTTCAGGAAACTTGTCGAGGCTGTGCCGAACGCGTCCAACGGTCTGTGCCTCTGTACCGGTTCGTTCGGTGTAAGACCGGACAATGACTGTGTCGCAATGATGCGCGAATTCGGTGACCGTGTGGGATTTGTCCATCTGCGCAGTACCAAAAGAGACAGTGAAGGCAATTTCTACGAAGCCGACCATCTTGGAGGAGACGTGGATATGTATGGTATGATGAAAGCTTTGCTTGAAGTCCAGCAGCGCAGACGGATTTCGATTCCGGTGCGTCCGGACCACGGTCACCAGATGTGCGATGATCTCGGAAGAAAGTCTAATCCGGGGTATTCCTGCTATGGCAGGATGCGCGGGATTGCGGAACTCAGAGGCCTTCAGATGGGTATCGCAAAATCTATGGAATAATCAGGTGTGTGTCTTTTTGATTTTGTCCTTTGAGCCTTTCAGCAATTGTTTTTGAGCTTTACAGCAATGTCCGTAAATCTTTGTCGCTCTATCTTTGCATCTGAAATTCATAAAAGAGCAAAGTATGGCAAAGAATAACATCAGATCAGTTGCAGTTCTGGCAGCAGTCGTATTGGCGACAGTCTGTACGTCCTGCAGGACAAATCAAAGAGAGAATATGGAAAATTTCAGTTTAACTCAGGAGTGGGACAAGACGTTCCCGGCAAGCGGCAAGGTAAGCCATCGTAAGGTGACATTCAAAAACAGGTATGGTGTCACTTTGGCCGCAGATCTCTATCAGCCTGTTGAAGTGTCGGATGCGGACAGCGGATTAGCCGCAATAGCTGTCAGCGGTCCGTTCGGGGCCGTCAAGGAGCAGGCTTCCGGATTTTATGCTCAGATGCTTGCGGAAAGGGGATTCCTTACAATTGCGTTTGATCCTTCATTTACAGGTGAAAGCGGCGGGGAACCTCGTTATGTGGCGTCTCCGGACATCAATACGGAAGATTTCAGCGCGGCAGTGGATTTTCTCAGTACATTGGACAATGTCGATCCTGAGCGTATCGGAATAGTCGGAATCTGCGGTTGGGGAGGATTTGCAATAAATGCGGCCGCCATAGACACAAGAATCAAGGCCACTGTCGCTTCGACTATGTATGACATCAGCAGATGTACGGCCAACGGATATTTTGATTCTATGGGCGTGGATGAACGTTATGAGCTGCGCAGGCAGTTGAATGCCCAACGTACTGAGGACTACCGTAACGGCAGTTATGCGCTTGTCGGAGGGGTTGTCGATCCGCTTCCGGATGACGCGCCTCAATTTGTCAAGGATTATTATGCCTACTACAAGACTCCTCGTGGCTATCACAAACGGTCGCTCAATTCCAACAGCGGATGGAACAGGACTTCTTCCTTGGCGTTTATAAATGCGCCGATACTCGCGTACAGCGATGAAATCCGCAGTGCAGTGCTTCTGATTCACGGAGAAAAGGCCCATTCACGTTATTTCAGTGAAGATGCCTTCAAACGTCTGACGGGTTACAACAAGGAATTGATGATCATTCCGGGGGCAAGCCATGTGGACCTGTATGACAACGTGGATGCTATACCGTTTGACAGGATGGAGTCTTTCTTTATGGAGAATCTTAAGAAGTAAGTCACAGCTTTCGCGTTTCCGTGAGAGAATGCCTTGAACTTGTCACGGACGAATGGTCTGACAAACTTAAATGATACGGAATAATTGTTTCAGGTCGCCGGTATGGCGACCTGATGCCTTTATGTAAGCTATATTTCCCGTATGACACGACAGGGATTTCCGGCAGCCAATGACCTTGCCGGAATATCTTTGTTCACCACGCTTCCTGCACCGATAACGCAGTTGTCGCCTATTGTGACTCCTGGCAGTACACAGGTATGCGCTCCTATCCATACATTGTCACCTATTGTAATCGGCCTTGCATATTCCAGCCCACGGTTTCGCACTTTCTGTTGCAGAAGTCCTGTGGGCTGTTCGCTTGTCGCCCACGACCCTCTGTTTATGGTGTGGAGGTCGGCCATATTATTCTGATTGGCCCTGCTGCCTTGTCCGGCCGATGATTATAGCCGTTTGGGATTGTTCCCATCTTCCTGTCCTTTCTATGTGTGAAAACGAAGAGAAGAAGACGTATTTCATTGTATAGTAGAGACGTCAAATCTCTCCGGCTTGAATATTTAAATAAATGTATCATTCTGCCGGTCTTGGGTGATGTATCTCTGTTTCTTGGTTTCTCGTTTGGCAACCATACAAATCACGAGCAAGTGCGTCTTTGGTAATCTATTGGTAATCAGTGGTATGAAAAAGTTGACCCTGCTTTGCCCCCGTCAAAATGGAGGGGCAAAGCAGGGTTGGTTTCTGTATGTGCTTGATAATGTTGTGCTTACGAAAAGACTGCCTGCTCGTGATTTGTATGTCACGATAAAAGGTATCATCAGAACACGGTTATATGGGACAGCGCACTGTCAGCTTTGTATCGTAGGGACCCTTGTCTTGTAATGGCTTGATTGCCAGTTGTTTGTGAAACAGTATGCTTTTTAAATGCTATACTGTTTTGCAATTGCTTGTCATTCAGGAGCTTACGGGAGGAGGGTGTTGTGATAGCTTCGCTCTCTCTGCCCCTATGAAACGCAAAACCGCCGCAGCTTGTGCTACAGCGGTCTTCTTGAGCGGAAAACGGGATTCGAACCCGCGACCCTCAGCTTGGGAAGCTGATGCTCTACCAACTGAGCTATTTCCGCATATCTTCTCCTGTGACAGACGGGCTTGGTGGTCCGCGTTGTCCTGGAACTTCTGTTCCTTTATTTATAAGAACGTCCGATTGTTTCCGGATGAGATTGCAAAAATATGAATTTTTCTTGAAAAGACACATACTATTCCTATAAAATGTATCCGATTTTTTCTCTCAGCCTGTCTTCCGTATGCCAAGCCTGACATATTGTCATAATTTCGTGGATGGCAGGTATTTTGTTGTCAGGCGCGACGGAATTTGAAAACATAAGGCAATAAATATAAAATTGGATATGGAAAACAAGGAACAGGAAAAGGACGTGGTCAAGGAGGAGAAGAAAGACACGAAGAAGGAGGAGAAGCAGTGCAGAAAAGAACAGAAGAAAGAAAATAAGAATAATGCGAAGACAGAGGCGTTGGAGGCTCAGATAAAGGAACTTGAGGAGAAAGTGGCAAAAGGGAAGGATGATTATCTTAGGCTTATGGCTGAATTCGACAATTTCCGCAGGCGCACATCCCAGGAAAAGCTTGAACTTGTCAGTGTCGCGGCTGAAGATACTATAAAGGGGCTGCTTCCTGTACTTGATGATTTTGAGCGTGCTATGAAAGCTCTTCAGGACTCTGATGACAGTATGGCAGCAAAGGAGGGGACTGAACTTATATATAATAAGCTGATAGGCTATCTCAAGACAAAGGGACTGTCTGTGATTGAAACGGAAGGGAAGGATTTTGACACAGACCTCCATGAGGCGGTCGCCCAGTTCCCTGTAAATGAAGAAGACAAAAAAGGCAAGATATTCGATACCGTACAGACCGGCTATACGCTCAACGGCAAAGTCATAAGGTTCGCCAAAGTCGTAGTAGGAATATAGATGCTTTTTCAAGGAGGTAATTATGGCAGAGAAAAGAGATTACTATGAGGTGCTTGGCGTTGACAAAAGCGCGTCCATAGATGATATAAAGAAGGCTTACAGGAAAAAGGCTATTCAGTACCATCCGGATAAGAACCCGGGAGACAAAGAAGCTGAAGAGAAGTTCAAGGAGGCGGCAGAGGCTTATGCGGTACTCAGCGACCCTGACAAGAAAGCAAAATATGACCGTTTCGGACACGCTGGCCTTGGCGGACAGCCTGGACCTGATTTCAGCGGCGGCTTCGGAGATTTGAATGATATCCTGAACAATTTGTTCGGAGGCGGTGGCTTTGGCGGTTTCAGAGGCTTCGGCGGTTTCGGCGGTTTTGGAGGAGATACCGGAAGCGGTCCTGCACAGAAGGTTTACAGAGGCCGTGATATACGTGTCAGGGTCAAGATGACATTGGAGGAAATATCCCGCGGAGCGGAAAAGGAGATAACTCTTGAGAAGAATATACCTTGCTCCGAGTGCGGAGGCAAAGGTGCGAAGAACAGTTCGGACATAAAGACCTGTCCTGCCTGCAACGGGACCGGACAGGTAAAGAGGGTCGTGAACAGTATCTTCGGACAGACTATAAGCTATTCGACCTGTCAGCAGTGTGGCGGTGAAGGCAAGGTCATCAGCAATCCTTGCAGGCATTGCAACGGGACAGGCCTGGAGAGAAAGAGAGAGACAGTCAAAGTAAGTATTCCTGCCGGAGTTGAAGACGGAATGCAGCTCACTGTAAGGGGAGGCGGTCACTCCGCAAAGAACAACGGAGTCAATGGAGATCTTCTGGTGCTTATAGAGGAAGTCGCTCATCCTGAATTCAGAAGAAGCGGTACTGATTTGTTCTATACAAAGATAATATCCGTCACTGACGCTATACTGGGTACTGAAGTTGAAATACCTTGCATTGACGGCAAATATAAGATCAAGGTGGATCCAGGAACACAGTCTGAAACTGTCGTAAGGCTCAAAGGACGCGGACTGCCGAGATTGAACAGCAGCAGTACCGGAGATCTGTATGTCAAGTTTATAGTATGGATACCAAAGAAGCTCGGCAGGGACGAAAAATCTATGATGGAGACATTGCGCTCAAGCGACAGCTTCAAGCCGAATCCAAGCAAGGATGACAAAAAAATCTTTGACAAATTGAAGGATATTTTCTGATGCATTAAATTTTTTGTGGAAAAAGTTTGCAGAAAAGAAATTTATTTGTACTTTTGCAGTCCCAAAATCAAAGCAACCTCTTGCGCTGGGTTGGAAAAACGCAATGTTGCCATAAAAACATTAGAAAGATGGATTTGATTAAAGTTGTTGAGCAGGCTTTCGCAAATGAGAAAGTAGCTTCATACCCAAGTTTCAAGGCAGGTGATACAATCACCGTTACCTACAGAATTAAAGAGGGAGCCAAGGAAAGACTCCAGAAATTCAAAGGAGTTGTTATCCAGCTCAGAGGAGCGTCTCCGACAACAAGGACTTTTACTGTAAGGAAAATTTCCAGCGGAGTTGGTGTTGAGAGGATTTTCCCTTTTGAGTCTCCATTCATTGACTCAATTGAACTCAACAAAGTGGGTAAAGTCCGCAGAGCACGTATCTTCTATCTG